>Ga0315271_10000114_pt1 | contig 37984 bp, 33 predicted proteins | sample C3_top_MG_FD_204664 | JGI IMG/M metagenome (GOLD analysis project Ga0315271, IMG submission 204664) | Sediment microbial communities from Yellowstone Lake, YNP, Wyoming, USA - C3_top | ecosystem: Environmental > Aquatic > Freshwater > Lake > Sediment | place: USA: Wyoming | collected 2017-08-01
CCAGGCTTCCGTGATATTGCCAACGTGAACGCGCCACTGGCTCCGGCCTCGGAGCAGCACGAGGGGCGGCAAGACGGTCAGTGCCACGTCGAAGATCTTGTGGATCCAGGAGGCTCCGGCGTGGAAGACCCGAGGGGCCGGCTCGGACCACAGCAGCAGCATTGCCGCGGCGGTCAAGTACAGTACCACGAATGGGATCGCGAGCGCCCAGTGCAGGAATCGCTCCGAAACGACGAAGCGATAGACTTCCATCGTCCGGCTCGTCTGAGCCTCGGACGCGGGGGCGCGCTCGGTGTCCTGCAAGGGCTGGATCGTAAGACCGCCAGTTTTTGTGGGATGAGACTGGACGCGCGGAAGGGGGGCCGCCGGGTCGCGCATGTCCTTGTTGGAGGCTACTCGCCGCGGCCGGAGGAGTCAATCCGTGGACCGGTCCCCGGCGGGACGACCCTCGCCTCTCCTTCCGTGAACTGCTCCGGGCCGAACCTCCTCCAGCGCCGGGAAACGAGCGCGCGGCGATTGCATTAAGTTGGATGGCATGACGGCCATTCTGGTGGAGTCCGTCCTGTTCGTCGCGGCGATCGCGACGGTGGGCGGCCTCCTCTTTCTCGCCCTGAAGGCGTATACCCCGCTCGGCATGCGCTTGCGCCAGCTGGAGAACCGGCGGCGCATCGAGCGGGAAGCGGAGAACGTGTGCCCGGTGCACGGCGCGCACAAAGAACACGAGCTCGTCCGCCTCGCTAGCGGCGATCGGATCTGTCCCGACTGCTTCAGGGAAGTGGTGCGGGACACGCTCGGGTAGCCAACGGACCGGAGGAAGGGATACATGGAGAATCCAGGAGCGTTCCTTGGCGCGTCGCGGATCAAGCTGGTGCTCGCCGGAGTCGGGGCGATCGCCTTTCTGATCCTCATGCGGACGATGGTCGTGTACATCAGCCCGGGGCACGTCGGCATCGTGATCAACCGGATGCGCGGCGGGATCGATCCGGTGGCGCTCGGTCCGGGGCTGCACCTCCGCAATCCGCTGACCACGGGGATCATGGAGTACCCGACCTTCATGCAGACGCTCGTGCTGACGAAGTCCAGCAACGAGGGATCGCAATACAACGACGAGATCAACGTCAATAGCGTCGAGGGGCAGCCGCTCTCGCTCGACGTGTCAATGTCCTTCAAGCTCGATCCGCTCAAGGTGCCCGCGCTCTACACCACCTTCCGCACCGACGTCGTCAGCATCGAGCACACGTACGTGAAGCAATCGATCCGCCAGGCGCTGCAGGAGGTCGTGGGGAACGAGCCGATCGCCGACGTCATCGGCCCCAAGAAGGCGGAGGCGACCGCGCGCGTCGCGGCGCTGCTCGAGAAGCGCCTCCAGCAGTACGGCATCCTCGTGGAGCAGTTCACGATCAACGAACTCCGCGCGCCGGCCGCGGTGATCGAGGCGATCAATCAGAAGAACGTGATGCAGCAGCAGGCGCTGACGTCGGAGAACGAGCTGCAGAAGAACAAGTTCCAGGCACAGGGCGATTCCATCAAGGCGATGGGCCGCGCCAAGGCGATCATCGCCGAGGCGGAGGCGCAGGCGCGCGCGAACCGGCTGCTGGCCGAGAGCATCACGCCGACGCTGGTGCAGTACGAGCTGGCCAAGAAGTGGAATGGGCAGATGCCGCAGGTGTCGGGGAGCGCGATCCCGATGCTGCAGATGCCGACACCGCTGAAGCCATGATGCGCTTTCTGGCCTGGCTGCGGTTGTGGATCGGCACGACGCTCGCCCTCGGCGGAGCGATCGCGGTCGTCGTGAAGATCGGCTCGGTGGCACATCTGCCGGGTGTCGTCGAGAAGATCGTCGACGTCCTCCGAGCCCCCGGCGATTGGGCGATCGTCGCCATCGGCTGTGGCGCACACGGTGGCGAGTGCTTCGCGCTCCCGTGGCTGCTCGTCTTCTGCCTGCTCTCCGGCGCGATCTGGGCGACGGTGTTCACCGTGGTGACGTGGGCGCTCGGAAAGTTGCGTGGGAAGTAGCATTTCTCTCTCAGGAGCGATGATCCATGAGGAAACTTGCCGCAATTGTCGCCATGGCCGCGCTCGTCGCGGGCGCGACGTACTCGTCGGATGAAGCGGATATCGTGGCTACGATCAAGGGATTCGTGACCGCCTTCAACGCCGGCGACACGACAGCGGTCGCGAACACCTGCGCCGCCGAGACATCGATCATCGACGAGTTCCCGCCTCACGAATGGCATGGTGCCGGGTCTTGCATGAAGTGGGTGCATGATTGGACGGCCGACGCGGACAAGAACGGGATCACGGACGCCGTCGTCACGCTCGGCAAGCCGACCCATGTGGACGTGTCCGGAAAGGTCGCGTATGTCGTCGTTCCTGCGGACTATACGTTCAAGATGAAGGGGAAGACGGTGAAGGAACGCGGCTCGATCCTGGCCGTCTCGCTCGTCAGGACTGACAGCGGGTGGAAGATGACGGGCTGGTCCTGGGCGAAGCACTAGCTGGCCCTTCGGGGAACTCCCGGTTCGCGTGGCGAATGGCCCCTCCCCCGGTGCGCGATGTATCGCGCACCGGGGGAGCTTCGCATCCGTCTCCGATCCTGTCGGGGAAGTCAACCGGCGCGTCGGGGCCGGCCTTACTGCGCCGGCCGTGTCGTTCGCCAAGTTGAGGATGGGCTGGGCGGGCCTCCTCTCTCTCGCCCCGAAGAACCGTTTCTCGAGGTGATCCATGGCGACGACAGCGCGCGGTAAGGCGGCGCCCGAAGAGACGAAGGCGACCGAAGGGGCGAAGGCGACCGAAGCCCCGATCCACGAGACCATTCGTCTCGAGAAGCAGTACGCGGAGGGGAAAGCCCTTCGCGCCAAGGTCCCCCGCGAGAGTCATGCCGAGTGGAAGGCGGGGGCCGATCGTCCCGATCCGGTGGAACTGCTCGAGCGATCGAGCGCCGGCCGCATGCCGGAGCTCATCCCGATCCGCTACGGCCGGATGATGCAGACGCCCTTCACCTTTTTCCGCGGGGCGGCGGCGATCATGGCCCGCGACCTGAGCGTGACGCCGGCGGCGGGGATTCGCGTGCAGTCGTGCGGCGACTGCCATCTCGTCAATTTCGGTGGCTTCGCGACTCCCGAACGGCGCATCATCTTCGATATCAATGATTTCGATGAAACGCTTCCGGCCCCATTCGAGTGGGACGTGAAACGGCTGGCCGCGAGTTTCATCGTGGCCGCGCGCAACAACGGCTTCAAACCGAGGCAGGCACGGGAGACCGCGCTCGCCTGCGTGGCGAGTTATCGGAAACGCATGGCGAAGTTCGCTGGCATGCGGACCCTGAAAGTATGGTACGCCACCATCGATGCGGAGGCGGTGCTCGCGAGCACCAGCGATGCCGAGCGGCGGCAGGCCGTGAGGAAGCGGTTCGACAGTGCGCTCAAGAAGAGCGTGCCGGAGGATGACTTCCCGAAGCTGACCGAGCTCAAGGGAGGGCGGCCGGTCATCCGGGACAATCCGCCGCTGATCTTCCACCAACAGGGCATGGAGGAAGAAGGGTGGCGGGAGCGGATCGAACACGCGTTCCAGGCGTACCGTTCGACACTCCCCGACGATCGCCGGGTGCTCGTGGACCGGTATCAGGTGGTGGACATCGCCGTGAAGGTCGTCGGCGTCGGGAGCGTCGGTACACGCTGCTCGGTGATGCTGCTGATGGCCGGGCAGGGCGACTCGCTCTTCCTGCAGGTGAAGGAGGCGCGGGAATCGGTGTTAGAACCGTACGCCGGGAAGAGCATCTATGACAATCGCGGGCAGCGCGTGGTGATCGGCCAGCGCCTGATGCAGTCCGCGAGCGACATCTTCCTCGGGTGGACGCAGACCGACGTCGGGCATTTCTACGTGCGCCAGCTCAAGGACGCCAAGATCAAGCCGCTCGTCGAGACGCAGCCGCCGGAGCTCGCGAAGGAGTACGGGGCGCTCTGCGGTTGGGCGCTGGCACGAGCGCACGCGAAGGCGGGCGACTCGGCGCGGATCGCCGGGTATCTGGGGAAATCGGCTGTGTTCGATGAGGCGATCGCCGACTTCGCCGTTGCGTACGCCGACCAGAACGAACGCGATCACGCGGCGCTAAAGGTGGCGGTGGGGAACGGGCGGCTGAAGGCGCAGACCGAGGACTGACCGCCGGGCGCTTCGCTCCTACGCGGGCAGTGGCTCGTCGGGTGCGTTCTGCTGCAGGTGGTGCAGGACGGCCTCGGCCAATTCCGGCGCAGCCCTCCCCACGGCGGGCATGAGCTCGTTCTTGCAGTTGGAGCAGAACAACGGCTCCACCTGGAAGATGCGTTGCAGCAGCCGTTCCCACGACTTGAACGAGTGGATCTCGCCGCAGGTCGTGCAGCGGATCTTCGCGGGACTTCGCAGCAGTCCGCTCATCGACGGCGCGGCCGGGGGCTCGGTGATCGCCGCGGCCACCGCGGGAGTCTCCGGCGCTGGTGCCGGGGTCGGCGCCGAGATCGCGGGAGACGCCTCCGCCGACCCATCCACGGCGACGGTCGCCGGCATCCGGATCGGGGTCAGTGGTACGTCGGGCCGATAGTTCTTCCACGTGACGCGCGTGCGCTTCCCGCCATCGGCCGAGATCGACTCGCGATCCAGCACCTCCCGGAAGGGGAGGGCACCGGTCATCGCCGCCGACGCTCCTTGCGACCGGTAGAAGGCGCCGAACTCGCCGCCAGCGATCGCCAGCGCCATCTGCCAGGGCTTCCGGAAGTACTGCTGGTGGGCCGCCACCTCGTCAGGGCCGAGCTCAGGCTGGCCGAACGGGTGGCTCAGGTACCAGCCGAGGAGATGGCCGCCAACGCGCTGGATCTCCTGGTGAAGTTGGTTCCAGACGGGAGCGATCACCGCGGCCGGCTTGTCGGCGTGCGCCGCCTTTGTCAGCCGGACGAGGTTCTTGATCTCGATCCAGCGTTCCTGGGTGCCGGGGTCTTCGCAGACGTCACCGATGAAGAAGCCGAGCACGTTCAGGTTGCCGGCACTGCGCAGGTGATCGTGCAGGTTCGCGAGGACGCGCTGCCGAATGTAGATCGGGGTCGTGCGGGCCATCTCCGGCGTAGCGCCCCGTTCGCTGGCGCTCCATGAGATCGACTCTCCCAGCGGCGCGGCGCGTGGTACGGGGGCCGCTTCGGTGCTCGCCGCGGTGTTGCCACTCGCGGCGGTCCGGTGCACCACCGGGGATGCGTGCTGCGCCGCGGATGGCGCCGCGGATGGCGCCGCGGATGGCGCCGCGGGTGGCGCCGCGGGTGCGGCCGCTCGGGGACTGCGTCGCGCGACCTTTCGTTCGAAGGTATCGCGGAACCACCGGCGGTAGTGATGCTTCGCCCATTCGCGGTCCACCCATCCGGTGATCATCCCCTCGAGACCGGAACGCGTGCTCGGATTGACCGCCGCCATGAAGATGTGTCCGACGACCAGCGCAAGTCCGACCGCGGCCATGGCGAGGTGAAGGAGCCAGGGAACGAACGACGCACCGGGCAGCCAGATCAGGATCCCGGTGGCGATGTACAGGGGGTAGGTCGCGCACACCATCATGAAGTTCAGCTTCTCGGCGGCGTTGAACCGTCCTTGCTCGGGCAGTCTGATCCGGTCGTTGACGGCGGCGAGCGGGCTGAGCAGGAGCCAGCGGAAGTCGTTCGCGCTCCAGACCCAGGCCTCTCGAATGTTGCCCAAGTGCACTCGCCAATCCCGGCTGCCGCGCATGAGCGCGAGCGGGGGGAAGATGATGAGGCCGACGCCGGCGATCCGGTGGATCCACGAGGCAACGGTATGGGCGGTCCGTGGTTGGGGCTCGGCCCAGAGGAGCAGCATCGCGGCGGCGGTGGCGTAGAGCACCACGAACGGAATGGCGAGCCCCCAGTGCAGGAACCGCTCCGAGGCGACGAAGCGGTGGATCTTGAGCGGCAGGCCACTGCGGGGGGTGGGCCGGTTGCGGGCGATGTATTCCGGTTCGTTGGTCATCAGCTGCTCGCTCTCGGTCGGTGTCCGATCGCCGGACTCCGCGCCCATGCGGTGAGACGGAGTGGCGGTGCGAAGCGTCCTCGTAGGTCAACGACCAGGCCACGCGGCCGTCACATCCCGCCGCTTGCCGAGCACCGCCTCCGGCCGCTAACGTCCGCAGTATGAGGCCTCCGGCATCGATCTCCGCGCTCCCTTCGCTCGTCGAGCTCGAGCGCGCGAGCGCCATCGTGCACGCCGTGATCCCGCCCACGCCGCAGCAGCGTTGGCCGCTCCTCGACCGGCGCGTGGGGGCCGAGGTCTGGGTGAAGCACGAGAACCAGACGCCGGTGGGCGCCTTCAAGGTGCGCGGCGGGCTGGTCTTCTTCCATGAACTCGCGGCGAGCGGGCAGAAGGTGACGGGCGTCGTCACCGCGACGCGCGGCAATCACGGCCAGTCGGTCGGGCTCGCTGCCGCACGCCACGGGATCAAGGCGGTCGTGGTCGTCCCGCGCGGGAACAGCGTGGAGAAGAACGCGGCGATGCGCGCGCTCGGCGTCGAACTCATCGAGCACGGGGATGATTTCCAGGCGTCCTCGGAGCATGCGGCCGCGCTGGCGGCGGAGCGCGGCTGGTACCGGGTCCCTTCCTTCCATCCCTGGCTGGTACAAGGGGTGGGGACGTATGCGCTCGAGTTCTTCCGCGGCGCGCCGGCGCTCGACACGGTGTACGTGCCGATCGGCCTCGGGTCCGGGATCTGCGGGATGATCGCGGCGCGCGATGCGCTGGGGCTCCGGACGGAGATCGTCGGCGTCGTCTCGTCGCTCGCGCCGGCGTATGCGCTCTCCTTCGCCGCCGGCAAACCGGTCTCGGCGCCGGTGACGACCGTACTCTCTGACGGGATGGCGTGCCGCAGTCCGGTTCCCGAGGCGCTCGACATTCTGCTCGCGAAGCTCGCGCGCGTCGTGCCGGTGAGTGACGCGCAGGTGGCCGAAGCGATGCGCGCGATCTTCAGCGACACGCACAACGTAGCCGAGGGGGCGGGGGCGGCGCCGCTCGCGGCACTGCTGCTGGAGCGTGAGGCGATGCGCGGCAGGCGCGTCGGGATGGTGCTGTCCGGAGGTAACGTGGACCGGGACGTGTTCGCGCGCGTGCTCAGCGGAACTGACCTCGGAGGGCCATGACATGGAATCGGTGATCGCTCGGCTCATCGGTGATTTCGAGAACGGCAAGCTCTCCCGCCGGCAACTGGTGCAAACGCTGGCGATGGTCGCCGTCGGGACTCCCATGGCGACCGCTTTGGCGAAGAGCGCGGGCGCAGCGCCCGGCGGAATGGCGCCGGCCGCTCCGTGGAAGACCGTGTGGCTCGACCACATCTCATTCCAGGTCGCTGATTACAAGAAGAGCGTCGATTTCTACTCGGACCTGATGGGGTGGAAGGTGCTGGAGGACACGGGCACGCAGGCCAGGCTCGACATCAACGGGATCGGCGAGATCATCATCCGCGATCGACCCGCGGGCGCCGCGGCGGGCTCGCCGGCGGCGCCCGGTGCGGGACCTCGCCCGATCACCGGGGTGGTCGACCATATCTCCTGGGGTGTGGACCCGTGGGATTCGGCGGCCGTGAAAGCCGAACTCGAGCGCCGCCATTTGGAGCCGGTGGCCGACGACGTCGGGGAAGACTACAAGAGCTTCCTCGTTCGGGACCCCGACGGGTGGGAGCTTCAGATCAGCAATCAGACGAAGACGCGGCACCGCTGAGGAGGCGCGTTCGCCGCCTTGACGGGGAGCGCGCTCCACGGCACGATCACTGGTGACTATGACGAACGCATCGCCCTGGCCCCCGGAACTTGACGCGCTCGTCGCGGCCCCCGCGCATCACCGCGTGGTGCTCGAGAACGCCACGGTTCGCGTGCTCGACACGCGCATCGAGCCCGGCGACCGCACGCCGGTGCACACGCACCACTGGCCCGCCGCGCACTACATCCTGAGCTGGAGCTCCTTCGTCCGGCGCGACGCGGACGGCGCCGTGCTGCTGGATACCCGCGTCTCCGGACCGCACACCGCGCCTGCCGTCCTGTGGGGCGAACCGCTCGGGCCGCACTCGCTCGAGAATGTCGGCCCGGCGCCGCTGCATGTCATCAGCGTCGAAGTGAAAGGTCGTTAGCCGGCGCCGGTTCCGCGCGCATCAGTCCACGTACAACGCGCCATGCGCGGGCGCCATCTTCACGGTGAAGTGCCGCAGCGCCGCCGGCTGGTCCACGATCCGCATTCCGCGGATCGCGCCCGACCGCGTCTTCACGTAGGCGAGCACCTCGGCCACGTAGTCCACGTGGCTCTGCGTGTACACGCGCCGCGGGAAGGCGAGCCGCACCAGTTCCTTGTCCGCCGGCTTCTCGCTGCCGTCCGGCTGCAGGCCGAACATCACGGTGCCGATCTCCACGGAACGGATCCCCCCTTCGAGATACAGCGCACAGCTCAGCGCCCACCCCGGGTATTCTCGCTGTGGGATGTGCGGGAGGAGCGCCTTGGCATCGAGATAGAGCGCGTGCCCGCCCGGCGGGCGCACGATGGGAATGCCGTTCGCGATCAACTTGTCCGCCAGGTATTCGATGGAACGGATCCGGTAGCGCAGGTAGTCCTCGTGGAGCGCTTCCTTCAACCCGACCGCCACGGCCTCGAGATCGTAGCCGGCCAGCCCGCCGTAGCTAGTGAAGCCCTCGGTGAGAATGAGGTTGTTGCGGCATTTGAGCGCGAGGGCATCGTCGTTCATCGCCAGGAAGCCGCCGATGTTCGCCATCCCATCCTTCTTCGCGCTCATGGTGCAGCCGTCGACATGGCTGAACATCTCCTGCGCGATCGACATCGGCGTCCGGTCGGCGAAACCCGGCTCTCGCATCTTGATGAACCACGCGTTCTCGGCGAAGCGGCACGCGTCGAGGAAGATCGGCACGCCATGGCGCCGGCAGATCTCGCTCGCCGCCCGGATGTTCGCCATGCTCACCGGTTGGCCGCCGCTGGAATTGTTCGTCACCGTCAGCATCACGATCGGCACGCGTCCCTTGTGTTCGGTTAGCGCGGCGTCGAGCGCGGCGGGGTCGATGTTCCCCTTGAAGGGGAGGATCGCCTGCGGATCGCGCGCTTCCTTGAGCGGCAGATCCAGTGCGCGAGCTCCCCGGTCCTCCACGTTCGCGCGCGTCGTGTCGAAGTGCGTGTTGTTCGGGACCACGTCGCCGGCCTTGCAGGTCGCGGTGAACAGGATCCGCTCCGCCGCGCGCCCCTGGTGCGTGGGGAGCACGTGCTTGAGCCCCGTGATCTCGCGCACCGCATCCTCGAAGGCGAAGTACGACCGCCCACCGGCGTACGATTCGTCGCTGCGCATCATCGCCGACCACTGGTCCGCCGAGAGTGCGCCGGTGCCGGAGTCGGTGAGCAGGTCGATGAGGACGTCGTTCGAGCGGAGCTGGAACGGATTGAAGTGCGCGGCGTGCAGTGCCGACTCGCGTTCGGCGCGGGTCGTCTGCCGGATCGGTTCGACGGTTCGGATACGGAAGGGCTCAATGATCGTGTGCGTCAGCATGGGGACCGGTGCGGGGGAGATCGGGAAGCTCGGGGGCTCTTTGACGGCAGGTACATTCGCGTCCGCGGCACCGCCGGGGAGTAGGGGAACCCCCTGCACGCCCGGCGCCACCATCGAATTGACGGCCAGTTGAGGCGGCCGCTCCAGCTTGCGGGCACGGATCCACGGTCTCGGGTCCGGCTTCACAGTCCACCCGCAACTCGGAGGAGCTCATGCAGAAGTCCCCGATCACCCGGTGCGCGATCGCCGCTCTCTGTTTCGGAATGCTCGCTGCCACCGCCTGCCAGGACAATGTGACGGCACCGGCCGCGCCGTCGCTCGACGCCGCGCGGTCCGATGGCAACCCGTCGCACCCCTTCACCGTGTACACGCAGAACATGTATCTCGGCGGCGACTCGGGGCCGCTCTTCACGCTGGATTTCACGGACCTCGGCGCGATCCTCGCCGCCACCGGACCCTTCTGGGCCGCCGTGCAGGCGAGTGACTTCCCCGGCCGCGCCGCCAAGTTCGTGGACCACATCCAGGAAACGCGCCCCGACGTCGTCACCTTCCAGGAGGCGATCCGCTTCGTGCTGCTGGACGGCAGCTTCGCTCCGGTGGGCGGCGCCGACCTGCTCGCCGCGGTCCAGGCCGAGATCACGCGGCGCGGACTGCCGTATGAGGTGGCCGTGCTGCAGGAGGAGACCTCTTCGACGCTGCCGCTCACCTTCGATCCGTCCACCGGTACGATCTCCCGTTGGCTCAACTTCACCGACCGCACGGTGATCCTGAAGCGCTCGGACGTGAAGGTCATCGCGAGCGCGCATGGACTCTATGCGACGCACCTCAGCCTCGGCCCGGTGGAATTGGTTCGCGGTTGGGCGATGATCACCATCGATCGCGACGGCACGCCCTACCATTTCTTCGCGACGCATCTCGAGACCCCGCCCGCGACGCCGATCCAGGACGCGCAAGCGCTGGAGCTCAACGTCCTGCTCGCGGGACTTGATGGCGTCACGATCCTCGCCGGCGACCTGAACTCGGATGCCGTGGCCGCACCCGGCACGCCGACCTGGACCGCGACGTACGGGAACCTCGTCGCGGATGGCTTCACCGATGCGTGGCTCGCGTCGCCGCACCGCCGTGGCGCATCGAGCGTCACCTGTTGCCAGGCGGCGAATCTCCTCGGCCCGTCGCAGCTCGACCAGCGGATCGATTTCGTGCTGGTGCGTTCGGCGCTGGCGAGCGGGGATGATCACGAGCTGCCGATCGGGATCTTCAAGAGCGAGCTCGTCGGCGACCAGCCGTCCGACCGGACGGGCGGCGGGCTCTGGCCGTCCGACCACGCCGGACTCGTGGCGACGATCGCCATCCCGGCCTCGCGGCGGGAGCACGGCAAGCGTCTTGAGATGGTGGCCGCGCACTAGCCGGGACGGCCGGCCAGGATCGGGAGCAGGGTGCGCGTCATCGTGCGGCGCGCACCCTGTTCCGCGTTACGGCGTGATCTTCGGCAGTTGGAAGAGCCCCGCCGAACCGCTGAGGCGCTTGATCTGATCGTTCAGCTGCTTCTGCACCTGGTCCAGCTGCGTCTTCGAGCCGCCGAGCCGCGTATCGAGCAGCGATGTCACCCCCGCCACCTGCTTCGCGATCGGCGCCACCTTGTCCGCGACGAGCTTGTCCACCGCGGCGCGCGCCTTCGTCTCGGCCTTCGCGATCTCCTCGCCGACGATCGCCCGCAAGCGCGCGGCGACCTCCTGGTCCACGTTCGAGCTCACGGACAACTGCGGTGACCTGATGTCCCCGCTCAGTTCGGCGGTCACGTCGAGGTCGGTGAGTCCCGAGAGCACGCGCCACATCGCCCCCTCGAGCGTGTTGAGCGACTGCGCCTTCGCCGGGACGACGCTCCACCGAGCCTCGTTCGTGCGCATCGTCCAGCGGCCGGTGAGCTGGCTCCCTTCGAGCTCGATCGTGAGCTCCGAGGTCCCGCGTCCGGGTTCCACGCCGAAGGGGAGTCCCGGAAGGTCGATCCCCGGGATCTCGATCCCGCGCAGGCGAACGCGCGCGGAATCGTGCGTCGGCAACCTGGTGTGGTCGAGCATCGCGCCGACCTCGGCCGAGATCGCGTGCTTTCCCGTTGTCGCTCCGGTCGCCTTCAGTGTCGCCGGCTGCCCATACAGCTCCGGCTCCGACGTGAGTCCGGTGACCGTGGCGGTGAAGGCGCTCGTCTCCGTGTCGCCGCCGAGCGCGAAGCTGAGCTGCCCCTGCTTGAGCAAGAGCTTCGGGTCGGTGTGTTCGCGCGGAAAGATGTACGTGAGTCCCGCCATGCGGGCGCGCGTTGGGCCCGGGCGCTGCCAGGGCTGGAGCCCCGGCGGAATGTATTCCTGGGCCATCCGCCCCCAGTAGATCGCCTGCTGGAAGCGCGCGATGCTCACCGGACCGAATAGCGCCGCGCCGATGTTCGGCGCCTCGAGCTTCGGCAGCTTGAGCAGCCCCTTCGCGAACTCGTAGTCGGAGCGTCGCGCCGAGTCCACGCGTTTCACGCCATCCGTCAGCAGTGCCGCCGCCGCGTGCGCACTCTGCTCGAGCGAAGCGATCTGCCGCTTCGCCTGGTCGATCTGGTCGATGCTCTTCTTCGCCGCCTGGAGCGACTGCGCGGCCTCGGCGATGCCGGCCGCGCCGGGCTTCATCGTCTGGAGGCGCTTCGCGAGCGCCTGCGTCGTGTCGAGCAGCGCCTGGAGGTGGAGGTCATCGAAGCCCTTCTGAAACGCGTCCTTCACCGAGTCGCCGCGCTTCGTGAGCTGGTCCACCGCCTTCAGCGTCGCGAGACTGGACGGATCGACGATGATCGACTTGATCGTGTCGATCGGCGTGAGCGAAAGCAGAGGGACCTTCACCTTGTCGACCCACGCCCCGGTCTCGGCGCGGAGCCGCGACGCGATGTTGTTCGCCGAACCGGACATCCGGCCAGGGCGCGCGCGCGTCGTGTTGAACGTGAGCCCCGTGAGCGTCAGCCGGTTGACGATGAACTTCTTCTCGAGCAGGGGGAGGGGGTCGAGGCTGAACACGATGGTGTCGGCCGCGATGATGTTCTTCGTCGAGTCGAAAGGGCTGGTGATCTGGAGCCCGCGCATCTCGATCGCGGCGCGCGTCTCGCGGATGCGCAGCGAGGCGAGATCCACTTCGGCGCCGAAGACCTCGCTGCCGATGCTCTCGATGCCGCGCCGAACGATCCAGTCGCCGAAGAGCGCCCAGAGGGCACCGATGACGAGCATCGTCGCGGCGAGCGCCGAGATCGCCTTCCACCGGAAGATGCTGGGTCTCATGGCATCACTCCGGCTTGAACCAGCGATAGACGTTGTACGCCTGGGTGGCGGAGAACGCCTTGTAGAACCGGGAATTCTGGAATCGTTCGCCGAGCGTCGCGCGGTACTTGATGACGAGGAAACGCAGTACGAAGAAGAGCGGGAAGAAGAGCACCACCCAGACGACGAAACTCCCCAGCGTCACCGAGTTGTTGAAGTTGGTGAAGGGGAGGATCGGCACGTTCGTGAGCGTCGTCCAGAGCGGGCGGAGGCCGGGGTTGTCGAGGAGCGCGCGGCCGATGCCGTCGAAGACGGGGTCGAGGAGGAAGCCCACCGGTGTCGCGAGCCCCCATGCGAGCAGCGCCGCGCCGAAGGAGACGTTCAACACGAAGAGCAGGCAGAAGATCACGAAGTTCTGCAGGCTCATGAGCGGCGTGAGGCCGAGGGCGGCGCCGAGCGCCATCCCCCAGGCGATCTGACCGGGGGTGCCCTCGGAGTGCAGCGTCTTCACGAGCGATTGGAGCAGTTTGAGGATCGCCAGCACGCCGTGGCTCCGTTCGTGGGCCGTGCGGCCCGTACGCGGCGAACGCTAGGCTTTCGCGCCTTGGGCGACAAGGGGACGCAGTGCGTCCCGCGTGTCAGGCGACGGAGTACGCCCGCTACAGGGCGAGCGGCAGCGAGCGGAGCCGCCGGCCCGTCGCCGCGAAGATCGCGTTCGCGACCGCGGGGGCGACGGCGGGGAGTGCGCCTTCGCCGAGTCCGAGAGCGGGGCCGTCGCTGGGAACGAAGTGTACCTCGAGCTTCGGCACCTCCCGCAGTCGGAGGGCGGGGAAGTCGTGGAAGTTGCTCTGCTGCACTGCGCCGTCCACGATGGTGATCTTCTCCTTGAGCGCGGCCGAGAGCCCGTAGATGATCGCCCCCTCCACCTGCCCCCCGGCTCCGCTACGGTTCACCACCGTGCCGCAGTCCACCGCGGCGACGATCCGGCGCACGGCGATCGTCGTGCCGTCGATGATCTCCACCTCCGCGACCTCGGCCACGTACGTGCCATTGTTGTAGCCGCCCGCGATGCCGCGGCCCCAGTGTGATGGAAGGGGTTTCCCCCAATCGCCTCGCGCCGCGGCCAACGCATACACGGCGCGCAGACGCGCGGGGTCGCAAGGGAGCGTTCGCGTGACGCCGCGGGCCGGCCGGTCGCCGAGGGACGCGAGCTTGAGCTCGAGGAAATCACGACCGGCGGCATGTGCCACTTCGTCGAAGAAGGACTCGATCGCGAAGATCGTCGCCCCCGAGTCCACGGCGCGCCACTGGCCGAGCGGGATCCCGGACTTCACGCGCGTGGCTTCGAGGCGGAAGTTCGGAAGGAACACCGAGGGGAAGTCGCCGCGGTCCACTTCGCCCATTCCTGCCGGGTACTCGGTGTACGGTTTCGGGATCTCCCACTCGAGGAATTCGCCGCGGGGGGCATTGATGAAGTGGTGCGTCCAGGCCGCGATCGATCCATCGGCACTGAGCCCCGCGCGCATCGATTGGACTGCCCACGGTCGATAGAAACCGAAGCGGACGTCGTCCTCGCGAGTCCACACCACCTGGACGGGCGCCCGCATCGCGCGCGACAGGATCACGGCCTCGGCGACGAAGTCGCTGTAGAACCGGCGCCCGAACGCGCCGCCGGACCTCACCACGTGCACGGTGATCCGGTCCGGGGCGAGGCCCGTCACTTTCTCGATCGCCTGCTGCGTCCCCTCCGGATTCTGGATGGGCGCCCAGACCGTACAGCGATCGGGACGGCAGTCCGCGACGCAGTTCATCGGCTCCATCGGCGTGTGCGCGAGGAGCGATACCTCGTAGACAGCGTCGACGGTCTTCGCCGCCCCGGCCATCGCGGCCGTGACATCGCCGTCGTTCAGGATGATGCGATCGGCGGGCTTCGCGACGAGCGTGCGGGCCGTCGCCGCGAGCTTCGCGGAGTCCTCGTCCGAGCCGGGCCCCGGCACCCACTCGATGCGGAGTGCCTTGCGCCCCTGCATCGCCGCCCAGGTGTTCGTCGCGACCACCGCGACGCCGAGCCGTGGCCGGGGATTGTTCTCGCCGAAGCTCGGCAGCTTGTCCCCTTGGATGATGATCACATCGCGCACCCCGGCGACCTGCTTCGCCGCCGAGCTGTCGAGCGACGCGATCGTGGAGCCGAGGCGTGGGCTCCGCTCGACGACGGCGACGAGCATCCCCGGTACCCGCTGGTCGAGTCCGAACTGGATCTCGCCGCGCACGATCGCGGGCGCGTCGAGGGAAGGGATCCGCGTGCCGATCAGCCGGTAGGCGGAGCGCGGCTTGAGGGGGACGTCGGCCGGCACCGCGAGTGCCGCGGCGGCGCCGGCGAGCGCCCCGTAGCTCAGCGCACGGCCGGTGGGCGGGTGGCGCACGACGCCGGCCTCGGTCGAGCACGCCGTCGCGCTCACGCCCCATTGGGCGGCGGCCGCCGCGATGAGCATCGCCCGGGCAGCGGCGCCAACCCGCCGCAACGGTTCCCATCCCTGTCGCATCGCACTGCTGCCACCCGACCACTGTGGCCCGTAGCGCGTCGCGGCGTAATCGGCCTGCTCGAGCCGCACGCGCGCGAAGTCGGCGTCGAGTTCTTCGCACACGAGCGCCGCGAGCGACGTCCGCACTCCTTCGCCCAACTCCGGCCGCGCCACTGTGATCGTCACGGTGCCGTCGGGATCGATCCGGATGAAGGCGTCGGGAGAGAAGGGCAGGGACTGGCGCCCGGCATCGGGCCGGGCATCGTCGGCCGCAGCCCGAAGTCGGCGGGGCAGCGCGACCGAGATCAGCATTCCGCCGGCGAGTGTCGCACTCACGCGGAGGAACTCACGCCGCCCGGCATCCACGCGCGCCGTCACTTGGCGCCTCCGCCGGCCGCGCGATGGATCGCGGCGCGGATCCGTGGATACGTCCCGCAGCGGCAGATGTTCGTCATCGCCGCATCGATCTCGTTGTCGCTCGGGTGCGGCGTGCGCGCGAGGAGCGCCGTCGCCGCCATGATCTGCCCCGCCTGACAATAGCCGCACTGCGGGACGTCCTCGGCGATCCATGCCGCCTGGACGACGCTCAGCGCATCACCACGAGCGAGTCCTTCGATCGTCGTCACCGCCTTCGATCCGACCGCCGAGAGCGGGAGCTGGCAGGAGCGCACCGGCGCGCCACCGACGTGCACCAGACAGGCGCCGCACTGGCCGATCCCGCAGCCGTACTTGGTGCCGGTGAGATGGAGGTCATCCCGCAACACCCACAGGAGCGGAGTGTCGCCCGGGGCTTCGACCGACCGCTCCTGGCCATTCACCTTGATCGCATAGGACATCGGGCCTCCGGCGGGCGATGGACGGTCTACACGAAGTACTTGGTCACCACCGGGAGCAGTGCCGGTTGCCGCACCAGGGCGCTCGCGAAGATCCGGCCGAGCGTGCGCTTCTCGGGCGCGATCCGGTTCACGTTCCGGGCGAGTGTATCGAAGAAGGTGTCATCGAGCTTCCCCAACGCCTCCTTCACCCGGTGGAAGCGGACGTGGTCATCGCCGAGGAGCGACATCCAGGCCGCGTGGTACGGTTGGAGACGGGCCGCACTCGTGTCTCGCGCTGCGAGCGCGTCCGCGGCGGTGCGTGCGGCGAGCCGTCCGGCCTTCATCGCGTTCACGATGCCGCCGCCGGAGAGCGGATTGATCATGTGCGCGGCATCGCCGCAGACGATGAGGCCATCGGTGACGGTGCGCTTGATCGTCGGGTGCACGATCACGCCGCCGACCGTCCGCGAGGTCACGGTGCCGCCGGGGAAGTGCTTCGCGACGTAGCGGTCGAGATAGTCGCGCGCGCTCACGCCATTCGCCCGCAGTGCGACGACGCCGAGCCCGACGTTCGCGATGCCGACTCCCTTCGGGAAGATCCAGGCGTAGCCGCCCGGGGCGATCCCATTCCCGAAGTGGAGGTAGATCGCGTCCGGGTCGAAGTCGATCCCGGAGACGACGTACTGCGCGCAGCTCTCCATGTCCTTGGAGGGGACGCGGGTGTCGAGCCCGGCCCAGCGGGCGGTCATCCCCTCGACGCCATCGGCGGCGATCACGAGACGGGCGAGGACCACGCTGTCGCCTCGTTCGGAGCGGACGCTCACCCTCCATCCGCTTTCCTCTTCGCGGAGCCCCGTCGCTTCCGTCCCGACCCGGATCTCCGCCCCGGCCTCGATCGCCTGTGACGCGAGTGCCGGTTCGAACTTCGTCCGGTCCAGGATGTAGCCAACATCTCCTTCTGCCACATGGACTTCCGTGCCGTCAGGGGCCCAGAAGATCACCTTCGATATGCGCCTCGAGACCCAGGGCGCGCCGGCTGGATCGATGAACTCGGCGAGCCCCGCGCTGCCGACCCCTTCGCCGCAGCGCACCGGCGTGCCGATGGCCGCATCGCGCTCGATGAGGAGGACGCGGAGGGCCGGATCGCGCCGACCGAGCTCTCGCGCCGCGATGAGTCCCGCCGGTCCGCCGCCGACGATGAGGACATCCACGCACTCCGGGCTCACGAGCGGGCGACCATGGACAGCGCCGCGACGGGGCAGGGGGCGACGCACTTCCGGCACCCGGTGCACGCGCCCGCCACGATGCTGAGCCCCTCCCGCCGGAGGACGATCGCGGCGGTCGGACAGATGGGCAGGCACAACCCACACGCATCGCACGCGCCGAGGTCAACGACGGCGATCTCGGCGCTCGGCGAGGGGGGCATTCGGGGAGGATGCCGAGCCGTGCTAGGTCGTGTCAAGCCAACGCCTTGTCCGCGTCCGCATCCTCCGCTAGGTTGAGGCGCGACCGCGCACGTTCCCGGCTCCCCTCCTGTCCGACTCCGAGCGACAAGAAACCACACGATGCGCTGGCCGCTCTTCAAACCCGGATTGTTCTTTCCCGCGAATGCGATCGCCGTCGATCTCGGGACGGCGAACACGCTCATCTACGTGAAGGGCGAGGGGATCGTCCTCAACGAGCCGTCGGTCGTCGCGATCGAACGCTCGACGGGGAAGGTGAAGTGGGTCGGCCTCGAAGCGAAGCGCATGCTCGGCCGCACGCCCGAAGGCGTGATCGCGGTGCGTCCGATGAAGGACGGCGTCATCGCCGACTTCGATGTCACCGAGAAGATGCTGCGTTACTTCCTCGCGCTGATCATCGACAATCACATCTTCAAGGTGAAGCCGCGCGTGATCGTGTGCGTCCCCTCGGGGATCACCGAGGTGGAGCGGCGCGCAGTGCGCGACTCGGCGCTCGGTGCCGGGGCCAAGGAAGTGTTCATGGTCGCGGAGCCGATGGCGGCGGCGATCGGCGTCGGCCTGCCCGTGGAGACGCCGACGGGCAACATGGTGATCGACATCGGCGGCGGCACGACGGAGATCGCGGTCATCGCGCTCTCCGGCATCGTCAGCGACACGTCGATCCGCACCGGCGGCGATGAGCTCGATACGGCGATCGTGCAGTTCATGCGCAAGAACTACAATCTCCTCATCGGCGAACCGACGGCGGAGCAGGTGAAGATCCAGATCGGCTCGGCCGCCCCGGTCGGCGACGAGCGGGAGATGGAAGTGCGCGGCCGCGATCTCGTGAGCGGGATCCCGAAGACGGTGCGCGTGCACTCGAGCGAGATCCGCGAAGCGATCCAGGAGCCGATCCAGCAGATCGTGGACGCGGTGCGCCGCGCGCTGGAGATCACGCCGCCCGAGCTCGCGAGCGACATCGTGGACCGCGGCATCGTCATGACGGGCGGCGGCGCGCTCATTCGGGGCCTCGACCTCCTGCTCAGCCAGGAGACGAACCTCCCGATCCACGTGGACGAAGACCCGCTCACCTGCGTGGTGCGCGGCACCGGCCGGATCCTGGACGACGAAGAGAAGTACTGGAACGTCCTGCAGACCTGACGGCCAGTGCCCCCCGCTGCGCGCACGATCACCCGCCGGGATGTGGTCCTGCTGGCCGTCAGCATGACGCTCGCGATCGCCGCGCTCGGGGCCTCCGACCGGGTCCGTGACCCGCTGACCGCGTGGCTGCGACGCACGATCCTTGCGCCGCTCGTCTCCCTGCAGCACAGCGCCGAGCTGACGCGTCTCGCGTGGAAGGCGCGCGGGGCCCGGACGCTCGCGACGGACAGCGTCGCGATGCGCGCGCTCGGACTCCCCGCGCTCGAGAGCGAGAACGCGCGGCTCCGCCGGATGCTTGGCCTGGGCGAGCGGCTGCGCTGGGGCTTCGTCCCCGCGGAGGTCCTGCAGGGGCGCGGCGTGGGGGAGGACTATACCGTCACGATCTCGGCGGGCGGCACCGCCGGCGTGCGTCCCTTCAGCCCCGTGGTCACCGCCGAGGGACTCGTGGGGCTCGTGCGGAACGTGGACCCGACGTTGAGCACCGCGGTGATCTGGGCACATTCGGATTTCCGCGCGAGCGCGATGGCGGCCGACGGGAGCGTCTTCGGCATCGTCGCGGCGCACCAGGGCGGCGACCCGGAGCGCTACCTGCTGGAGATGCGGGGCGTCCCGATGCGGAGCACGATCGCCGCCGGCACGCTGATCGTGACGTCGGGACTCGGCGGCATCTTCCCGCGTGGGATCCCGGTGGGGGTCGTGCTCACGGAGATGCGGACGAACGAGCTCTGGGCGCGCACGTATCTGCTGCGGCCGGCGGTGTCGCCGACGGAGCTCGCGAGCGTGATGGTGCTCCTCCACGATCGCACGAAGGCGGGGGTCGAGCCCGTGTGGAAGGGGGCGCACGGCGACAGCACGGTGCACGACACGATGCCGCCGGTGGTGGATTCGATCCGCCTGCGCATCGTGGCCGAGAGCACGCAGGCGGCGGACAGTGCGCGGCGCCGGCGGCGCTTCCGCCGGGATTCGATCGCCGCGGCCGCGGCGGCGGAGAGCGCGGCGGTGCAGGGGGATTCCGCCCGCGCCGCGCCGCGCCGGGACAGTGCGCCACCGAGGCTCCCGTGAAGCCGCTCGACTTTCTCCGGGTCCTCATCGCCTTCGTGGTGCTGGTGGTGCTGCACTACACGCTGCGGCCGGTCCTCGGCTGGCGGATCGGCCCCGATTTCCTGTTGCTCGCGACGCTCGTGGTCGCGATCCGGGTTCGGCCGGGAACGGCGGCGATGATCGGGTTGCTCGTGGGACTCGTCTCGGACTCGATCGGCACCGAGCCGTTCGGCGCGGCGGCGCTCGCGCTGACCGTGGTGTCATACGGCGCCTCGTGGCTGCAGTCCACCGTGTTCGCCGATGATCTCATGGTCACAGCGATGCTCTTCTTCTTCGGCGAGTGGGGCTTCGACGTGATCTTCTACTTCGCGTCGCGCACCGGTGGCGGGGATCCGGTGCTGGTACCGCTCTTCGTCTGGGCGCCGATGCGCGCGGCGGTCACCGCGCTCTTCGGCGTCGTCACGCTGATGATCCTGCGGCCGATCCTGAGGCCGCCCGACCGGTGAGCCTGCACCCGAACGACCTGGCGCGCCGCGGACTTCGTACGTCGTGGGCCCTGATCGCGCTCTTCACGCTGCTGCTCGGCGTCTTCTTCCGCACGCAGATCCTCCAGCACTCGCGGTACACGCAGCAATCGGAGGAGAACCGGCTGCGCGAGGTGCCGATGCCGGCGCCGCGCGGGATCATCTACGACCGGAACCACGCGATCCTCGCCGAGAACGTGCCGGGATACTCGGTGCAGCTGCTGACGCCGAACGCGGACTCGCTGCGCGCGACGCTGCGGCGGCTCTCGGCGCTCGTGCCGATCACGGATGATCAGATCGAGGTCGCGGCGCGCCGCTACCTGCGGGCGCCGGCGCGGCCGGTCGTCGTCTTCGCGGACGCGTCCTTCGAGGTCGTCTCGGTGATCGAAGAGCGCCGGATGGAGTTCCCGGGGCTCGTGATCCAGTCGGCGCCGAAGCGGTTCTATCCGGCGGGAGCGGCGATCGCGCCGGTGATGGGCTACGTCGGCGAGATCACGGAGTCGGAGCTCGCGGACACGTTGTACCGCGGCTACCGGAGCGGGCAGTCGGTGGGGAAGGCGGGACTCGAGCGGGAGTACGAGGGCAAGCTGCGCGGGCGCGACGGTTCCCGTTTCGTCGAAGTGGATGCGCGTGGGCGTGTGGTGCGCGAGGCCGGGGCGCGCGAGGATCTCGTCCCGGAAGCCGGTCCGTCGCTCACGACGAACATCGACGTGGAACTGCAGAAGGTCGTGGCGGATCTCTTCGCCGATTCGCTGCAGGGGGGCGCGATCGCGATCGAGCCGCACACCGGCGAGGTGCTCGCGCTGTATTCGGCGCCGACGTACGATCCGAACAAGTTCATCGGCGGCATCCCGCCGGAGCTATGGAAGTCGCTGAGCACCGATCCGCGGCGTCCGCTCTACAACAAGGTGATCCAGGGGCGCTATCCGCCGGGCTCCACCTGGAAGCTCGCGACGGCGGCGATCGCGCTGCAGGAGGGAGTCGCGACGCTCGGCGACATGATGGCCGAGCCGTGCAAGGGAGAGTTCCAGTACGGCAACCGCGCCTTCCACTGCTGGGAGAAGCACGGCCACGGGCGGCTCACGCTGCAGCAGGCGATCGAGGTCTCCTGCGACATCTACTTCTACCAGCTCGGCATCAAGATCGGGCTGACGCGGCTCGTGGCGGGAGGGATCTCGCTGGGTGCCCGCGACCGGTCGGGGATCGATCTCCCCGATGAGGCGCGCCCGACCTTCCCGAACGGGGTGGTGCAGGATTACTACGACAAGAAGTACGGGAAGGGGGGGTGGAGCACGGCGGTGGTGCTCAACCTCGCGATCGGGCAAGGGGAGAACGACCAGACCGTCGCGAACATGGGCCGCTTCTACACGGCGCTCGCCACCGATGGCAGTGCGGCGACGCCCACGGTGGTGCAGCGGGCGCCGCAGCGGCAGGTGATCATGAGGCTGACGCCCGCGCAGCTCGAGGGGGTGCGGGCGGCGATGGCGGGGGTGATCTCGCGCGGTACGGCGCAGAGCGCACAGATCCAGGGGGTGATCCTCGCCGGCAAGACGGGGACGGCGCAGAACTCCCAGGACCCGCTGCACGATCACGCCTGGTTCGTGGGCTTCGCGCCGGCGCACGACCCGAAGATCGTCGTCGCCGTGATGCTCGAGTTCGGCGGCCACGGCGACCGTGCGGCGCGCATCGCGTCGAAGATCATCCAGGCGTATCTGCACGTGGCGCCGGCGACGCTCCTCTCGACCGACGGCTGATGGGCCCGCGCCGGCTGTTCGCGGATCCGACGCTCACCTTCACCGCGCTCGCGCTGTCGCTCTACGGCATCGCGATGGTGTACTCGGCGGGCCAGACCGACGTCTCCACCAGCGCGACGCTCGCCTGGCAGGCCCAGCTGCGCTGGCTGGTGCTCGGCGTCGTGGCGGCGTTCATCGTCAGCCGCGGGACGGTGCGCTTCATCGAGTACGTCACGGTGCCGGCGTATCTCCTGTCGCTGGTCCTGCTGCTGCTGACGCTGCGCTTCGGCGGCGGCGCGGGGACGGCGGCGAGCTCGCACAGCTGGCTCATGATCGCCGGGCGGCGGCTTGGCCAGCCGTCGGAGATCGCGAAGCTCACTACCGTGCTCATGCTCGCGCGGTCGCTCTCCGTCTTCCGGCAGCCGCCGCGGTCGCTGCTCGAGCTCTGGAAGCCGATGCTCATCGTCCTGGCGCCGCTCACGCTGATCATGGCACAGCCCGATCTCGGCAGCGCGCTCGTCTTCATCGGGATCTTCTTCGCGATGCTCTTCTGGATGGGCGTCGAGTGGCGCCTCCTCCTCCTCCTCGCATCGCCGGGGATCAGCCTCGTGCTCGCGTTCAGCACCGGGCTCTGGGGGGCGTGGTTCGCCTTCCTCCTCCTGCTCGTCTTCTGGGTCCGGCCGTACCTCTGGGAGAGCGTCACGCTCGTCCTCTCCAACGTGGCACTGGGGGTGGTGGCGCCGAAGCTGTGGGAGCGGTTGCAACCGTACCAGCAGCACCGGCTGCTCACCTTCCTCGACCCATCGATCGACCCGCGCCGCACCGGCTGGCACGTGCTCCAGTCCAAGGTCGCCATCGGCTCCGGCGGCTGGACGGGGAAGGGCTATCTCGCGGGATCGCAGAAGCGGCTCGCCTTCCTCCCCGAGCAGCACACCGACTTCATCTTCGCGGTGCTCGGCGAAGAGCTCGGCTTCCTTGGCGTGACGGTGGCGCTGGTGCTCTTCCTGGTGCTCCTGCGCCGGTCGGTGCAGATCGCCTCGAACGCGAGCGAGCCGGTGGGGAGCCTCGCCGCCTTCGGGCTCGCGAGCGTCTGGGTGGTGCACATCATCGTGAACGTCGGCATGACGCTCAACCTCATGCCCATCACCGGCATCCCGCTGCCCTTCTTCAGCTACGGCGGGTCGTTCATGCTGAGCTGCTGGCTGGCGATCGGACTGCTGGCGCGCATCGCGAGCGAGGGTCGTGGAGCGCAGACGGCTGGATACTCGCGCTAGTCTGGTCGGCGGGGGCCTTCGCGGCGCCGCTGGCGCTTACACGCTGCGAGCCTCGCCGCGGGAAGACCACGCGGCGAGTCTCTTGCTACGCGCCGGCGGCTCCGCTCCGGCCCCCGCCTCCCGAAATAGCCCCGTGAACGGCGGGTGAGTGCGGGCGGGGACGCCCGCGAATCTCCGATGCGCGAGTGAGTGCCGGTGCACCGAGTGTGGCGCGGCATCCAGCGCATTTCGCGCCGTCGCAGTTCAGCCCTGGGACCAGCGAGCGCCGCTCCGAGGGGGGCAGCGCGAGCGGGACTCGCGCAAGAGACCTCTCGACCGCGGCGACTTGCCGATGCCCGGGCGCGCCGGCACATTTACCGAATGGCCTGGTTCCGGAAGGAGAAGAAGCCGCGCCAGCCGCGCGCCGAGAAGCTCGAGATCCCACCGGACACGTGGGAGAAATGCGAGGCGTGCGGCCACACGGACCTGCGCGAGAAGTTCCTGCGCAATTTCAACGTGTGCCCGCAGTGCGACTACCACCGCCGCATCCGCGCCGGCGAGTATCTCGCGATCCTCCTCGATGAGAACAGCTACGAGGAACTCGATGAGGACATCCGCTCCAAGGACCCGCTCGGCTTCCCGGAGTATCCGGCCCGCCTGAAGAAGGCGATGACCAACGCCGGCTCCTCGGACGCCATCGTCACGGTGAGCGGCACCCTCGGCGGCATGCCGGTGAACGTCGGCGCGATGGATTTCGCCTTCATGGGCGGCTCGATGGGCTCGGTGGTCGGCGAGAAGATCGCGCGCCTCGGCCAGCGGTCGCTCGAGCGGAAGTATCCACTGGTGATCGTGTCGGCCTCCGGCGGCGCGCGCATGCAGGAGGGGGTGCTCTCCCTCATGCAGATGGCCAAGACGTCGGCCGTCCTCGCGCAGCTCGCCGAGCGCCGCATCCCGTATGTGTCGATCCTCACGAACCCGACGACTGGCGGCGTCAGCGCGAGCTACGCGATGCTCGGCGACGCGATCATCGCCGAGCCGGGGGCCGTGATCGGCTTCGCGGGGCCGCGCGTCATCAAGCAGACGATCGGCCAGGACCTCCCCGAGGGTTTCCAGACGGCGGAGTTCCTGATGGACCACGGCATCGTGGACGTCGTCTCCCACCGGAAGGAGCTGAAGGCGACGGTGGGCACCCTCCTGCGGCACATGAGTCACCAGCCGGCGGCGGCGGGGTGGACGTCGCACTGACGTCGTACGCCGACGCGCTCGAGCATCTGTTCGCGCGCGTCACCGGCGGATGGAAGCTCGGCCTCGACACGACCTTCGCGCTCGCGCGCGCGATGGGCGACCCGCAGGACCGCTTCCCAACCTTCCACGTGGCCGGGACGAACGGGAAGGGGAGCGTCGTCGCGACGCTCGACGTCCTGCTGCGGAACCAGGGGCTGAAGGTCGGCCGCTACACGTCGCCGCATCTCGTGGATTTCCGCGAACGCATCGTGGTGAACGGTGTCCCCGTCAGCGAGGGGGACATGATGGAGCTCATCGCGCGCTGGGTCCCGGAGGTGGAGCGCGTCGGCGCCACCTTCTTCGAGGCGACCACCGGCATGGCCTTCGCGTATTTCGCGCAGGTCGGGGTGGATGTCGCGGTGATCGAGGTCGGCCTCGGTGGGCGCCTCGATGCGACGAACATCATCCGCCCCCTGGTGAGTGGCGTGACTTCGATCGGGATCGACCACGTGCAGTACCTCGGGACGACCGCGGAGGAGATCGCCGGGGAGAAGGCCGGGATCTTCAAGGCGGGAGTGCCGGTGGTGATCGGCGAGCGGGATCCGGCGATCCGGGCGCTGCTGGCGCGTCTCGGTCACGCGGCGGGCTCGGCGCCCGTGCGTGCGATCGCCGATGACAGCGCGCTCGAGGACATCACCGTCGATGCCACGGGGACATGCTTCAGCATCGTGACCGGCGACCGGCGGCGCCCCCTCAAGACGCCGCTCGTGGGCTGGCATCAGGCCGCCAACGCGGCGACGGCGATCGCCATGCTGGAGGCCGCCGGGCCGCCCTGGCGCGCCGCCGCGGACGCCGCCGAGGCGGGCCTGGCGGGGGTGAAGCTGCCGGGGCGCTTCCAGCGTGCCGGAATGCTCCTCTTCGACGTGGCGCACAATCCGGATGGCGTCCACACCCTCTGCGATTCGCTCACCGCGGTCCGGCCGGCGTCGCCCGTGCACTGCCTCTTCTCGGTGCTCCGCGACAAGGACTGGCCCGCCATGATGCGCGCCCTCGCACCGCACGTGGACCTCTTCGTGCTGACCCTCCCGCCGAGTGTCCCCGCGGACCGGGCCTGGGAGATCGGGGAGCCGGCCGCGCTCGCGGCGGCGCACGGCTGGCCGGCCGTGGTGGAGCCGGACTTCGCGCGCGCCCTGGCTCGGTCGCAGGAGGGGGCCGCCACCACGCTGGTGACGGGCTCCTTCCACACGGTGGGAGATGCGATGGCTCGCTTGCCGGGGTCTCTGACGGACGGGTAGATTAAAAGGATGTCTCCCGGCGCTCTCCCCGGCTTTCGCGATGTCTATCCCGCCGAGTTCGCCGAGCGATCGCACCTGTTCGCGGCCTGGCGCACGGTAGCGCAGCGCTTCGGGTTCTCCGAATACGATGGCCCCCCCCTCGAGCCCCTCGAGCTCTACACCAAGAAGAGCGGGGACGAGATCGTCGCGCAGCTCTATCACTTCAAGGACAAGGGGGATCGCGAGATCGCGCTCCGCCCGGAGATGACGCCGACGCTCGCCCGGATGGCCGCGGCGCGCGCGAACGCCCTCCGGAAGCCGGTGCGCTGGTTCTCGATCCCGCAGCTCTTCCGCTACGAGCGGCAGCAGCGCGGGCGGCTGCGTGAGCACTTCCAGCTGAACATGGACATCCTTGGCGAGCCGGACGTGACGGCGGATGCCGAGCTGCTCGCGGCGGCGGTCGAGATCATGCGGATCCTCGGGCTCACGAGCGAGGACGTCGTGGCGAAGGTGTCGGACCGGCGGCTGCTCAACGCGCTGCTGCTGGGGAACGGATTCACCGACGCGCAGCTCCCGGCCGCGTACGCGGCGCTCGATAAGATCGACCGCGATCCGCGCCCGGTGCTGGAGGAGCGGCTCGCGGCGGCGGGAGTGGATGCGGCGCGGATCACGCGCCTCTTCGATCTCGCGGCGGCGGCGGGCGATCCGGCGCGGCTCGCGTCGGAGGTCGAGAAGGCGGGGGCCGCGGAGGCCTTCGCGCCGCTCGGGCGGTATCTCGAGTTGCTGCAGGCGCTCGGCGTCCGCGAGTGGGTGCGCGTGGACCTGTCGATCGTGCGCGGGCTGGCGTATTACACCGGGATCGTCTTCGAGCTGTTCGATGCGAAGGGGGAGCTGCGCGCGATCTGCGGCGGCGGGCGCTACGACCATCTGCTCGAAGCGATCGGCGGGGTGGACCTCCCGGCGCTCGGCTTCGGGATGGGAGACGTGGTGCTCGGCGAGCTGCTCAAGCAGCGCGGACTGATGCCGGCGGCTCCGGCGGCGATCGATGTGTGGGTGGCCTTCGCCGACGATGACGCCTTCCCGGCGGCGCTGCGCATCGCGACGCGCCTTCGGGCACGCGGCAAGCGCGTGGAGTACGCGCTCGGCGCGCAGAAGCTGGCGCGCCAGCTCAAGGCGGCGAGCGCCGCGGGTGCGCGGACGGCGGTGGTGGTCACCACCGAAGGGGTGGAGCGCGGCGAGGCGACGGTGCGCGACCTCAAGCAGGGGGTCGAGGAGAAGGTATCGCTGGACCGCTGGATCGAATCACTCTAGTGCGACGCAACTTTCCTTCCGGAACCCATGGCTGACGACAAGAAGCTCACGACGCGCGCGGACAACTTCAGCGACTGGTACAACGAGGTCGTGCTGCGCGCCGAGCTCGCGGACTACTCGCCCGTGCGCGGGTGCATGGTCATCCGTCCCGATGGCTACGGGATCTGGGAGCGCATGCAGCGCGCGCTGGATGACATGTTCAAGGCGACGGGGCACCGGAACGCGTATTTCCCGCTCCTGATCCCGCAGAGCTTCCTGCAGAAGGAGGCCGAGCACGTGGAGGGCTTCGCCCCGGAGACGGCGGTGGTGACGCACGGCGGCGGGAAGGAGCTGGAGGAGCCGCTCGTCATCCGGCCGACGTCGGAGACGATCATCTACGCGATGTTCGCGAAGTGGGTGCAGAGCTACCGCGACCTCCCCCTGCTGATCAATCAGTGGGCGAACGTCGTGCGCTGGGAGATGCGCACGCGGTTGTTCCTGCGCACCCTGGAGTTCCTCTGGCAGGAGGGACACACGGCGCACGCGACGCACGATGAGGCCGAGGCGGAGACGCGGAAGATGCTCGGCGTCTACCGTGAGTTCATGGAAGGCTGGATGGCGATGCCGGTGATCACCGGTGTGAAGAGCGACGCCGAGCGGTTCGCCGGGGCGCTGCGCACGTACTCGTGCGAGGCGATGATGCAGGACAACAAGGCGCTGCAGGCCGGGACGTCGCACAATCTCGGGCAGAACTTCGCGAAGGCGTTCGATCTCAAGTTCCAGACCGAGAGCGGCGGCACCGAGTTCGCGTGGAATACGAGCTGGGGGGTCTCGACGCGGCTCATCGGCGGACTGGTCATGACGCACGGCGACGACAAGGGGCTCCGTCTCCCGCCCAAGCTCGCGCCCACCGAGGTCGTGATCGTCCCGATCTGGCGGAGCGATGAGGAGAAATCGCGCGTGCTGGAGGCGGCGCACCAGCTGGCAGCCGCGCTCGGCGACTGGAAGCTCGGCGATGCGCGCATCCGGATGCACGTGGATGCCCGCGAGACGGTGAAGCCGGGCGCGAAGTACTACGAGTGGGAGCTGCGCGGTGTCCCGATCCGGCTCGAGATCGGCCCCCGCGACCTGGAGAAGCAGCAGGCGGTGATGGTGCGGCGCGATGGCGGGGAGAAGCGCTTCGTGCCGCTCGCCGGCATCGAGGGCGAGATCCGGGGAACGCTCGCGGCGATGCAGGAGGCGATGCGGGAGGCGGCACGCGCCCGGCGCGAGGCGAACTCGATCCGCGGCGGGATCACCTACGACAAGTTCAAGGAAGTGATGGAGGGCCCCGGCGCATTCGTGTACGCCGGCTGGTGCGGCAGCGCCGCGTGCGAGACCGCGATCAAGGAGGAGACGAAGGCGACGATCCGCGTGATCCCGGACGAAGAGTTCCGGTCGCCGAAGCCGCCGGAGAGCTGTCTCAAGTGCGGCGGGAAGGCGGTGCACGAGGCGCTGTGGGCGAAGGCGTACTGACCGCCGGCTTCCCGCGCGTGGACGGCGCGCTCGCGTGCGAGGGGGTCTCCCTCGAGGCGATCGCGCAGGCGGCGGGGACACCGACGTACGTGTACAGCGCGGGCGCCATCCGCGGGTCCTTCGAGCGGCTGCAGAAGGCGTTCGCGCCGGTGCCGCACCGCGTGCACTACAGCGTGAAGGCCAACTCCTGCGGGGCGGTGCTGCGCCTCCTGCAGGGGCTCGGTGCCGGCGTGGACATCGTCTCGGGCGGAGAGCTCTACCGCGCCGAGCGCGCGGGGTTCAAGGGCGCGGACATCGTGTTCAGCGGGGTGGGGAAGAGCGCCGCCGAGCTCCGCGCGGCGCTCGCGGCCGGGGTGCTCCTCGTGAACGTGGAGTCCGAGAGCGAGCTGCGGCTGCTCGACCGCGTCGCCGGGGAAGCGGGGGTCGTCGCACCGATCGCGCTGCGCATCAACCCCGAAGTGAGCGTGGAGACGCACGCCTACATCCGCACCGGGGAGCGGGGGAACAAGTTCGGCATCCCTTTCGACGAGTCGGCGGCCACCGCGAAGCTCGCGCTCTCGATGAAGCATGTGAAGCTCCTCGGCCTCGACATGCACATCGGGTCGCAGCTCTCGCTGCTCGAGCCGTACCGGGACGGCATCCGCCGGCTGCTCGAGCTGCAGCGCCAGTTGCGCGCGGCGGGAGCCAGGGACCTCGCCTATCTCGACATCGGCGGCGGCCTCGCGGTGACGTACGACAGTGAGGAGCCGATGGACGTCCAGGCCTTCGCCGACGCGGTGATCCCGCTGGTGCGGCCTTCCGGCCTGCAGCTGATCATCGAGCCGGGGCGCTTCCTCGTGGGCAACGCCGGCGTGCTCTTGACACGCGTGCTCTACCGGAAGCAGAGCGGTGGCACGGAGTACGTGATCGTGGACGCCGGCATGAACGACCTGCTGCGGACGTCGCACTACGACGCCTTCCACCAGGTGGAGGCGGTGCGCCCGCGCGAGGGACGGATGAAGGTCGATGTGGTGGGGCCGGTGTGCGAGAGCGGCGATTTCATCGCGCTCGAGCGGGAGATGGAGCGGGTGGAGGAAGGGGATCTCGTGGCCGTTCGCTCCGCGGGCGCCTACGGATTCGTGATGTCGTCGAACTACAACGCCCGGCCGCGCGCCGCCGAAGTCATGGTGGACGGCGGCCGGTTCGCGATCGTGACCGCACGCGAGCGCTACGAGGACCTGGTGCGCCTCGAGCCGGCCGTGCCTGACTGGAGAACCGTCTGATGCGCGTCGGGGTCATCGCAGACACGCACGACCGGGTGCCGGTCGTCGCCGAGTTCGCCCGCCGCTTCCGCGCGGCGGGCGTGAGTCTGGTGCTGCACGCCGGCGACTACTGCGCCCCCTTCGCGCTGCGCCCGATCGTGGACGCCGGGCTCACCCTCGCCGGCGTCTTCGGACGCAATGACGGCGACCACGAAGGGTTGCGCATGGAGGCCGCGCGCGGGATGGGGATCGAACTGTTCGAGTCCCCGCACAGCGTCGAAGTGAACGGCGTCCGCATCCTGCTCGTGCACGATATCGGCGAGGTCAGCGAGCGCTCGATCGGCGAACACGGCGTCGTCATCCACGGATTCACGCACCAGCACCAGATGAAGAGCACCGGGGAGTCGCTGGTGATCAATCCCGGCGAGGCCTGTGGCTGGGTGTATGGCACGCCGAGCGCCGCGGTACTCGACCTGGACAGCCGCCGCGTGGAGTTCATCACGCTCCCCCCCGAAGAATGGACCCGTTGAGGACCGCCCGATGACCAGCCGCATCCTGATCCTCGATTACGGCTCGCAGTTCACGCAGCTCATCGCGCGGCGCGTGCGCGAGGCGCGCGTGTACTCGGAGATCCACCCGCCGACGCGGTCGGTGGAATGGATCAAGGCGTGGAAGCCGACGGGGATCATCCTGAGCGGCGGACCGAACTCGGTGTACGATCCGGGGGCGCCGACGATGGATCTCGCGATCCTCGACATCGCGCCGGTGCTCGGCATCTGCTACGGAATGCAGCTCCTCGCCCACGTGTCGGGAGGACAGGTGATCGGCGCCGGCCGCCGCGAGTACGGGCGCGCGGAACTGAAGGTGCTCGAGCCGTCGGGCGTCTTCGCGGGCTTCACCGGTGACGAGAAGGTCGCCGTCTGGGCGAGCCACGGCGACCACGTCGAGCAGGTCCCCAAGGACTTCGTCGTCACGGCGTCGAGTGCGAGCGTCGCGATCGCCGGGATGCGCCACAAGAGCAAGCCGGTGCACTGCGTGCAGTTCCACCCCGAGGTGGCGCACACGCCGCGCGGGCGCGAGATCATCGCGAACTTCCTCTTCGACATCTGCCATGCGGAACCGAGCTGGACCGCGGGGAAGTTCATCGAGGACGAGATCGCGAAAGTCCGCGAGGTCTCGGGGACGGCCCGTGTCATTTGCGGTCTCTCCGGCGGCGTGGACTCGGCGGTGGCCGCCGCGCTGGTGCACCGCGCCATCGGCGACCGGCTCACCTGCATCTTCGTGGATCATGGGCTCCTCCGCCTCCACGAGCGCGAACAGGTGGAGCGCACCTTCCGCGCCCACCTCGGCATCCACCTCATCACCGTCGATGCGTCGGAGCGGTTCCTGCAGCAGCTCGCCGGGATCGAGGATCCGGAGGAGAAGCGCCGGCGCATCGGGCACACCTTCATCGATGTGTTCGAGGAAGCGGCGGCGGGGGTCGGCGAGGGGGTCGAGTTCCTGGTGCAGGGAACGCTGTATCCCGACGTGATCGAGTCGTCATCCCCGAGCGGCGGCCCGAGCGTGACGATCAAGACGCATCACAACGTCGGCGGGCTGAAGCCGGGGATGAAGTTCAAGCTGATCGAGCCGCTCCGCGAGCTGTTCAAGGACGAAGTGCGGAACGTCGGCCGCGAGCTGGGACTGCCCGAGGAGATGGTCGGGCGCCATCCCTTCCCGGGCCCCGGGCTCGCGATCCGCATCCTGAGCGATGTCACGAAGGCGAAGCTCGACACGCTGCGGAAGGCCGACGCCCTGTATCTCGAGGGCATTCGCGACGCCGGCCTCTATGACGACATCTGGCAGGCCTTCGCCGTACTACTGCCGGTGCGAAGCGTGGGCGTGATGGGCGATCAGCGCACGTACGAGAATGTGTGCGCCCTGCGCGCCGTGACGAGCCAGGACGGGATGACGGCGGATTGGTACCCCTTCCCGCACGATGTGCTGGGGCAGATCTCCAACCGGATCATGAACGAGGTGCCGGGCGTGAACCGGGTGGTGTACGACGTCAGCTCAAAGCCGCCCGCGACGATCGAGTGGGAGTGAAGAACCGGGCTCGGCGCTCGGCGCTCGGCCTTCGATCAGACTCCCTTTTCCTCTAGGAGCTGGAGGAACTGTTTCGGCTCCGTGAGCCCCAGCAGCCGCGTCGGCACGTCCGCCTCTTTGCTGAATTGCGCGATCTTCCCCAGCACCGGCAGGTACTGGTTGGAGACCTCGAGCGGCGGGGCCACGATGAGGAAGAAGAACTGCACCGGTTTCTCGTCGATCGCCTTGAAGTCCACGCCTGACGTCTTCCGGCCGAAGGCGACGCGCAGCTTGCTCACCACGAGCGACCGGCAGTGAGGGATCGCGATGCCGCGGCCGATCCCCGTGGAGCCGAGGTTCTCGCGCCGCTTCAGCATCTTGAAGAGCATCCCCTCGGACTTGTCGTCGAGCTTCAGGAGGCCGATGAGTTCCTTGAGGATCTCATCCTTCGTGGTCCCCTCGAGTTCGAGCTTGATCGCATCGTCGGCGAAGAACTGGCGCAATTCCATCGTCTGGTGCCTCGGCGTGCAGCGTGATCCGGCGCCCCCGGTGCGGTGGGCGGACGATGAAAGCTATGCCCCACCCGAGCGTTAGTCAAAGCGTCGCGTTGCATGCAGTTGCATGGCAGGTTAGCCTTCCTTCATGCCCCGTTTTCCCTTCCCGCTCCCGTACGACGTCCCGCTCTATCTGGCGCCCATGGCCGGCGTGTCGGAGTCGCCCTTCCGGCGCCTCTGCCGCCGCTTCGGCGCGGACGTCGTCGTGACCGAGTTCCTCTCGGCCGAGGGGATCCGCCGGGAGAACGCGGCCACCATCGCCAAGCTCCGCTTCGGCGATGACGAGCGGCCGATCGGCGTCCAGATCTTCGGCGCCGAACCGGCGGCGATGGGGGAGGCGGCGGCCTTCGTGACGGATGTCTTCGCGCCGGAGTTCATCGACATCAACTTCGGCTGCCCGGTGAAGAAGGTCGTGAAGCGCAACGGCGGCTCGGGGTGCCTGAAGGACCTCGGCCTCGTCACGGATGTGATCAAGGCGGTGCGCGCGAGCACGCCCCTGCCCGTGACCGTGAAGATCCGGAGCGGCTGGAACGAGGAGATGCGCGACCCGGTCACCATCGCGCTCCGCTGCCAGGATGCGGGGGCGTCCGTGCTCGCGCTCCATCCGCGCACGCGCTCGCAGATGTACACCGGCGAGGCGCGCTGGGAAGAGATCGCCGCCGTCACCGCCGCGCTCGACATCCCGGTGCTCGGCAACGGCGACATCAAGACCGCGCACGACGCATTCCGGATGCGCCAGCAGACGGGCTGCGCCGGCGTCATGATCGCGCGCGGCTCCTTCGGGCAACCGTGGATCTTCGACCAGGCCCGCGATCTCCTCGAGGGGCGGCCGATGCGCGACGCCCCCGGCGTGCGGGAGCGCTTCGCGATCGCCGTCGAGCATGCGCGCATGGCCGCGTCGTATGAGGCCGACCCGCGCGGCGCCGCGATCGAGTTCCGGAAACACCTCGGCTGGTACGCCAAGGGGCTCCCTGGCTCGGCGGAGCTGCGCAAGCGACTGCACGCCGTGAACTCCCTCGACGAGGTCGAGGGGATCTTCGGCGATTACCTGCGCGATGCCGAGCGCGGCGACGTGCTCGCGGAGCCGGCCGTCGCGTGATGCGCGAGCGCGTGCTCGCCCTGCTGCGGCGGGTGGCAGCGGGGGAGCTCGGCGCGGAAGATGCGCTGCGCCAGCTGTCGCAGCCCGACAGCGAGTCGCTTCCCTTCGCGACGATCGACCATCATCGCGCACTGCGGAACGGATTCCCCGAGGTGATCTTCGCTGAGGGGAAGACGCCGGCGCAGGTCGTGGCGATCGCCGAGCGGATCGCCGCCCACGGCGACGGCTTCCTCGCGACGCGCGTTCCCGAGGCGATGCGCGGAGTGCTCGCGGAGCGATTCCCCGGCGTCGAGCTGGATGAGGTCGCGCGGACGGCATACCTGCGGCCCACGTCGCCGCCGCCGGCGGGGCGGGGGAAGATCCTCATCGTCACGGCGGGGACGAGCGATCTCCCGGTGGCCGAGGAGGCAGCGGTCACGGCGCGCGCGCTCGGCAACGAGGTGACGCGCCTGACCGATGTCGGCGTCGCCGGGATCCACCGGGTGCTGGCGCAGGGGGACCTCCTTGGCACCGCCACCGTCGTCATCGTCATCGCCGGCATGGAGGGAGCGCTCGCGAGTGTGGTCGGTGGGCTCGTCGCGGCGCCGGTGATCGCCGTGCCGACGAGCGTCGGCTATGGGGCGAGCTTCGGCGGGATCGCGGCGCTGCTGGGGATGCTCAACAGTTGCGCCTCTGGAGTAACGGTCGTCAACATCGACAACGGTTTCGGAGCGGCGTTCGCCGCCTCCCGCATCAATCACGCCTGACCCGACAGTGGGTATCGACCCCACGATCTTCGCTCGCCCGGCCGCCCCGCGCGTCTCGGTCGCCCTCGTCGTCGTCACGGCGCTCGGGGTCTTCGGGGTCACCCAGGTGCACTCCCCCTGGGTCACGATCGCGGTGCTGCTCGCGGCCGCCGTCACCTGGCGGATCGGTCCCCTCATCGGCGGGATCATCACAGGAGGTGCGTCCGCCCTCGTCGTGATGCTCGACCCGTACCTCGATCATCCGCTTCCGCTCTCCCAGATCATCCTGGTGGTCGGCGTCATCCTCGTCGGCATGGTGACCGGCATGGTCGCCCGCCGCGATTCAGCGCGCTCGGAGCAGGGACGATCGAGCGGACGGGAGCGCCCGACGCCGCCCAAGTCCCGCCCCACGCCAGTGCGCGCGGGTCGCCCGGTGACCGGCGACCAGTCGCGGATCCGCGCCGATGCCCCGCGAGGGCGTGCCGCCGAGACGCCGGTCCCGCGCTCGAGCAGTGCCGTGCCCCGGCAGCGCATCGAGTTGATCAACGCCGACCACTCCAAGGAGGATGTCGAACGCGATGTCGTGCGCCGATTCCTCCGCGATGTGCGCGACGTCCTCGGGGCGGATGAGGTCGCGCTGTGGGAGGTCACGGAGGAGACGGATGACGTGACGGCCTTCGCGGCCGCCGTCCAGGATCCGAATGAACTCAAGCTGCAGACCAAGCCGCCCGTCGACACGCTCATCGCTTCGGCCGCCCTCGGGGGGACGGCGACGAACTACGACAACGAGGCGAACTACTTCCTGGCGATCCCCGCCGGTGCCGAGGGGCGCTTCCATGGGGCGCTCGGCGTGTACGCCGAGGACCGACAGGCCTTCGCGCGCGACCGCGCCAAGCAGACCCTCAAGACCTTCAGCGCCGGGCTCGCCCAGCTCCTCGACCTCCTGTACGACGGCCGTGAGACGCGGCGCTACAAGGGCAAGGCCGAGGACGTCGCGACCGGTGTCGAGAACATCCAGAAGCAGCAGGAGATGTCCCCGCTCGCGGCCGCGATCTGCCTCGCCGCGCAGCAGGTCTCGCGCGCGTCGTCGGCGGCGCTCGTGCTCTGGGAGCCCGGGGAGGAGAGCGGGACGGTCGTGCACTTCGAGCCGCCTGGAAGCACCCCGCCGCCGATCGTCCTGCGGGAATCGCTGGTGGGGATGGTGCTCAAGCCGGGCGCGACCCCTCTCGTCCGCGAGAATTTCCGGAACGCGGGGGTGGCCCTCTTCTCGCCGAACGAGCAGGGGGTTCGGCCGGCGTCGGTGGTGGCCGTCCCCCTCGTGAAGGACGATGAGGTCATCGGCGCGATCGTGGTGATGGGCGACCAGGCGGCCCAGGTGACCTCGGTGGAGGCGAACCTCCTCAAGCCGCTGGCCCGTTTCGCCTTCACCGCCGTGAAGAAGGTGAAGGAGCTCGAGCACGTGAAGGGGCAGGCGACGAAGGACGCGCTGACGGGGCTCGCGAACCGGCGCGCCTTCGACGACCGGATGAAGCAGCTCCTGGCGTCGAGCGAGCGGATGGGGCAGAAGGTATCGCTCATCCTGGCGGACGTGGACCGCTTCAAGGGGGTCAATGACACGTACGGCCACGAGGCCGGGGACGAGGTGCTGAAGGCGGTGGCCGGGAAGTTCGCCGAGAGCACCCGCGGGATGGACATGTGCTTCCGGTACGGGGGCGAGGAGCTGGCGATCATCCTGCCGCAGACCAATGGCAAGCTGGCGGGGGATGTGGCCGAGCGTCTCCGGAGGAAGATCGAGGAGATGGAGATCCCGGCGGGGGAGCACGTGATCAAGGTGACGGTGTCCTTCGGGGTGGCCTGTTACCCGGACACGGTGGAGGGGCAGGAGAACCTGTTCAAGGCGGCGGACGAGGCGTTGTACGTGGCGAAGCACGAGGGGCGGAACCAGGTGAGATTCGCTGAGTCAAAACGTTCCACGGCATAGTGTTAGGTAGATCACTTAAAGTTGCGTACTAAATCGCGGGCGGTTGACATCGGGTCGCTGGGTGGGTATTCTTAGGTCAACCATTTTTCCACAATGGGGGCGACTGGCTTCGACGGGGTAGGTGAAGCTGTGGCTGCGTGCCCAGGTCCTCGAGTCCTGGTAAATCCCTCGGGAAACTTTACAACTGCCAACTCAAACCTGGCTCTGGCTGCGTAACTTCGGTTACCGCACCTGCCCATAGGGAAGCCCTCCTGAGGCGGTCTTATGGGTATCGCAAATTCGGGATAGTCCGGCGCCGCGTCTTCCGGCGACGGGCGAAGCTCTAGAAGACTTGTCCAGACGTGGGCGGCTCATCGGCCAGCGGCTGGAGACCTCAACTGGTGAGCTACGCACGTAGACGCTCTGGTAGATCTTGTCTCGGACCGGGGTTCGATTCCCCGCGCCTCCACTCGCATCGAGGGCCGTTCGCGATCATCGCGGACGGCCCTCGGTGTGTGTGCGCGAGTCCCGCTCGCGCTGCCCCCCTCTGCGCGGCCGCTTTCGCGCTTACACGCTTCGAGCCTCGCGGCGGGAACATCCTCGCCGCGAGTCTCTTGCTACGCGCGACACCCGCAGGCTTGCCAGGCCAGGCCCCCGGGGATAGGCTCGGGGGAATGAGCACCTCAGCGCACGATGCGGGGGCAGCGGCGGCTGGAGCCAGGGCGGAAACGGTCGCCGGGGCAGCGGCCGAGCCTGTGCTCGTGGGCAAGGCTGCCGTCCGGTTCGGCACGTCCTCCTGGACGGATCCCACCCTCCTCGAGGCCGGAGTGTTCTACCCGGAGTCCGCCCACACCCCCGAGACACGGCTCAAGTACTACGCCAGCCGGTTCTCGGTCGTGGAGGTCGACTCCAGCTACTACGCGCTGCCGTCGCGGCGGAATGCCGAGCTCTGGGTGGACCGCACCCCTGATGGCTTCCAGTTCGACATCAAGGCGCACGCCCTGATGACGGGGCAGCCGACGGAGGTGAAGCGGCTGCCGGGGGAGCTCAAGAAGGCGCTGCCGAAGGCGGCCGGCGAGAAGGCGCGGATCTATGCGAAGGACCTCCCACCAGAACTGCGCGCCCAGGTCTGGACGAGCTTCCGCGAGGCGATCGAGCCGCTGCACCACGCGAAGAGGCTCGGCGCGGTGATGCTCCAATACCCGCGATGGTTCGGGCCCTCCGATGAGAACCGGGCCGAGCTCGAACAGGCTGCGGAACGACTGGATGGATTGCCGTGCGCGGTGGAGTTCCGGAGCGCGCTCTGGTTCGCGGGGACGACGGCGGCCTCGACGCTGCGCCTCTTGGAAGATGTCGGGCTGAGCTTCGTGATGGTGGACGAACCGCAGGGGATGAAGAGCTCGGTGCCGCCGATCGTCGCGGTCACCGCGAAGCGGCTGGCGGTCGTCCGCCTGCACGGCCGCCGCGCCGAAGCCTGGGAGAAGACGGGGATCCCGGTGGTCGAGCGCTTCCGCTACCTCTACTCGGAGCAGGAACTCGGCGAGTGGGTGACCAAGATCATCGACGCCGCCAAGGAGGCCCGGGAAGTCCACGTGCTCATGAATAACTGCTACGCGAACTACGGCACGACGAACGCGCTGGAGATCGCAGCGATGGTGAGGCGGGCGTGCGGAGCGGGGAAGAAGAACTAGAAAGACGGGAGGCGGGAACCGG
>Ga0315271_10000115_pt1 | contig 37744 bp, 45 predicted proteins | sample C3_top_MG_FD_204664 | JGI IMG/M metagenome (GOLD analysis project Ga0315271, IMG submission 204664) | Sediment microbial communities from Yellowstone Lake, YNP, Wyoming, USA - C3_top | ecosystem: Environmental > Aquatic > Freshwater > Lake > Sediment | place: USA: Wyoming | collected 2017-08-01
AACGCCACGGCCATCGCCATCGCGATCTCGGTGGCCGGCTTCAGCCCGCTGGTAGCGGTGCCGGCGGCCACCTTGCCGCTGTTCCAGGCGATCCTGCTGGTGGGCTATGTGCAGCTGGCCGGGGCGATTCAGCGCTACTACGCAGGACATGATGTTGCGCAACGCAAGGCACTGCCGCGTGGCTGAAGATCAACAGCCTCTGGTCTGATGGGAATTGCATGAAGTTTGCGTTCACCGTATCGCGCAAGGTCTGGCTCGCCGGCGTCGGGCTCGCGCTGCTGCTGGCCTTTGTCTGGCTGGCCAGCCGCACCGGGCCGCTGGCGCCGATCCGCATCACCGTCACCCGGGCCACGCGCGGCGACGTGCAACCAACGCTGTTCGGCATCGGTACGGTGCAGGCGCGCCGCGACTACCTGATTGGGCCGACCGTCGCCGGGCGGGTCAAGCGGGTGCTGGTCGACGTAGGCGACGCGGTCGTCCCGGGGCAGGCGCTGGCCGAGATGGACCCGGTCGATCTCGACGCACGGCTCGAATCGGCCGACGCGGCGGTGGCGCGCGCCCGCAGTGCGGTGGCCAGCGCCGAGGCGCAGATCGGCGATGCCCGCGCCCGCCTGGCGCTGGCCGCCGCCGAGGCCAGCCGTTACCAGGCCCTCGGTGCGCAGGGTTTCGTCGGTCCGAGCGTGGTCGATGCCAAGCGCCAGCTGGAGCAATCGGCACAGGCTCAGCTCGTCGCGGCCGATTCGGCGCTGGCCAGCGCGAGCCATGATGTGAGCCGGCTGCAGGCCGAGCGCGCTGCCGCCGGCCAGCAGCGCGCCAACCTCCGCCTGCTGGCCCCGGCGGCCGGTGTGGTGACCTCACGCGACGCCGAGCCCGGCTCGACCGTCGTGGCCGGCCAAGCGGTGCTGCGATTGATGGATCCGACCAGCCTGTGGGTCAGCACGCGGCTCGACCAGAACCGGGCTGCCGGGTTGCGCGAGGGCTTGCCAGCGCGCGTCACGCTGCGCTCGAGCGCGACGACGCCGCTGGCCGGCAGCGTGGCACGGCTCGAGCGGGTGAGCGATAGCGTCACCGAAGAACGCATTGCCCAGGTCAGTTTCGCGGCGCCGCCGGCGGGCTTGTCCGCCGGTGAAATGGCCGAGGTGCTGGTGCAACTGCCCCTGTTGCACGACGTCGTGCTGATCCCCAATGCCGCGCTGCACCACCGCGGCGCCCAGCCCGGTGTGTGGCGGCTCGATGCAGGCAAGTTGCGATTTGTCCAGGTGAAGACCGGCGTCGAGGGTCAGGATGGTTTGGTGCAGGTCACCGAAGGCTTGGCGGCAGGAGACGCTGTCGTGCTCTACAGCGAGCGCGAGTTGTCGGCCGGCAGCCGGATCAAGGTTGCTCCGACGCTGGTCGAGGCGGCGCCATGATCAGCCTGGCCGGGCGCGACATCCTGCATGGCTGGGGCAAGTTCGTCCTGACCGGGCTCGGGCTGGGCCTGCTGATCGGCGTCACTTTCACGATGGCCGGGGTCTACCGCGGCATGGTCGACGACGCCATGGTGTTGCTCAACAACAGCGGCGCCGACCTGTGGGTGGTGCAGAAGGACACCCAGGGGCCCTACGCCGAGTCGTCGAGCATCCACGACGACGTCTATCGCAACATCCTGGGCGTGCCCGGTGTTGCGCAAGCGGCCAATGTCACCTACCTGACGATGCAGGTGCGCCGCGGCAACACCGACATCCGCGCCATGGTGGTCGGCTTCGAGCCCGGCCTGCCCGGCGAGCCGGCCTACCTGGTGGCTGGCCGCCGGCCCACCCGCAGCCACTACGAGGCGGTGGCCGACGTGATGACGCATTTCAGCGTCGGCGACCGCATCCGCATCCGCCGCCACGAGTACGCGGTGGTGGGACTGACGCGGCGCATGGTGTCGTCGGGCGGTGACCCGATGGTCTTCATACCGATCAAGGACGCGCAGGAAGCGCAGTTCCTCAAGGACAACGACGCCATCGTCAGCGAGCGCGCCCGCACCGCCACCAATCCCGCCCTCAATCGTCCCGGCGTGCCCGGGCTGCTCGAAGCGATCAACGCCTCGCAGACCAGCAACCACAACGTCAACGCGGTGCTGGTGCGGGTGGCCGAGGGGCGCTCCGTCGAGGCGGTGGCGCAGGACATCCGTCGCTGGAAGCACCTGCAGGCATTCACCAGGGTGCAGATGGAAGACATCCTGATCGCCAAGCTCATCGCCACGGCATCCAAGCAGATCGGCATGTTCTTGGCCATCCTGATGGTCGTCAGCGCGGCCATCGTGGCCTTCATCATCTACACCATGACGCTGGGCAAGATACGCGAGATCGCCGTGCTCAAACTGATCGGTACTCACGACCTCACGATCGCCAGCATGATCCTGCAGCAGGCACTCGGCCTGGGCGCGATCGGCTTTGTCGTCGGACGCATTGCGGCGAGCGTCTGGGCACCCATGTTCCCCAAGTACGTGCTGCTCGAGACTGGCGATGCCGTGCTCGGCTTCGCGGTGGTGATGGGAATGTGCGCTCTGGCCAGCACGCTGGCGATCCGCGCGGCGCTGCGGGTCGACCCGGCCACGGCGATCGGAGGTTGAGATGGACACCACCGTCCGGGCCGGCGTCGGCATCCGCATCGAGGGGCTGAGCAAGCGCTACGGCGAGGGTGCTGCCGCCGTCGATGCGCTGAAGGACGTCAACATGCGCGTAGCACCCGGCGAAGTGGTCGGTTTGATCGGCCCCAGCGGCTCCGGCAAGACCACCTTGCTCAAGTGCCTGGGCGCGATCACCACGCCCACGCGCGGCCGCATGACGTTGGGCGGCGAGCTGATCTTCGACCAGGGCTGGAAGATCTCCGACCTCACGGTGCTGCGGCGCGACCGCATCGGTTTCATCTTCCAGGCGCCTTACCTGATTCCATTCCTCGATGTGACCGACAACGTCGCGCTGCTGCCCATGCTGGCGGGACAGCCCAACGCGGCGGCGCGCTCGCGTGCGCTCGAATTGTTGCAGGCGCTCGACGTGGCGCACCGCGCCGGGGCGTTGCCGTCGGAGCTGTCCGGCGGCGAGCAGCAGCGCGTTTCGATCGCCCGTGCGCTGGCCAACAAGCCGCCTGTGATCCTGGCCGACGAACCCACCGCGCCGCTGGACAGCGAGCGCGCGTTGGCGGTCATGCGCATCCTTCACCAGATGGCCACGCAATACCAGACCGCCATCATCGTCGTCACCCACGACGAGAAGATCATCCCCACCTTCAAACGCCTCTACCACATCCGAGACGGGCAGACGATCGAAGAGGCCGGGCAGGGCAGGCTGCTGGAGTGACCGCGATGCGCCGAGCCGGCGCGTGCCGGCGTACCACCGAGTTGCCATGTCCTCGGTAGAGCGAACCGGCGCGCACCGGGGCCGCTGGCCGCGCCGTGCGCTGATCGCGTTGTGCGCGGTGGCCGCGCTGGCCAGCGTGCTGTTCGCGCTGCGCACCACCTGGTCGCTGCAGTTGTTGCGCTCGGCGTATGCGGTGGGCGCGCCGGGCGTGAGCAGCCTGCGGCCCTGGATGACGCTGCGCTACGTGGCGAGCACCTGGCGCGTACCCGAAGCGGCGTTGATCGAGCGCCTCGGGCTGGCGGACACGACCGACCCGGCGACCGAACTGAAAACGCTCGCCGAGCACGACGGCACCTCGCGGCTGGACTATGTCCAGCGCGTGCAGGCTGTCGTCGCCGAACTGGCGCCGCCGCGCGCGGCGGACCGCGATGCCGCTCCGGCGAACTGGCTGGCCGCGTTCACCGATCGCTTCCTCGCAGGCCTGCTGGCCTACGGCTATCCGGTGCTCGGCCTGACGCTGCTGCTCGGTGCCATCGGCCTGCCGCTGCCGGCCGGTCTGGTGGCGGCGATGGCTGGATCGCTGGTCGCCCAGGGGCAGATGAGCGGCCTCGGCGCCAGCGCCCTGGCCGTCACGGCGTCGGTGCTCGGCGACGTGGCGGGCTACGGCCTGGGGCGCCTGGCGAGCGTGCCCTTCCTCGACCGCTGGGGCCGCTGGATCGGCTACACGCCGGCACGCCGGGCCCGCGTCGCACGCCTGATCGGCCGCTACGACGTGCCGACGATGCTGCTCAGCCGCACGCTGGTGTCGAGCCTGAGTGCGGCGGTCAACCTGCTGGCTGGCACGAGCCGCTACCACCTGACCCGCTTCGTCGCACTGACCGTCGTCGGCCGCCTGCTGTGGACCTCGGCCTACCTGGGCCTGGGCTGGGGCGTGGGCGGCGATCTGGAGGCGGCGACGCGCTTTCTGCAGAACCTGGCCGGGCTGCTGGTGGCGCTGGCCGTGCTGACGGGCACTGCCCTGGCGTTGCGGCGACGCGCGGCCGTGTAGCGAGCCGATCGCTTGTCGGCATCAGGCGGGCGTTGCCGGCTGCAGCGCGATGATCGCCATGCCCGCCAAGGCCACGGCCGCACCGGCCCAGTCCCAGCGCGTCAGCGCCACGCCGTCGACGACGTACAGCCAGGCCAGCGCCACCGCGATGTACATGCCGCCATAGGCCGCATAGGTGCGCCCGGCGGCGGCCGGGTGCAGCGTCAGCAGCCAGGCAAACGCCGCCAGCGCGAGCGCCGCCGGCAGCAGCAGCCACAGCGGCCGGCCCTGGCGCAGCACCAGCCAGGGCAGGTAGCAGCCGACGATCTCGAGCAGGGCTGTCAGGGCAAACAGCGCCGACAGCTTGAGCAATTCCATCACGCCGCCTCCTGCAACGACGCGATCAACGGGCAGGCGACGCGGCCGCGCGCGCCTTGGCAGCGCGCCACCAGGGCCGCCAGCACGACTTCGATGCGGCGCAGGTCGGCCAGCCGCTGGCGCACGTCGACGAGCCGGTGCGCGGCGATCTCGCGCGCCTGAGCGCAGCGCGTGCCGTCCTCGAGCTGCAGCAGCTGCGCGACTTCGTCGAGGCTGAAGCCGATGCGCTGCGCCGACTTGATGAAGCGCACGCGCGCCGTGTCGCCGGCACCGTAGCGGCGCACGCTGCGGTGCGGGCGCTCGGGCTCGCCGAGCAGGCCGCGGCGCTGGTAGAAGCGGATCGTCTCGACGTTGACGCCGGCCGCGGCGGCCAGCGCGCCGATGGTCAGGGTGGCGGTGGCTTCGGGCATCGCGCTTGACTCCGTACTTGGGTACGGAAGTATGCTGCAACCATGGCCTGGAGTTCCGGCGCGTCGTCGTCTTCCCCTTCCGGAGTGCACCTGGATGGGGTCCGGTTGCTGGGCGAGCGCCAGGACTTCTCGGCGATCTTGGGCGACGAGTTCGCCTCGAACTGACGGCACTCGGGTCGCGGCGGGCGCAGGCCCAGAGCTCAGTGACCGGGCTACGGCAGACTGGTCTCCGAGTTGGCCGGTCGGCACCGCCTCAGTCACGGGCATCCAACGCGGACCTCTCGGTTACCGCCTTGCCGTCGGCGTACGCCCGCATCACCTGCCGCAGCGCCTTCATCTGTTTGCGGTAGTTCGTGCACCCGGTGCACATCATCAGGTGCGCGCGCAGCGACACTTGCTCGCCCAATTTCAGAGGTCGTTCCATCTCGGCCGAGCAGACCTCGGTCACTTCCCTGCAACTCAGCATTTCGCCCCCTCCGGCCGTCCCCAGCCGCTGTCCATGCAGCCTCTCAACTTCAGCCTCGCGCGATGCAGGATCACGTGGCAGTTGCTGGTCGTGATGCCTAACTGGGCGCAGATCTCGTCGGACTCGAAGCCCAGGAATTCACGCATCATGAAGACCCGGCCGGTGCTGGCGGGCAGGTGGTCGAGGCAGGCTTCGAACACGCCCCAGAACTGTCGCGTCTGCATGGATTCCTCGGGATTCGGCCACGCCACCGGGCGCGGTCCGTCGCGCCAGGCGCCGCGCTCGTTGAACAGGGTTTCCAGGCGCTCCTGCCAGTCTTCGTCGTCGTCGACGAGACTCGACATCGGCACCGTGCGCCTGGCGGTGCGCAAGTGGTCGATGATCCGGTTGCGCAGGATGGCAAAGACCCAGGTCTTCAGGGTCGACTGGCCTGCAAACGACGACGACTTGCGAAGCGCCGCCTCGATCGACTCCTGAACCAGGTCTTCGGCGGTCTCGGTGTTGCGCAACTGCAGTTCGGCAAAGCGCAACATGTCGGCACGCAGCGACAGCAGCGCCTCGGCGCTGATGCCTTGCATCGATGCGGACGGTGGCACAGGCGAGGCCGAGGGCGGGTGCGGCATTCAGTCTCCTCGTGCGCGCTGCGCCTCGTTGCGTGCGGCGCTGTAGCTCGACACGCAAAACGGGACGAGGAAGTTCAGCGCAGCCTGCCACAGGTTCACGGTGCGATGCGTCCAGAACTGTTCGCCGTTGTTGATCACGTTCAGCACCGTACCGACCACCATCGATACCTTGATCGCCGACCATACGATCCGAGGCTCGAGCATCAGGCGCAGCACGCCTGGCGCCCGTGGCAGTCGATCGCCGGGCGTGAAGAGGGGGTTGGGCTGTCCGATTGGCATGTTCTGTTGCTGGCCGACAGGAGTCGATCGGGTTCACGGGGCGCCCGCGGCACCGGGCTACGACGTCCCCGGCGACCCGCTCCCGCTCGATCCTGCCACAGGACTTCAGGCGGCCTATGTCAGCCGAGCGACTCGCGCAGATTTCTGCCGACCGAGGATGGACGTTCGCGCCAGCCACTTTCTTACATCGGATCGCTGCGCGCTGTAAGGAAGGCGCCGCCCGGCCGTCTATGAGGGAGAACCACCACACACAAGCCCATGCATGCCACCCTTGCCTTGCTCGCCCGCACCGATTTTCCCGCGCTGCGCCGCCGCGCCGTCGAGACGCTGCAGATCAACCTCGGCTACCGCTGCAACCAGAGTTGCGTCCACTGCCACGTCAACGCCGGCCCGAACCGCACCGAGGAGATGACGCCCGACACCATCGATGCCGTCATCGCCTTCCTGGCGGCCAGCCCCGACGTGCGCACGCTGGATCTGACCGGCGGTGCGCCCGAGCTCAACCCTCACTTCCGCTTGCTCGTCGTGGCGGCCCGTGCGCGCGGCGTGCGCGTCATCGACCGCTGCAACCTGACGATCCTGGAAGAACCCGGCCAGGAAGGCCTGGCGGAGTTTCTGGCGGCGCATGGCGTCGAAGTGGTGGCGTCGATGCCGTGCTACCTGGAGGATAACGTCGATCGCCAGCGCGGCAAGGGCACGTTCGACGCGAGCATCCGCGGGCTGCAGCGACTGAACGCCCTCGGCTACGCGCAGGTGGGCGGCGGCCTGACGCTGAATCTCGTCTACAACCCGCAGGGCGCCAACCTGCCGCCGCCCCAGGAGGCGCTCGAGCGCGACTACAAGAGACATCTGGCCCAGCACTTCGGCGTGACGTTCAACCAGTTGTTCACGCTGGCCAACATGCCGATCCAGCGCTTCGGCTCGATGCTCGTGTCCAAGGGCCGGTTCAACAGCTACATGGCCTTGCTGCGCGGTGCACACCGCGAAGACAACCTGGCGCAGGTGATGTGCCGCAGTCTCGTCAGCGTGGACTGGCAGGGCTACCTCTACGACTGCGACTTCAACCAGCAGCTCGGTCTGCCGATCCGCGACGCCGGCAAGCCGCGGGTGCACCTGAGCGAGATCACCGCCGCCATGCTCGACGACCAGCCCATCCGCGTCGCCGACCACTGCTTCGGCTGCACCGCCGGCCAGGGTTCGAGCTGCGGCGGCGCGCTCGAGGCCGCGACGGCGCACGCGCCGAATTGCGGCCTCTGACTTCCCTCCATTCATTCGAGGATCTCGAGGTGAGCGACGTTCAGGGACTGTTCTTCTGGGGCTTCCTGCTGGTATTCGGCATCGTCATGTACCTGGTCGTGCCGCGCTCGAAGAGCGAGGCCGGCTTCTTTCGCGGCCACGACGAGAAGGGACGCCCGGCGTCCGAATGGGCGCTGACGATGAGCATCTTCATCAGCTGGATCTTCGCCAAGTCGGTGACCAATGCGGCCAACCTGGGCGCCACCTACGGCGTCGTCGGCGGGCTGGCCTATGCGGCCTACTGGCTGTCGATCCCGGTGGCGGGCCTGGTCATCTACCGGCTGCGCACGCGCGAGGGCGCCACGGGGCTCGTGCCCTTCCTGATCGCCAAGTACGGGCGCGGCGCGGCGCTGGCGTTTTCCCTCGCGATCCTGATCCGGCTCTTCAACGAGGTCTGGAGCAACACCGCGGTGGTCGGCGGCTACTACGGCGCCAGCGGCTCGGCCGGCTTCATCGGCGCGGCGCTGCTGTTCACCGCCGCGGTGCTGTTCTACAGCCTGAAGGGCGGGCTGCGCAGCTCGATCTTCAGCGACGTGATCCAGGCCGTCGTGTTCATCCTCTTCCTCGGCGTCGTGCTGGCCTATGTGCTGCCTGCGCATGCCCCCGGCGTTCTGCTGTCGCAGGGCACGTTCGCGCTGGACGCCGGCGTGGACCTGCTGCTCGTCGCGCTCTTGCAGACGCTGTCGTACCCGTTCCACGACCCGGTGCTCACCGACCGCGGCTTCATCACGCGCGAGAAGACCATGCTCAGGGCCTTCAGCGTCGCCGGCGTGCTCGGCTTCGTGGCGATTCTCTCCTTCAGCCTGGTCGGCGTGCACGCGCGGCTCGAGGGTCTGGCGGCGAGCGGCAACGTGCCCGCCGAAGTGGCGCGCGGGCTGGGCGTGGCGGGGTTCTTCGCGATGATCGTCGTCATGGTCACTTCGGCCGGCTCGACGCTGGACTCGACCTTCACGTCGCTCTCCAAGCTCGTGGCGCGTGAACTGCCACTGCTCGCCGGCCGGCTGCCTTCGCCGAAGGCGATGACCGTCGGCGCGTTGACGATGGTCGCCTTCGCGCTGCTCGGCAACCTGCCGATGATTGCCGGCACCGACATCCTCAAGGCGACGACGATCAGCGGCACCATGGTCATCGGCCTGGCGCCGATCTTCCTGTTCTCCGGCCGCGTCGGCTACGCGCCGCTGTCGTTCCACCTGGCCTTCTGGCCGGGCATGGCGTTGGGAGTGTTGCAAGCCTTGAACCTGATCCCGCCCGGCTGGGCCATCGGCGGCGGCAAGTACGGCGTACTGCTGGGCACCAATCTCTACGGACTGGCGCTGTGCACGGCCGGCTTCTTCCTGCCGCTTGCCTTGGCTCGCTTGCGCGGCAGGCTCTTGGCCGCGGCGGCGCGGGCGTGATTCAACCCATCACGGGCTCCGAGCCCGGCCGCGTCTGCCCGCTGCGTTACCGCTACGGTGCCGGAGCGATCGCGCGCGCCGCGCCGCGCGAGGTGGCGACGCTCTACGTCGTCGGCGGCCTGTATGGCAATGTCCCGGCGCTCGACGCCGTCGAGGCCATGGCACGGACCGAGCCCGATGCGCCCACGCTGTGCTTCAACGGCGATTTCAACTGGTTCAACGTCGCCGATCGCGATTTCGTCGAGATCAACCTGCGCGTGCTCGCGAACGATGCCATCCTCGGCAACGTGGAAGCCGAGTTCGATTCGCCGGTGGACGATGCCGGCTGCGGCTGCGCCTATCCGGCCAGCGTCGATGACGGCACCGTCGAGCGCTCCAACCGCATCCACGCCCAGCTCGAGGCCACGGCGCGGCGCCACGAAGCGCAGCGGCGCAGGATCGCGCAGTTGCCGATGTTCGCCCGCTATCGGGTGGCCGATTGCCGGGTCGGTGTGGTGCACGGCGATGCGGACTCGCTCGCCGGTTGGCGCTTCGGCGTCGACGCGCTCGACGATCCGCAAGCCTTGCCCTGGCTGCAGTCGGTATTCGAGTTGGCCGGTGTGGACCTGTTCGCCAGCACGCACACCTGCCTGCCGGCGCTGCGCCGCTTCGCACTCGCACCGGGCCGCGAGGCCTGCGTGGTCAACAACGGCGCCGCCGGCATGCCCAACTTCGCGGGCGATCCGGCAGGCCTGTGCAGGCGGAGCGCCACGACGCCGTCGCCGCATGCGGCGCTGCAGGAAGTCCGCATCGCCGGTGCCCATGTGGCGCTGCTGCCGGTACGATTCGACGCCGACCGCTGGCGCACCGAGTTCCTCACGCAGTGGCCGGCCGGTTCACCCGCCTGGCAGTCGTACTACGAGCGCATCACCCGCGGCCCAAAGTTCGCGCCGAGTCAGGCGATCGCATCGGTCGGATAGGGTCATCATCGACGCACACCACGGGGAGAGCGCAATGGACATCAGAGCCCTGGCCTTCGACACCGGCGGCACCGTTCTGGACTGGCATGGCGGACTGGTGGCCGCGCTGTCTGCAGCGGGTGCGCGCCATGGCGCGAGCCTCGACTGGCACGCCGTCGCCAACGACTGGCGGCGCCGCGCGATGAAGGGCATCGTCGGCCAGATGCAGCCGGCGTTCAACATGGATGACGTGCACCGGCGCACGCTCGACGAGACGCTCGCGCACTTCGGCCTGCAGGCCTGCCCGGCCGACGACCGCGATCGGCTGTGGCGGACCTGGCACGAGCTCGACGCCTGGCCGGATTTCGCCGACGCCCTGGCCGCGCTGCGCAGGTCGTTCCCGGTCATCTCGTTGACGATGTTGCCGACATCACTGGTGGTCGACGTGTCGCGCCGCAATGGCATCGTCTGGGACGCCGTGATCTCGTGCGAGATGATCGGGGTCTACAAGCCGCACGCGCAGGCTTATGCCACCGCGGCGCGCTGGATGGCGCTGGCGCCGGCGCAGATCCTGATGGTGGCGTGCCACAACTTCGACCTCAACGCCGCGCACCAGGCCGGGTTTCGCACGGCGTTCGTGCGCCGGCCCGACGAGTGGGGCCCCGAGGGGCCGCCCGACCCGACGCCGAACATGGCCTACGACTTCATCGTCGACGGGTTCGAGGCGTTGCAGCACTGCGTGCTCGCCGGCCCGTAGAGGCGCGCGTGCGACGAGGAGCTGGCACCGGCCTGCCTGATACATCTCGCCGCAGGGCTGCGATTCGGACGAGGCCCCTGCGTGCAGCCCATGCCAGTGCTCGATCAGCGCTGCGTCGCATCAACTCACTGCTTCTGCAAGGTCGAGATCAACGGGCAGGACACCGTGCCATGGCTCGCGCAGCAGTCGCGGACCAAGGCCGCCAGCACCTCCTCGATGCGACGCAGGGCGGCCAGCTTTGCGCGCACGTCGGCGAGCTTCAACTCGGCGAACTGGCGCGCATCGTCGCAATGTGTTCCGTCATCCAAGGTCAACAAGCCCGCCACCTCGTCGAGGCTGAAACCCAGGCGCTGCGCCGCCTTCACGAAGCGCACCCTGGCGATGTCCTGCTGCCCATAGCGACGGATGCTGCCATAGGGTTTGTCGGGCTCGCTCAGCAAGCCCCTTCGTTGATAGAAGCGCAGCGTCTCGACGCTGACCTCGGCTTCCTTGGCGAAAGCGCCGATGCTCAGGCCGGTGAGGTTCGATGGCATGTCGCTTGACTCCGTATTCAGGTACGGGAATCAGCTTATGGCATGAACCCCCGCCCGGCAAGCAACGGCCTCGCCGGCGGGCAAGGTCCGCCAGATGCTGTTCCGCGCGAGAAAGGTGCTGCCCGAGTGCATGAAGCGTGACTGGGCCGAATGCACGGGGCGACCGACGCTGCATCGGCGCACCGGACTCACGCAGCGCGAGCGATGACCGCCGCAACGGCACTTGACACCGTACCGAAGTACGGAAATAGACTGAATCCGATGCTCTCGACTCCCAAAGGAAGCAACGCATGAACGAGCAACCCAACGGCCGCGGCGCCCTCTTCGCCGGCGGCCTGGCCGCGATCCTCGCCTCGACCTGTTGCCTGGGGCCGCTGGTGCTGGTCGCGCTCGGCTTCAGCGGCGCGTGGATCGGCAACCTCACGATGCTGGAGCCGTACCGCCCGATCTTCATTGGTGCGGCGCTGGTCGCGATGACCTTTGCCTGGCGCCGAATCTTCAGGCCGACGCAGGCCTGCAAGCCAGGGGAGGTTTGCGCGATCCCCCAGGTGCGCGGCACCTACATGGCGATCTTCTGGATCGTCGTTGCACTGGTGCTGGTCGCGCTCGGCTTTCCCTATGTAGTTCCGTGGTTTTACTGACCCCAGGAGCCCACCATGCAACGACCCCTTTCGCCCATCGTATTGACTGCCACCGGTGTCGCTCTCGGCATCGTTTCCTCTCTGGCGCTGGTCATGCTCGGTTGCCAGCCCTCAATGTCCTCGTTCTGCTGATCAGGAGCGCATCATGAAGAAGTTGTTTGTCGCCATCGCATCCCTCGCCATCGCTGCCCCCGTCTGGGCCGCATTCAAGACCGTCACGCTGGCCGTGCCGGGCATGACCTGTGCGGCCTGCCCGATCACCGTCAAGAAATCCATCGCCAAGGTTGACGGCGTCAACAAGGTCGACGTGAGCTACGAGAAGCGCGAAGCCGTCGTGAGCTTCGACGATGCCAAGACCAGCGTGCAAAAGCTGACCCAGGCGACCGAGAACGCCGGCTACCCGTCCAGCGTCAAGCGCTGAGCGATTCGATCCATTTCAGGAGAAACACCATGGGACCCCTCGACTCGATCGGCAACAAGGCGGGCGGCCTGGGCGCCATCGTCTCCGCGATGGGCTGCGGCGCCTGCTTCCCCGCACTCGCCAGCTTCGGCAGCGCCATCGGACTCGGCTTTCTGAGCCAGTACGAGGGCCTGTTCATCACCGTGCTGCTGCCGCTGTTTGCCGCGCTGGCCCTGCTGGCCAACGCGCTGGGCTGGTTCAAGCATCGCCAGTGGCAGCGCAGCGTGCTGGGCATGGTCGGGCCGATCATCGTGCTCATCGCCAGCTTCACCATGGCGGAGAAGCTGCTCTATGTCGGCTTGGCCGCGATGGTGGCCGTGTCGATCTGGGACTTCGTCTCGCCAGCGAGCCGGCGCTGCGGCCCCGACGGCTGCGAGCTTCCTGCCAAGCAGGCATGACCGGCAGCCGGCCGGATCATTGGCATCAACGCGAATTCAGAGGCAACCCATGACCCAATTGCAGATCACCGGCATGACGTGCGACGCCTGCGCCACGCACGTCAAGCGGGCGCTGGAGAAGGTGCCCGGGGTGCGCGCGGCGAGCGTGTCCTATGCCAATGGCAAGGCGCAGTTGGCGATGGCCAGCGACACGCCTCTGACCGCGCTCACGGCCGCGGTGGCCTCACTCGGCTACCGCGCCGCGCTGGCTGATGCACCGACCCCGTCGAAGGGCGCAAGCCTGCTGGACAATGCACGGGGTCTGCTCGGCGGCAGTCTCAAGTCCACCGGCAAGGCCGGCGAGTTGCACGTCGCCATCATCGGCAGCGGCGGCGGCGCGATGGCAGCGGCGCTGAAGGCCGCCGAGCGGGGCGCTCGCGTCACGCTCATCGAACGCGGCACCATCGGCGGCACCTGCGTCAACGTCGGCTGCGTGCCGTCCAAGATCATGATCCGCGCCGCCCACGTGGCCCACCTGCGGCGGCAAAGCCCGTTCGACGCCGGCGTGTCCGCGTCGGTGCCCACCATCGACCGCGGCCAGTTGCTGGCCCAGCAGCAAGCGCGCGTCGATGAACTGCGGCACGCCAAGTACGAGGGCATCCTTGAAAGCACCCCGGCCATCACCGTGCTGCGGGGCGAAGCGCGATTCAAGAGCAGCAACAGCCTGCTCGTGCGCCTGAACGACGGCAGCGAACGCGAGCTGCCCTTCGACCGCTGCCTGATTGCCACCGGCGCCAGCGCGGCCGTGCCGCCGATTGCGGGCCTGAAGGACACACCCTACTGGACGTCGACCGAGGCGCTGGCGAGCGACACCATTCCCCCGCGGCTGGCGGTCATCGGCTCGTCGGTGGTGGCGCTGGAGCTGGCGCAGGCCTACGCCCGCCTCGGAAGCCGGGTGGCGGTGCTGGCGCGCAACACGCTGTTCTTCCGCGAGGACCCCGCCATCGGCGAGGCCATCACGGCGGCCTTCCGTGCCGAAGGCATCGACGTGCTCGAGCACACCCAGGCCAGCCAGGTCAGCCACGCCTACGGCGAGTTCGTGCTGGCCACGTCCGGCGGCGAAGTACGCGCCGACCGGCTGCTGGTGGCCACCGGCCGCGCGCCCAACACGCGCAGCCTCGGCCTCGAGGTGGCGGGGGTGCAGGTCAACATGCAAGGTGCCATCGTCGTCGACCCGGGCATGCGCACCTCGAGCGCGAACATCTTTGCCGCAGGTGATTGCACGGACCAGCCGCAATTCGTCTACGTCGCGGCGGCCGCCGGCACGCGCGCGGCGATCAACATGACCGGCGGCGATGCCGCGCTCGACCTGAGCGCCATGCCTGCCGTGGTCTTCACCGATCCGCAGGTGGCCACGGTGGGGTGGAGCGAAGCCGAGGCGCGCCTCAAAGGTATCGAGACCGACAGCCGCACGCTGAGCCTGGACAACGTGCCGCGCGCACTGGCCAACTTCGACACCCGCGGCTTCATCAAGCTGGTGGCCGAAGCGGGCAGCGGCCGCCTGCTGGGCGTGCAGGCCGTGGCCCCGGAAGCCGGTGAGCTGATCCAGACCGCGGTGATGGCCATCCGCGCGCGCATGAGCGTGCAGGACCTGGCCGACCAGTTGTTCCCCTACCTGACCATGGTCGAAGGGCTGAAGCTGTGCGCGCAGACCTTCACGAAGGATGTGAAGCAGCTGTCGTGCTGCGCCGGGTAGGCGAAAGGACCCAGCCATGATGAACCTGGGTGGGTGGGGTTCCGGCAGAAGCTGCCGAACATGCTCGTCTCGACCGTGCCCTCGCGCGACTGCGATGCGGGTCGCATCCGCGCGGCGCGTCGCGGGTCGTAGGGCACGGCGTGGCCCTTACTTGGCCAGAAGCGCCTTGAACTTGGCGTCGGCCTGCTTCACATAGCCCGCCGGGTCCTTGAGCCAGGTGGCCTGCACGTCGGCGTCGTAGTTCAGGTAGAGCTTGCCGTCGAGTATCGTGAACTTGTCGGGCTCGATGCCGACCAGGTTGTCCTGCGACACACCGTAGGCGCAGTAGCCGCCGTACTGCGGCGCGTACTTCCCGGGTTCGGCCTTGAACAGGTCCAGGTGCGACTGCGAGGCGAACTGCCACTTCGCGCCCATCCACTCGAAGACGAACGCCGGCTCGCCCTTGACCGGCCTGCCGTCGGTGAAGTAGGCCACCGGGTCGTAGCCCAGGATCGCCACGTTGGCGCGGCCGCCGAACACGCCGCCCTTGAGCGTGTTGACCGGTGGCGCGGCCGACGCGGCAGTGCCTGCGAAGAGGGCTGCAATGCCGATCGCCAGGACGGATCGGCGTGTCTGGCTGGGGGGCGCGCTGCGCGTCATGCGTTTCCCCTTGTGTCGGGCAGGAATGCCTTTGCGTGGGTCGGTGATTGACGCATGGCCTTACAGGTCATGCTCAGTCCGGCAGCCCGAGGCGCCGGCGCAGTCCGATCGCGAGCCAGGTTCCCGGCAACGCCGCGGCGATCCACAGCCAGCCATGCAAACTCCCCGAGGCCACGCCGGAGACGAAGGCGCCGATGTTGCAACCATAGGCGATGCGCGCGCCGTAGCCGATCGCCAGGCCGCCGAGCAGCGCCGCCGCGGCGGACGGCCAAGGCATGCGCCAGCGCGGCGCGAAGCGCCCTGCCATCGACGCCGCGCACAGCGCGCCGAGCATGATCGCCAGGTCCATCAGCGAGGTGCTGTCGTCGAGCGGGCCGCCGTCCAGCGCGGCGCGCTGCGCACCGTCGCGCCAGAAGGCGCTCGAGTCCGGCTGCCAGCCCAGCACCGTCGCCGCCTTCGCGCCCCAGAGCGTGAAGCCCCAGGTGATGGCCCACGGACTGCCGTCGACGAGCAGCGTCGCGAGGTTGCCCAGCGCCAGCAGCAACGCCCCCAGTGCGGCCGGCCAGGGCCCCGACAGCAGCGCGAACCGTGCGCGCGGCGCACCGGCCGCAGCAGGCGCCGGGCGCGCCAGCCGCCGCAGCAGCAGCGAGAGCGCGGCGATGAAGCCCAGCTGCGCGGCCACGGCGCCGGGCCAGCCGAGCAGGTCGCCCAGCACGACCGCATCGTGCGACGGCAGCCGCTGCCACCAGCCCAGGTGCAGGCTGGCCCAGAACGAGCCGCCGCAGGCCGCGCCGAGCACGAGCAGCATGCGCGGGCTGCCGCCGCCGGCGGTGTAGAGCGTGCCCGAGCCGCAGCCGCCGGCCAACTGCATGCCGATGCCGAACAGGAAGGCCCCCGCCGCCACCGACACGCCCACCGGCGCCCAGGCGCCGCCGACATCGCGGCCGAAGGCCGAGCCTGCCGCCAGCGCGGGTGCGAACAGCAGCGTCGTCAGCGCGAGCAGCAGCAGCTGCGCCTGCACGCCGCGCATGTCGCGCGCGACGAACATGCGCCGGTAGCCGTTGGCAAAGCCGAACGAGGCCTGGTAGAGCGTCAGCCCCAGCAGCAGGCCGACCCCCCACAGCACGGCCGGCCGCCAGCCGCCTTGCGCGAGGTGGAGCGCAAGCAACGCGAAGGCGACGAGGCCGAGCGCCAGCGGCCAGGGCTGAACGGCCGCGCCTGCGGCCCGCGGCGCCGGCGTCAGGCTGCGTTCAACTGCCGGCGGCATCGCGCGCGATGCGCTCGAAGATCGGGTCGAGCTCCTTCGCCATCTCGTCGAGCTTGGCGTTGCGGTACGGCGCGAAGACGGCGCTCGGCGTGCGGTAGCTGAGGCTGGCCGTACCGTCGGCGTTCTCGGTCACGTACAGCCGCAGCGGCGCCTCGATGCCGGCCGGCACGCTGGCCTGCAGCATGCGCACCGCGTAGTCGTTGCGAAACACCATCAGCACCGCATTGCCCGGGATCTTGATGCCGCGCCCGGCTGCGCCGCGACTCGCGCTGGCTTGCGCGACGAGGCCCATCTGGTTCTTCTCGACCGCGGCCTCGACGCGCGCGACGAGGGCATCGAAGGCATGGCGTGACGGCAGCGTGCGCGTGCCCGGGAGCACGACTTCGTCGGCCAGCGCAGCCGCCGCCGGCCAGAGCGCGGCGGCGAGCGTCAGCGTCCTGGCGAGCGAGGCGATGGCGTTTGACATGAAGGACCTCGTCGAGTGTGATGTTGAACAGGCCGACAGGCGGTCTTGCGCTCGTCGGCTTGGCGGTCGCCGGCGGTCAACGCGCGACGGCCTCGACCGTGAACTGGTAGGCGTTGCCGCCGATCAGTTCCACCGTCGGCCGGTACAGGCCCGGCTTGTCGCCGGCCTTGAACTGGATTGCGAGCAACCCGGGGTTGGGCTTGCCGCCGCCCGCCGCGGGCGGATAGCCGGCGCTGCGCAGCACCTCGCCCGAGAGCAGCGGCGTGCCGTCCGTGCCGACCGGGCTCGTCGCCGCCTGGCCGGTCGCGCCCTGCGGCGCGGCGCCGATGATGCCGCCCACCACCTTGTCGGTCGCCGGGTCGAGCTTGCGATCGCGGTTGCTGTCCTGCACGAGCAGGCCGCCGGTGTACTTCGGGTAGCGCGTCAGGTCGCGCGGCGCGATGCCCACGCCGTTGAGCGCGCTGCCTTGCGGCCCCCACAGCAGCAACCCCAGCGCGTACGGCGCGACCTGCCCGGGCGCGACGCGCTGGTAGTCGGCGTTCGTGCCCGGCGCCAAATGGAAATTGGTCGGTGCCAGCCGCGCCGCGGGGGCGTCTTCGAGCACCTTCAACCGGCCTTGCCAGACGGCGAGCGCGCTGCCGCCGGCGGCTACCTGCGTCACCGTGACCGGGTAGTCGCCCGGCATCGGGTTGCCGAAGGTGCGGCCGCGCAGATGGATGACCTTGATGCCGGGTGCGTTCGCGCCGTCGGCGGCGATGTCCTGCAAGGCCGTCACCGTCATCGCGTTCGCCTTCTCGTCGTAGCCGATGCGGTACTGCCCGGCGAGCCGCACCGAGCCCTGCGGCCAGCCCTTGGTGAGCACGATGTTGAGATCGGTGTCGGCGCTGATCGGCGCCGCCGGGTTGCGCTTGAATTCCGCCGGCAGCGCGAGCCGCAGCGACTCGCCCGATCGCATCGCGAGCCCCGGCGTCGCCGGGTTCGGGGCGGGCACGAGCACGAAGACGTAGTCGGTGGCCTGGCCGGCGACGTTGCCGTCGAAGGTGATCGGCGCCGGCGCCGTCATCAGGGGCTGCGGCGTGGGCGCCGGCGCGGTGGCGCAGGCGGTGATGGCTACCGCAACGGCGCTCAGCAGCAGAGTGATTCTGGACATGTTGTCTCCTCGTTGAGTGATGGTGTAGCGCCGACGCTGCGTCGGCCGTGAGTTGTCGGACTTGCCGCGGATCGCCGCGCCCCGGCGCGTGCTCAGATGCCCACGGTGAGGTTGACCCAGGCGTCGGGCATCCATTGCAGGAACCGCGCCTCCAGCCACTTGTCGCCGCCGGTCAGGATGGCGGCGCCCATCGCGCCGAGCAGCAACGCGAACGCATGGCGCACCTGCTCGATGCGCGCCAGCACCCAGTCGCGCACGCGCGCGATGCCGTTGCGCGAGGCGTACGCCACCGCGACCAACGGCACCGCGGCGCCGAGGCCGAAGATGCCTAGCACGATGCCGCCGCGCGCCACGCCGCCCTCGCTGGCGACGAGGGCGAGCGCCGAGCCGAGCAAGGGCCCCGAGCAGGGGCTCCACACCAGGCCGAGCACGCCGCCGAGCGCCAGCGCGCCGAGCAGGGAGCCGCCGTCGAGCCGGGCCGAGGCCGCGTTGGCGCTGCTGGCGATCGGCAGCATCCACTGCGTGAAGCGCTCACCGAGCGCCGGCACCAGCATCACCAGCGCAAAGGCGATCAGCATCGCCGCGCCGGCCGTGCGCACCGTGTCGGCGTCGATGCCCAGCGCCGGGCCGAGCGCGCCGAGCAGCATGCCGATGGCGGCAAACGAAGCCGTCATGCCCAGGCCCATCGCGACGGGCGCGAAGCGGTTGCCCTGCAAGGCGCCGCCGAGCACCAGCGGCAGCAGCGGAAAGACGCAGGGCGACAACGTGGTCAGGCTGCCCGCGGCCAGGCTCAGGCCCAGTTGCGGCAGCGACAGGACGACAGGCATCGCCGGCCCTGGCCTCAGAGCGCCGACTGCAAGGCAGTCCGAATCGCCGCCGGCTCGGTGTCGCCGACCAGCCGCGCCCACTCCTGCTGGCCGCGCAGCACGACGATCGTCGACTGGGCGTTGACCTTGAAGCGGCGCTTCAGCTCCTTCTCGGTGTCGTAGTTGACGACGAGCACGGTGATGTCGAGCCCCTTCTCGGTCTTCAAGGCCTGCAGCGCCTTGTCCTGCGCGCGGCAGGTCGGGCACCAGTCGGCGTGGAAGTGCAGCGCGACCGGTTTGTCGGCCTTCTGCGCATCGGCCAGCGCGGCTGCCGAGTAGGGTTTCACGTCAAGCGCGTGGGCCAGCGCTGCGGCGCTGGCGAGGAGTGTGGCGGCGATGAGGCGGACAAATTTCATTTCGGCTTCCTTTCAGGGTCTTGGCAAGGCAGAGGACGGGAATTGCAGGATCGCGGGCGCGCTTCACATGCCGCGCCGGGCCGTTTCGGCCTCCAGTGCGTCGAGGTCGGCGGTCCAGTCGATGGGGATGTGGCTCAACAGTTCGAGCCTGCGATCGTCGAGCGCCTGCGCCAGATCCGATCGGCGGGCCAGGCGCCGGTCCCGCTTGACGAGCAGGTCTTCGACCAGCGGGCGGTACAACTGCACGAAGCCGCTCAGCCAGCGGCAAGAAAGTTCGTGCCCCTCGACGTCGCCCATCGCGAAGCGCTCGACCTGCGCCATCGCGCAGGCGGCATCGAACCAGTGACCGTCGGTCACCCAGCGGTTGACGGTGAACAGCGCGACCGGCAAGCCGCGCGTATCGAGCGAGATCGCGAACAGATGGGTCGGCGCGGTACGCGTCCAGCGGCGTCGACCCTGCCTCATGTAGCGGCGCCGCCCCGAGGCGGTGGCATGCCAGAACAAATGCAGATGCCCATGCTCGAGTTCGCCATCGCGGTGCGAGTGGTAGTAGAACTGCGAGCCGCTGCGCAGATCGACGAGATCGTCGGGCGGGTAGTGCTCGAACTCGACCACCTCGCGACCCTCGATCCAGCTTTGCAGCAGCGAACCCGAGGCCGCCGTCGCGTCGGCGAATGCAGCCACGCTGCGGCGCGCGTCGCGCAGGATGGCGACGACCTGCGCGTCGGTGGCGTTGCGCCAGTGGCGCAGCAGAGCCTGCGATGCGGTCATGCGGTGCGCGTGCGACACCGCTCGCGAAGGCGGCAGCACCTTCGCGACGGGACGGCACGGGCGACGCTTACTGCTTGGTCGCGGCGCCACACTTGGCGCTGCACTTGGCAGCCGGCTTGGCGCCGCACTTCGCGCCACACTTGGCGCCGCACTTGGCGCCGCACTTGGCACCGCACTTGGCACCGCACTTGGCACCGCACTTTGCCTTGGCGCCGCACTTCGAGGTCGACTGCTTGGTGCCGCACTTGGCGCCCGCACAGCAGGCCGCCATTGCGGGGCTGCCGGCCAGGGCCGCGGCGGTCACGACGGCCGAGGCCAGGGCTCGGGACAGGCTGGAAGAAAGGTTGCTCATGATGATGTCCTTGAAATGATGGGTGAGTCGGGAAACACCCACCGAAGCCGAGGCATCGGGGGCGGGCATGCTCGGGCCGTGCGAGGGCACGTCCCGTGGCACAGGGTGCGACGCAGCGCAGGCGCGACGGCGTCGGAAAGCAAGTGATTCATTGCGGACGGCGCCTCAGCGAATGGCAGCGTGGCGACGGGCCAGCCAATGGTCGACCGACAGGGCGCCGGGGCCGCGGGCGATCAGGTACAGCAGCAGCGCCGCCCAGGTGCCATGGGTCGGGTAGGCGTCGGGATAGACGAAGATCTGGATCACGAGCGTCATGCCCAGCAGCGCGAGCGCGGAGAAGCGGGTCCCGAGGCCGATCAGCAGCAGCAGCGCAAACAGGTGCTCGGCAGTGGCCGCCATCGGCGCCGCAATCTGCGGAGCGATGAACGGCAGCTTGTATTCGTCCTGGAACAGCGCGACCGCCGAGTCCGACAGCCGCGGCCAGCCGAGGCTGAACTCGCCGCTGACGATGTTGATCACGAAGCCCTGGACCTTGGTCTGGCCCGAATTCCAGAACACCGCCGCGATCGAGAAGCGCGCGATGACGGCGATGAAGGTATTGGGGATGCGCCCGAACAGGCCGACGATCGACACGATCAGCCGGGCCAGCGAGGATGAAGTGGCGGGCGCGGCGGCGGCCCGAATGTCCGATGTGGCAGTGCTCATGAAAGATCCCTCCGCGCAAGCTGCATCGACGTGATCGCGCCATGACGCATCAGCAGCGCAAGCGTTGCCGAAAGATCGAAGGCGTCACTGGCTTTCATCGCCGCGCTCGCGGCGTCGGCGAGGCAGGCGCCGCGTCCGATGGCGGCAACGAACTCGGCGGCCCCTGGCGGCGAGCGCAGCACCAGGACGTCCAGGCCCTGGCGCAGCACGATCGCCGCCTCGGCGCGGCCCGGATCGACGCGTTCGAGATCGCCCTCGCCCTGGTGCGCCGCCCACAGCGAGACCACCGCGTAGCGCGAGCCGAACGCCGTCACCGACGGATGGCAGGCGAGGCGCAGCTCGCCGATGCGCTCTGCATCGGCCAGCGCGAGGCCGACCACGGCGCTCGCCACCGGCAGGGCATCGGCCGCGTGATAGGCGCGCACGCGTGCCAGCTCGAGCCGGGCCACGTCGGCCAGGTAAGGCACCGGGCGCGCCGGGTCGAACTGTTCGATGAATTCGGGAAAGCCCTGACCATAGTGGGCCAGGATGCGCGAGCGCGGCGGGTTCTGGCGCACGAACACGGCGGCCATCGCGCGAAAAAACGCCTCGCCAACGAGTTGCTGCGCGACCTCGAAGGTGTCGGCCAGCGCATCGATCAGCGAGGCGACGACGTTGTTGCGGTACACCGCCAGGCGCGCCGTCGGGTCCGAGCCGTTCCAGGCCACGAGGCCGGGCGGGCAAGGCCGGGCCGGGTCGAGCAGCGCCGCGGCGAACGCGGCCTGGCCGCAGGTGCCGGCCGCGATCACGATCCGCCCCAGTAGATGCCGCAGCGGCTCGGCACGGCGCGCGCCGTCATGATGTCTTCGGCGCGGCCGGCCTCGGCCAGCAACGTCGCCAGCGACGGCACGTCGTGGTCGCGCTCGAGCAGCGTCGGCACCGGCCCGAGGCGTGCGATCACGCTCGCGTAGAGGCCCCAGACCGCGTCGTCGACCGGCGAGCCATGGCTGTCGATGAGCAGCGGCGCGCCGGCGGCATCGACGTCGCGCGCAAAGCCGGCGAGATGGATCTGGCCCACCGCGCCCAGCGGCAGCTCGCCCAGGTAGGCCAGCGTGTCGCGGCCATGGTTGGTGCAAGAGACGTAGGCATTGTTCACGTCGAGCAGCAGGCCGCAACCGGTGCGCCGCAGGACTTCGCGCAGGAACGCGGCCTCGCTCATCGTCGAGGCCTCGAATTCGAGGTAGGTGGCGGGGTTTTCGAGCAGCATGCGGCGCTGCAGGCGCTCCTGAACGCGGTCGATGTGTGCGCAGACGCGCTCCAGCGTGGCGCGATCGAAGGGCACCGGCAGCAGGTCGTTGAGGAACGCGTCGCCGTGGCTCGACCAGGCCAGATGCTCGGAGAACGACGCTGGCTCGTAGCGGTCGATCAACGCCGCCAGCCGCGCCAGGTGGGCCTCGTCGAGCGGACCCTCGCCGCCGATCGACAGCCCCACCCCGTGAAGCGACAGCGCGTAGTGCTCGCGGATGCGGCCGAGATGGTGATGGAAGGGCCCGCCGTCGACCATGTAGTTCTCGGCGTGGACTTCGAAGAAACCGATGTCCGGCCGCGTGGCCAGCACGTCACGGAAGTGCTCGGGCTTGAGTCCCACGCCGGCGCGCGCCGGCAAGGCGACCGCCCTGACGCGCGCGCCGGCGCCCATCGCGGCCGGGTGGCTGCTTCGATCGAGCGCTTGCCTCAGGGACATGGCCGGTGCGGGTGGCTGAGTATCGGTAGGGCGAGGCTGCTTCGATCAGGCCTTCTTTTCCTTGAACTCGGCGAGCTGGCCGTAGCCCGTCGGCGAGGTCTTGGAAGCGGTCTTTTCGCAGGTGCCCTTGGGCACCATCGACCAGGCATTGCCCTGGTGGTCGACCTTGGAAGTGCCGGCGCAGGTGGTACCGGCGCCCGCCTTGCAGTCGTTCTTGCCCTTGAGGGCAACGCCGTAGCAATGCTCCTTGTCGGCCGACTGCGCGGCCACCGGCAAGGCGGTGAAGGCGGCGCCGAGCGCGAGCGCGAGGGCGGCAGCAGAGAGGGTGGTGGCTTGGGTCATGACGTTCTCCATGAATAAACAGGGGTTGAAGCAAGAGTGCGGCACAGGCCGCAGCCTGGGGAACCACTGCGAAGACCGGGTCGCAACCCGACCTTCGTGGCGGTTAGACGGGTAACGGGCGCCAGTCCTTACAAACGCCCAGAAAATCTCTTGCGCGATCACCCAAACCGCGCGATCAGCGGGGCGAGGCGGGCCCGAACGGCCTCGGACATCGCCGCCGGCGGCGTGACCAGGGCCGGACCGAGCGCGGTGTGCGCTGCCGATGCCGGCCAGCTCGCCGCAATCCGCCGCACGGCGTGGGCGAGCAGCGCCTGCGCGCGGCGCGCGTTGCCTTGCAGGTTGGCGATCGCCATCTCGGCCGTGACGCAGGCCTGGTGCGGATGCCAGCAGTCCCAGTCGGTGGCCAGCGCGAGCGTGGCGTAGGCGATCTCGGCTTCGCGCGCCAGCCGTGCCTCGGGCATGTTGGTCATGCCGATGACCGCCGCGCCGAGGGTGCGGTACCAGTTCGATTCGGCGCGGGTCGAGAACGCCGGCCCCTCGATGCAGACGTAGGTGCCGCCGTCGTGCAGGCGGATGTCGGCGAACTGCGCGTCGGTGAAGGCCTCGGCGAGCACGCCACGCAGCACGGCGCACACCGGATCGGCGAGCGAGACATGGGCCACCGCCCCATCGCCGAAGAAGCTGCCTGCGCGCTGGCGCGTGAAGTCGATGAACTGGTCGGGCAGCACCATGTCGAGCGGCGCGATGTCCTCGCGCATCGAGCCGACGGCAGAGACCGACAGCAGATACTGCACGCCGAGCGCCTTCAGCGCATGGATGTTGGCGCGAAACGGGATCTGGCCCGGGATCAGGCCGTGACTGCGGCCATGGCGGGCGAGGAAGGCAACCTCGACGCCATCGAGCTTGCCGATCAGCAGGGCGTCGGAGGGCGCGCCATAGGGTGTGGTCATCGCGTGTTCGCGTACGTCGGTGAGGCCCTCCATCCGGTACAGGCCGCTGCCGCCGAGAATGCCGATGCGAATGGGGTCCATCCCGCGCTCCGAGTCGTGGTTCAAGCCTTGGACGACCGACCCGCCTCGATCCTTACAGGCGCGATTCACGCAGCGCCCTGTGTAAGGAACCCGGGTCGATTGCGTCTATACAGACAGAGACGGCGGGCGCCTGTGCCTGGCTGCAGCGACGAAGGCACGCGATGCGCCTGGACAAGCGTTGGTGGTTGGTAGTGCTGCTGGCGGGCCTGCTGGCCGCCTTCTTCGCGCTCGATCTCGGGCAGGTCCTGAGCCTGGCCACGATCAAGAGCCGCCAGGCCGAGCTCGAAGCGTGGCGGGCGGCGCAGCCGCTGCTCGCCGGGGTGCTGTTCTTCGCCGGCTACACCGCCGCAGCGGCGTTGTCGCTGCCCGGGGCGGCCGTGATGACGCTCGCCGCCGGCGCCGTGTTCGGTCTCGGCTGGGGCACGCTGATCGCCTCGTTCGGCTCTTCGATCGGCGCCACCCTCGCCTTCCTTGCCTCGCGCTGGCTGCTCGGCGGCTGGGTGCAGGCCCGCTTCGGCGAACGCATGGCCGCGGTCAACGCGGGCGTGGCCAAGGATGGCGGCTTCTACCTCTTCACGCTGCGCCTGGTGCCGGTATTCCCGTTCTTCATGATCAACCTGGCGATGGGGCTGACCGCGATGCGCCCGCGCACCTTCTACTGGGTCAGCCAGCTCGGCATGCTCGCCGGCACGCTGGTCTACGTCAACGCCGGCACACAGCTCGCGCGCATCGACTCGCTGTCGGGCATCGTCTCGCCCGGGCTGCTCGGCTCGCTGGTGTTGCTCGGCGTCTTCCCACTCGCGGCACGCAAGATCGTCGATGCGGTGCAGGCGCGCAAGGTCTACGCGCGATGGAAGCGGCCGGCGCGCTTCGACCGCAACCTCGTCGTCATCGGCGGCGGCTCGGCCGGGCTCGTGACCGCCTACATCGCCGCTGCGGTGAAGGCCAAGGTCACGCTGGTCGAGAAGCACGCGATGGGTGGCGACTGCCTGAACACGGGCTGCGTACCGTCCAAGGCGCTGATCCGCTCGGCCAAGTTCCTCTCGCACGTGAAGCGCTCGCAGGAGTTCGGCGTCCGATCGGCGCAGGCCGAGTTCGACTTCGCCGAAGTGATGGAACGTGTCCAGCGCGTCATCAGGGAGGTCGAGCCGCACGACTCGGTGGCGCGCTACACCGCACTCGGCGTGGACGTGGTCGAAGGTGCGGCGCGCATCGTCTCGCCGTGGGAGGTCGAGGTCACGCTGCACGATGGCAGCGTCCAGCGCCTGACGACGCGCAGCATCGTCATTGCGGCCGGCGCGCGGCCCTTCGTCCCGCCGATTCCCGGCATCGAGCAGGTCGAGGTGCTCACCTCCGACAACGTCTGGGCACTGCGCGAGCGGCCCGGGCGGCTGGTGGTGCTCGGCGGCGGGCCGATCGGCGCCGAGCTGACGCAGGCCTTCGCCCGCCTGGGCTCGAAGGTCACGCAGGTCGAGATGGCGCCACGCATCCTGCTGCGCGAGGACGCGGAGGTTTCGGACCTGGTCACCGAGAGGTTCCGCGCCGAAGGCATCGCCGTGCTCGTGGGGCACAAGGCCGAGCGCGTCGAGATCGTCGATGGCGAGCGCCAACTCGTCGCCACCCACGAGGGTCGGGAGGTGCGCATCCCCTTCGACGCGCTGCTCGTGGCCGTCGGCCGCGTCGCCAACCTGCAGGGCTACGGGCTGGAGGAACTCGGCGTGACGACCTGCCGCACGGTCGAGGTCAACGGCTTCCTGCAGACCAACTTCCCGAACATCTACGCCGCCGGCGACGTCGCCGGCCCGTACCAGTTCACGCATACCGCCGCCCACCAGGCCTGGTACGCGGCGGTCAACGCGCTGTTCGATCCGTGGTGGAAGGTTCGCGCCGACTACCGCGTCATCCCCTGGGCGACCTTCGTCGAGCCCGAGGTGGCGCGCGTCGGGCTGAACGAACTCGAGGCGAAGGAGAAGGGCGTGCCCTACGAGGTCACGACGTATGGCCTGGACGAGCTCGACCGCGCCATCGCCGACGGCGAGGCGCACGGCTTCGTCAAGGTGCTGACGGTGCCGGGCAGGGACCGCATCCTCGGCGCGACCATCGTCGGCGAGCACGCCGCAGACCTGCTCGCCGAGTTCGTGCTCGCGATGAAGCACGGCATCGGGCTGAACAAGATCCTCGGCACGATCCACACCTACCCGACGCTGGCCGAAGCGAACAAGTACGCCGCCGGCAACTGGCGCCGTGCCCACGCCCCGCAGCGCCTGCTGGCCTGGGCCGGGCGATTTCACTCCTGGCGGCGCGGCTGAATCGAACCGGCGATGAACCGATCAGCCCCACTCACCGCGTTGCTCGCACTGCCGCCCGTCGCCGGGCGGAGCGCGCTGCGTGCCGGGCTCGCCGCGCTTGGAGTGTCGGGCGCCGACGTGCCGGCCGAACATCGGGAACGTGAAGACGTTCTGCGCCGGCTTGCGGTTCATGCCCACAGCGTGGCGTTCATCGAGATCTCGCGCGAGGCCATGGCGAGTTGGCCGACGCTGCTCGAACTCGACGCAATGCTGCCAGGCGGCGACAGCCGGCAGCGCATCTTCCTCACCCGGCTCGAAGGCGGCCACGTGAGCCAGGCCGATCGCCACTGGGTACGCTCGCTCGGCTTCGCGGACCTGTTCGCCGAATTCGACGCCCGTGATTGCGAAGGCAGTCTGCGCGCGGCGCTCGACGGCGTGGCTCGCGTTCTCGGCGTGGCGCCGCTCGCGCCGGCGGAACTGGCGCGACATGCCCGGGTGTTCAACCGGGAGCGTGAGGTCGGCACGCCGCGCGCCGCCCTGCGTGCCTTGACCGAAAAGTCGGCCGAGGACGTCGCCGAGATGTTGCGCCGATCGCTGGCCATCAAGGATCGCGTGTACCACCTGCAGCCCTATCCGGAGTGCTTCGTCGGCTCGGAAGCCGTGGCGTGGATGGCGCGGCGCTGGCACCGGCCCGCCGCCGAGGCGGTGGCGATCGGCCAGGCGCTCGGTTCGCTCGGGCTGCTGGTCCACGTGACGCACGATCACCCGTTCCTGGACGATCGCCTGTTCTACCGTCTGGCGGTCTCGCAGGGCGACGACGCGCTGGATCTCGGCGCGGTCTTCGGTGCGATGCAGGGGCGCGACGGGGTCGCCATCGCGGACCGTTCCTACCTCGCCAAGACCTACCCAGCTTGCTGGGTCGGCTCCGAGGCGGTCGACTTCCTGTGCAGCCGCTACCGGTCGTCCCGGCACGAGGCCTGGCTCGCCCTGCATCGGCTGATGCAGTTCGGACTCATCGAGCATGTCGCGCGGGCGCGGCCGTTCATCGACGGCACGTTCTACTACCGCTTTGCCGGGCTGCCGGCCGATCACGGAGGGTGAGCATGGCGCGCCTCGTCGACGCCGTCGCGGGCTGGCTGGGCAAGCAGCTGAGCCGCTACCTGAGCAAGACCATCCATGCCCATGGCACCGCCGCGCCGACCGACCCGGTCAAGCTGATGGCCTGCCTGCAGCCCGGCGACGTGCTGCTGGTGGAGGGCCAGACGCGGGTCAGCGTCGCGATCAAGTATCTGACCCAATCGACCTGGTCGCATGCCGCGCTGTATGCCGGCCAGGCCAGCGGCCTGACGTGTGAACAGGGCTTGCCGCAGTGCTTCCTCGAGGCCGACCTGCGCCACGGCGTGCGCGCCGTCAGCGTGGCCGAGTTTGCCGGGCTGCACTGCCGCGTCTGCCGCCCGGTCGGCCTGAGCGCCGCCGAGATCGACGCGGTGATCGCCTTCGCGACGGCGCGGCTGGGCCACCAGTACGACCTGAAGAACGTGATCGATCTGGTGCGCTACCTGATCCCCACGCCGCCGGTGCCGGTGCAATGGCGGCGCCGCATGCTGGCGCTCGGCAGCGGCGATCCGACGCGGGCCATCTGTTCGACCCTGATCGCGCAGGCCTTTCAGACGGTGCGCTATCCGATCCTGCCACTCGTCGAGGCGGTACCCTCGAACGATCCGGCCTGCCCCGGCTGCGTCGACGAGATCCTGCATGTTCGGCACCACAGCCTGTTCGTGCCGCGCGACTTCGACGTCTCGCCCTACTTTGCCGTCGTCAAGCCGACGCTGGCGGCCGGCTTCGACCCTCACGCGCTGAGGTGGGGCGATGGGACCGACCACGCCGCCGTGCCCGCGGGCGCGGCAGCGGCGAGCCGCCTGGAGCCGGCATGAGACCGGCGCTCTGCATCGTCATGCCGGTGCTCAACGAGGCCGCAACGCTGGCCTTGCGCCTGGGTGAACTGCAGCGCTTTCGCCAGCGCGGTGCGCGCCTGGTCGTGGTCGATGGCGGCAGCGATGACGACACCCTCGCCGTCGCGCGGCCTCATGCCGACCTCGCATTGCTCGCGCCGCGCGGGCGCGCCGCGCAGATGAACGCCGGCGCCGCAGCCTGCCCGGCCGAGGTGCTGCTGTTCCTGCATGCCGATACCGCGCTGCCCGAGAACGCCGATGCGCTGGTGCGCCGCGCGACGCTCGGCGCGCACGCCTGGGGCCGCTTCGATGTGTGCATCGACAGCCCGCGCCTTGCCTTGCGGCTGGTCGCCCGGCTGATGAACCTGCGCTCGCGCTGCACCGGCATTGCCACCGGCGACCAGGCGCTGTTCGTGCGCCACGAGCTGTTCCAGCGCATCGGCGGCTTTCCCGACCTGCCGCTGATGGAGGACATCGCCATCTCGCGCGAACTCAAGCGCCACGGGCCACCCGCCTGCCTGCGCGAATGCGTCACCACCTCGGCGCGGCGCTGGGAACGCCACGGCGTGTGGCGCACCATCGCGCTGATGTGGCGGCTGCGCGCCGCCTACTTCCTCGGCGCGGACCCGCGGCAACTGGCGATCCGCTATGGCTACCGGCCCCGTTGAGCCAGACGAGGCGGTGCGCCAGGTGCAGGTGGCGGTACTGGCCAAGGCGCCGATCCCGGGCCTGGCTAAGACACGGCTGATTCCCGCGCTGGGCGCGCGTGGCGCGGCGCGGCTGCAGCGGCGGCTGACGCGCGCGGCCGTGCACACCGCATTCGGCGCCTGCATCGGCCCGGTGACGCTGTGGTGCGCACCCGATGCCCGGCACCGCTTCTTCCGCGCGCTGCGGCGAACGACGGGGGTGCACTGCTTGGTGCAAGCCAGCGGCGACCTCGGCGAGCGCATGCACACCGCCTTCCGGCTGCATTGTGTGCAGGGCCCGTTGCTGCTGATCGGCACCGACTGCCCAGCGCTGCAGGCGCAACACCTGCGCCGCGCGGCGCAGGCGCTGATCGACGGCGCCGACGCCGTGTTCCACCCGGCCGAGGACGGCGGCTACGTGCTGGTCGGCCTGCGCCGGCCACAGGCTGGGCTGTTCTCGGCCATGACCTGGAGCACGCCCCAGGTGATGGCCGACACGCGGCGGCGCGCGCGCACGCTGGGCCTGCGCGTGCAGGAGTTGGAAACGCTGTGGGACGTGGACCGGCCTCAGGATCTGGCGCGCCTGCAGGCCCTGCACGACCCGGCAGCGGCATGAAACGGCTGGTTCTGCTCGGCGGTGGCCATGCGCATGTGAAGGTGCTGGCCGACCTGGCCGAACGCCCGCTGGCCGGCTGGCAGGTGCACCTGGTCTCGCCGTACCGCCGGCAGATCTATTCCGGCATGCTGCCGGGCTGGGTCGCGGGCCACTACCCGATCGCGGCCTGCGCCATCGCGCTTGACGCGCTGGCCCTGCGCGCCGGCGTGGTGCTGCACGAAACGGCGGGCATCGGTCTCGACCTGCCGCGGCAGCGTGTGCACTGCGCCGACGGCAGCGCCCTGGATTTCGATTTGCTGTCCATCGATACCGGTCCGGTGCCGGCGCTGCAGGCACTGCCGGGCATCGGCGAACACGCGCTGCCGCTTCGCCCCATCGAGGCCTTCATCGCCGCGTGGCCGCAGTGGGTGGAACGCATGCTCGGCCGCTGCCGGCGCTTCGACCTGGTGATCCTGGGCGCCGGTGCGGCGGGGGTCGAGCTCGCCTTTGCCGTGCAGCACCGCGCATCGGTCGACGGCTGGTCGCACCTGTTCGTCACCCTGGTCGGTGCGGACGACCTGCCGCTGGCGGGCGCGCCGTCGGCGATGCGCAAACAGACGGCCCGGCTGCTCGCTCAGCGCCGCATCGCCTGGGCTGGCGGGCGGCGCGTCGTGCGCCTGAACGCCGGAACGATGCACTTCGAGGGTGGTGCGACATTGGCCTTCGATACCTGCCTGGCGGCCACCGGCGCCGCCGCGCCGGTCTGGCCCGCACAGGGCGGGCTGGCCACCGACGAGCAGGGTTTCATCCGCGTCGGTGCGACGCTGCAGAGTCTGTCGCATCCCCGAGTCCTCGCGGCCGGCGATGTCGCGGCCTATGCCGAAGAGCGGCCGAAGTCCGGGGTCTTCGCTGTGCGCGCCGGCCCTGTGCTGGCGCACAACCTGCGCGCCTTGTGCGAGACGCGGCCGCTCGTGTCGTGGACGCCGCAGGCACGCGCGCTGTACCTGATCAGCACCGGCGACCGGCACGCGCTGGCCAGCTGGGGGCGCTGGTCCTGGCGCGGGCGCTGGGTGTGGCGCTGGAAAGACCGGATCGACCGCCGCTTCATGCGGCGCTTCGGCACGGCGGCATAGCCGCGCGGACCGTCGGGCTTGGCGGCCTGCCCCGTCCGGTCGGATCCGTGCATGTAGCGCGCTTGGGGTTCCTCAGCTCAATCCCGCCCCGGCAGTGCGACCTCGACGGTCTTGCCGCCGTAGCCGAACTGGCTGTCGCGCGCCTGCACCACGACGACGCGCACGCCGCGCGGCACGCGCACGCCGTGCAGGTCGCGCGTGAAGGGCTGCTCGTCCGCGTGGTCGTGCAGCAGCCGGCGCTCGCCGAGGACGGCGCCGTCCTTCGCGCTGACCCGCAACGCGTCGGCATAGCGCTGGGGCGTGTCGTAGGGCGACGAGACGGTGACGTCGAAGTCGAAGCGCTCGACGCCACTGGCACGCACCGCCACCGACACGACGTCGGGATGCTTCTGCTGTGTCGCTCCCGCAGCCGGCGCCGCGCCGCGCCCCGGGCTGGCGCACAGCAGTGCCGCGGCAACCGCCCACGCGGCGATGCACAGCTGCCGCCTGCGCAGGGTCCGTGCCTGCATCGGCATCACATCCAGTACTCCGCCACGAATGCACCGCGCCGATGATCGAGCCAGACGCGCCGGGGCGCCAGCTTGCGCGCGGCGTCAGTGTGCAGTTCCGTCTCGGGCTGGCGCCCGAGGCGTTGCGCGAGATCCATCGAGCACGCGGTGGACGCGACGGCGCGGAAATAGATCCGCAGCTTGTCGTTAACGGCGATCGTCTCGCGGTCGGGCATCGACTCGTGGAAGTGAACGAACTTCTTGACCAGGCAGGAGAAGTACAGCTCGAGTTCCAGAGTCAGCGGATGCGATCGGCGCGCGAGTGCGGCCTGCGCCGCGCGCGACCATTCGATCGCCACCGGCTTGCCGTTGACCTGTACCTCGGCAACGAAGCGTCGTTGCCAGCCCACAAACATCCGTGTCCCCGGCCGCGCGAACGGTGTTGCGGTGCGGGCTTGTCCCATCGCGTGCTCCATCGCGTGTTCCCTCCATGCACTCGAAGACCTTTCAGACGCGGACCAGCCAGGAATTCTTACACCGGCGAAGGGACCGGCCGGCGCGCAGAAGACGACTTGGCGCATCACGGCAACAACTGCAGCGGCAGCCGGGCCTGGCAGGGGGCTCGGGCGCCTGCTGCGCCTGAGCCGGCGTGCGGGCCTGGAGCACCGCCCAGATGCACGAGGTGGTCGAGAGGGCTCGAGTGCGACGGGATCCCTGCAACAGGAGACACGCGGTCAGTGGGGGGAGAGAGTGGGGGGAGAGAGTTGACAACTATTGTCAAACCACCCAAGATCTCGCCATGAGTCGTCAAACCATGAGCTTTGCGTTACCCGAGTCGATGCGCGAGTACATCGACAACCGGGTCGCAGCAGGCAATTACGGCAACACCAGCGAGTACATCCGCGACCTGGTCCGGCGCGATCAGGAGGAGCAGGCCAAGAAGCGGCTTCGGGACCTCATCGAGGAAGGCCTGGCATCCGGGCCAGGCCGGCGTCGCACCAAGGTCGACGAGAAGGAACTGATGGCGATCGCTCGCGGCGAGATCGATTGAAACCCGCGGTTCTGCGCCCGCAGGCGCTACGCGACCAGCAGGGCGAGGTTCGGTACTACCGCAAGGAGGGCGGCAGCCGCGTGGCGGTGAAGCTGGCCAACGCCACCAACGCCGCGCTTGACCAGATCGAACTCGATCCAGGGATCGGCTCGCCGACGCTCGGAAAGCGCCTTGGCATTCCAGGGCTTCGGACTTGGCGGGTCGCAAGGTTCCCGCTGCTCTGGTGCTACTTCGAACTCGGAGAGTACCTGGATGTGGTCCGGCTGCTGGGCGAGCGCCAGGACATCTTGGCGATCTTGGGCGACGAGTCCGCCTCGAACTGACGGGACTCGGGTCCCGGCGGGCGCAGGCCCAGAACTCCATGACCGGTCTAAGGCAGCCGGGTCTCCGAGTCGACTGGCCGGAACCGGCCCACTGCTGACAGCCAGGCAATGCAAGAGCGGCCATTGGTGCGGGCCTCCGAGCCCCAGCGCTTCGCATCCCTCGGCGCGGCGCGCCATCGTTCACGGCCGAGGGCCCAGAATCGGCCCATGGTGCGTCGTGACGCTGAGCAAAGACCGAACCCCAAAGGGGGAGGATTGAGTTTGGCTTGCTGCGCCACTCCCACGGGTGAGAGTCCCGTCCCGGTAGGCGTCGGTGCGCCGGGTAGCAGGCCCCAGGTAGTGGAGGGAGACCTCCGTGCCCGAGCGGGGCGTCAAAAGCCCGTGAGGCGGCGAGAGTCGCGCAGCGGGGAGCAAGCACGCGGGCCGCAACATGAAGTGAAGCCTGCAGCCTCGACAGATTTACAACCCGCAGGCCGAGCCGCTCATGTCACGGCGAAGGCAACACCGCTGGCGCAAGAACCGAAGCGCGCCGGTGGCTGCGGCGGGGTACGGGGAGCAGCACGTGTGCAAGGAGTGGTGTGGAACACGAGAGACCCGTCTGCGCAGCCCGAGTCGGGGCAAGCGCGCTCGTATAAGCCCAAGGCGAAATCGAGTCGTGCGCAGCGGGAGTCCGAGGGGATCGTAGTACCGATGGGTTCGGCGCAAGCCGGGCTCACGAAGGCCGTGCGGCATAACGCGGTTGGAGGGAAGGGTCCCTGCGGTGGTCATGCTGCTGGAGCGGGTAAGCGCAAGGGAATGGCCGGCAAGACCGGACCTAACGACCTCGGTGGTGATGAGCCACGCGACAACGTGCGACAACTGCAAAGGCAACTCTGGGCCGCAGCCAAGCGGGCACCGGAAAGGCGCTTCCATGCGTTGTACGACCAGATGTGCAGGGCTGACATCCTGCACGAGGCGTGGAAGCGAGTGCGGAGAAACCGCGGTGCCGCTGGAATCGACCGGGTGTCGATCGACGGTGTTGAGCAGTATGGAGTCCAGCGCTTCTTGCAAGAGCTGGGCGAAGTGCTGCGCGCGGGCGACTATGGTGCGCAGGTCGTGCGGCGCGCCTACATACCCAAGGCGGACGGAGGAAAGAGGCCCTTGGGCATCCCCACGGTGCGAGACCGGGTGGTGCAGATGGCGGCCAAGCTGGTGCTGGAGCCGATCTTCGAGGCGGACTTCGAGCCGTGCTCGTACGGGTTCAGACCCCGGCGCAGCGCGACGATGGCCCTGGAGCGGCTCAGGCAACTGGGTGCGCGAGGGGTTGATCACGTGCTGGACGGCGACATCAGCGACTACTTCGGCAGCATCGAACACGACAAGCTGCTCACGCTGGTGGGACAGCGGGTCAGTGATCGCAGGGTGCTCAAGCTGGTGAGGTTGTGGTTGCAGGCTGGGGTGCTGGAAGATGGCGTGGTGCGCCACCCGGTGGCGGGAACGCCACAGGGTGGGGTGATCTCGCCGCTGCTGTCCAACATCTACCTGCACGTGCTGGACCGGGTGTGGCGGCGACACTGCACACACCTGGGAGAGCTGGTGCGATATGCGGACGACTTCGTGGTCATGAGCGGCAACGCCACAGACTGCGAAGCGGCGCAAAGGGGCATCGAGCATGTGCTGGGCCGGCTGGGGCTGACGCTGCACCCGCAGAAGACGCGACGCGTGGAGCTGAGGGACGGCCAGGAGGGGTTTGACTTCCTGGGCTGTCACTTGCACAAGCGCATGAGCGGCAGGCTGTGGGAGCAAAAGCGGCTGCGCCGGTACTACCTGCACCGCTGGCCGAGCCAGCGGGCGATGAAGCGTGTGAGGGCGCGGGTGCGGGAGCTGACCCCGAGGCGGCGTTGCCACCAGGACGTGCGAAGCGTGATTGCCGAGCTCAACCCGGTGCTGCGCGGCTGGGGGCAGTACTTCCGCAGCGGCAACGCGGCCAACCAGTTCCTGGACGTGGACGACCACGTCGTGAGGCGGCTGAAGGGGCTGCGGCTCAAGCGCGCGGGTCGCAACCTGCGAGCGGGAAAAGCCCAGAGCTGGGATCGCGAGTACTTCGAGAAACTTGGGTTGTATCGCCTGCGTGGGACGATCCGCTATTCCGGGCGATCCTCCTGGCAACAGGAGTCCGCGTAATGCTGCGAGCCGACAGACCACTGGTAAGCCGTGTGCGGGAAATCCGCATGCACGGTTTGAAAGGGGGCGTTGGCTCTTTGACCGGCCTTCGGGCCCAATGAGAACCAACGTCTACCAATGGACGACGCGCCTGCCACGACCTTGCCAGCGCCAGCGGCGATGACGGTCCAGCCCACCTTCGTGCTGCTGTTCGCGCTCACGCCCGATGCGGCGGCGCGGCGCAGCGCGATGCCTGCCGGCGCGGACCCGATCCCGTCGGACGTGGCCGCGGCCTACCGCGACCGCATCGACGCGCTGCAGCAGCGCCTGCTCGGCGAGCCCTACCTGCAGGCTCGCCGGCTGAGCCGCCGCTCGATCGGCCGCCTGCAGTTGGCGGGCGGGCCGCTCGAGCCGCCCTTCGCCGACATCCACTTGGTCGAGCACAAGTCCGGCGCCGTGGTGTGGGAAGTCTGGCTGGCCGCGCCGCCTCAGGCGCTCGACCCGGTGCGCTGGACCGGCTGGCTGGATATGGAGGTTGCCGACAGCATCGCCCGCCAGGTCTGGGAGCGGCTCGCGTCGACCCATGCCGGTCCGACCACGTCACCGGAATTGATGCTGCCGCTGGCCGTGCTGCGCTATCGCGACGGCGACCTCTCCGAGCTCGTCGAGCGCCACGCCGAGGAGTTGATCAAGCTGCTGCACCGCGACGTGTCGCCCGAGCGCTTCAAGCCGCGCTTCGTGCAGGACGAACTGGCCGGCGATTTCTGCCGGCGCGAGCAGGGCCTGTCGCTGATCGCGCGCAACGCGGCCATCGACGTGCACGCGCAGCCCGGGGTGTCCGCGGACGCGGATGGCGACGACGGGCCGCTGCCGCGCAACACGCTGCCGCTGCTGGTGACCCTGGAACTGCTGTGCCTGGAGCGCGCTGTGCTGCGCTCGTTCCTGGATCGCTTCGCGCGCGGTGTGTACGGCAGCATCGACGACCTGGTGCAGTTGCGCCGCGACATCTTCGATGGCCTGGAGGAGTACTACGGCACGCTGGCCAAGACGCACGGCTACACGGCCGAGGCCACCGCACGCGGCGAGGTGCTGTTCGGCATCGATGACCTGTTCGATTCGGTCGTCGACCGGCTCGAAGCGCTGACCTTCGAAATCACGACCCGCAGCCAGCGCACGGTCAGCCAGCTCGGCTTCTGGCTCACCACCTCCTTCGGCGCGATCGAGACGGGCTTCGTGGCCGCCAGCATCGCCACCTGGTACTACGCGGACGACCTCGCTGCGGTGCTGGCATGGACGATCGGCGTCACCTTGGTCACGGCGTTGAGCATCGCCGCGCTGTTGCGCCGGACCCTGAAACCGTGACCCGATCGATGGCTGCCCGTCCGGTCCGCCCCGTGTTCGAAAACGTCGCTGGTGTTCCGCGGGCATGCGGCGATGCCAAACCTATAGGAACTTGCGATGTGTGAACTGCTGGCCCTGTCGGGTTCACAGCCGACCCGGCTGACGTTCTCGCTGCGCGCGCTGGCGGCGCGAGGCTCGATGTCGAGCAGCACACACGATGGCTGGGGCGTGGCGTTCTACCAGGGGCGCGATGTGGCGCTGTTCCGCGAGCCGGCTGCCGCCGCCGACAGCGCGCTGGTGCGCTTTCTCGAATCGCAGGGGCCGGCTACCGCGCTGGCGATCTCGCACATCCGCCACGCCACGCGGGGTGGCGTGGCGCTGGCCAACACGCAGCCCTTCGTGCGCGAACTCGGCGGCCACACTCATGTGTTCGCGCACAACGGCGACCTGCCGGGCATCTTCCGCAGCGACGCCTGGGCGCTCGATCGACATCGCCCCGTCGGGCAGACCGACTCGGAGCGTGCCTTCTGCGCACTGCTGTCCCGATTGGACACGCTGTGGCAGGGCGGTAACGTGCCGCCGCTGGACGCCCGGCGGTCGGTGCTGGCCACGTTCGCGGCCGATCTGCGTGAGCTCGGGCCGGCCAACTTCCTTTATGCCGATGGCGATGCGCTGTTTGCCCACGGCCATCGACGCTGGCAGCCGGCCCTCGGGCGGGCCGAGCCGCCGGGGCTGTGGTGTCTGCGGCGCGAGTGCGCAGCGGTGCCGGCAGATGCCCATGACTCAGGCGGTGTGTCGGTGGGAAGCGCTGCGCAGTCGGCAGTGTTGCTGGCCAGCGTCAGGCTCAGCGACGAGCCATGGCGCCCCCTCGCCGAAGGCGAGTTGCTGGTGGCCCGAGGTGGGGAGTTCATGGCCGGCGCACGGCAATGAGCAATCGACGCGAACCGCAAGCGCGAATGGGTGGCATCGATCCTGAATACTGATCTGCGTCAACGGCGAGGGACTTCGAGTCGGAATCCTTCTGCGGCCTCTGCGTCTCCAAGAGGCAGAGTTGCGCAACCACGAACAAGGCGTACGAAACGAGCGCACGGTTCGCCTCACCGACGAAGGAAGATCGCCAGATGCCCAACCCCCAATTCACCAAACCCTGGCACGGCGTGCCGCGCGAGCAGATCGTCTGGAACCCGACCATTCTCGAAGATGCCTGCATCGGCTGCGGCACCTGCGTCACCGGCTGCAGCCGGCTCGTCTATCGCTTCGACTTCGAGCGCAAGAAGCCGGTGGTGGTGGACCCGCTGAACTGCATGGTCGGCTGCACCACCTGCGCCAACACCTGCCCGGCGCATGCGATCGCGTTCCCGCCGCTCAACACGGTGCTGGCGCTGGAAGGGCGGGCTGAAGTGCGCCATGCGGTCG
>Ga0315271_10000117_pt1 | contig 37712 bp, 37 predicted proteins | sample C3_top_MG_FD_204664 | JGI IMG/M metagenome (GOLD analysis project Ga0315271, IMG submission 204664) | Sediment microbial communities from Yellowstone Lake, YNP, Wyoming, USA - C3_top | ecosystem: Environmental > Aquatic > Freshwater > Lake > Sediment | place: USA: Wyoming | collected 2017-08-01
CTAGTACAGCCGGGACAGCTTCGTGTATGACCTGCCGCGGCTGATGGCGCAGACCCACCCGGTGTCCGAACTCTGGGACCCCGCCGACCCGAAGGGCGAATGACGCACGGACTCCTCTTCCAGTTCCACTTCTACCTGTTCGGGCTGCTCGCCATCGCGGGTTCGCTGCTCTTCGTGACGCGGAAGAGCCCGGTCGCGGCGGCGCTCTGGCTGGTGAACGTGATGTTCTGCATCTCGGCGATGTTCGTGATGCTCGACGCGCAGTTCATCGGCGCGATCCAGGTGCTGGTGTACGCCGGCGCGATCATGGTGGTCTTCATCTTCGTGGTCATGCTCCTGAACCTCGGGCATCCGGCGGAGGTCCAGGACCTGCGGAGCAACGGGACGCGGATCACCGCGGGGCTCGTCGGCCTCGCCATGCTCGCCGAGGTGCTCGTGCTCTCGCGGGTGAAGCTGCCGGTGGAGCTGCCGGCGCCGACGCCGGGGGCGAATGTGACCGCGTCGGTCGCCGACGTGCTCTTCCACCAGTACCTGCTCCCCTTCGAACTCACCAGCGTGCTCCTCCTCGCCGCGATCGTCGGCGCCGTGGTGCTCGCCAAGCGGAGGAGTTGAGCCGATGGTCCCCGAAGCGCTCTTCTTCTCGGCCGTGCTCTTCGTGATCGGCGTGGTCGGCGTGCTCACGCGCCGCAACGCGATCCTGATCTTCATGTGCGTGGAGCTGATGCTCAACGCCGTGAACCTTTCCTTCGTGGCATTCTCGCGGCTCCACGGGGTGGGCGGGCAGGTCTTCGTGATCTTCGTGATGACCGTCGCGGCCGCCGAGGCGGCCGTGGGGCTCGCGATCATCATCTCGATCTTCCGCCACCACGAGAGCGTGGACCTCCGGAACGTCAATCTCCTCAAAGGGTGACCCCTCTGCCGTTCCTCCTCCTCGAGACGGTGGCGCATCCGCTCGCCGGCACGGCTGCCGGCTGGATGTGGCTGCTGCCGGTGCTCCCGCTGATCGGCTTCGTGCTGAACGGCGGCCTGGCGCTGGCGTCCGCCTTCCACGCGGGGCCCGCCGATCCGTCGGCGGCGCCGCACGGCCATACGGAGGGCGACGCCCATGCCGGGCACGATGCGGGGCACGACCACCACGCGCCCGTGCGGCACCGGTATGCCGCCGTGTCGAGCATCATCGGCCCGGCGGTGCTGATCGCGGCCTTCGGGCTCGCCGTCTCGATGTGGATGGCGATGCGCGGGGCGGGAGAGCTCACGACGCCCTTCGTGCAGCGGTACTTCAGCTGGATGCCGGTGGGCGCGCTGAACATCGACTTCGCCTTCCAGCTCGACCAGCTCTCGATGGTGATGGTGCTGGTGATCACGGGGGTCGGCGCGCTCATCCACGTGTTCAGCGTCGGCTACATGCGCGAGGATCCGGGCTATCCCCGCTACTTCGCCTACCTGAACCTGTTCGTCGCCTTCATGCTCGTGCTCGTGCTCGGGGCGAGCTATCCCGTGCTCTTCATCGGGTGGGAGGGAGTCGGGCTCTGTTCCTACCTGCTCATCGGATTCTGGTTCAGCGAGAAGGCGAACGCCGACGCGGGCAAGAAGGCCTTCATCGTCAATCGCATCGGCGACTTCGGCTTCCTGCTCGCGATGTTCCTTCTGTGGGCGAACCTCAAGTCGCTCGACTTCGTCGGCGTGCAGGCGGCGGCCACGTCGCTCGCCGTGGGCGGCCCCCTGGTGACGGCGATCTGCCTCTTCTTCTTCCTGGGATGCACGGGGAAGAGCGCGCAGATCCCGCTGTATATCTGGCTCCCCGACGCGATGGCCGGCCCGACCCCGGTGTCGGCGCTGATCCATGCGGCGACGATGGTCACCGCCGGCGTCTATCTGATCGCGCGCAGCAGCTTCCTCTTCGCGATGGCGCCCGTGGCCGGTCTCACCGTCGCGACCGTCGGCGCGCTCACCGCGCTCTTCGCCGCGACGATCGGGCTCAAACAGTGGGACATCAAGAAGGTGCTCGCGTACTCCACGGTGTCGCAGCTCGGCTTCATGTTCATCGCGGTGGGCGTCGGCGCCTACGCGGTCGGGATCTTCCATCTCGTGACGCACGCCTTCTTCAAGGCGCTCCTCTTCCTCGGGTCCGGCTCGGTGATCTACGTCATGCACGCGGCGTACCATCACACCGGCAACCACGACGACGCCCAGGACATGCGGAACATGGGCGGCATGCGGGCCTTCATGCCCGTCACCTGGGCGCTCATGTGGATCGCGACGCTGGCCATCGCCGGCATCCCGCTCTTCGCCGGCTTCTTCTCCAAGGACGCGATCCTCGGCGCGGTGCTCGAGCGCGCGGAGCACTCCACGCTGGCCGATGCCTCGCTGCTCGGCATTCCGGGGCACGTGCTGCTGCTCGGGGTATACGTCGTCGGCCTCGGCACGGCGCTGCTCACCGCGATCTACATGACGCGGATGATGCTCTACACCTTCCACGGCCCCAATCGCACCGGCGACGCCGAGCGGACCCACTTCGCGGAGGCGCCGTGGATCATGACCGGCCCGCTCGTGGTGCTGGGGATATTGAGCGCCGTCGGCGGCTGGCTGAACGTCCCGGAACTCCTGCGGGCGGTGGGTCCCGCGGGCGTGCTGCAGAAGTGGCTCGAGCCCGTCACGGGCGCGGCCACGGCGGCGGTCGGGGAGGCGGGGCCGATGGCGCCGGGCACCGAGTGGATGTTGATCGCGATCGCGGTGGCGGTCGCCGCGAGCGGCATGCTCTTCGCCTTCGTGCGGCTCAAGCCGGCGGCACTCGTGCCCAAGGCGAAGGCGGAGCCGGCGACGGGCTTCGCGAACGTGCTCGAGCACAAGTACTACGTGGACGAGATCTACGACCGGGCGATCGTGACCCCGGTGTACGAGGGCTCGCGGGTCGTCCTCTGGACCGCCGTGGACAAGGGGGTCATCGACGGCCTCTTCGTGAACGGCGCCGCGCTCTTCGCGCGCGCGCTGGGTTGGGTGGGTTCGAAGCTGCAGACCGGCCAGACCGGCGAGTATGCCTGGGCGCTCGCATTCGGCGCGCTCGCGGTGCTCGGCGCCCTCATCCTCCGCTGAGCGATGCGCGACTTCCTGATCTCCATGGACTACAGCAGCTGGGTGCTCCCGGCGCTCCTCCTGATCCCGCTGATCGGCGCGGCGGTGCTGCTCCTCGTCGGCCTCTTCCGCGACGACGACGGCACGCTGGACCGCGATCCCTCGGCGCGCTCGATCGCCTTCTGGACGCTGCTGATCGAGTTCGTCGTCAGCGCCGGCCTCTGGTGGAGCTTCGATGCCGCTGAGCCGGGCTGGCAGGCGCGCTTCAGCTCCACCTGGATCATCCCCTGGGGGGCGCGCTTCTCCCTGGGGATCGACGGGATCTCGCTCTTCATGATCCTGCTGACGACGCTCATCATGCCGCTCGCGGTGCTCGGCAGCTGGACGAGCGTGCGGACGAAGGTCCGTTCGTATTACGCGCTGCTGCTGGTGCTCACGACGGGGATGCTCGGCGTCTTCATGGCGCTCGACCTGCTCCTCTTCTACGTGATGTGGGAAGTGATGCTCGTGCCGATGTACTTCATCATCGGCGTGTGGGGTGGGGAGCGGCGGATCTACGCCAGCGTGAAGTTCTTCATCTACACGATGATCGGGTCGCTCCTGATGCTGGTCGGCATCCTGTACCTCTGGAACGCCGGCGGGCAGGTGAGCTTCGACTACGACACGATCCTGAACGTGCCCGTCACGGGACGCGCCGCGTTGTTCCTCTTCGGCGCCTTCTTCCTCGCCTTCGCGGTGAAGGTCCCGATGTTCCCCTTCCACACCTGGCTCCCCGACGCGCACGTGGAAGCGCCGACCGCCGGCTCGGTGATCCTGGCGGGGATCATGCTCAAGATGGGCACCTATGGCTTCCTCCGTTTCGCGCTGCCGCTCTTCCCGGGCGCCATCGTCACCCCCTGGGTGCGCGACGGCGTGCTGGCGCTCTCCGTCATCGGCATCGTGTACGGGGCGCTCGTGGCGATGGTCCAGCCGGACTTCAAGAAGCTGGTGGCCTACTCGTCGGTGAGCCATCTCGGCTTCGTCATGCTCGGCATCTTCGCGCTCACCGTGAACAGCGTGCAAGGCGCGCTGATGGTCATGATCAACCACGGGATCTCCACCGGCGCGCTCTTCTTCCTCGTCGGCATGATCTACGAGCGGCGGCACTCGCGCCTGATCGCGGACTACGGCGGGATCGCGAAGGTGATGCCGATGTTCGCCGCGCTGCTCACGCTCGTCGCGCTCTCGAGCATCGGGCTCCCGGGGACCAACGGCTTCATCGGCGAGTTCCTCGTGCTCATCGGCGCCTTCGAGACGCACCCCGTCTTCGCGACGGTCTCGGCGACGGCGGTGATCTTCGCCGCCGTCTATCTCCTCTGGTCGCTGCAGCGGATCCTCTTCAACTCCCTCGACAAGCCGGCGAACGAACACCTGAAGGACCTGAACTGGCGCGAGGTGACGATCATGGGGACGCTCACGGTGGTGATCCTCTGGCTGGGTCTCTACCCGGCGCCCGTGCTCCGGCGCATGCAGACGTCGGCCGAGCACTTCGTCCATTCCGTCGAGACCCGCGCCGCGCTGCCGAACGCCAGACTGGGGGGCCGGTAAGTGCCATACGACCTGTCGATCCCGGGCCAGCTCGCGGCGGCATTCTCCCCCGACCTGATCCTCATGGGCGGCGCGATGGTCCTGCTCCTGGTGGCGGTCTGGCGCACCGAGTCCACCGCGCACGACCGCTTCGTCGGCGCGCTCTCGCTGCTGCTGTGTGCGATCACGGCGGCCGCGGTCATCCTGATGGCCGTGCACGGCGCCAGCGCGACCCCCGGCATGATCGCGGTGGACCGCTTCCGCTGGACGGTGGACCTGATCATCCTGCTCGCGACGGCGATCGCGATCGGCCTCTCCATGGATGACAATCGACGCGAGGGGCTGGCGCTCGGGGAAGGGTACGTGCTCGTCCTCTTCGCGGCTTCGGGGATGATGCTGCTCGCCGCGGCGCGCGACCTCATGCTCGTCTTCCTTGGCATCGAGATCATGTCGATCGCGGTGTACGTGCTCGCCGGGCTCAACCGGCGGAGCGCGCGTGCCGCCGAGGCGTCGCTCAAGTACTTCCTGCTCGGCGCCTTCGCGACGGGGTTCCTCCTGTACGGGATCGCGCTGGTGTACGGCGCCACCGGCTCGACGAACTTCGGGACGATCGGCCGGATGTTCTACGATGGCGCTCCGGTGAGCCCGATGCTGCTCGTCGGCATCGGGCTCCTGATCGTCGGCTTCGGCTTCAAGGTCGCGGCGGTGCCCTTCCACATGTGGACGCCGGACGTGTACGACGGCGCCCCGACCCCGTTCACCGCGTTCATGGCGACGGGGGTGAAGACGGCGGCCTTCGCCTCGCTTCTCCGCCTCTGGATCGACGCCTTCGGCGCGAGCCGGAGCGCGTGGACGGGGGTCTTCTGGTGGCTCGCCGTGGCGACGATGATCGTCGGCAATCTCGTGGCGCTCCAGCAGAAGTCGCTCAAGCGGATGCTCGCGTACTCGAGCATCGCCCACGCCGGCTACCTCCTGGTGGCGGTGGCGGTCGGTTCGCTCGCCTCCGCGTCGGCGCTCGTGCTGTACATGGTGGCCTACACGCTCGCGACCGCCGGCGCCTTCGCGGTCGTGGTGGCGGTGAGCCATCCCGGCGAGCGCGGCCAGCGCGTGAGCGACCTCGAGGGGCTCTGGCAGGCTCGCCCCTGGCTCGCGGTCGCGATGGCGGTGTTCATGCTCTCGCTGCTCGGCTTCCCGATCGTCGGGGGCCTCGGCTTCTGGGCCAAGTGGTACGTGCTGCTCGCCGCCGTCTCCGCCGCCACGCCGCAGACGGCGCTCGCGGTGATCCTCGTGCTCACCTCGGTGGTCTCGGCGGGCTACTATCTCGGCGTCATCGTCGCGATGTTCATGAAGCCGCGGGCGGCCGACGCGCCGGCGTTGCCGGCGATGGCCGGTCTCACGCAGGCGGTGATCGTCATGGCCGTGGCAGTATTGCTCTACTTCGGCGTGATGCCCGGGATGATGGTCCGCTGGTCGCGCGATGCGGCGCCGGCGCCCGCCTACCTGAGCGCGCCCGGCGCGCCCTCCCCGACGGCCGCGATCCGGTGACGCCGGGAGGCCGTGGATCCCTCCGGCCTCTTCGCGTGACGGGATGACCATGCCCCTCGATCCCGGCATCTTCCGCCAGTACGACATCCGCGGCGTCGTCGAGCGGGAACTCACCGCCGACACCGCGCGCGCGATCGGCCGCGGCTTCGCGGCGCTCCTCCGGCAGCGGGGGATCCTCGGCGCCGTCGCCGTGGGACGCGACAATCGCCCGAGCGGCGGCGCCCTCCGCGATGCGCTCGTGGACGGGCTCACCACCGGCGGCGCGAACGTCGTGGACATCGGTGTCGTGCCCACGCCGGCGCTCTATTGGGCGCTGCACCACCTGAGCGTCGCCGCGGGCATCCAGATCACCGGCTCGCATAATCCGCCGGAGTACAACGGCTTCAAGCTCTGCGTCGGCCACGACTCCCTGCACGGGGCGGGGATCCAGGAGCTGTACCGGCTCGCCGCGGCGCCGCCGGCGCCGCACGGAGCGCGTGGGACCGTCTCCTCCGAGCAGGTCCTCGACCGCTACGTGGACGATATCGTCGCGCGGACCGGCCCGCTCGACCGGCGCCTGCGCGTCGTGGTCGATTGCGGCAATGGCGCCGGGGCCCTCGTCGCGCCACGCCTCTTCGACCGCCTCGGCGTCGACTGGACCGGCCTCTTCTGCGAGAGCGACGGGACCTTCCCGAACCACCACCCCGATCCGACGGTCGTCGAGAATCTCCAGGACCTCATTGCCGCTGTGCGCCGCGGCCACGCCGACGTCGGCATCGCCTTCGATGGCGACGCCGACCGGATCGGCATCGTGGACGAATCGGGGCGGATCATCTGGGGGGACCACTTGCTCATCCTCTACGCCCGCGACGTCCTCGCGCGGACGGGAGCGGGGCAGAAGATCATCTTCGACGTGAAGTGCTCGCAGGCGCTCCCCGAGATGATCGAGCGCGCGCACGGGGTGCCGGTGATGTGGAAGACCGGGCACTCGCTCATCAAGGAGAAGATGAAGGCGCTCGACGCGCCGCTCGCCGGCGAGATGTCGGGGCACATGTTCTTCCGCGAAGGGTTCTACGGCCACGACGACGCGCTCTACGGCGCGGCGCGCGTGCTGCGGATCATCGCGGCCGATGGCCGCGCGGTGAGCGCGATGCTCGCCGATGTCCCGGCCTTCGTCTCGACGCCGGAGCTGCGGGTCGATTGTGCGGACGAGATCAAGTTCGGGATCGTCGCGGAGGCGGTGCGGCACTTCCGCGCCTCGCGCACCGTGATCGACGTGGATGGCGCGCGCGTCCTCTTCGGCGACGGCTGGGGGCTCATCCGCGCCTCGAACACGCAGCCGATCCTCGTCCTGCGCTTCGAAGCGCGCACCGCGGAGGACCTCGCGGCGATCCGCGCCGAGATGGAAGGCTGGCTCCGCTCCCGCGGCGTCACGGTCTAGCGCCCGATGCGCGGCCGCTGGCTCCTCGCGCTGGCGATCGGCGGCCTCGTCCTGCTGGCCGGCCGCGCGGTGGCCGCCGGCGCCGCGGACTGGCTCTGGTTCTCCGCGCTCGGCGCCGGCGAGGTCTGGCGGCAGCGTTGCTGGGACACCGCGATCGCGAGCGGCGGCTCGGGGCTCATCGCCGGACTCTTCGTCTTCGCGAACCTGTACGGCGTGCGTTCGAGCGTGACGGCGTTCATCCTCCCGCGGCGCCTCGCGAACCTCGAGATCGGCGAGGAAGTGCCCGGGAGCCGGCTCGTGCTCCTCGCGGCATTGCTGGCCGCCGCCTTCGGCTGGATGCTCGCGCTCCCCGGCGATGCCTGGCCGTCGATCGCGCTCGCGCGCTCCGGGCTCCCCTTCGGCGAGGCCGATCCGTACTTCGAGCGCGACCTCGCCTTCTACGTGAACTGGCTCCCCTTCGAGAGCGCGCTCTACATGGGCGCGTTCGTCACGGTGTCGCTCACGACGGGGCTCGTGGCCTTCTGCTATTCGCTCACCCCGAGCCTGCGATGGGAGCGGGGACGGCTCCATCTCTCGCACCATGCGCGGCGCCACCTGGTCACCCTCGCCGCGATCCTCCTCGTGCTGGTCGCGTGGAGCTTCCGCCTCGACCAGTTCCGGCCGCTCTTCCTCGGCAGCGGCCTCGACGGCGCTTTCTCCTTCGCCGATCACCGGGCGGTGATGACGTCGAGCGGCTGGCTCGCCGTGCTCGCCCTGGGAGGCGCGGGCGCGCTGCTGGTCTTCGGATGGCTCAACCAGATGCGGATGGCGTTCCTCTCGCTGGCCGTGCTCTTCATCGTCGGCGCAGGGACGCGCGGCCTCTGGCCGCTCCTCGTGCGCCGGATCGCCAGCCCCGAGGACGCCGTGTCGCGCGAGGCGCCCTACCTGCAGCTCCGCGCGCAATATTCGCGGCGCGCCTACGACGTGGAACGCATCCTCCCGGGCGACTCGTCGCTCGGCTTCCGCTCGCCGCGCGCCGCCGCGCTCGCGGTGTCGGCCTGGGACCCGGCGCTCCTCCTCAGCGCCGCCGCCCGCCGCGCGCGAGGGGATGCGATCGGCCTCGGGTGGGGGACGCGCAACGGCGCGCTCGTCGCCGATGTCCCGGTCCGGATCCCGGCAACGGCGGGCGACTCGGACTCTGCCGGCTGGGTCATCGACCGGGTCCTCGCGGCGGGCGCCGGTCCCGAGGGGCTCCCCACCGAACCGCCGGACGCGGCGGACTCCGCCTTCCCGGTCGCCGACCCGCTCGTGTATCCCGGCGCGCCGGATGACTTGATCGTCGTCGCGGACACGAGCGGGTCGATGCCCGCGCCGGCACTCACCACCAGGGGCTCCCGGCTCGCCTTCGCGTGGAGCCACCAGCGCCTCGGCCTCATCGGCGCCGAGTTGCCCGGTCCGCGCCCCGTCGCGATCACGGTCCGCGATGTCCGGAGCCGCGTCGAACGGCTCGCCCCCTTCTTCGTACAGGGGAGCGCGGTGACGCCCGTGCTCCTCGGGGATGCGCTCTACTGGGTGATCGATCTCTACACCGCGAGCGCGACGTATCCGTTCAGCCGTCGGGACACGCTGGCGGAGAGCGAGTACAGTTACGTGCATCATGCGGCGACCGCGATCGTGAACGGGCGGACGGGCAAGGTCTCGCTGCTGCGCGATGCCCGTCTCGATCCCGTGGCGGCGAGCTGGGTGCGGATCTTCCCGCAGCTCTTCGTCGAGGCGACGGAACTCGCGCCGGCGCTCGTGAACGCGCTGCCGCCGGCGAGCGACGGCGCGCGCCTCCAGGCGCGCATGCTCGCGCGCTACGGCCGGCGCGGCGAGGTCCCGCCGGACGGCGACATCGCCCCCGCCTTCATCGATACGCTCCCCGCCGCCGTGCGCGAGGCGCCCTACGCACTGCCGGGCGGCCGCACCGTCGCGTGGAGCGTGCCCCTCGTGGATGCTAACGAGCACGTGACGGGGGTGGTCGTCGCGGTCGGCGGCGCCAACCGCCGCACGTACGCCATCGGGCTCTCGCACCCCGGGGAGCGCTGGTCCACGATCACGGGCCGGCTCAAGACCGCGCTCGACAGCGCGTTGTCGCCGCCGGCGGGGACCCGCGTCGTGCGCGGTTCGGTGCGCGCGGTACCGGTGACGGACGGGCTCCTCTTCACGCAGTCCGCCTTCGCACGGCGCCCTGAGGTGCCCGCGGTCGTCCTCCGCTCGGCCGTGCTCTCAGGGGTTGCGGTGACCACAGGACGGGGCGTCGCCCAGGCCCTCGGGGCGTCGCTCGCCGGGGCGGACGCCGCCGCGCTGAACCCGGCGGCGTACCGCGCCCGTGCGCTCGCACTGCACGCCCAGATGCGGGCCGCGCTCGCCCGCGGCGACTGGGTCGCCTTCGGCGCGGCCTTCGATGCGCTCGGCGCGCTGCTGAAAGGCGTGCCGCACCAACCTTGAATCGGTCCTCCACGTCCGATAGCTTGCGCGCTCCATGAATCCCCCCTCCGCGACCCCTGTCCCGACCCCCGGCACCGCCGTCATCGCCCTCGGCGGCAACGCGCTCTCGCCCGCGGGTGAACGGTCCACGATCTTCGACCAGTTCCGGCATACGCGCTCGAGCCTCGGCCCCGTCGTGGACCTGGCGCTCGACGGCTGGAAGCTCTGCCTCGTCCACGGGAACGGGCCACAGGTGGGGGACGAGCTCGTGCGCAACGAGCTGGCCCGCGCCGACGTGGCGCCGCTCCCCCTGGGCGTGCTCGTGGCGGCGACCGCCGGGTGGATCGGTTACATGGTGCAGCAGTCGCTCGAGAACGCGCTCCGCCGCGGCGGGAGCCCCCGGCGCGTGGCGACGGTGGTGACGCAGGTGGAGGTCGCCCCGGACGACCCCGCGCTCAAGGCGCCGACGAAGTTCATCGGCCACGAGATGCCGGAGGCGCACGCGCGCGCGCTCATGGCGGAGGGGGCGTCGGTGAAGCAGGACGCGCGCGGCCGCTGGCGGCGCGTGGTCGGGAGTCCGAAGCCCCTCGCGGTGCACGAGGTCGAGGTCATCCGCGATCTCGTCGCGGCAGGGACGATCGTCGTCGCCTGCGGCGGCGGCGGCGCGCCCGTGTACATGGACGAGCAGCTCGGGCTCGAAGGGCTCGACGCCGTCGTGGACAAGGACCTCGCCGCGGCAGTGCTCGCGCGCGACCTGGGCGCCTCGATGCTGCTGATCCTCACCGATGTGGACGCCGTCTATCTCGACTACGGGAAGCCCACGCAGCGGGCGCTGCGGACGCTCCCGGTGGCGGAGGCCGAGCGCCTCGACCAGGCGGGCGCGTTCGGCGAAGGGAGCATGGCGCCCAAGGTGCGGGCGGCGGTGGACTTCGTGCGGCGCACCGGCGGCCGCGCTATCATTACCGAGTTGCGCCGCGGACGCGAGGCCGTTCGGGGCGAGGCCGGAACGACGATCACGATGGAGCAGGCGTGAACATACACGAATATCAGGCGAAGGAGATCTTCCGTCGCCACGGCATGCCGGTCCCCCCGGGCGAGATCGCCACGACGCCGCAGCGCGTGGAAGAGATCGCGCAGCAGTACGGCGGCACGGTGGTGGTGAAGGCGCAAGTGCACGCGGGCGGACGCGGGAAGGCGGGCGGAGTGAAGCTCGCGAAGACGCCGGCCGAGGCGCGCGAACTGGCGACGAAGATCCTCGGCATGAAGATCAAGGGGCTGACGGTGCACACGGTGCTCGTGACGCCGGCGGCGGAGATCGCCACCGAAGCCTACGCCGGGATCATCATCGACCGCGCCTCCAAGCGCGCGGTGTTCATGGTGAGTCCGGCCGGCGGGATCGACATCGAAGAGGTGGCCGCGAAGACGCCGGAGAAGATCATGCGCCTCCCGGTGGACCCGCGCTACGGCCTGCTTCCCTTCGAGGCGCTGCAGATGGGCTTCTTCCTCTACCGCGACGTGAAGCAGGCGCGCGCGGCGGCGAAGATCCTGCAGCAGCTCTGGAGCGCCTTCCTGGCGAGCGGGGCGTCGCTCGCCGAGGTGAATCCGCTGGTCACCACGCCCGCCGGCGAGGTGCTGGCGCTCGACGCGAAGCTCGTGGTCGATGACAACGAGCTCGACCGCCGCGCCGACATGGCGGCGCTCCGCGATGAGACGGCGGAGGAGCCGAGCGAGGTCTCGGCGCGCAACGCGAACCTGACCTTCATCAAGCTCGACGGCGACGTCGGCTGCGTGGTGAACGGCGCCGGCCTGGCGATGGCGACGATGGACCTCGTGAAGTACTACGGCGGCGAGCCCGCGAACTTCCTCGACATCGGCGGCTCGTCGAACCCGGAGAAGGTCGTCAACGCCCTCCGGATCATCACGAGCGATCCGAACGTGAAGGCGATCCTTTTCAACATCTTCGGCGGCATCACGCGCACCGATGACGTCGCGAACGGCATCGTCACGGCCACCAAGGCGAACCCGCTCAAGGTGCCGATCGTGATCCGCCTCACCGGCACGAACGAGGAGATCGCGGTGAAGATCCTCACCGAGAACGGCTTCAGTGCGATGACCGACATGGACGAAGCGGTGCAGCGGGCCGTCAAGCTGGCGAAGGGAGGAGCGACGGCATGAGCATCTTCATCGACAAGAACACCAAGCTGCTCGTCCAGGGGATCACCGGTCGCGACGGGTCGTTCCATACGAAGCAGATGATCGAGTACGGCACGAACGTCGTCGCCGGCGTGACGCCGGGGAAGGGCGGGCAGACGTTCGAAGGCACCGTGCCGATCTATGACACCGTCGCCGATGCCGTGAAGGCGACCGGGGCGAACACGGCGGTGATCTACGTGCCGCCCCCCTTCGCCGCCGATGCGATGATGGAGGCCGCGGAGGCCGGGATCGCGCTCGTCGTCTGCATCACGGAAGGCGTGCCGGTGCTCGACATGACGCGCGTCTATCCGTTCGTCAAGGAGAAGGGCGCGCGCCTCATCGGCCCCAACTGTCCGGGGCTCATCACGCCGGGCGCCAGCAAGGTCGGGATCATCCCCGGCCGGATCTGCGCCGCCGGCCCGGTGGGCGTCGTCAGCCGCTCGGGGACGCTCACCTACGAGATCGTCTACCAGCTCACGCGCGCCGGGATCGGACAGACGACGTGCGTCGGGATCGGCGGCGACCCGATCAACGGCACGAACTTCATCGATTGCCTCGCCGCGTATGAGAAGGACCCGGCGACGAAGGCCGTCGCGCTCATGGGCGAGATCGGCGGCACCGATGAGCAGGAGGCGGCGCGCTTCGTGAAGGAGCACATGACGAAGCCCGTCGTCGGTTTCATCGCCGGGCAGACGGCGCCGCCGGGGCGCCGCATGGGGCACGCCGGCGCGATCATCTCCGGATCGGCGGGCACGGCCGCCGAGAAGCTCGAGGCCTTCCGGGCCGCGGGCATGGGCGTCGCCCAGCGCCCGATCGATTTCGTCTCGCTCATCCGCGAGCGGCTCGCGAAGCAGTAGTCGCGCGCCCCTCGTTCACTCCTTATCTCACGGATCATGGCCGGCCATCGCACGTTGACGATCATCAAGCCCGACGCCTTCGCGTCGGGGAAGGCGGGGAAGATCATCGCCCATCTCGAAGGGCAGGGATTCAAGGTCGTGGCGGCGCGCGTCATGCGCCTCACCGCGGCGCAGGCGGGGGAGTTCTACGCGGTGCACCAGGAGCGCCCGTTCTTCGCGTCGCTCACGGCGTTCATGACGTCGGGGACGTGCATGCCGATGGTGCTCGAGAAGGCGGATGCGGTATCAGCGCTCCGCACCGCGATCGGCGCCACGGATCCCGCGCAGGCGGAGCCCGGCACGGTGCGGAAGCTCTACGCAGAGTCGAAGGAGCGGAACGCGATCCACGCCTCCGATTCCGACGAGAACGCAGCGCGGGAGGCGGCCTTCTTCTTCGCCGAAGCGGACCTGCTCGCGGCGCGCTGAGGGCGCTCCGCGGGCCTTTGGGGCTGACGCTTGACCGGCCCCCCGATGTTCAAGTAGATTCAAGGGTTATGCTCTCCTTCGACCTCCGGGATCTCGACCGTCATGCCGCCCCTGTGGACGGCCGGCTTGCCGCCGACGATCCCATCTGGGAGGCGGGCGACCGGCGTCCGACCGTGGACGTCCACGCCACGGGGCGGCTCTCCAAGGCCGGCCACGGCCGCTATTACTGGAGCGGCCACATCGAAGGCGTGGTGGTTGGGTCCTGCCGGCGCTGCTTGATCGATGTCCAGCAGCCCGTCCGGGACGATGTGCATCTGTTGTTCGTGGAGCCGGGCGATGAAGAGGTCGGGGATGACCCGGACGCTTACCGCCTGCCTCCCCGCGCGCTCTCGGTGGACCTCCGGGCCGCCGTGCGTGAGCAGTGGCTCCTGAACGCCCCCGAATTCGCGCTCTGCCGGGATGACTGCAAGGGATTCTGCCCGCGCTGCGGCGCCGACCTGAACGCCGGGCCCTGTTCGTGCCCGCCGGAGACCGACACCCGTTGGGATGCGCTGCGGACCGTCCGCCACGCTTCCGAACCGCAGTGAACCTTCTCAATTTCGTGACCTGACATGGCCGTACCGAAGAGACGCACCTCCAAGCGCAAGAAGCGCGCTCGCAATACCCACAAGAAGGCGCCGGCGATCGCGATCCAGGAGTGCCCGCGCTGTCATGCCGCCAAGCGGCCGCACCGTGTGTGCGCCGAGTGCGGCTACTACGCCGGGGCGCAGCGGGTCGAGGCGAAGGTCAGCTAGCCTTGGCGCGCATCGCCTTGGATGCGATGGGGGGCGACCTCGCCCCCCAGGCGCCGGTGGCCGGAGCGCTGCTCGCGCTCGCTGAGCTCCCGGCGGAGCACCGCATCCAGCTCGTGGGCCGCTCCGCGGTCGTCGCCGCCGAGCTCGACCGCCTCCTCGGCGGCGAGTACGCGCACCTCGCGGCCCATCGCGCGCGCATCGACATCGTCGATGCCCCCGATGTCATCGAGATGACCGACAAGCCCACCGCCGCCATTCGCGGGAAGCCGAACAGTTCGATGGCGATCGGCATCAAGATGCACCGGGACAAGCTCACCGATGCGTTCGTTTCCGCGGGGAACACCGGCGCCCAGATGGCGGCGTCGCAGTTCCTGCTCGGGCGCCACGCCGGGGTCGAACGGCCGCCGGTGGTCACGATGTTGCCGACAATGAAGGATCCGATCGTGCTCCTCGACGCCGGCGCCAACGTCGATTGCTCCGCGGCGGAGCTCGTGCAGTTCGCGCGCCTCGGCGCCGTGTACGCGGAGGACGTGCTCGGCCGCGCCAACCCGGCGATCGGGTTGCTGTCGATCGGCGAGGAGCCGGAGAAGGGGAATGCGGTCGTGAAGGAGGCGCACCAGCTGCTGCTGAAGACCGACCTGAACTTCGCCGGCAATGTGGAAGGGCGCGACATCCTCACCGGCGGCTCCTCGCGCGGCAAGGTGGACGTCATCGTCTGCGACGGATTCGTCGGCAACGTCCTCCTCAAGTTCTACGAGTCGGTGCCGGCGCTGATCTTCGGCAAGCTGGCGCAGGCCGGCGTCTCGAAGGAGACGCTCGCGGGCGCGTTCAAAGGCTTCGACTACTCGGACTACGGCGGCGCACCGCTGCTCGGCGTGAACGGGATCAGCATCATCTCGCACGGGCGGTCGTCGCCGCGAGCGATCAAGAACGCGATCGGCGTCGCGCTCCGGGCCATCGAATCCCAGATGGACGAGCACATCGGCCGCCGCCTCGCGCACTGAGGACCGCATGAAGCGCCCTTACGCCCAATTGCTCAGCACCGGCCGCGCCGTCCCGGCACGCGTCATGACGAACTACGACTTCGCCGCGATCGGGATCGAGACGACCCACGAGTGGGTCATGGAGCGCACCGGGATCTCGGAGCGCCACATCGCCACCGAGACGGAGACGACGGCCAACCTCGGCGCCGCCGCGTCACGGATCGCGATGGAGCGGGCCGGTGTGCAGCCGGGCGAGGTGGACGTGATCGTCCTCAGCACCGCGACCCCCGACCGGCTGCTCCCCGCGACCGCCGTGGACATCCAGGCGGAGCTTGGCGCGACCCGCGCCGCGGCCTTCGACATCTCGGCCGCCTGCTCGGGCTGGCTCTACGCGCTCACGGTGGGGGAGGGGCTCATCCAGGCCGGCTCCGCGGAGACCGTGCTCGTCGTCGGCGCCGAGAAGATGAGCTCGATCGTCGACTGGACGGACCGCGGCACCTGCGTCCTCTTCGGTGACGGGGCCGGGGCGACGGTGCTCCGGCGCTCGACGAAGGGGCGGGGGATCCTCTCCGCCTACATGCGCAGCGATGGCACGCTCGCCGAACTGCTCTACCGCCCGCACGGCGGCGCGACCGTCCCGATGTCGGCCAAGGTGCTCGCGGACCGCACCCATCTCGTGAAGATGGCGGGGCGCGAGGTCTTCAAGCACGCCGTGCGTTCGATGTCCGACGCCGCCGACCGCGCCCTCGACGGCGCCCGCCTCACCGGCACCGACATCGATCTCATGATCCCGCACCAGGCCAACGTGCGGATCATCGAGGCGACGGCCAAGCACGCCGGCATCCCGATGGACAAGGTCTACGTGAACGTGGACCGCTACGGGAACACCTCGTCGGCGTCGATCCCGATCTCGCTTGATGAGGCGATCGAAACGGGACGCGTGAAGGAAGGCTCCACGGTGCTGCTCGCCGCCTTCGGCGCGGGCTTCACGTGGGCGTCGATGGTCATCCGGCTGTAGTCGCGGCGAGCGACCGTGGACATCGTACTGCTCTTCCCGGGACAGGGATCGCAGAAGCCCGGCATGGGCAAGGATCTCGCCGCCGCGCATCCCGCGGCGCGCGCCGTCTTCGAGGCGGCGGACCGGGCGCTCGGCGCGCCGCTGAGCCAGCTCTGCTTCGAGGGCCCGGAGGCCGAGCTCACGGCGACGCAGAACGCGCAGCCGGCGCTGCTGGCGCACGGCGCCGCGGTCTGGGCCGTCGTGCGCGACTGGCTCCGCCCGCGCGTCCGCGCCGCCGCCGGCCATTCGCTCGGCGAGTTCACCGCGCACTACGCGGCCGGGACCTTCGGCCTCGAGGAGTCGCTCAGGCTCGTACGGCGCCGCGGCGAACTAATGGCCGAGAGCGGCGTGAAGATGCCGGGCGCGATGGCCGCCGTGATGGGACTCGATGAAGCGGCGGTCGAGGCGGCCTGCGCCGAGGCCTCGGCGGCCACCGGCGGCATCGTGGTGCCGGCGAACTACAACACGCCGGAGCAGCTCGTGATCTCCGGGGACGAGGGCGCGGTGGCCCGCGCAATGGAGATCGCGAAGGCGAAGGGCGCCAAACGTGCGATCAAGCTCAACGTCAGCGGGGCCTTCCACTCGCCGCTCATGGCGAGCGCCGGCGCCGGGTTGCAGGCCGCGCTCGATGCGGCGCATGCCCGCACACCGGAGTTCCCCGTTTTTGCGAACGTGAGCACGGGGCCCGTCACCACCTCCGCCGACGCGGTGCGGCTCCTCCGGGAGCAGCTCACCTCCCCGGTGAAGTGGACCGAGGAAGTGCGCCGCCTCACCGCGGCCGTCCCGGGAGCGCTCTTCGTGGAGCTGGGCCCCGGCAGCGTGCTCGCCAACCTCGTCAAGCGCATCGTCCCCGGCACCGAGACCGCCGCGTGCGGCACGGCGGCCGACCTCGACGCCCTCCGCCAACGGCTCGCCGCATGAAGATCGACCTCAGCGGGCGGAACGCCCTCGTCACCGGCAGCACGCGCGGCATCGGCCGCGAGATCGCCGCGGCCCTCGCCGAGTGCGGCGCGAAGGTGGGCATCGTCGGCCGCGACCAAGCGAAGGCGGCCGAGGTCGCGGCGGCGATCGGCGGCGGCGCTCAGGGCTTCGCCGCCGACGTCTCGGACACCGCGCAAGTGACCGCGCTCATCGAGCAGGCCGAGGCGGCCTTCGGCGGCGTGGACATCCTCGTGAACAACGCCGGGCTCACGCGCGACAACCTGCTGCTCCGCATCAAGGACGACGACTGGGACGCGGTGCTCGACGCCAATCTCAAGGGCGCCTTCGCCGCGATCCGCGCCGTCACGCGCGGCATGATGAAGCGGCGCTGGGGACGGATCATCAACATCTCGAGCGTCGTCGGCCTCACCGGCAACAAGGGGCAGGCGAACTACTCGGCGAGCAAGGCGGGGCTCATCGGCCTCACGAAGGCCGTCGCGCAGGAGCTCGCCTCGCGGAACATCCTCTGCAACGCGATCGCCCCCGGCTTCATCGAGACGGACATGACAGCGGCGCTCACGGCGGAGGCGCGCGAGGCCCTCGCGGCCCGGATCCCGCTGGCCCGGCTGGGCAAGCCGGCGGACGTCGCCGCCGCGGTGGCGTTCCTCGCGTCCGAGCAGGCGAGCTACATTACGGGTCAAGTGCTCGTGGTGGACGGCGGCATGGTCATGTGACATTGATACCCCGTGCCTTTCTGGTACATTTCCGCATCCCCATTCCCATCTAGAGGATCACGTCCATGGCAGATCTCGACGAGAAGGTCAAGGAAATCATCGCCAAGGAGCTTGGCGTAGAGCGCGAGAAGCTCACGAACGACGCCAGCTTCATGGAAGACCTGGGCGCCGACAGTCTCGACACCGTCGAGCTGGTGATGGAGTTCGAGAAGGAGTTCAACATCGACATCCCGGATGAGGATGCCGAGAAGCTCCGCACGGTGGGCGACGCACTCAACTACCTGAAGAGCAAGACCGCCTGATGAAGCGACGGGTCGTCGTCACCGGTCTCGGGGCGCTCACGCCCGTCGGCAACGACGTGGCGACGACGTGGCGCGCTCTGTTGGACGGCAAGTCCGGCGCGGGGCCGATCACGAAGTTCGATCCCTCGCCCTTCGCGGTCCGCTTCGCCTGCGAGGTGAAGGGCTTCGACCCGATCGCGTTCATGGACCGGAAGGAAGCGAAGCGGGCGGACCCGTACACCCAGTACGCGGTGGCGGCGTCCGTGATGGCGATGCAGGATGCCGGGCTTGGCGACGGGCACGGGTACGACCCCGAGCGGACCGGCGTCATCGTCGGCAGCGGCATTGGCGGCCTCTCGACGTTCGAGGTGCAGCACGATGTCTACCGGGAGCGGGGGGCGAGCAAGATCAGCCCGTTCTTCATCCCGATGTTCATCGCCGACATCGCGGCGGGCATCGTGTCGATGCAGTTCCAGGCGAAAGGGCCCAACTACGCCACCGTCTCGGCGTGTGCCACGAGCGCACACGCGATCGGCGACGCCTTCCGGACGATCCAGTACGGCGACGCCGAGGTCATGATCACCGGCGGGGCGGAGGCCACGGTGACGCCGATGGCGATCGGCGGCTTCGCGAACATGCGCGCGCTCTCCGAGCGCAACGAGGAGTTCGCCACCGCCTCCCGTCCCTTCGATGCCACGCGCGACGGCTTCGTGATGGGGGAAGGGGGCGCGACGGTCATCCTCGAGGAGCTGGAGCACGCGCGGAAGCGCGGCGCCCGCATCTATGCCGAGATCGTCGGCTACGGCGCCACCGGGGATGCCTACCATCTCACGTCGCCCGCACCGGGCGGCGAGGGGGCGCAGCGCGCCATGCGCCGCGCGCTCGCGGATGCGGGCGTCACCCCCGCGGACGTGCAGTACATCAACGCGCACGGTACGTCGACGCCGGCGAACGACCTGAACGAGAGCAAGGCGATCCGGGCGGTCTTCGGCGACGCCGCGAACTCGGTCAACGTCAGCTCGACCAAGGGCGCCACGGGGCACATGCTCGGCGCGGCGGGCGCGGTGGAGTTCGTCTTCTGCACCCTCGCGGTGCGCGACGGGAAGGTCCCGCCGACGATCAATTACGCGACGCCCGACCCGGAGTGCGACCTGAACTACACGCCGAACGCGCCCGTGGACCGGAAGGTGGACCTGGCGCTGAGCAACAGTTTCGGTTTCGGCGGTCACAACGTGGCGCTCGCAGTCAAGCGCTTCGAGGGGTAGATGCCCACGCCGACGGGGCTCGACCTCTCGCGCGTGACCGACCCGGCACTCCGCCCCGTCGCCGCCAAGGTGCGTGCCGGCACGCGCCTCACGCCCGCCGACGCGCTCGCCCTCTTCCGCTCGCCCGATCTGCTCGGCATCGGGGCGATGGCCGATGCCGGGACGCAGGCGCGCCACGGGAAGCGCGTCTTCTTCGCGGCGAACCAGCACATCAATCCGACGAACATCTGCATCCTGCGGAAGACCTGCGTCTTCTGCTCGTACGCGCGGCTGCCCAAGGAAGCGGGCGCCTACCGGTACACGATGGAGCAGGTGTACGCCGAGGCCGACGCGAGCGATTACGTCCGCGAGTTCCACATCGTGGGCGGGCTCGACATGGAGGCCGGGCTCGACTACTACGCCGAGATCTTCCGCGGTCTCAAGGCGCGGCGCCCCGACGTGCACATCAAGGCGCTCACCGCGGTGGAGATCGCACACCTCGCGCGGATCGAGAAGCTGAGCATCGAGGAGGTGCTCACGCGGCTGCGCGAGGCGGGGCTCGACACCCTCCCCGGTGGCGGCGCCGAGGTCTTCTCCAAGGGCGTGCGCGCCACGATCGCCGACCGGAAGCTCGCGGCGGAGGACTGGATCAACGTCCACCGCATCGCGCACGGCATGGGGATCCGCTCCAATGCCACCATGCTCTACGGCCACGTCGAGCAGGACGAGGACCGCGTCGAGCATCTCGGCATGCTCCGCGACCTGCAGGACGAGACCGGCGGCTTCCTCGCCTACATCCCGCTCGCGTATCATCCCGACCACAACGAGCTCGGCGAGACCCTCGGCCGCACCGGTACCGCGACGAGCGGCTTCGACGACCTGCGGAATATCGCCGTCGGGCGGCTCTTCCTCGACAACTTCGCGCACATCAAGACGCATTGGATCATGGTGACGCCGTCGCTCTCGCAGATCGCGCTCACCTTCGGCGCGAACGACATCGAGGGGATGGTGGTGCGGGAGAAGGTCTACCACGAGGCGGGGGCGACGACGCCGGAGGCGCTCTCGCTCGACCACTTGCTGGGCCTCATCCGCGGCGCCGGGCGCGTGCCCGTGGAGCGCGACTCGCTCTATCACGTGATCCGGAGCTTCGACGGCGCGGCGAGCGCCGAGGCGGCCTGAGGTGCGCGTCGGACGCATCCCGTACATCAACTGCTACCCGGTGTACGGGGCGATCGACCGCGGTATCGTGCCGCTCGACGCCACCCTCGTGGATGGGGTCCCGAGCAAGCTCAATGCGCTCACCGCCGCCGGCGATCTCGACGTGAGCGTCGTGTCGGCGGTGGAGTACGCGGCGAACGCCGAGCGGTATCTCCTGCTCCCCGACCTGGCGATCACCTCCGACGGGCCGGTGCGCAGTGTGATGCTCTTCTCGCGCCGTCCGGCGCCGGACCTCGGCGCCGCGCGCGTGCTCCTCTCGCGCAGCTCGATGACGAGCGTCGCCCTCCTCAAGCTCCTCTTCGAGCACGTCTGGCGCGCGACCCCCGATTTCGCGGCCGCCGACGCCGAGCTGGCCGACCGTGACGCCCTCGAGCGCGAGCCGCACGAGGCGCGCCTGGTCATCGGCGATGCGGCGCTGCATCTCGCCGCCGCGCACCGCTATCCCTTCGTGTACGACCTCGGCGAGGAATGGAAGCGCTGGACCGGGCTCCCCTTCGTCTTCGCGGTGTGGGTCTCCCAGCGGAGCACACCGGTGAGCGATGCGCTGCGCGTGCACGCGCGCCTGATCGAGTCGCGCGACTGGGGGCTGGCTCACCTCGATGAGCTGGCGGAGCAGGCGGCGCTCGCCACCGGCGTCGCCCGGCGCGTCTGCGCGGCCTACCTGTCGGGACTCGACTACCGGCTCTCGTACGCGCATCTCGCCGGGCTCACCGATTTCTTCCGCCGCCTCGCCGAAGCCGGCCAGGTGCCGAACGGATCCCTCGCCTTCCTCCCCGCCGCATGACGCCGACCCGCGACCTCCTCGACTTCTACACGAACGCTCCGCTCATCGAACTGGGCGCCGAGGCCGATCGCGTGCGCCAGGCGAAGCACCCGCACGGCGTGGTGACGTACATCGTGGACCGGAACATCAACTACACGAACGTCTGCGTCGCCGACTGCGGCTTCTGCGCCTTCTACCGGCGCCCGAAGCATGGCGAGGGCTACACGCTGTCGTACGAGGAGGTCGGCGCGAAGATCGACGAGGCGAAGACGCTCGGGGCGGTGCAGATCCTGATCCAGGGCGGGCACAATCCGTACATCCCCTTCGAGTGGTATCTCGGCTTGATGCGCTACATCAAGCAGCACCACCCGATCCACATCCACGGCTTCAGCCCGAGCGAAGTGGACTTCTTCGCGAAGGTCTTCCGGATGGAAGCGGTGGAGGTCATCCGCGAGCTGCGGAAGGCGGGGCTCGATTCGATCCCCGGCGGCGGCGGCGAGATCCTCGTGCAGCGCGTGCGCGACATCGTCGCGAAGAAGAAAGCCGGCGCCGACCGCTGGCTCGAGATCATGGAGCTCGCGCACGGCGAGGGGATGAAGTCGTCGGTCACGATGATGTACGGCATCGGCGAGACGCTCGCCGAGCGCCTCGAGCACCTCGAGCGCGTGCGGGCGCTGCAGGCGCGCACGGGGGGCTTCACGGCGTTCATCTGCTGGCCGCTGCAGCCGGAGAACACGCCGGCGATGTCGCACCAGCCGAAGACCGACGCCACGGACTATCTGCGCACCGTCGCGATCTCGCGCATCGCGCTCGACAACGTTCCCAACCTCCAGGCGAGCTGGGTGACGATGGGGATGAAGGTCGGGCAGATCGCGCTCCGCTTCGGCTGCAACGACTTCGGTTCCCTGATGATCGAGGAGAACGTCGTCTCGGCGGCGAACACGACGCACCGCACCACGACGGCCGAGATGGAGCGCCTCATCGTCGCCGCCGGTTTCACGCCGGCGCGGCGGCGGCAGGACTACTCGATCATCGCTCCCGCGGGCGCGGCGGCGTGATGCGCCGCGGCGGGTGCAGCGCCCGATGACGCGCACCGGCCTCGGTTACGACTCGCACCGGTTCGGCCCCGGCACCGTCATCCGGCTCGGCGGCGTGGACATCCCCTTCGACCGCTCGCTCACCGGCCACTCGGACGCCGACGCCGTCGCGCACGCGGTCACCGACGCCGTGCTCGGCGCCGCCGGGGCGGGGGACATCGGGACGCTCTTCCCGGACACCGACCCGCAGAACCGCGGCCGCGACTCGATCCAGATGCTCCGCACCGCGGTCGCTGTCGCGCGTGAACGCGGCTGGACCGTCTCGCATGTGGACGTCACCGTGATCGCGGAGCGGCCGAAGATCGGCCCCCACCGCGAGGCGATGCGCGCCGCGCTCGGGGCGGCGCTCGGGTTGGACGCATCGGCGGTGAGCGTGAAGGGGAAGACGAACGAAGGGATGGGCTGGATCGGCCGCGGCGAAGGGATCGCCTGCCTGGCCGTCGCCTCGCTGGACGCGTCGGCCGGATAGCGCATGAGCGTCCCCGTCGCGGATGAGATCGGACGGGCCTTCCTGCTCGAGCGATTCCACGACTTCCTCGCGCTCGAGCAGGGCTCGGCGCGCACGACGGCTGAAGCGTATGGCCGTGACCTCGCCCGCTTCGCCGTGTTCGCTCGCGCCCAGGGCGCCGCCGTGCCCGGGAGCGTCACGTCGCGGATGCTGCGCGACTATGTGTACGAGTTGAAGGACCTCGGCCTCGCTCCCACCTCGATCCGCCGCAACGTCTCCGCCGTGCGCACCTACTACAAGTTCCTCATCGGCGAGGGACAGGTGGCGGAGGACCCGAGCGAGCGCCTCGAGACCCCGAAGCGCTGGCGCACCCTGCCCGACGTGCTCACGGTGGAGGAGGTCGGCCGCCTCCTCGACGCGCCGACGCTCGACGAGCCGCTCGTCTTCCGCGACCGGGCGATGCTGGAGCTCGCCTACGGGGCGGGGCTGCGCGTCTCGGAGTGGATCACCCTCGGCGTGAAGGATGTCCTGCTCGACGACGGCCTCGTCCGGGTGTTCGGGAAGGGGAGCAAGGAGCGCCTCGTCCCGATCGGCCGGCGCGCGATCGGCGCCACCGCGGTGTACGTGCGCGAGCTGCGGCCGCGCCTCGAGCGCGGCGGGGGGAAGGGGGCGCTCATCCTCAGCGCCCGGGGGACGCCGCTCAGCCGGATGGGTGCCTGGAAGATCCTGAGAAAGTACGTTAACAAGGCGGGGATCACGAAGCGCGTGACGCCCCATACCCTCCGGCACTCGTTCGCGACGCATCTGCTGGAGGGCGGGGCCGACCTGCGCGCGGTGCAGGAGATGCTCGGCCACGCCGACATCGCCACGACCCAGATCTACACCCACGTGGATCGCGAGTATCTTCGGAGCGTGCACAAGCAGTTCCACCCGCGCCACTGAGCGGCCGCCGATGCTCCTCGTCATCGATAACTACGATTCCTTCACCTACAACCTGGCCCAGTACCTGGGCGAGCTCGGCGCCGGGCCGGTGGTGAAGCGGAACGACGAGCTCACGGTGGAGGATGTGGGGGCGATGGCCCCGCGCGCGATCGTGCTCTCGCCGGGCCCCGGCGTCCCGGCGGAGGCGGGGATCACGGTGGAGGTCGTGCGCCGGTGGAGCGGGACGATCCCGATCCTCGGGGTCTGCCTCGGCCACCAGGCGATCGGCGAGGCCTTCGGCGCGCGCGTCGTGCGCGCGGCGAAGGTGATGCACGGCAAGACCTCGCGCGTCGAGCACGGGGGGACGGAGCTCTTCGCGGGGCTCCCGGCGCCGCTCGAGGTGATGCGCTACCATTCGCTGGTGGTCGAACGGCAGTCGCTCCCGGAGGCGCTCCAGGTGACGGGCACGACCGTCGGCGATCCCGCGGAGATCCAGTCGATGCGGCACCGCACCATGCCCGTCTGGGGGGTCCAATTCCATCCCGAGTCGATCTTCACTCAGCAGGGGAAGCAGCTGCTCCGGAACTTCATGGGGCTCGCCGGATGCTGATGCGCCGCGTACTCCCCGCGCTCCTGCTGTTCGCCGCCGTGCGCGCCGTCGCCCAACAGGGGGACAGCACGCTCTACGTGGAGGACGGCGGTCCGGGCGCGGCCGGCCGCACCATCGAGACGGCCCTGTCGCGGCCGCACGTGGTGCTCTACGCGCCGTGGAACACGCCCCTGTATCCGGGGCGCGTCTACCCGACCTCGGTGGTCGTGCTCAATTCGGATGTCACCGTGGAGGGGACGGTGCAGGGGGATGTCGTCGTCATCAACGGCAGCCTCCACCTCACGGCGACGGCTCGCGTGGACGGGCGCCTGATCGCCTTCGGCGGGAACATCTACGACGCACCCGGGGCTGTGATCGCCGGCCGGCGGGATGCGTTCCCGGCGGCGCGCTACGACACCGTGCGCACGACGCGCGGGCTCGGACTCGTGTACCATGGCCCCGCCGGGATCTCGAGCGACCTCTTCGTGCTCCCGGGATTCTACGGTTTCCCGATCCCGCTCTATGACCGCGTCGATGGCCTCTCGATCGGCTGGGGCCCCGAACTCCAGCTCGGCGACAGCGCGCTCATCGTCGCGCCAAGCGTCCTCTACCGGTCGAACCTCGGCGCGTGGGACGGCGCGCTGACCGTGTCGGGCCGTCTCGCCGGCGCGTTCATCAAGCTCACCGGGGAGCGGACGACGAGCTCGAACGACGGGTGGATCCAGCAGGATTTCGCGAACAGCTTCATGGTCCTCTGCTGCGGGAAGGATTTCCGGAACTACTGGCGCGCCGACCTCGCGGAGGGGCACCTGGGCTATGCGTGGTCGGACACCGCGCATTTCATCAGCCTGTGGGCCGGAGCCCGCAGCGACGATGCGTCGAGCGTCGCCGCCGGCGGCCCGTGGGGGATCACCGGGACGAGCAGCGTGAACTCGATGTACCGCCCCAATCCGGCGGTCACGCCCGGGAAGATCCAGAGCTGGCTCGCGGGAGCGCAGGGAAAGCTCGATGGCCGCCTGAAGCTCGACGTGAACTTCCAGGTCGAGGTGCCCTTCCACTCGCCGGGGGACCTGCAGTTCACGCAGTTCGTCGCCGACCTGGCGGCGACGTACGCGCTGACCCCGGTGCAGCACCTCATCGCCCGCTTCCACTCCATCACGACCTCCGGGGACAGCGCGCCTCCGCAGCGGTACGGCTACCTCGGCGGCGCGGGCTCGGTGCTCACGTTGCCCCTGCTGAGCCAGGGAGGCGACCAACTCCTCTTCTTCGAGGGGGACTACCGCTACACGCTCGACGGGATCCATATCCCGTACACGACGTCGCCATCCGTCGCTGTCGCCTATACCGCCGGTGCGGCCGGGGTGGGGAAGCTGCCGACGCTGACGCAGAACATCGGCGCCCGGTTGGAGGTGAAGCCCTTCCGCCTCGACTTCTTCGTGAATCCGGCGAACGGCGAGACGCGGACGATGCTGTTGTTCTGGTTCGTCCGCTGAGGCAGTTCCCTACAGAAAGAGTTTGATTGTGCGCGGGCCAATCACTATATTGACTGGCGTGAATCTTGCACGCCGACACCTCTCCTTCGTGTCATCGTGAGCACGCTGGCGGTGATCCCGGCGCGTCTCGGCGCGACGCGGCTCCCCCGCAAGCCGCTCCGGCTCCTCGCCGGCTCCCCTCTCGTCATTCGTGTCTGGCAGCGCGTGACGGCGCTCGGCGTCGCCGACCGCTGCGTCATCGCCACCGACCATCCCGACGTCGCCGCCGCGGCGCGCACCGCCGGCGCGGAATGCATCATGACGTCGCCGCATCATCCATCGGGCACCGACCGGGTCGCCGAGGTCGCGGCGCGTCCGGAGTTCAAGCATTACCAGGTGGTGGTCAACATCCAGGGGGATGAGCCCTTCCTGCCGCCGAACGCGGTGCGGGGGGCGATCGCCATGGTGACGGGGAGCGTCTTCCCCATCGGCACGGCGGCGTCGCACGCGGGGCGTGACGCGCTCGCGTCGCCGCAGGTGGTGAAGGTGGTGTGCGCCGACGACGGGCGCGCGCTGTATTTCTCACGGGCGCCGATCCCCTTCCTGCGCGAGGAGTCCGACGCGCCGGAGCGGGACCGGCTGGTGCGGCAGCACATCGGGATCTACGCGTACGCGGCGGAGGCGCTGGCGCGCTGGGTGGCGCTCCCGGTGCATCCGCTGGAACGGATCGAACGGCTCGAACAGCTGCGCCCGCTCGCGGCGGGGATGCCCATCGGCGTCTCCGTCGTGCCCGAGCCGCTGGCCGGTGGGATCGACACGGAAGACGACTTGCGCCGCGCGAACGAGCGCTGGCCGGACCTCATCACGGAGCGGGAGTGATGCCGACGCATCCATCGCAGCAGACGACCAAGTTCATCTTCGTGACCGGCGGCGTGGTCTCGTCGCTCGGCAAGGGCATCGCCGCGGCTTCGCTCGGACGGCTCCTCGTCGAGCGCGGGCTGCGGGTGACCATGCTCAAGTTCGACCCGTACATCAACGTCGACCCGGGGACGATGTCGCCCTTCCAGCACGGCGAGGTCTTCGTGACCGACGACGGCGCGGAGACCGACCTCGACCTCGGCCACTACGAGCGCTTCATCGACCGGTCGCTCTCGCAGACGAACAACGTCACGACGGGGCGCATCTACCAGAACGTCATCAACAAGGAACGGCGCGGCGAGTACCTGGGCTCGACGGTGCAGGTGATCCCGCACATCACCGACGAGATCAAGAGCGCGATGAAGCGCCTCGCGCCCGATAACGACGTGGTGATCGTCGAGATCGGCGGCACGGTGGGCGACATCGAGTCGCTCCCGTTCCTCGAGGCGATCCGCCAGTTCCGCCACGAGGTGGGCCGCGAGAACGCGATCTTCATCCATCTCACGCTCGTGCCGTACATCAGCGCCGCCGGGGAAGTGAAGACCAAGCCGACGCAGCATTCGGTGCGGGAGCTCATGGAGATCGGGATCCAGCCCGACATCCTCATCTGCCGCAGCGAGCGCCCGCTCTCCGCCGAGGTGAAGCGCAAGATCGCGCTCTTCTGCAACGTCGATCCCGACTCCGTCATCGAGAGCCGCGACGTGCCGACGATCTACGAGATCCCCCTCTCCTTCCACGACCAGAAGCTCGACGACCGCGTCGCGGCCCGGCTCGGCCTTGGCGGGAAGTCCCCCGACCTCAGTGCGTGGCGGCAGATGGTCGGCCGCGTCATGGCGCCCCGCGAGCGCGTGCGCATCGCGGTGGTGGGGAAGTACACCGACCTCGTGGACAGCTACAAGAGCGTGCAGGAGGCGCTGATCCACGGCGGCATCGCCAACGATGTCGGCGTCGACATCAAGTGGCTCTCGAGCGATCTCTTCACCGACCAGGCACGCGCGCAGGAGATCCTCTCCGGCGTCGATGGCCTGCTCGTGCCGGGCGGCTTCGGCGTGCGCGGCGTGGAGGGGATGGTCGAGGTGATCCGCGCCGCGCGCGAGCGTGGGCTGCCCTTCTTCGGGATCTGCCTGGGGATGCAGGTGGCGACGATCGAGTTCGCGCGCCACAAGTGCGGGCTCGATGACAGCCACTCGAGCGAGTTCGCCCCCGAGTGCGCGAACCCGGTCATCGCGCTCATGGAGTCGCAGCAGCACGTCACCGACCTCGGCGGCACGATGCGGCTCGGCGCCTACCCGGCGCGGCTCCGGCCCGGTTCGCTCGTCGCCGAGACGTATGGCGTGCCGGAGATCAGCGAGCGCCACCGCCACCGCTACGAGTTCGCCAACCAGTACCGGGAGGTCTTCGAGAAGCACGGGATGCGCTTCTCGGGGCTCTCCCCCGACGGGTCCCTCGTCGAGATCATCGAGCTGCCGGACCATCCGTGGTTCGTCGGGGTGCAGTTCCATCCGGAACTGAAGTCCCGTCCGACGCGTGCGCATCCGCTCTTCGCCGGCTTCGTCGGCGCCGCGGTGCGCGCCAAGCACGCCTTCGGCGAGTCCGGCGCGGCGACCTCGAAGGCGGCGACGCAGTGAGCGTCACCTTCCGCTCCGACGCGCTCTTCCTCATCGCCGGCCCGTGCGTCGTCGAGGGGGACGACGTGAACCTGCGCGTCGCCGAGCATCTCGCGCGACTCGCGCCCCGCGTGCCGGGCGGGATCATCTACAAGGCGAGCTACGACAAGGCGAACCGCTCCAATGCCGGCGCTGCGCGCGGCCCCGGCCTCGAGGAAGGGCTCGCCGCCCTCGTGCGCGTGCGCGAGCAGTCCGGGCTGCCGGTGCTCACCGATGTCCATCTCCCTGATCAGTGCGATCTCGCGGCCTCCGTCGTGGATGTGCTGCAGATCCCGGCCTTCCTCTGCCGCCAGACCGACCTCCTCGAGGCGGCCGGTGCGACGGGCAAGCCGGTGAACGTGAAGAAGGGGCAGTGGCTGCATCCCGAGGGGATGCGCGGCGCCGTCGCGAAGGTGCGCCGCGCCGCCGGCCCGGGCGGGAGCGCCGCCGGCCATGTCGCCGTCACCGAGCGCGGCACCTTCCTCGGCTACGGCGATCTCGTCGTGGACATGCGCGCCTTCCCGCGGATGCGCGCCGCCTGCGACGCGCCCGTGATCTTCGACGCCACGCACAGCGTGCAGCAGCCGGGGCGGGGCGAGGGCGGCTCGAGCGGCGGAGCGCGCGAGTTCATCCCCACGCTCACCTTCGCCGCGATCGGCGCCGGCGCCGATGGGCTCTTCATGGAGACCCATCCCGATCCGGCGCGCGCGCCCAGCGATGGGCCGAACATGATCCCGCTCAAGGAGCTCGATGACCTCGTGCTCCGCGCGGTCGACCTCTGGCACGCGCGACGCAAGTGATCGATCACACGCTCGCCAAGCGCATCCGCCTCGTCGGGCTCGACGTCGATGGCGTGCTCACCGACGGCGGCATCTACCTCGGCGACGCCGCCGGCGAAGCGGTGGAGCTCAAGCGCTACCACATCGAGGACGGTCTCGGCATCCGCTTCCTGCGGCAGGCCGGGATCAAGGTCGTGATCGTGACCGGACGCGTCTCCGAGAGCGTGCGGCTCCGCGCCGCCGAGCTGAACATCGACGACCTCGCGCAGGACGCGCAGGCGCGCAAGCTTCCCGCCTTCCGGAAGATGCTCGAGAAGTTCGAGATCGCGCCGGAGGAGGCCGCGTACGTGGGCGACGATCTCCCCGATCTCGCCATCCTGCGCATCGTGGGATTGCCGGCCGCGGTGGGCAATGCCGTCCCCGAGGTGCGCCAGGCCTGCTCGCTGCAGCTCAAGCGCACCGGCGGGCAGGGCGCCGTCCGCGAGTTCACCGAGCTGCTCCTCAAGGCGCGCGGAGACTGGAGCGACCTCGTGGAGGAATACGTGGCGACGCGCTCGGTGAGCGGCCTCGAGGTGCTCCGATGAGCCCCGACGAACTGGTCGAGCGCGGCCGGCGCGTACTGCGCCTCGAGCGCGAGGCGCTCGAGGAGGTCGAGAAGCGGCTCAACGCGGACTTCGCATCCGCCGTGCAGATCATCGCCGACAGCCCCGGCCGCGTCATCGTGAGCGGGGTGGGGAAGTCGGGGATCATCGCGCGGAAGATCGCGGCCACGCTCACGTCGACGGGGACGCCGGCGATGTTCCTCCACCCGGTGGAGGGGCTCCATGGCGACCTCGGCATCGTCGGCCCGGCGGACGTCGTCATCCTGCTCTCCAAGAGCGGCGAGACGCAGGAACTCTTCCCGCTCATCGAGCAGCTCAAGCGGCTCGGCGTGCATATGGTCGCCATCTCGGGGGACCGCGAGTCGCAGCTCGCCAAGCTCGCCGACGTCGTGCTCGACACCTGGGTGCGCGAGGAAGCCTGCCCGCACGATCTCGCGCCGACCACGAGCACGACCGCCGCGCTCGCGATGGGGGACGCGCTCGCCGTCGCGCTCCTCGAGCACAAGGGATTCCGCCGCGAGGATTTCGCCCGGCTGCATCCGGGCGGCTCCCTCGGCAAGCGGCTCCTCACCCGCGTGGCGGAACTGATGGTCACCGACCAGCTGCCGGTGATCGGGCGCGACGGCACGATGCGCGAGGCGCTCGTGCTCCTGGCCGAGCGCCGCGGCACCGTCGCCGTGCTCGACCCGGACCGGAAGGTGCTCGGCGTCGTGACCTCGGGCGACCTGACCCGCCTCATGGAGCGCCAGCCCGACTTCCTCGACGTACCCGTGCACCAGGTGATGAACCCGTCGGCCAAGACGATCGCCGCCGATGAGCTCGCCAGCGCCGCCGTCTTCAAGATGGAGCAGCACGGCATCATGGCGATGCCCGTCCTCGACGGCCACCAGCGCCTGGCGGGCATGGTCCACCTGCACGATCTGATGCGCGCGGGGGTGAAGTGAGCGCCCGATCCGCGATCACGTGCCTCGCGGCCGCGATCGTCCTCGCCGCCTGCGGCGATGCGCATCGTCCTTCGGTGACCAAGGCCAACCCGCTCGCCGACTCGGCGGACCAGGTGATGTTCGGGGTGCGGACCTTCATCACCGACCAGGGACTGCTCCGCGCGAAGCTGCGCGCCGACACCGGCTACTTCTTCGACGGGAACTCGCGCATCGAGGTGCGCAACGAGCGCACGGAGTTCTTCACGTCCACCGGCCAGCAGAGCGGCGTGCTCACCTCCGAGGAGGGGACCTACAACACCGCGAAGTCGGTGATGGAAGCGCGGAAGAACGTCCTCGTCGTCTCCGCCGACGGCAAGCGGCTCGAGACGTCGCAGCTCGCGTACAATCAGGTGACGAACCTCATTTCGAGCGACAGCGCCTTCGTCCTGACGCAGCCGGACCGGCGCATCGAAGGGATCGGGTTCGTGTCGGATCCGAACCTGAACAACCTCAAGATCCTCAAGATCCTGAAGGGAGCGGGGCCGATCCCCCTGTCCGGCCAGAACCCGTGAAGCGCGCGTTCGCTTGGTGGGCGGCGCTCGCGTGCGCCATGGTCGTGTCGCCGCTGGCCGCCCAGGTGCCGGCCGGCCCCTCCGGGCGATGCGATCTCGTCGTGACGCCGCGCGGCGACTCGGCGCGCATGAGCTCGATGAAGCAGCCGAGCGGCGCCTACAACACTTTCGTCGGGGGCGGCGTCAGCGGCACCTGTCCGGCGCAGGGACTCACCCTCACCGCCGACAGCGCCGAATACTTCGGCGACCTGCGACGCTGGCACCTCATCGGTTCCGTCCATTACCAGGAACCACGTCTCATCCTCGACTCACAGGTCGCGACGTACTTCATCGCCGAGGAACGGCTCCTCGCCGAAGGGAACGTCCACACGAAACTGCCGAGCGGCACGACCCTCGTCGGACCGCGCGTCGAGTACTTCCGCGCCGTCCCGGGGCTGCGCACGGTGGCGCGCATGATCGCCCCCGGCCGCCCGACGATCACCATCATCGGCAAGGACTCCACCGGCAAGCCGGAGACGCCGATGGTCCTGATCGCGAACACCGTGGTGATGGACGCGGACAGTCTCGTCTACGCCTCGGGACGCGTCGAGATGACGCGCGAGGACGTGACCTCCACCTGCGACACCGCGGCTCTCGACGGCTCGCACGAGTTCGCGCGCCTGATGCGGGCGCCGGTGATCAAGTCGCGCGGGAAGAACCCCTTCACGCTGTACGGCACGGTGATCGATCTCTTCGGCGGCGGGAAGCAGCTCCACCGCGTGCTCGCGAAGGGGGCGGGGAAGGCGGTGAGCGACAACGGCACCGTCACCTCGGACACGCTCGACTTCCAGATGGCGGACGGCGGCCTCACGCGCATGTACGCCTGGGGCGCCTCCCGCGCCCGGGCGGTGAGCCCGCAGTACGACATCGTGTCCGATTCGATGGACGTGCGCTCTCCCGGGCAGCGGCTGCGCGAGATCCGCGCGCTGCGCAAGGCGGATGCGCAGAGCACCCCCGACACGACGAAGTTCAAGACCAAGGAAAAGGACTGGCTCCGCGGCGATACGATCTTCGCGCGCTTCGACAGTCTCCCCGTCACCAAGGCGGACTCGGCGAAGCAGCCGGCGCTGCTCGAGCTCGTCGCGGTGGGGCATGCGCGCTCGTATTACAAGATCGCGCCGAAGGATTCCACCGCCAGCGGACCGGCGATCAATTACGTGCGCGGCGGCCGGGTTGCCATCGGCTTCCGCGCGCGTCAAGTGAAGACAGTCACCGTGGCCGACAGCGTCGCCGGCGTCTACATCGAACCGACGCCGCCCGCGAAGAAGCCGAAGGCCGACAGCGCGGACGCCAAGACGAAGTCCGACACCACCAGGGCGAAGCCCAAAGCCGCCCCCAAGAGCGCCACGCCATGACCTCCGGCCCCCGGATCCCGCGCGAGCTCGAGGCCTTCTTCGAGGAGCACTCGAAGGGCGACCGCTCCACCGTCATCGCCCTCTACGCGCTCATCTGCGCGGCGCACGACGACGGCGAGGCCGTCTTCAACGACGTCGCCGTCCACTACCGCACGGACTACCTCAAGCTCCTTCGCGAGGAGGGGAGGGACGCCGAGCGCGAGTCGGGGCGGCTGAGCCTCGATGAGGTCCGCTCGCACCTGGCCAAGGAGATCTTCCCGCGGCTCGCCATCGAGGGCCTCGTCGCCCTCCCCGAGGGCGGGATCACCTCCCCGGACAGCGTCCTGCGCGTGGACCCGAAGCACTGGCCGCAGCTCAAGGCGATCCGGCCGGCGCTCGAGCGCGCCGATGTGGCCCGCGTCATCAAGCGCGGCGAGGAGATCACCGGTTCGCGCGAGCACCCGGTGGCCGTCGCGCCCCAGGGGAGCATGCTCGAGGCGCGGGGGCTGGTGAAGACCTACCGGCGCCGGCGGGTCGTGAACGACGTCGCGCTGCACCTGCGCCAGGGAGAGATCGTCGGCCTCCTCGGCCCGAACGGCGCGGGGAAGACGACGACCTTCTACATGATCGTCGGTCTCATCGAGCCGCAGGAGGGACGGATCCTCCTCGACGGCGAGGACATCACGGAGATGCCGATGTTCCGGCGCGCGCGCCGCGGCATCGGCTACCTCTCGCAGGAGCCCTCCATCTTCCGGAAGCTGACGGTGGAGGAGAACCTCCTCGCGATCCTCGAGACGCTCGATCTCACCGAAGCGGAACGGCAGGCGAGGCTCGAGCAGCTGCTCGACGAACTGAGCATCAAGCGCCTGCGGCACAACCGCGCCTTCTCCCTCTCCGGTGGCGAGCGGCGCCGCCTCGAGATCACGCGCGCGCTCGTGACGCAGCCGAAGTTCATGATGCTCGATGAGCCCTTCGCCGGCGTGGACCCGATCGCGGTGCACGACATCCAGTCGATCGTCGCGGGGCTCAAGCATCGCGGCATCGGCGTGCTCATCTCCGACCACAACGTGGAGCAGACGCTCGACATCGTGGACCGCGCCTACATCATGTTCGACGGACAGGTGAAGGTGTCGGGGACGGTGCAGGAGCTCGTCTACGACGACACCGTGGCCGAGATCTACCTCGGGCCGACGCTCACCGCCCGTCTTCGCGCGCGATTCCAGGAGAAGGGGAAGGGCGGCCCGGCACGCGATCCATGAAACCCGGCATCAGCCAGAGCGGGAGCCTCCGCCAGGAGCTCCGGATCAATCCTCGCCTCTACCAGGCGATGGACCTGCTCACGATGCCGCTCCTCGACCTCCAGCAGCACCTGAAGCAGGAGCTGCTCACGAATCCCTTCCTCGATCTCATCGAGCCGGGCGAGGATGAGGCCGAGGACCAGGCCGAGAACGAGGAAGAGCCGGAGGCCGAGCCCGACCGGGAGGCACAGGCCGAGGCCGCCGAGAAGGCGGAGAACGAGGGGATCGACTGGGAGGAGATCCTCCTGAACGGCTTCGACGTCGGCGGCGGCCGCGTGCAGGAGCGCGAGGACCGGGAGTGGATGGAGCCGGTCAGCGTCGAGCGCCGCCATCTCGGCGACTACCTGCGCGACCAGGTGAAGCTCCTCGACCTCACCGAACGGCAGGGCGTGCTCGCCGACGAGTTCATCGGCGACATCAACGACGAGGGCTATCTCGTCTGTTCGATCGAGGACCTCCGGGCCGACGTCAACAAGTGGATCACCGATGCGGCCGAGGCGGCGGGGCGCGATTACGACGACCTGCCGTTGTACACGGCCGCCGAGGCGGAGGAGATGCTGGCGATCATCCAGCAGCTCGATCCACCGGGCGTCGGGGCGCGCGACCTGCGGGAGTGTCTCCTCCTCCAGCTGCGCGCCGCGAAGATGGAGGACACGCTCGCCCACACCCTCGTGCGCGACCATTGCGAGGAGCTGATCGCGCACCGCTGGACGGAGATCTCCAAGAAGGCCGGCGCCCCGCCGGTGGAGGTCCAGCGCGCGGCCGACGCGGTCGCGAAGCTCGACCCCAAACCCGGCCTGCGCTACAGTTCGGCGGGGGACAATTACATCGTCCCCGACATGATCGTGGACAAGATCGACGGCGCGTACCATGTGTTCGTGAACGACCACAACGTGCCGCGCCTGCGCCTCAGCAAGGTCTACCAGGACCTCGCGCGCGACAAGAAGAAGTTCGACGGGGAGAACAAGGAGTTCATCGCCACGCGGCTCAACGCGGCCAACTGGATGATCCAGGCGCTCGAGCAGCGGCGCCAGACGATGCTCAAGGTGATGCACTTCATCGTGGACCGGCAGCGCGACTTCTTCGAGAAGGGGATCCAGTACCTCAAGCCGCTCACGCTGCGCGAGGTCGCGGAGGGGATCGGCATGCACGAATCCACGATCAGCCGCGTGACCAATGAGAAGTACGTCCAGACACCCCGCGGCGTGCTGCCGCTCAAGTTCTTCTTCTCCTCTGGCCTCGCGACGGCGGGCGGGGAGGATGTCAGCGCGCGCGGCATCAAGGTGCAGCTCGAGAAGATGATCGCCGATGAGGATCCCAAGCACCCTCTCACCGACCAGGACATCGTGGAGCTCTTCGAGAAGGACGGCGTGAAGATCGCGCGCCGCACGGTGGCGAAATACCGCGAGCAGCTCGGCGTGCTCTCGGCCCGCATGCGGCGGCGCGTCTGATGCCTCCCGCCACCATCGACCTCTCGATCCTCGTGCCGGCCAAGGACGAGGCCGAGAACCTGCCGCTCTTCATGGAGCAGACCGCGGCCGCCTTCGCCGGTTCGCCGACGAAGTTCGAGGTCATCGTCATCGACGACGGTTCCGTGGACGAGAGCGGGCCGGTGCTCCTTACGCTGCAGCAGCGCTATCCGTTCCTCCGGGTCGCGCGCCACCGCCGGCGCCGCGGCATCGCCGACGCGCTGCGCACCGGCTATCTCGAAGCGCGCGGACGCGTGCTCGTCTTCTATCCAGCGGACCTGCAGTTCAAGCCCGAGGACATCCCGCGGCTCGCCGCCCCCGTGCTGGCCGGCGACGCCGACATGGTCACCGGCTTCAAGCAGGGGTACTACGAGAAGGCCTTCGTCTCGCGCATCTACAATGGACTCAGCCGGACGCTCTTCGATATCCCGGTGCGCGATCTGAACTCGGTGAAGGCCTATCGCCGCGAGGTCATGGACGCGCTGCCGATCCGCCCCGACTGGCACCGCTACATGATCGTCATCGCCGCCGACCAGGGCTTCAGCGTCACCGAGATCCCGGTGCCGGTGTATCCGCGTCATGCCGGGAAGTCCAAGTTCGGCATTGGGCGGATCCCTGTCGGGGTGCTCGACATGCTCTCGGTCTGGTTCGAGCTGCGCTTCGGCCGCAAGCCGCTCCTCCTCTTCGGCATGCTCGGCGCCGCGCTCTTCGCGGTCGGCGTGCTGGCGGGGCTCGTCGCGGTCGGCATCCGCGTCTTCGCCGGCATCGGCTTCCGCCCGCTGCTCAATCTCGTCGAGACCTGCATCATCACGGGCTCGGTCTTCTTCGTCGGCGGGCTGCTCGGCGAGATGATCGCCGGGCTGCGCGCCGAGGTGCGCGAACTGCGCCGCCGTGTCTCCGACCCGGGGTCGAGTGACCCCAGGTGACGGGACCCCGGCGGTGAGCGGGCGGGGCAGGGGGGCGCGGCGGCTCATCGGCTGGGCCTTCACGCTCGCCGTCCTCCTCTTCGTCGGCGTCAAGCTCGGACAGCAGTGGGGCGCGGTCCGCGATGCGCTGCTCACCGCCCAGCCGGATCTTCTGGCGCTCGCGCTCTCGGGCGTCGCGGTGCTCGCGGTGTACGCACTGCTCATCCAGACCTGGCGGATCGTGCTCGCGGGGTGGGGACACCCGCTCCCCTTCTGGGACGCGGCGCGCATCTGGACGGTGTCGAACCTCGGGAAGTACATCCCGGGGAAGGTGTGGGCGCTCTCGGCGATGGCGGTGATGTCGGAGGCGCGCGGGGTATCGCCCGTCGTCGCGGCGGCCGCCTCGGTGCTCATCACGCTCATCAATACGATCGTCGGCTTCGTCGTCGTCGCGGCGACGGGGATGGAGGTGCTGCAGGTGCCTCGCGTGCTCGTGCTCGCGCTCGGCATCACGGCGCTCGGGGTGATGCTCGCGCCGCGGCTGCTGCCGCGGATCGGGAGACGGCTCGGCAAATTGCTCGGCCGCACGATCGAGATCCCGGCGCTGCCCTGGGGCGCGCTGGCCGCCTCGGCCGTCGCGACGGCCGTCGCGTGGGTCGGGTATGGCTTCGCCTTCCGGCTCTTCGTGATCGGACTGCTCGGGAGCGCGCCGGGTTCGCTCGCGCTCTACGTGGCGGTGTTCGCCGGATCGTACCTCGTGGGCTTCGTCGCGCTCTTCGCGCCGGGCGGGGTCGGGGTGCGCGAGGCCGTCATGGCGGCCGGGCTCCGGCGGGCGGCCTTCGCGACGGGGCCCGCGTATCTCATCGTGCTCGCGTCGCGCCTCTGGCTGACGGTGCTCGAGATCGTGCCGGCGCTGCTCTTCCTGGCCCACGGCGAGCTGCGCGCGCGCCGAGGGCCGCCGGCCGCGCGATGAACGTCGTCTTCCTCACCCACGCCTTCCCGCGCCACGCGGGCGACCCCGTGGGTTCCTTCGTGCTGCGCCTCGCCGTACTGCTGCGCGACGAAGGGATCGAGATCCGCGTCGTCGCGCCGGCGGCGCCCGGTGTCGCGGAGCACGACACGATCGAGGGCGTCCCCGT
>Ga0315271_10000118_pt1 | contig 37615 bp, 36 predicted proteins | sample C3_top_MG_FD_204664 | JGI IMG/M metagenome (GOLD analysis project Ga0315271, IMG submission 204664) | Sediment microbial communities from Yellowstone Lake, YNP, Wyoming, USA - C3_top | ecosystem: Environmental > Aquatic > Freshwater > Lake > Sediment | place: USA: Wyoming | collected 2017-08-01
GGCGGCGGTGATCGGCGTGGCATCGGCGATCCTGGGTCTGTACATCTCGTTCTGGCTCGACGTGGCCAGCGGCGCCACGATCGTGCTGGTCCAGACGATCTGGTTCGTCGTGACGCTCGTGCTCGGGCCGCGAGGGCTCATTGCCCGGCGACGCGGCACGGTCTCCGGTGACGGCACCCCCGACCGCGACGATGAGGCGACCATGACCGCCGGGGTTGCCGCGTGACCATACAGGCCGCCGATGCCTGGTCGAACGCGTTCGTCACAGCCCTCGCGGGGGCCGGCGAGCGGGTGACGCTGCCGCGCCGCGCGGTCGCCCGGCTGGTCGCTGCGCGCGACGGGCACTTCACGGCGGCCCAGCTGATGGACGACGCCGAGGCTGTCGGCGAGCCGATCGGCCGGGCGACGATCTTCCGGGCGCTGGACCTGTTCACGAACCTGGGCCTCGTGGAGCGGGTGGACCTGCCTGACGGGAACCACGCCTTCGTGGCCTGCGAGGCGGTTCACCACCACCACGCCATCTGCACACGCTGCGCCCGCTCCACCGACATCGACGACGGGGCGCTGGGCGAGGTCCTCGCGTCCCTCCGCCTCGGCGCCGGGTTCCGCGTGACGGCGCACCGGCTCGAGGTGTTCGGGCTGTGCGCGGACTGCGGGGCGGCGGCATGAGGCACGACCATCGGACGGCGGGCGGACTGCGAGCCCTCGTGCTCGCCCTGCTGCTCGCGGTTGTCGCGGTCGCGGGCTGCTCAGCGCCCTCCACCACGCTCGCGCCCGGCCAGATCGCCGTCGTGGCCACGACCACCGTGCTTGCGGACCTCGTCCACCAGGTCGCCGGCTCCCGCGCCGTCGTCACGAGCCTGGTGCCCAAGGGGGGCGACGTCCACACCTTCGATCCGCGGCCCTCGAGCATGCGAGCGGTCGCCTCGGCGGCGATCATCGTCCGCAACGGCCTCGGGCTCGACGACTGGGTCGCGAGCATGGTCGCGAACACGGGCACCAAGGCCCCGATCGTCGCCGTCGGCGAGAACCTCCCCGGCGTGACGTATCTCCACAGCGACGGCTCGGCCGGCACGGTCAACCCGCACATCTGGATGAACGTCGCGAACGCTGAGCGGATCGTCGCCAGGATCGCGACGGCACTCGCCGCGGCGGATCCCGCGGGCGCGCAGGTCTACGCGGACGGCGCGACGACGTACGAGTCGCAGCTCGCGGCGCTCGACACCGAGCTCGCTGCCCGCATGGCGACGATCCCCGCCGCCAACCGGACCGTCGTCGCGTTCCACGACGCGTTCCCGTACCTCGCCGACGCGTACGGGCTCCACATCGACGGGACCATCATCTCGGCACCCGGCCAGGACCCGAGCGCAGGCTCGATGGCGGACCTCGTGGCCATCATCCGCCGCGACAACGTCCGGGCGGTGTTCACCGAGGCGCAGTTCAACGACGAGCTCGCGCGGACCATCGCTGCCGAGACGGGCGTGAACGTCGTGTCCGGCCTCTACGACGACACGCTCGGCGACCCGCCGCTCGACAGCTACGTGGCGATCATGCGGCACGACGTGGACGAGGTCATTCAGGCGCTCGGCGGAGGCTGACACCGGCCCCGTCGCCCACATCGCCCACCTTCGCCGCGCCGGGTACCGGGGAGCGGTAGGACCATCGGCTCGCGCGCGGTTGAAACCTTCGGGCGATGCGAAGCCTCGGAGCCGTACCACACCCTACGAGGCACTGATGGACTTCCCGAGCCTGCGTCCCGCGTCCCCGCCCCTGCCGTTCCCCGCGGTGGTGCGCTGATGCGCGCCGGGATCGCGACGCTCGTCATCATCGGCGCGGTCGCCGCGCTCGTCGCACTCGGCATCACCGACCAGGTCATCCCCGCCACCGACGCCCGCACGCTGTCGGTCCGCCCATGGGTCGCGGCGCGGGCGCTGGGCATCACGGCGTACCTGCTGCTCAGCCTCGAGGTTGCGGCCGGTGTCTGGCTCAGCCACCCGCGCAACAGCGGCGACCCGCGGACCTCGCGCGTCGTGTTCCCCTGGCACGAGCTGCTCTCCGTGTTCACGGTCGCGTTCCTCGCGCTCCACATCGTCCTGCTCGCGCTGGACCCGTACGCCGGCATCGACTGGGTCGGCGCGTTCGTGCCGGGGTTCTCGCAGTACCGCCCGGTCCCGGTCGCGATCGGCTCGGTGGCCCTCTACGCGCTGATCATCACCGCGGTCACCGCCAAGTGGACGCGACTTCTCCCCGCAGGCTGGTGGCTCAAGATCCATCGGCTCACGGCGCTCGTCTGGCTCATGGCATGGGTCCACGGCGTCACCGCCGGCACCGACGCGATCGCGCTCCTGCCCATGTACCTGCTCACCGGCGGCCTCGTGCTCGCCGGCATCGCCCACCGCTGGTGGACCGTCCCCGGGCAATCCCCGCGGCCATTCGCCCAGCCTGGCCTCTCCGCCGTCACCCTCCGCCGGCGCGTGCCGGCGACCGCACCGGAGGAAACCCGATGACCACATCCGCCGTGCAACGCGCCACCCGCAAGGTGATCGTCGTGGGCGCCACCGCCAGCGTGATCGGCGCCGGCGCCTTCTGCGTCCAGGCCGCCGCTGACTGGCGGGCCGCCTCGGCGCCCCTCGATACCGCACCAGTATCGGCGACCTCGATCGGCGGCGCGCTCGAGGCGCAGCACCAGCGCTCCGGCGAGCTGGCCGGCCAGATCGACCAGGTCGCGCTCCAGATGGCCGACCTTCGAGCGGCGCTGCAGGCTGCGAATGGCGCGATGGCCGACCAGACCGGGACGGCCTCGACCGTGCAGGGCCAGCTCGATGCTGCGCAGACGAAGCTCGCCACGATCCAGAAGCGGCTCAAGGCAGCCCAGACCCGGCTCGCACAGCTCAATGCGGCGGCGGCCAAGCAGGCGGCCCTCAACGCGGCAGCGGCCAGGCGCTCGACCACGACCAAGAGGGTCGTCACGACGACCGGGGCGAGCGGCTCGGGCGGGGGCGGTGAGTCCGGTGACGACTGATCGCGTCCTCCCGCAGGTGAGCCTCGTCCCGGAAGCCGAGCGCCCGTCGTCGCTCGCCCTGGTCCCCGTGGCCCAGCGGGCGGTGATCGCGCCGGCGTCGTCCTCGGCCCTGGTCCCGGTCGCCCAGCGGGCGGCGATCGCGCCTGCGGCACGGCTGGCCAAGTCGCGCGGCATCGCGTTTCATTCGACGGCCACGCGGGCGGGCATGCTCGTCGGTATGTCGGCCGCGGTCTACGCTGTCTCGCTGGCCTCGGTGGCGGGGCTCGAGGCCAAGAGCCAGGCGCGGGCCGCCGCTGACGTGCAGCCGGCCCTGAGCGCCCTCGCGAGCAGCACGGCCGTGAACGACCAGATGACCTCGGTGATCAAGGACGCCAGCGCGCGGCTGGCACAACTCACGAGCGACTACGACGCGACGAGCACGGACATGTCCGCCTATCAGGCGCAGTTCGAGCAGCTGAGCTCGCTCGTCGCCAAGATCCAGGGATCGGCGGCGGCGATGAACGCGAACTTCAAGCTGCCGAAGGTGACGATGCGCGGGTCGGTCGGCTCGGGCGGGGGAGGCTCGTCGGTCGTGACCACCACCGGCGGGTCGGGCAAGCCGTAGACGAGCGGCGGCCGACGCTGGAACTTCCCGGGACGGCCGGCTCCGAGGCGACCGCCGCCGCGGGTTCGGGCGAGCCCGCGCCCGAGGCCGAGCCCCTGCGCTTCTCGGGGCGCGCGCTCGGATCGCGGCTCAAGCTGTTCGTCAGCGTCCCAGCCGGCTCCACGCCCGATGCGCTGCGCGTTCCCGCCGAAGCCGCGTGGGCTGCCGTCGTGACGGAGTTCGCCGCCGTGGACGTGGCCCTCTCCCGCTTCCGCGAGGACTCCGAGATGACCGCCCTCAACCGACTCGCCGGGCGCGGCGGGGTCGCGCTCGTCTCGTGGCGCCTGCGGACCATGCTCGCGATCGCTCACCGTGCCAGGCGCCTCACCGATGGACGGTTTGACGCATCGGTCGTGGACGCACTCGAGCGGATCGGCGAGCACGGGGCTCCGCTTGAGTGTCCGGACATCCAGGACCGCGGCTCCACCGACAACGGCGCTGTGCGGCTCGTCGCCCCCGAGACGCCCCGGGCATCGCTCGTGCACATCCCGGACCGGCCCGTCGACAGCGGCGGGATCGGCAAGGGCCTGGCTCTCCGCTGGGCGGTCGCGGCCGCGATGGGGTCGCTGCCTGAGGCCGCCGGTCTCCTGCTCGACGCTGGTGGCGACATCCTGTGCTCGGGCACCGCGCCGACCGACGGCTGGGGCATCGGCGTCGAGGACCCGATCGCCGTCCCCGGCGAGGCGGCTGAGTCGCTGGCCGTGTACGCGCTGGTCAGCGGAGGCGTCAGCACCTCATCGGTGGCGGTCCGCAACTGGACGGCGCCCGACGGTCAGCGCGTGCACCACCTCGTGGACCCCCTGACGCGCGAGCCGGCCCGGACCGGGCTGATCGCGGTGACGGTCGCCGGGCCGGACCCCGCCTGGAACGAGGTCTGGAGCAAGGCGCTGTTCCTCGGCGGGAGCGAATCGATCGGCGAGGAGGCGCGACGTCGCGGCCTGGCCGCGTGGTGGGTGGACGAGCGCGGCCGCCTGGGCATGACGCCCGAGGCGCGTGTCCGCAGCGCGTGGATCGCCGAGGCGCGGGTCGGCTAGGTTCGCGGAGCTCGGCGGGTGGTCCACACGCGGGCAGCCACGGGATCGTCTCAGGCCGGCCCGGCGTCCGTCTCGATCGTGTCGGTCACGCCCGCCTCGTCCGGCTCCTGCGGCGGGGGCGGCGGGGGCACGATGCCCAGCTCCACGAGCTTGTTGTTCAGCTCGACCAGGTTGGGCATGCCCTCGCGCGCGCCAGCCCGGGTGACCGAGAGCGAGGCCGCGACGACCGCCCGCTTGCACGCCATCTCGAGGTCGAGCCCGACCGCGAGCGCCGCCGCCAGAGCGCCGTTGAGCGCGTCGCCCGCCCCGGTCGCGTCCACGGCCTTGACCTTGGGCGACTTGAGCTCCATCGGGGGAGCGTCGCGGCGGACGAGCACCGCGCCCGTCGAGCCGAGCGTCACGAGCAGGGCCACGGTGCCGGTGTTGCCGTCGCCGGTCGCTTCGAAGAGGAGCTTCGCGGCGCGAATGGGGTCCTCGGGTACTGCGGTCGTGCGGCCGGTCCGCTTTGCGTCGTCGGCCACGAGCCGGGCCAACTCGCCACGATTGGGCACGAGAACGTCGGCCAGGGCGAGGATGGTGCGGTCGAGCCCGCCGGCAGGCGCAGGGTTGAACACCGTCCAGGCGCCCCCCTCACGACCAATGCGCAGCGCCTCGCGGGCGGCCTCGGTCGAGATCTCGTGCGTCACGAGCACGACGTCGCCCTTGTGGGGCGCGAGCCGCCCGAGGGCCGTGCGGACGTGCGCGGCCGTGAGCCCGGCATTGGCGCCCGGTGCGACCGTGATCATGTTCTCGGCCTTGCCGTCAACGAGGATCAGGGCGACGCCAGTCGCGGTGTGGTCGAGCGTGACGAGCACGTCCGTGCCGATCCCCTCGCGGGCGAGCGCGGCGCGCGCGGTGGCGCCGAACTCGTCGTCGCCGATGGCCGCGACCAGCATGACGGGCACGCCCAGGCGAGCCGAGGCCACCGCCTGATTGCCACCCTTGCCGCCATGGAACCGGCTGAAGGTGCCGCCGAGGACGGTTTCGCCGGGCGCGGGGAGGCGCTCGCTCTGCACGACCAGGTCGACGTTGACCGAGCCGACGACCAGGACCCGACCGCTCACGGGTTCGTCCCCTTCCCTCTTCGCCCTGACGCCGCTGTTTGCGATGTCACGAGCCGGTGATGTACTCGCCGCCGTCAACGCCGATGATCTCGCCGTTGATGAAGTCCGTGCCCGGGCCGGACAGCGCGACGATCGTGTTCGCCACGTCCTGCGGGGTCGTCATACGGCCGGTGGGGTTGCGCTTCTTGGCCGCGGCGATGATCAGGTCCTTCTCGGGGATCTTCATCAGCGCGGGCGTGAGCGTGACGCCGGCCCGGATCGCGTTGGCGGTGACGCCGATGTCCAGGCGGGCGAACTCCATCGCGAGCTGCCGGACGTGCGACTCGAGCGCGGCCTTTGCCGACGAGACGACGCCGTAGCTCGGCACGACGCGCGTGGAACCCTCAGAGGTCATCGCGAAGAACCGCGAGCCCCGATCGAGGAAGCCGCCGCGCCACAGGTCCTGCGCCCAGTAGACGAGGCTGTTCGCCATGACGTCCTGGGTCATCTCCATCTTCTTGCGGTCGACCGCGGCCTTGGGGTCCTCCGTCAGGAACGGGACGAGGCTGCCGAACGCGAGCGAGTGCATGACGACGCGGACGTAGGGCTTGCGGCCGGCGGCGCGGACGGCCTCGAAGCGCTCGCGCAGCGACGCGAGGAACGCGTTGCGCTTGTCGTCGTCGGCGGCGTTCATGTTGACGTAGAACGCCTCGACGCCGAGCGCGGTCAGGTCGTGCTTGATCTCCTCGATGTGGGGCAGGCTCGCCCGGAAGTCGAGGTGGACGCCGGCAATGTTGTACCCGTCGGCGGCAAGCGCGCGAGCGGTCGCCTCGCCCATCCCCGAGGAGGCGCCGAGGATCAGGGCCCAGCGCTCGCGGTCGTCGGTCATGGATGGCGCCTCCGGGGTGTCGTCGGGGTGTCGTCGGGAGCTCGCGCGAACGGCGCGGCGGAAGTGGGGAGAGTCTAGCAGCGCGACCCCTCGACAACGACCATTGTCGCTGCTATTTTGGCGATTGCCGAATTCGGTGACTACCGAAACTGGAGGCGGCCACGAACCGCGTCTACCGAGCCCTCGCCGACCCCACTCGCCGGCGCATCCTCGCGCTCCTGCGGCAGCGGCCGATGACCGCGGGCGAGCTCGCGGCACAGTTCGACCTAGCCTGGCCCACGATGTCCGGCCACTTCGCGGTCCTGCGCGAGGCGAACCTCGTCCAGGGCGACCGGACGGGATCCACGATCACCTACCGGCTCAACCAGACCGTGCTGCAGGAGGCGCTCATGGCATTGATGGACGCCCTCGGCGTGGACCCCGCGGAGCGCCCCGCATGAACCTCCGCCGCTTCTACGCACTCGGTGCCGTCTCCGTCGCCATCCAGCTCGCGGTCGCCGTCTGGGGCCTCGCGCAGGTCGGCTTCACCGCCACCGTGCCCATCCACTGGAACGCGGCTGGCGAGCCCAACGGCTACGGCCCGGCGTGGGTGGGGTTCCTGCTGACCCCGGCCATCACCGCGGGCCTCGTTGTGCTGTTCGCCCTGATCCCGCGGATCGAGCCACGCCGGGCGAACCTCCTCCGCTCGAGCGCCGCGTACATGACCGTGGCCACGGCCATGCTCGTGCTCATGCTCGGCGTCCACGTGGCCGTGGTCCTGGCGGGGGCGGGCTACAGCGTGCCGATCACGCCGATCATCGGCGGAGGCGTGGGGCTGCTGTTCATGGTGCTCGGCAACGTGATGACCACCGTGCGGAGCAACTTCATGTTCGGCGTCCGAACGCCGTGGACCCTGACGAGCGACCTCGCCTGGGACAGGACCCACCGGCTGGTCGGGAGGCTCTGGGTGGTCGGCGGGTTCGTGGTGTTCCTGAGCTCACTCCTCGGCCGGTCGGAGCTGCTCGTCATCGTGATCCTGGGGTTCGTGATCGGCTCGCTCGTTCTCGCGTTCGCCTACTCGTACCAGGTCTGGCGCTCCGACCCTGACCGGCGCTCACTCGGTGGCGACGCATGAAGATCAACGGTCTGGACACCATCAACCCGGCGCTGCTCGCGCTGCTGATCCCGGTCGCGGTCATCGAGATCGGCCTGCTGTTGCTCGCCGCGAGGGACCTGCTGCGCGAGGACCGCCGGGTCCGCGGGGACAGCAAGGCGATGTGGGCGGTGATCATCGTCTTCTTCAACCTCATCGGGCCGGTCCTCTACTTCCTGATCGGCCGTCAGGACGGCCCCGCGGACACGACGCCCGGCCCGGGTGCGATGCCCGGCTGGGGCAGCCCGCACGACCCGCCGATCGTCGTCCCGCCGGCGCCTGAGCGCGCACCCGACGCCGTCCGCGCCGCGCTGGACGCCCCGCGGGCCAACCGCCTCCCCGACGCGCCGCCCGCGATCGTGGTGGAGCGGCTGGTCCGCCGATACCCGGGCGGTGTGCTCGCGCTCGACGGGCTCGAGCTCTCCGTGCCTGCGGGTTCCGTATTCGGGCTGCTCGGGCCGAACGGCGCCGGCAAGACGACGTGCCTGCGGCTGCTCGCCGGCCTGACGCACCCGACGGCCGGGCGAGCCATCGTGGCGGGCCTCGACCCGGCTGTGGACCCGCTCGGCGTCCGCGGGCGCCTGGGCTACCTCGAGCAGGACCCGCGCGCGTACACCTGGATGACGGGCCGCGAGCAGCTGCGGCTGGTCGGCCAGCTCCACGGCCTCGGCGGCGCAGCACTCGAGGCGTCCATTGACGATGCGCTCGGACGCGTGGCGCTCCGGGATGCCGCGGACCGGCGGGCGGGGGGGTACTCGGGCGGCATGCGCCAGCGGCTCGGCATCGCGGGGGCGCTCGTTCACCGCCCGCCGGTGATCATCCTCGACGAACCGGTCAGCGCGCTCGATCCCGAGGGTCGGCGCGACGTGCTGGGGCTGATCGCCTCGCTCCGCGGCGAGACGACGGTCCTCTTCTCGAGCCACGTGCTCGGCGACGTCGAGCGCATCTGTGACCGCGTCGCGATCCTCGACCACGGGCGGCTCGTCGTGGAGGGCTCGATCGAGGAGCTCCTCGACCGCTATGCCCAGCCTGTGTGGCGCATCGAGGCGGAGCCCGGTGAGGACGCCGCGCTCGACGTGCTGGCGGGTCGTCTGCGCCTGCTGCCGTGGGTGACGGCAGCGGCAGCCGAGCACGGGCTCCTAACGGTGGCCGTATCGGACACGGGGGTCGCCGCACGCGAGCTGCTGCCCGCAGTTGTCGCGGCCGGCGTCGCCGTGGTCTCCGTGGCGCGCGCTCGTCCAACGCTCGAGGACGTGTTCCTCCGGCTCACAGGCGAGCGGGAGGTGGCGGCATGACCGGGTTCGCCGTGCTCCTGCGCAAGGAGCTCACCGAGGCTTGGCGCACGCGACGGCTTCCGTTGCTCGCGATCATGTTCGTGCTGATCGGGCTGATCTCGCCGCTGACAGCCAAATTCCTGCCTGACATCCTCAAGGCGGCGCTCGGTGACCAGGCGGGCAGCATCCCGCTTCCCGCCGCCGATGCCGCGCAGGCAGTCCTCCAGCTGCAGAAGAACCTCGGCCAGCTCGGCGCGCTGGCGGCGATCGCCCTGGCGATGGGCGCCGTCGCCGGTGAGCTCGACAAGGGGACAGCGGCGCTGGTGCTCGCCCAGCCCGTCGGGAGGTCCGCGTTCCTGGCGGCGAAGCTCGTAGCCATAGGCGTCGTGCTCGCGATCGCGACCGCGCTCGGGATCGCCGTGGCCTGGGTCTACACCGCGGTGCTGTTCGAGCTGCCTTCGGTCGGCGGCTGGCTTGCGCTGTGGGGGCTGACGTGGCTCGCGCTGTTTGCCTATGCCGCGCTCACGCTCTGGGCGTCGGCGGCAACGGGATCCACGACCGCGGCTGCGGGCCTCGGGTTCGTGGCGCTGATCGGTCTGAGCCTCGCGGCAGTCGTGCCGGCCGTCGAGCGGCTGCTCCCCGCGGGTCTCTCAGGGCCGGCGGCGCAGCTCGCAACGGGTGCGACGACGGACTTGGACCCGGCCAAGCTCGCGACGGCGGTGGGAGGGTCGGTCGTGCTGATCGCCCTGGCGGCGGTCGGGGCCAGCGTCGCGTTCCGGCGCCGGGAGCTGTAGCGCCCCGTCAGTGGGCAGGGCAGGACGCCACCGGCGAACCGCTCGGAATCGCGAACGGCGCCCGTTCGGGCGCCGTTCGTCGTGTGTCGCACGAGACCGGGAAGCGCTCCCGGCCGAACGTCAGGCGCGGGCCTGGCGCTCGAGGCGGCGCTGGAAGCGCTCGACCTGACCGGCGGTGTCGATGATGTTCTGCTTGCCCGTGTAGAACGGGTGGCAGTTGCTGCAGACGTCGACGCGCAGCTCGGTCCGGGTAGACCCGAGGTCGAACTCAGTGCCGCAGGATCCGCAGTGGACCGCGGCCTGGTGGTACTTCGGGTGGATCTTCTCTTTCACGGGTGCTCCTTCGACGCCGTCCGCACGGGTCCTGCCCGCCGGTGTACGCCGCTGTGGGATCTGGCCTAGGCCTCGGCCGCGACCGGCTCGGCCGCTTCCGCGATCACCCGGACCCGCTTCTTGTCGCGAGTCTTGTGATCGAACTTCACGCGGCCATTGACGGTCGCGAAGATCGTGTAGTCGCGGCCCAGGCCCGTGCCCTCACCGGAGACGAAGTTCATGCCCCGCTGGCGGACGATGATCGACCCGGAGTGGACCGCCTGGCCGTCGCCGGCCTTGACGCCGAGGCGCTGGCCAGCGCTGTCGCGGCCGTTCTTGACGCTGGAACCCGCCTTTTTGTGCGCCATTGCCTACTCGTCCTTCTTGGTGCGCGCGCGCTTCGGCGCAGGCTTCGGGGTGGCCTCATCGGCGACCGGGTCGGCGGCGGCCTTCTTGGTCGCCTTCGGCTTGGCCTCGGCCGTCTCGGCGGGCTTCGGCGCGGCCTTGGCAGCGAGCTTCTCCGCGAGCGCGGCGTCCTCGGCAGCCTGGCGAGCCGCGACCTCCTCGAGCTTCGCCTTGGCGGCAGCCTGATCGCTGCTGGCCTTGGCGACACCCTCGGCGGCACTCTTGCCGTTGAAGCGGATGTCGGCGATGCGCAGGACCGTCAGGTCCTGGCGGTGGCCCTTCATGACGCGGCGGCGCGCCTTCGGCCGGTACTTGAACGCGATGACCTTCTCGCCGCGGGTGCCGCCGACAACATCGGCCTGGACCACGGCGTTCTCGACAACGGGCTTGCCGACTGCGGCGTCAGCCCCGTCCGCGACGAGGAGCACCCGATCCAGCGTGATGGACTGGCCGGGCTCGACGTCGAGCAGTTCCACCTCGAGCTCGGTGCCGACCTCGACGCGATACTGCTTTCCGCCGGTCTCGATGACTGCGTACATGGGTCCTCGGAAGAGCGATGGCGACCGCGGGGCGACCGCAGCGCAGACATGAAAAGACGCCTGCGACCATCGCGGGCGCGAACGGAGAGTTTAGGGCGGATCGGCGAACGGCGTCAATGGCCGCCCGCGCGAGGCGGTCCAGACCGCGGATCCGAGCCTGATCGTACCGTCCCGGGACGGCGGGGTCCGCGTGGCGCGGGCGGCTCGGCTGTCGCGGGCTCGGCCAGCACGAGACGCTCGCGGACCAGGCTCGCGGGCACGACGGGCTCCCCGAGCGTCTGGGCGAGCGCGGCGAGCGTCTCGTCCGGCCGGCCGACGCCCTTCGCCGGGTCATGGCGCAGCGTCATGCGGAGCACCGCGCCGCCGTCGGGCGCCGGCGCCACGTCGAGGCCTGCGAGAAACGGCCGCAGGTCGTATCTGACCGTGGCGTCGCCCTTGTGCCGTTCGCGCGGCAGCGTGTCGGCCGCGAGCAGCGCCACTGCCGCAGCACTCAATCGGCCAGCGTCGACAGGCGGCGCCAGGGCGGCGCGGTAGACGGACGCGGCGACCCTCCCCGGCAACGGCGGCTCGCCGAGCCAGATGTCGAAGACGTCCACCAGGGCATAGCCCGGGGGCAGGTTCGCGACGAGGGCCTCGCGCACGCGCCAGCGCGCGGTCCGTTCGACGAGCCAGAGGTCCGCGAGCTCGGCCTCGCCCGGCGTGCCCGCGGCCAGGGGGGCGGCCACGGCAACGCGCGCTTTGGGCTTGGTCGCGTCGAGGCCGGCGATCGGGAGGCCAGAGGCGACCAGCGACGCCTCCCACGCAGCGGCCTGCTCGCGCTGGCTCACCTCGCCCGACAGGACGTCGCGACGGATCACGAGCCGCCATCGCTGGACGGCTTCGCGACCGCCGTTAGTCCCACTTCCGGCGGCTCGATCGGGGGGTTCGGGGGGTGCGTGCACGCGTGTTAGTCTGCCCCCCGATGGACTCGGCCGCCGTCCCATCCCGCCTCGCCCGCCCACGAGGCAACCGGCCGGAGACGTCGCCCGATCGCCACTGCGGTTGTCCGCAGGTGGGAGGAACCGGCACTTGAGCGACCCGGACCCGTACAAGGTCCTTCAGGTGGATCCTGAGGCGGAACGCGACGTCATCGAGGCCGCGTACCGTCGGCTCGCGCGCAAGTACCACCCCGATGTCTCCTCCGAGCCCGAATCGCACGAGAGGATGATCGCGATCAACCGGGCCTGGGAGCAGCTCCGCGACCCCGTGAAGCGCGCCGCCGTGGATCGCGCTCGCCGGCGAGCGACCGGCACAGCCGCATGGGTCGCCGCATCCGATGCGCAGGCGCGCACGGCCGGATCCGTCGTGGCCCACACGCGCCACGGGTACACGCGCGGTGGCGTCGAGCAGCAAGGACGGAGCTTCGCGCGACCGACTCACACCTCGCCTCAGCCGAACGGCAGCACCGGGGGCGCCAGCAGCCCTGGAACGTGGCCGTTCGGGATGAGCGACCCCAACTACGACCACCTCGCCACGGACGGCCAGGCAGGACCGCGCTCGTGGAGCACGGGTCGCATGCCTCCCGGGGGCGCGGCGGGCCAGAAGGGGGGCGCCGCCGGTCCGCCTCCCGGCAACCCGTCCGGCAGCGTGCTCAATTTCGGTCGCTTCGCCGGCTGGTCGCTGGGTGAGATCGCCCGTACCGAGATCGACTACCTCGAGTGGCTCGACCGGATGCCGATCGGACGGATGTACGCGTCAGAGATCGACGAGTTCTTGCGGCTGCATGGACGCAGGCTGTCTGCGTCTGCCGTCGATCAGGGACGCGGCGGCCCCTTCCGACGGCGCTGATCTTCGGCAGAAGGCTCTGTCACCACTCCGCCCGCTGTTGGCGGATGTTGATGCTCTGGATCACGCCTAACCCGAGCGCGATGCTCACGAGCGACGCTCCGCCGTGGCTGATGAACGGGAGCGGGATGCCCGTCACGGGCAGCAGCCCGACCACCATGCCCACGTTGATCAGCACCTGGAACAGCAGCATTGACGCGACGCCCGCGCCGTAGAGCGTCCCGAACGGGTCCTTCGAGCGCCAGGCCGAGACCAGCACCCGCCAGATCAGCGCGGCAAACAGCAGGAAGACGACGACCGCTCCGACGAAGCCAAGCTCCTGGGCGAGGACCGCGAACACGAAGTCGCTCTCGCGGACGGCGAGGATCTGACCCTGCGACTGGGCCCCGTTGGTGAGGCCCACGCCCAAGGCTCCGCCCGCCTGGACCGCGAGCTGCGCCTGCGACACCTGGAAGGCGGCGCCGAGGGTGTCCTGGCCCGGGTTGAGGAACGTCTCGATGCGCTGGCGCTGGTAGTCCTGGAGGATGTATGTCCAGACGAGCGGGATCGCTGCCACCACGCCCAACGCGCCCGCGATGAGCCACTTGAGGCTCGCACCCGACATGAAGAGCATGCCCACGAGGATCGCGAGCAGACAAAGGGAGGTGCCGAGGTCGGGCTGCATCATCACGAGCACCCACGGCGGGATGATCAGGACCACAGCGCCCAGGATGGAGCCGAACGAGTCGAGCTTCCCCTCGCGGTTACCCAGGTACGCGGCGAGCACGCCGATCATCAGGATCTTGGCGAGCTCCGAGAACTGGAAGGTCAGCGGGCCGATCGCGACCCACCGGGCTGAGCCGCCGACTCCATCGCCGATCAGCTTGGTCAGCACTAGCAAGCCGATATTGATCGCGTAGATTGGCCACGCAAACGTCTTGATCCACGAGTAGTCGAAGGCGGTCGTGATCAGGAAGACGACGATCGCGAGGCCCGACCAGATCATCGCCCGCGAGAAGACCCCGCCGTTGGCGAGGGCTGTCTGCCCAGCCTCGACCGTGTTGACGTAGGCCATCACCAGGCCCACCGCGCCGAGGAGCGCCGCGTAGGTCGTCAGCTGCAGGTCGTACGCGCGCCATACCGCCCCGACCGTCCTGCTGGAAACGTCGGCGAAGCGCTTGGGTTCGGCTCGCATCACGCGCATCGGTCAGCCCTGCCCAGCGAAGTTGCCCTTCTTGAGCAACGAGTTGATCACGAAGTTCTGCTTGATCTTGTAGTGGATCTGGAGGAACTCCTTGACGATCTCGGTGCCCGCGTTGCCGATCGTCTGGGACGAGTAGGCGAACGCGAGGAACATGAACTGCGAGTTCGTCTGGGTGAAGTCGGCAGACGTGGGGTCCTTGTTGACCCAGCCCACGAACCAGGAGTGGTACGGCAGGCGGCCCTTGGAGTCCTTGATGCCGAACTCCGCGGTGCCGGACTTGCCGGCGACCTTGATCGGCATGTCCACGAGGTTGTACGTGTGGCGCAGGGTGACGGTCGCGCGGGCGGCGATGCGCATCGTCCGGAGCGTGGCCGCCGAGACAGGCAGCTTGCGCACGAGGTCCGGCTTGAACGGCGTGATCACGCTGCCGTCCGGCCCGGTGACGGTCTCGACCAGCTGCGGCCGGTAGAGCTTGCCGCCGTTGACGAGCGCGGCATAAGCGGTGATCAGCTGGATCGGGGTCACCGCGACGTAGCCCTGGCCGATGCCGGCCTGTGCCGTCTCGCCGCCGAACATCGGCTGGCCGAACGTGCTCACCTTCCACTGGTTGGAGGGGATGATCCCTGGCGCCTCGCCCGGCAGGTCGATGCCTGTCTTCTGCCCGAACCCATACGCGTGGGCGTAGTAGGCGAGCCGGTCGGCTCCGAGCATCGTGGCGACTTGGTAGAAGAACGTGTCGGACGAGTTGCCGAAGCCGCAGCTGATGTTGCACATGCCGAAGCCGCGGCGGTTCCAGTCCCAGAACTTCGTGCCCGCGATCATGACGTAGGCCTTGGTCTGGACCTGGCTCGTCGCCGTGATCTTGCGGTCCTGCAGGCCGCCCGTCCCGGCGACCAGCTTGAACGTCGAGCCCGGCGCGAACTGCGACTGGACGGCATTGTCGATCAGGGGCTGCCTCTTGTCTGTGGCGAGCTTCTGGAAGTCCGCCTGCGAAATGCCCTTGGCGAACAGGTTGTCGTCATAGGTGGGCAGGCTGACCATCGCGAGGACCTCGCCGGTCTGCGGGTTCATCACGATGAACACGCCCCGCTTGAGCCCGGCCGCCTTCATGCCCCACGCGAGCGCCTTCTGGGCTTCCTTCTGGACGGTGGTGTCGATCGTCAGCGTCAGCGACGCGCCTGGGACCGCAACCTGCGCGGTCTTGAGCACTTGAAGGTTCTTGCCGGTTGCATCCTGCTCGACGAGGTTCTGGCCGTACGTGCCCCGAAGGATCGACTCGAAGCTCGATTCGAGGCCGGTCTTGCCGATCGCGTCATCGGGGAGGTACCCCGAAGACTGCAGGCGGGCGTAGGCCGCGGCGTCAATCGGGCCCGAGTAGCCAAGGATGTGCGACATGAGGGTGCCCGTCGGGTACTCACGGCGGGTCTCGATCGCCACTTGCACGCCCGGCAGCTGCGCAGCCGACTCTGACACGACGTCAGCGGTGTCCTTGGCGACATCCTGCTTGATCCGCACAGGGTCGAATTTCGAGCCAGTGGCACTGTCGAGCGTGGCGAGAATGTCAGAGGACTGCATGTTCAGCATCGCGCCGAGACGCGCTGCGACGGCATCACGCTGCTCGTACGGCAGGTCGGCCGGGATGATCTTGACCGCGTATGAGGCCACGTTGACCACGAGCGCACGGCCCTTCCGGTCGTAGATGACGCCCCGCGGCGCGGGAACCGAGACGGTGACGGTGCGGTTGGCCTCGGCCTTGGCCGCATACGTCCGGTTCGTGGTGAGCTGCATGTAGCCGAGCCGCGCGGTAAGCGTGCCGAAGACGAGCACCATCACGAGGCCAAAGGCCACGAACCTGATCGGCCGTCGGTCACGCTCGCGGTGGGGGATGAGAGCAGCGTTGCTCACCAGTCCACGCGCTCCGTGTCGTGGCGGCGCATGACGACCGCGACCGCCAATGGGCCGACAAGCGCGGCAACGACAGTGCAGTAGATCGCTGACGGGACGACCATGTTCATGGCGCCGTCGGGAAGGGCGGCACCGCTGAGGAGCGAGGTGACGAACAGGAGCAGCACCGAGTAAACCAGGCTTGCCGCAGCGGTCGCCACGACTGGCGCCACGATGCGGACTCGCTTGAGGGCCGTGCCGACGAGGAAGGCGACCGCCACGGCAATCAGCAAACTGAAGGCGGATGCCCCGAGCGGTCGTTCACTCAGCACATCGAGTGCCAGACCGCCGACGAAGGCGAAGACGAGTCCGGCCTCGAGGCCGCCGACGACAGCCCAGATGGCCCCGAACACGAGGACGGGCTGCAGTGCGGCGTCCCCGATCTTGAGATACGGAACGATGGTGAATTCAGCGAGCGCGGCAACCACGGCGAGCGCCGCGGCGATAATCATTTGCATTGTGGCGGTCGATCCTCGGCTGACGGGCCGACGGTCGGACGCAGGCGATGGCGACCGCGACGACGGGGTGGCAGCGTAGAGCTCCTCGCGAGTATCCCACGGCCCTCCGAGAGGGGCAATTGCCGCAGGGTGAAGAAGTGCCAACGTTGCGGCGTCACCGGCGGGGCTCGACGCGAGGCGCCACCTCGATGTTTCACGTGAAACGCCGGTCGCTTCGTGAGGCGTACGCGAAACGCGGCTCTGACGCCACTGGCGTCAGCGTCCTCTCTCGAGGGAACTCGCGCCGCGACTTCGCCAAGAGGGATGTTTCACGTGAAACATCGTGTGGCGTCAGCGATCCTACCGGCGGGGTAGGTTGGCAGTCGGCGTGCGGCGGACGGCGCGGCGGTTCGCGCGCCAGAGCCTGGTCCCGGACGAGCACGCGTCCTGACGCGAGTGGACGCGTCGTCGTCGGATCCGACGACGCTCGCCGGACCCGGTCCGCCGTCCGAGCGAGCCGGCGAGCTGTGGTCGAGGACCAACGGCGGCGCCTCCGAGGACTGTGCGCGCCTAGTCGGTCGATGTTTCACGTGCAACATCCATGCGCGTCGAGAGGCGGCCGCCTTGCCCGGCTCCGAACATCTTGGTCTCTTGTGCCCGTGAGCCCCTCAGCGCGCTCGGGTGCGGCGATGGTGGGGCGTTGTTTCACGTGAAACAACGCCGCCTCCGGGTCGCCAACCAGCGGTTGAGCCTCCGATAAGCGGCATTCGCGACCATCTACGGCACACCCCGCCGGGCCGGTCGGAGGCACTCCGATGCTAGAATTCGGAGGTTGTTCATGATCGTTACGGGAGGTTGCGTGGGCCAGACGATCGCCTGTACCAACCAGAAGGGCGGCGTCGGGAAGACCACCACGGTGGTAAACCTCGCAACCTACTTGGCGCTCTTGGGAGACCGCGTCCTCGTCATCGATCTTGATCCCCAGGGCAACGCCACGAGCGGGTTCGGCATCGACCGGGCGTCGCTCACGGGCTCCATCTACGACGCGCTCGTGGATGGCCGTCCGCTGGCGGACCTCCACGTCGCCACGCCGGTACAGAACCTTCGCCTCGTGCCCTCGTCCATTTCCCTCGCCGGGGTTGAGATCGAGCTTGCCGATCAGGACGGTCGTGAGCACCGACTCGCCCGAGCCCTGGCAGACGAGGCTGACGCCTGGGACTGGGTCTTCGTGGACTGCCCACCGTCGCTCGGCCTGCTCACCGTCAACGCCCTGACCGGCGTCAACCAAGTGCTCGTGCCCATTCAGTGCGAGTACTACGCGCTCGAGGGCCTCACCCAGTTGATCGCCACCATCAACCTCGTCAGGGACCACCTCAACCCCGATCTTGCGATCGCGGGGGTGGTGCTGACGATGTTCGACGGCCGCACGAACCTCTCGACCGAGGTCGCCGACGAGGTCCGACGCCACCTGCGCGAGGCCGTATTCGACACGGTGGTCCCGCGCAGCGTCCGGCTCTCGGAGGCGCCAAGCCACGGGCTGCCGATCGCGCTCTACCGCCCCGATTCCAAGGGTGCAGAGGCGTACGCGAGCCTTGCCAGCGAGCTGCGCGGCCGCCGAGCGCGCGGAGCCAACGACCCGGCCGCCGCCCGGCCGACCTCGGACGTGGTCACGGGAGCCGTCGCATGACTGACCGATCCGAGCGCGGCACAGGTGCGCTGGGCCGGGGCCTGTCCTCGCTGATCCCGCAGCGGGCCGTGTCGAACTCCGCAATCGTCGACGTCCAGCTCGCCCGAATCCGTCCGAACCCGTGGCAGCCGCGTCGGCACATCGACGACGCCGGTCTGGCGGAGCTGGCCGCGAGCATCCGCGAGCACGGCGTCCTCCAACCGGTTCTCGTCACCGAGACCATCGACGGCTATCAGCTGATCGCGGGCGAGCGCCGGGTGCGCGCCTCGCGGCTGGCCGGCCTCGAGCGGATCCCCGCTCTGGTTCGCCAGCTCGCCGACCGAGACCAGCTCGAAGTAGCGCTGGTCGAGAACGTCCAGCGCGCCGACCTCGATCCGATCGAGGAGGCCCTGGCCTACCGCCAGCTGATGGACGAGTTCGGCCTGACGCAGGAGCAGGTCAGCGACCGCGTCGGCAAGGCGCGCGCGACCATTGCCAACACGCTGCGCCTGCTCGACCTCCACGCCGACATTCAGGCAGCGATCGTGGACGGGCGCATCACCGAGGGACACGGCCGCGCTCTCGCCGGTCTGCCGTTCGAGGGCCAGGCACAGGTGCTGCGCACCGTCCTCGGGCAGAGCCTCTCGGTGCGCCAGACCGAGGAGCTCGTTCGGCGCCTCCGCGAGCCCAAGCCTGCCCCCGCCACGGCCGCCCCGCGCCTCGACCCGGATCTCGAGCGGGTGGAGACCCACCTGCGCGAGCGCCTCAACACCAAGGTCAGCCTCAGCCGCTCTCGCACGGGCGGCCGGATCGTGATCGAGTACTACAGCGACGAGGAGCTCAATCGGCTCTACGAGCACCTGATCGGAGGAACCGCGTGACGGATACCGGCGAGCGACCGGCGGCAAGCCGCAAGGCCAAGGCAGCCGGGTCGGAGTACGGCGCGTCCAGTATCCAGGTCCTCGAGGGGCTTGAGGCGGTTCGGCGTCGCCCCGGCATGTACATCGGCTCGACGGACGTCCGTGGCCTGCACCACCTCGTGTGGGAGGTCGTCGACAACTCGATCGACGAAGCCATGGCCGGCCACGCCACAACGGTCAACGTCACGCTCCACGCGGACGGCAAGGTCACCGTCGTCGACGACGGCCGCGGCGTGCCGGTCGGCCGGCACTCGACTGGCAAAGACGCGCTCGAGGTCGTGCACACCGTCCTCCACGCGGGCGGCAAGTTCGGCGGCGGCGGCTACAAGGTGTCGGGTGGCCTCCACGGCGTCGGCGTCTCGGTCGTCAACGCGCTCTCCTCGTACCTGCGGGTCGAGACGGCGCGCGACGGCGGCGTCTGGATGCAGGAGTACCAGCGCGGCAAGCCGATCACCAAGGTCGAGAGGATCGGGCCGCAGGGTCACCGCCGCGGCACGACGACGATCTTCCAGGCGGACGCCGAGATGTTCGAGTCGCTCGACTTCTCCTTCGACACCGTCTCCCAGCGTCTGCGCGAGTCGGCCTACCTGACCAAGGGCATCTGGATCACGCTCCGCGACGAGCGCAACGAGCGCGAGCGCTCCTTCTACTTCGAGGGCGGCCTCGTCTCCTTCGTGCGGCACCTGAACCGCAACAAGGAGGCGCTCCACAGCCGCCCGATCTACTGCGAGCGCCGCGACGGCTCAACCACCATCGAGGTCGCGCTGCAGTACAACGATTCGTACACGGAGAACGTCCTCGCGTTCGCGAACAACATCAACACCGTTGACGGCGGCACGCACATCACCGGCTTCCGCCGCGCACTGACCCGCTCCCTCAACGACTGGGCGAAGCGCGCCGGCGTGCTCAAGGACGCTGACGGGAACCTCTCGGGCGACGACGTTCGCGAGGGGCTGACGGCGGTCGTGAGCGTCAAGCTGACCGAGCCGCAGTTCGAGGGCCAGACGAAGGCCAAGCTTGGCAACGCGGAGGTCGCAGGCCAGGTCGAGGGCGCGGTCGCGGACGCCATCAGCCAGTACCTCGAGGAGAACCCGGGTGACGGCCGGCGGATCATCGAGAAATGCCTGATGTCCGCGCGCGCCCGCGATGCGGCCCGCAAGGCTCGCGACCTCGTCATCCGCAAGGGCGCGCTCGACGGGATGGCCCTCCCGGGCAAGCTCGCTGACTGCCAGGAGCGAGACCCCGCCAAGAGCGAGGTCTACATCGTCGAGGGAGACTCCGCGGGCGGCTCGGCCAAGCAGGGCCGCGACCGGAGGTTCCAGGCGATCCTTCCGCTCCGCGGCAAGATCCTGAACGTCGAGAAGGCACGCCTCGACCGCATCCTGAGCGCAGAGAACCTCAAGCCCCTGATCATCGCGCTCGGTGGCGGCATCGGCGACAGCTTCGACATCGCGAAGCTCCGGTACCACCGGATCATCATCATGACCGACGCGGACGTGGACGGCGCCCACATCCGCACGCTGCTGCTCACGTTCTTCTACCGGCACATGCCCGAGGTGATCGAGTCGGGCTTCCTGTACATCGCCCAGCCGCCCCTCTACCGCGTGTCGACCGGCAAGGTGACCAAGTACGCCAAGTCTGAGAAGGAGCTGGACAGCGTCCAGAAGCAGTTCACGACCAAGAACCTGAGCGTCCAGCGGTTCAAGGGTCTCGGCGAGATGAACGCCGACCAGCTCTGGGACACCACGATGAACCCGGAGACCCGGACCCTGCTCAAGGTCGAGATCGATGACGCCACTGAGGCCGACAGCATCTTCACGATGCTGATGGGCGAGCGCGTGGAGCCCCGCAAGGACTTCATCAAGACCGAGGCCCGCAAGGTGCGCAACCTTGACATCTGAGACCGGGACCTTCGGCGACGTCCGCATCGCGGGTCGCCGGGTCATGCTGCAGCCGCACAACTGCTTTGCCTGCGGGACGCTCAACGCCCACGGCATGCACTTGGCGCTGCACGCTGGTGACGGTCACTGCTGGTTGGACACCGTCCTCGATGACCGCTTCGAGGGCTGGGAGGGGATCGCCCACGGCGGGATCATCTCGACCATCCTCGACGAGGTGATGGCCTGGGCCGTCGTCGAGCACGACCTCTGGGGCGTGACCGCCCGGATGAGCGTGGAGTTCAAGAAGCCCGTCCGCATCGGCAAGCCCATTCACGGCGAGGGTCGCGTGACCAGCGTCCGCCGGCGGATCGTGGAGGCCGAGGGCGTGCTCACCGACGAGGACGGCACGATCCTCGCGCGTGCCGAGGCCACCTTTGTTGGCGCGCCGGACGAGCGGAAGGCCGAGCTCAAGGCGCGGTATGGCTTCGTGCTGACCCCGGACGCCGAGAATGAGCACGTGGTAGCCGCCGCGCCCGGCCTGGGGGACACGGCATGACCGCCGTCGCGGTCATCACGAGCCCCACCACGCTGCGCTCGCAGGCGTTCGTGGAGGCGCACGCGGACGCGGCCGTCGCGCTCGGCCGGCGTGCCGGCGAGGAGGCGCAGGACGCCGCGGGCGTCGCCGAGGAGCTCGCGAAGGGACTCCCGTCCCTCGCCGACCCCGAGTACCTCGACGGCCAGCGCCGCGTTGCCCCCGGCATCGGCGAGCTGCTCGGCGTCCGCAACCCGCTCCTCTCGGCCGTCACCCGCGGCCTGCGCGCGGCGACCAAGCACGACCGCCCGAGCACGCTGCTCGACATCGCCGAGCACCTGGTGCGCGAGCGACCGCTCGAGCTGCACTGGCTCGCGAACGACCTGCTCGACCGCGCCATCGTGCTCGAGCCCGAGCGCACGTGGCAGCTGGTCCGGCGCGAGGCGAAGGCCGCCGCCGACTGGATCACCGTGGACAACCTCGCCCACATCGCCGGGCGTGGCATCCTCGCAGAGCCCTACCGGTGGGCCGAGCTCGAGCAGCTGGTGTACTCGCCGTCGCGCTGGGAGCGCCGCCTGGCCGGCTCAACGGTCGCGACCATCCCGTTCGTGGACCGCACGGCCGGCCGGACGCCCGAGATCGCCCGCCGCGGCCTCGCCATCGTGGGCGACCTCATCGGCGACAGCGAGCCAGACGTCGCCAAGAGCCTCTCCTGGGCGCTGCGCAACCTGCTCTACGTGGACCCTGACGCCGTGAACGCCTTCCTCGACCGCGAGGCAGCGACCGCCGCGGCGACCGACGATGGCCACCGGGCGTGGGTCGTCCGCGACACCTTCGAGAAGCTCCCGGCCGAGACGGTCGCCCGCCACAGGGCGACCCTCGCCGACGTTCGCAAGCGCCCAGGCGCCCCGTCGACGTCGCGCGCATCGGCCGCAGCCGCCGACTTCCTTGGCCTTGGCGTGGCCGTGCCGCCCGCCGAGCGCCTCACCATCGACCGTTCCTGACCGCCTAGCAACCCGAGGAGAGCCCCCACGTGACCGACGATCTGGGCGACGTCAGAGCCATCCGCATCGAGGACGAGATGCGCGTCTCGTACCTCGACTACGCGATGAGCGTCATCGTCGCGCGAGCGCTCCCGGATGTGCGCGACGGCCTCAAGCCGGTCCACCGGCGGATCCTCTACACGATGGGCGAGATGGGGCTGTCCGCCACCAGCTCGTACCGCAAGTGCGCGGCCATCGTCGGCGAGGTGATGGGCAAGTACCACCCGCACGGCGACGTGGCGCTCTACGACGCGCTCGTCCGGCTGGCGCAGGACTTCTCCATGCGCTACCCGCTCGTGGACGGCCAAGGCAACTTCGGCTCGGTCGACGGCGATTCCGCGGCCGCCATGCGGTACACCGAGGCGCGGCTGACGGCAATCTCGGCCGAGATGCTCGCCGACATCGACAAGGACACCGTCGACTACGTCGACAACTACGACGGCACGCAGAAGGAGCCGTCGGTCCTGCCGGCGAAGCTGCCGAACCTGCTGATCAACGGCTCGTCCGGGATCGCGGTCGGCATGGCGACCAACATCCCGCCGCACCACCTCGGCGAGGTTGCCGACGCGGTCGTCGCGTACATCGAGGACCCCTCGATCACGAACGACGACCTGTGCAACATCGTCAAGGGCCCCGACTTCCCGACCGGCGCCTCGATCTTCCGCTACGAGACCCGGCGCAACTCGCTGACCGGCGAGAACGAGACCATCGACGCGATCCGCGAGATGTACGCCCACGGCCACGGCCGCGTGGTGATGCGCGCGCAGGTGGCGTTCGAGGAGACCCGCCACGACCGCACGGCGATCATCGTCACCGAGCTCCCGTACCAGGTGAACAAGGCGACCCTCCTCGAGAAGATCGCCGACCTCGTCAAGGACAAGAAGCTCGACGGGATCAGCGACCTGCGCGACGAGTCCGATCGCGACGGGATGCGGATCTACATCGAGGTCAAGCGCGACGCCAACCCGCACAAGGTGCTGAACAACCTGTTCAAGCACACCGCGATGCAGACGGCGTTCAACCTCAACATGCTCGCGCTCGTGGACGGGCAGCCCCAGACGCTGTCCCTCAAGAGCGTCATCGGCCACTATCTCGAGCACCGGCGCGAGATCGTCCGCCGCCGCACCGAGTACGACCTCGAGAAGGCGCGGGCCCGGGCCCACATCCTCGAGGGCCTCAAGATCGCGCTCGACAACCTCGATGAGGTCATCAAGACCATCCGCGCGTCCGCGGACGTCGAGCGGGCGCGCAACAACCTGATGGCGCGGTTCGGGCTGTCCGAGCTGCAGGCGCAGGCCATCCTCGACATGCGGCTTGCCCGCCTGGCCGCCCTCGAGCGCCAGAAGATCGAGGACGAGTACCTCGCGGTGATCCAGCTGATCGCCGAGCTCGAGGACATCCTCGCCAACCCCTCGCGCGTGCTCGCGATCATCAAGGACGAGCTCGCGGAGCTGAAGAAGAAGTACGCGGGCGAGCGCCGGACGCGCGTGCAGGACGACTCCAGCCGCGAGATGACCGACGAGGACCTGATCGCCGACGAGGACGTCGTCGTGACGATCAGCCGGCGCGGGTACATCAAGCGCCAGCCTGTGGCCACGTACCGACGCCAGCACCGCGGCGGCAAGGGGATCATCGGTCACGTCACCCGCGAGGAGGACGCGGTCGAGCACCTGCTCGCCGCGAACACCCACGACTGGGCGCTGTTCTTCACGAACAAGGGCCGCGTGTTCAGCGCCAAGGTCCACGCGATCCCCGACGCCTCCCGCCAGGCCAAGGGCATGGCGATCATCAACCTGCCCGGCGTGCAGGTGGAGTCGGGCGAGGTCCCGGTCGCCACGATCTGCCTGCCGGACTTCGCTCCGGGCCACCACCTCGTCCTCGCCACGCGGCGGGGCATCATCAAGAAGACCCCGCTCGAGGCGTTCGAGCGAGTCCGGTCCACGGGCATCCGCGCCATCACGATCGCCGAGGGCGACGAGCTCGCGTGGGTCTCGGCCTCGTCGGGCCAGGACGACGTCATCATCGCCACGAGCCAGGGCATGCTCGCACGCTTCCACGAGAGCGAAGTGCGCCCGATGGGCCGCGATGCGGGCGGCGTCATCGGCATCCGCCTGGCCCGCCAGGGCGACGCGGTCGTGTCGATGAGCGTGGTCGAGCCCGGGTCGGACCTGCTGGTCCTCACCCAGACCGGCTACGGCAAGCGCGTCCCGCTCGAGCAGTTCCGGGTCAAGCACCGCGGCGGCCAGGGCGTGCGTCTCATCGCGCTCGAGGGCCGCAAGACGGGCCTCGTCGCGGCGGTCCAGCAGGTCACCGACGCCGACGAGGAACTGCTGCTCATCTCGTCCGGCGGCCAAGTCATCCGAACCGAGACCAACTCGATCAACCGCTACTCGGCCGCCGCCCGCGGCGTGATCGTGATGCGGATGGGCGACGGCGACTCGGTCGCGGCGATCTCGGCCTTCCGTGCAGGGCTAGCGGACCGGGGTGCCATGGGCGACAATGACGATCCCCAGCCCGGTGGCGACAGCCCGGCGGCACCTGAGAAGGGACGCTCGTGACGGCCTTCGGCGAACGGGAGGCAGCCGTGTACGCGGACCAGTTCGAGATCTACACCGGCAACGCCAACCGCGACCTCGCGCGCAAGGTTGCCCACTCGGTGGGGATGGAGCTCGGCCAGGCCGAGGTGTTCACGTTCGCGAACGAGAACATCTTCGTGCGCATTCTGGACAACGTCCGCGAGAAGGACGTATTCCTCGTCCAGCCCACCTGCAAGCCCGTCAACCAGTCGATCATGGAACTGCTGATCATGATCGACGCCTTCAAGCGGGCGTCCGCGGGCCGGATCACGGCTGTCGTGCCGTACTACGCGTACGGCCGCTCGGACAAGAAGGACCAGCCGCGCGTCCCGATCACCGCCCGCCTGATCGCTGACATGATCACGGTCGCCGGCGCCGACCGGATGCTCACGATGGATCTCCACCAGGGCCAGATCCAGGGGTTCTTCAACATCCCCGTGGACGAGCTCACCGCGGTCCACATCCTCTCGCGCTACTTCATCGAGAAGAAGCTCAGCGACGCCGTCGTGGTTACCGACCTCGGCTTCGCCAAGCGCGCCCGCCAGTTCGCGGAACTGCTCGACGCGCCGCTGGCGATCGTGGAGAAGCGCCGCCACGGCAACGCCGACCGCGCCGAGGTGATCAACGTCATCGGCGACGTCCGCGGCCGCCGGGCGATCATCGTGGACGACGAGATCGACACCGCGGGCACCCTCATCGAGATCACCCGCGCGCTCGAGCGCGAGGGCGTCACCGAGATCCATGCCTGCGCCACGCACGGCGTCCTGTCCGATCCCGCCATCGAGCGCATCGCCGCGTCCAACCTGGCCGAGGTGGTCGTGACGGACACGATCCCGCTGGCGCCCGAGAAGCGGATCCCGCGCATCAAGACGCTCTCGATCGCGCCGCTCATCGGCGAGGCGATCAAGCGGATCCACCGCGGCGAGTCCGTCGGCGCGCTGTTCGGCGCGGAGTCCGCTCAGACGCAGGAGATGCTCCTCTGGGAGGACGGCATCGACGGGCCGAATGGCGCCCACGCCAAGGCCGCATCGGGTAGTCCAGCCTCCAGCGACGGCGTACCATCGGCCATGCCCGCATCAACCGGCGCCTGACCGCCGGCCAGCACTCGGAGATCCATGAGCCTGCAGTTGCACCGCCCTGACGGGAAGGGCGGTTTCGAGGTCCGGACCGGGAACGACCCGGCGTGGCGCGAAGGACTTCGCTCCACCCGCTGGGGCGCGTCGCTCAAGGGCGGCAAGCTCCCCGCGCTGGCCAACCCGGAGATGAACCCGACGTCCGCGGCGCGCTCTGTGGCGTTCTGGGTGACCCTCGCGCTGATCACGTTCGTGATCATCATGCTTGGCTACGGCCTCGGCATCTGGCACCTCGCCTCGGGCGCCTGACCGCCGCTCAGTCGCGGGCTGATCTCGCCCGCCGCGAACCCCGGAATTGCCTGTGCTGGTCCCCGCACGGATGTCGTCGGCTCCTCGTCCGGCCCCTCCGGCGCACGCGCTCGGCTGACCCGCGCATCGACCCGTCGTCCCGTGCCCGCTGAGCGGGCACTCCAGCGCATGTGCCCGCCCAGCGGGCAGGCCGATGCACGACGAGGCGGTCAACGGGCCGATCCGGGCGAGTTCGTGCGCCAGCGTGCCCGATCAGCGGGCACGTGCGCTGGAGTGCCCGCTGAGCGCACATTCAGGCGGGGGCGATGCACGGGCGGGAATGTCGCGGCGGCGGGCGCGCCCCGAAGGCGAGGAGTGCCCCGGCGGCTCCGCGCGGGGGCGATGCACGGGCGGGCGCCTGGCCCGCTGGGCGGACAGACCGGTGCGGGCGATGCGCGAGCCTGGCGGGCCCCCCAAAACGGACGACGCCGTGCACGGGACCGGGTCGGCGGACGGGCCGCAGCCGGAACGCACCCTATACTCCTTCGGCGATGCGCTTCCTTTCCCGATTCTTCGACTCCAACGACCGCGAGATCACCCGGCTCCAGCCGCTCGTGGACAAGACCAATGAGCTCGAGGCCGAATACGAGGGCCTCACCGACGCCGAGATCCGCGAGCGGATCGACACGATCCGTGCAGACATCCTCGAGACGTCCGTGCCCGAGGAGCCCTCCGAGGCCGAGGTCGACAACCACGACCAGGAGCGTCGGCGCGACCTCGAGAAGGCCCGCCACAAGCGCGACGTCGAGCGCATCCAGGCGGCCCTCGACGAGGTGATCCCGGACGTCTTCGCCGCCGGCCGCGAGGCGATGAAGCGGACGATGGCGATGCGCCAGTACGACGTCCAGCTGATGGGCGCCATCGTGCTGCACCAGGGCAAGATCAGCGAGATGAAGACTGGCGAGGGCAAGACCCTCATCCCGACCCTCGCCGCCGTCCTCAACGGCCTCACCGGGCGCGGCGTCCATATCGTCACGGTCAACGACTATCTCGCCCGGCGCGACGCCCAGTGGATGGGCCCGGTCTACCACTTCCTCGGGCTGTCGGTGGGCGTCATCACCCACGACACCTCGTACCTCTTCGAGCCCGGTTTCCCGACCACCGACGAGCGCCTGATCAACCTGCGCCCGGTGACCCGCCACGAGGCCTACGGCGCGGACATCACCTACGGCACCAACAACGAGTACGGCTTCGACTACCTGCGCGACAACATGGTCGACCAGCTCGAGGGCCGGGTGCAGCGCGAGCGCGCCTTCGCGATCGTCGACGAGGTGGACAACATCCTCATCGACGAGGCGCGGACGCCGCTCATCATCAGCGGCCAGGCGGAGGAGTCGGCGGACCTCTACTTCACGTTCGCCCGCCTCGTCCCCAAGCTCAAGCCCCGCCCCGAGGGCGACGAGGAGGGCGGCGACTACTTCGTCGACCTCAAGGACAAGGCGGTCAGCGCGACCGAAGAGGGCGTCACCAAGATCGAGCAGCTGATCGGCGTCGAGAACCTGTACGACGCGGACCCGCGGCTCGCCCGCCACTTCGACTCGGCGCTCAAGGCACACGCGCTGTACAAGCGCGACCGGGACTACATCGTCGAGGACGGCGAGATCGTCATCGTCGACGAGTTCACCGGGCGCAAGATGCCCGGCCGCCGCTGGAGCGAGGGCCTCCACCAGGCGATCGAGGCGAAAGAGGGCCTGCGCGTCCAGCGCGAGTCCCGGACGCTGGCCACGATCACCTTCCAGAACTACTTCCGCCTCTACGACAAGCTCGCCGGCATGACCGGCACGGCGATGACCGAGGCCGAGGAGTTCCACAAGATCTACCAGCTCGAGGTGGTGGCGATCCCCACCCACCGCCCGATGATCCGCGAGGATCAAGCCGACCTCGTCTACAAGAATGAGACCGGCAAGTTCAACGCGGTGATCGACGAGATCGACGAGATGACCAAGGCCGGGCGGCCGGTTCTCGTCGGCACGGTCTCGGTCGAGAAGAGCGAGGTGCTCGGCACGCTGATGAAGCGGCGGGGCATCAAGCACGAGGTCCTCAACGCCAAGCAGCACGAGCGTGAGGCCGGCGTCATCGCCCAGGCCGGCCGCTCTGGAGCCGTGACCATCGCGACCAACATGGCCGGTCGTGGCACGGACATCAAGCTCGGCGGTGATCCCGCGGGCCTCGCGTCCGAACTCCTCCACAAGCGTGGGCTCAACCCGGCCGAGGTGGACAAGGAGACGATGGACGCGGCGCTCGCCGAGGCACACATCAGCACCGACGAGGACCACGCCAAGGTGGTCGCGGCCGGCGGGCTGCACATCATCGGCACCGAGCGCCACGACAGCCGCCGCATCGACAACCAGCTCCGCGGCCGCGCCGGCCGCCAGGGCGATCCCGGCTCGTCGCGCTTCTACCTCTCGCTCGACGACGACCTCATGAAGCGGTTCGCCTCGGACCGGGTCGGCGGGCTCATGGAGCGCCTTGGCCTCGAGGACGACACGCCGATCGAGTCGCGGCTGGTCTCCAAGACCATCGAGAGCGCCCAGACGCGCGTCGAGGGGTTCAACTTCGACATCCGCAAGCGCGTCGTCGAGTTCGACGACGTGATCAACCGCCAGCGCGAGACGATCTACGACGAGCGCGACAAGGTCCTGCGCAACGAGGACCTCACCGAGACGGTGCGCGACTTCCTCGACCTCGAGATCGAGGCGATGGCCGAGACGTACGCCTCGAGCCTCTCGCCGTCCGAGTGGAACCTCGAGGGCCTCTCCGCTGCGCTCCGTGTGATGGGCGTGGAGAGTGACGGTGCGTCCGAGGACGCGCTCGACGAGGCGGCCACGAGCCGCGAGACGCTCACCGCCCACGTCCGCGGCCTCGTGGACGGGCTCCTCGAGTCGCGCCTGGCCGAGCACGGCGAGGAGATCTGGAGCCAGGTCGAGCGCTTCGTGCTGCTGCGCACGATCGACTCGCTCTGGGTCGAGCACCTCACCGAGATCGACGACATGCGCCGGGGCATCGGCCTGCGCGGGTACGCCCAGCAGGATCCGCTCAACGAGTTCCGCAAGGAGGCGTACCGCCTCTACGAGGAGCTCAGTGGGCTGATCCGCCACGAGGTCGCCACGACGATCTTCCGCGTCACCGTCCGCCGCGAGCCCGAGGCCCAGCCGCTCCCGGGCCCCATGCAGCCCGCCCGCTCGATGACCGGCGGACCAGACGACGCCGTCGGCGACGCCGGCCACACCCATACGCACGCGCCTGATCCCGGCACCCCGGCCGCCGCCACGCCTGTCGCCCGGCAGCCGCTCGGCCCGGGTGACGCCGCCCTCCGCCGGCCCGGCTTCCCCGCGACCAACCAGGCCGCCCCGATGCGGGGCCTCCCGGCCGACCCGATGAAGGGCGCCCGCGAGATCCCGGGTGACGCTGCCGCGTCAGGCTCGGCCCGCGCGGGGTTCACGCCTGCGGGTGCTCGGATCGGACGCAACGACCCGTGCTGGTGCGGGTCGGGGCAGAAGTACAAGAAGTGTCACGGAGCCTGACCCGGAGCAAGCGGGGCGATGTGGTGAGGCTCGGGATCGGCGCTCTCGCGCTCCTGGTCCTCGGTGTGGCTGCGACCACGGTCCGGATCTGGCAGCAGGGCGCTCAGGACGAGCAGCGCCACGCGGACGCGATCGTGGTCCTCGGCGCGGCCCAGTACGACGGTCGGCCCTCGCCCGTGTTCGAGGCCCGGCTCGCCCACGCCGTCGAGCTCTACCACCAGGGACTCGCCAAGACGTTCGTGGTCACCGGCGGCCGCATCCCGGGCGACATCACCACCGAGGGCGCCGTCGCCCGAGCGTACGCGATCGACCACGGCGTCCCGGCCGAGGCCATCATCGGCGAGTTCGAGGCGCGCAACACGCTGACCTCGATGCGCTCGGTCGCGAAGCTCCTGCGGGATCGCGACCTGCGCACCGCCGTCTTCGTCTCGGACCCCACGCACATGCTCCGCGTCCTGCGCATGGCCCATGACCTCGGCATCGAGGGGTACGGCTCGCCCACGCCCGACTCGCCAGCGATGGCCGATCCCGTGGCCCGCCTGCGGGCGACCGTCCACGAGCTGGGCGCGCTCGGCGTCTACTTCGTCACCGGTGGGGACCTCGAGCCAACGTCGACGGAGCCCTAGCGTGATGTCCGCGGCGTCGGGCATGCCCGTGGCGGCGCGGGAGATCACGGGCGACGACCTCGAGGACTGGGACGAGCTCGCCGTCGGCGCGCCCGGCGGCCACGTCTACCAGTCGCGGGCCTGGGCCGCTCATCGGTCCGCCGCGGGATGGCGGCCGCGCTTCCTGGCCTTCGGCGACACCCGCACGCTCGTGCTCGTTCGGCCTTGGCCCGGGCTGCCGGGCGGCTCGGCGTACATCCCGCGGGGTCCGGTGGGACCAACCATCCCCTGGACGTTCGAGGGGTCGCCAGCGGCGGACGGCGCGGGGCTTGCGGTGGGCAATGGCCTCACGGCAGTGGCCAGGCTCCTGGCGGCCGAGGGCGTGGACGTCCTGGCGGCCGACCCGGAGGTTGCCGACGGTGACGTCGCGTACCGCTCGGCCCTGGCGGACGAAGGCTTCCGTCCCATCCCGGAGATCGGGCCCTCGCGCCACCGCATGGCACTCCGCATCGAGGGGGCGGACGAGGCCGCCGTGCTCGACGGCGTCGCCAAGGCCACCCGCCAGCGCGTCCGCCACGCGGAGCGGCATGGCATCGTCGTCGTGCGCCACGATGCCGACCCTCACGAGTGGGACGGGTTCATCCGTGCCGCCGGCGACTCGCGCACCGCCCTCGAGCGGTTCCACGACCTCATGACCGAGACAGGGACCCGGCGCGGCTTCGACTTTCCCGGACCCGGCGAGTACGTCGCCTGGTGGGGCCGAGCCCTTGCGGCCGGGCATGTCATCTACCTCGAGGCGCGCGACGGCGGGACCGACGGCGACCTGCTCGGCGGCCTCATGCTCTTCCGGCACGGGACGCGCCTCTCGACCCAGCATGCCGCTGACCGGGTGGACCGGCGCCACGACCAACAGGGAACCATGCACCTGCTCCGGTGGCGGGCGATCCAGCTGGCAATCGCCGAGGGTCGGGCCGAGATGGATCTCGGCGGTGTCGACGTGCGCGGTGCCCGCCGGATCCCGGTGGAGGGCGAGCCCACCTTCGGCCTGTATGAGCACAAGCGCTCGTTCGGCGCTCAGTGGGTCGCCCTCGCTGGCGCGTACGAGCGGGTCGAGCGTCCGTGGCGCTACGCGGCGGGCCGTGCCGCGTCACGGCTGGCGCGAGCGCTCGAATGGGGCAGTCGACGGGGTCGCTGACGGCAGCCCCGTCCAGGTCCGATGGGGCGCGGCAGCGATGGACCGGGGACCGATGCGCCGCGCCCGATGCCCAGCGCATACTCACCTCGTGATCGACGTGCGCCCTCTGACCGCGGCGGACCTCGATCCGTGGGCGCGCCTCCTGGCGGTCTGCTTCGACCGGTCGCCGGCCCAGATGCACGGACTGCTCGGGTGGTTCCTCGCCGGCTTCGAGCTCGTCTCGATGGGGGCGTGGGACGGGGACCGGCTGGTCGCGCAGTACAACGCGCGGCTGCTCGAGCTGAGCGTGCCGGGCTTCTCGCCGACACTGCCCGCCGGCATGGGCCTCAACATGGCCGTCGATCCCGAGTACCGGGGTCGGGGCCTCCTCGACAAGGTCGCCGCCCCGGTCCACGACGCCCTCACCGCGCGCGGATGCGTGGCCGGCGTCGGCTTCTCCAGCGCTGGTGGCCTCGCGGTGACGCAGACGAGTCGCCATTACGCCTACGAGGTGATCGGCCCCATGGTCTCCCTCGCGGTGCCGGTCGTGCGCCGCCGCTATCCGGCGCCACTGGCGGTCCGGGACACGTGGCCGGACGCCGCCCTCCACCTGCCTGCTGCCACCGATGGGTTCGTGCGCTACGCGGCGTCTCCGGCGACGTTGCGGCACCGCTACGCCCAGCATCCGTTCCGGCGGTACGCCTACGCCACACGCGAGCGGCACGGCGTCGCCGACGGCCTCATCGTCTTCCGCGAGACCCGCCTGCGAGGGATGCCGGCGGTCTCGCTGCTCGCGGTCCACGGGAGCGATCCGACGGAGTTGCTGGGCTCGTTCGCGGCGAGCATGCGGGCCAGCGGGCGGCCCGTGGTCCACATGGTCCTCACGCCGGGCTCGCCGCTGCGGGTGGCGCTCGCCGCGATCGGGCCGGTGGCGACGCTGCCGTTCAGCAGGACCCCGTACCACCTCATCACGCGGGCGCTGCGACCGGACACGCCCCCGGTCCTGTTCGACCTGCAACGGTGGGACTGCGCCGGAGGAGACATCCTGTGACGGGAGCGCTCGACGGGATCCGGATCCTGGACCTCAGCCGGTTCATCGCCGGCCCGATCTGCGGCCAGATCCTTGGCGACATGGGCGCGGAGGTCATCAAGGTCGAGCGACCCGGAGGCGAGGATGCCCGCGCGCAAGGCCCATTCGTCGCGGGCGAGAGCCTGTACGCCATGGCCTACAACCGCAACAAGTCGTTCGTGACGCTCGACACGCGTCATCCGGACGCAGGCCCGGTCCTCGAGCGGCTGGTCGCCTGGGCGGACGTCCTCATCGAGAATTACCGGCCCGGGACGCTCGACGCCATGGGCCTGGGCTGGGCGCGCCTCCACGAGGCCCACCCCCGGCTCGTCCTGACGTCGCTGTCCGGCTTCGGCCAGACTGGGCCGCTCTCCGGGCGCGCACTCTTCGACCCGATCGCCCAGGCGGCCTCCGGCCTCATGAGCCTCACTGGGGAACCGGACCGGCCGCCGATGCTCGTGGGCACGTACATCGCCGATCATGTCGCAGGCCTGTACGGGGCGATCGGGACGCTGGTCGCCCTGTTCGGGAGGGCGACGACGGGCGTCGGGCAGCGCGTCGACGTTGCTTCGCTCGACGCGCTCGTGTCGGTGCTCGGCACGCGGGCGATCGCCTACGCGATGCTGGGGGAGCGGCCCGACCGGCAGGGCTCGCGCGACCCCTACTCGGCACCCGCCAACGTGTTCGCGGCCAGCGATGGGCACGTCTACCTGCACGCAGGCACCGATTCCCTGTTCCCGAGGCTGTGCGAGGCGATCGGTCGCGGCGATCTCGCCACCGACCCGCGATACGCAACGATCGGCAGCCGGCTGGCCAACGCCGATGCGCTCGAGGCGGCGGTCGCAGCCTGGACGGCCCCCCGCCCCAGGCTCGAGATCGAGGAGATCCTCGCGGCAGCGGGGATCCCCTGCGCAGGCGTGGCGGACATGGCGGAGGTCGTCGGCTCGCCCCAGCTGCGCGCCCGAGAGATGTTCGTCGAGGTCGCCGGCACGCCGATCGGCACGGCCGTGCTGACTGGCAACCCCGTGAAGCTCGACGCGTCGCCCGCGACGATCCGCACGCCGCCGCAGCGCGTGGGCGCGGACACCGACCGCGTCCTTCGCGAGGTCGCCGGGCTCGGGCCAGCCTCCATCGAGGCCCTGCGGGCGTCGGGAGCCATCTGAGCCACCGCGCAGGCCGCGCTGCAGGGAGCGGACGTCCGCCGGCGACGGCGACGAGTACCCCGCTCGAGGGTTGCCCGCACGATTCGCGTGTTTTCGTGCGTGGAATCGGGTCCAGCCCCCTTGGAATACGTGAAACGCTCGCCTATACTCGCGAACACGTTCTTCGCCACCCCGGGGACCGCGCCGCGGCGTTCCAGCCCAACCGAGATCCACTTCGGTGCAGGTCCCGACCCGTCACAGCCGACCGATCGCGAAGAACAACAGTGAGGGAACTGTGAAGCAGGCTGAGGAAGCCCAGTTCGTGGATCTCATCGCTTGCGAACGGGATTGCCGCTCCTGCAGCTACGCCAACGCCCTTGACTGCGATGGCAACTGCGGTGTCTGCACCCACAATGGTTATTGCCCCTGTGTGAACCCCGTCGTCGCCCGGAGCAAGACAGCCCTTCGGCTGATCGAGCTTCGGCCGGTGCTGCTGGCTGATCTCCAGGTACGCGCGTGATGGACGCTGCGTCCCTGCGAGACTTGGCCGAGCGCATCCGGATGACCTCGGGGCGTCTTTGACCTCGCTACCAAAGAGCTCCGAGTCGCGACCCTAGACACGCGTGCCATCGAGCCCGGGTTCTGGGACGACCAGCGCAGCGCGCAGAAGGTCGTCCGCGAGGCCCAGGGCCTGCGGGACGAGATCGAGCTCTGGCGCTCGCTCGAGAAGCGCGCTGCCGACCTCGAGGAGCTTGTCGAGCTCCTGATCGACTCCCCTGATGCGGACACCGAGGCCGACGTCGCCCGCGAGGCCAGCGCCCTCGCCGAGGAATTCGAGCGCGAGCGCACGCTGCTGCTGTTCTCGGGTGACTACGACAGCAAGAACGCGGTCATGACGATCAGCGCTGGCGCCGGCGGCACCGAGGCGACCGACTGGGCCGAGATGCTCGAGCGCATGTACCTGCGCTGGTGCGAGCGCCACCGATTCAAGGCGGACGTCCTCGACTGGCAGCCCGGCGAGCAGGCGGGCATCAAGAGCGCCACGATCCAGGTGACCGGCCGGTTCGCCTACGGCTGGCTCCGGGTCGAGCGCGGTGTCCACCGGCTCGTCCGCATATCGCCGTACGACGCCCAGAACCGGCGCCAGACGACGTTCGCCCTCATCGAGGTCATGCCCGAGGCGGACGACGACGTCGAGATCGAACTCAACTGGGACGAGATCCGGACGGACACGTTCCGCTCGTCGGGCGCCGGCGGCCAGCACGTCCAGAAGACCGAGTCCGCGATCCGCCTGACGCACATCCCGACCGGGATCGTCGTCACCTGCCAGAACGAGCGGTCGGCGACGCAGAACCGCGAGCTCGCGATCCGCGTCCTGAAGTCCCGGCTCCTCGAGGTCGAGCTCGAGAAGCGCGAGGAGGAGCTGCGCAAGCTTCGCGGCGAGCACGTCACCGCCGGCTGGGGCAACCAGATCCGCTCGTACGTGCTGCACCCGTACCAGATGGTCAAGGATCTGCGGTCAGCCCACGAGACCTCGAACACGGGCGCCGTGCTCGACGGCGACCTCGACGCGTTCATGCAGGCCGAGCTCGAGCGGCTGGCGACCGGACGGCCGCCGTCCGCCGACGACACCGACTGAGGGCGCGCCACCGTGCGCCCATCCGGGCCCGTCACCTACCGCCCGGGGCGCGACGCGGACCTCACTGCGTGCCTCGCCGTCTGGCGCTCCGCCGTAGACGAATACCAGGGGCGGATCAACCAGCCGCCGCTCCCCGAGGAGACGGGCCCGCTCCGCCGCCACGTGGCCCACATGATCGCCACCGACCCTGACCGCTTCTGGGTCGCCGAGATCGCGCGCCCCGACGACGTGGCCGGCGGACCGTGGCTCGTGGGGTTCTCCATCGCGACCGTGCGCGATGGGCTGTGGTACCTGGCGCTGCTCTTCGTGCTGCCCGAGGTCCAGGGGTACGGCATCGGCGCGGCCCTGCTCGACAGGGCCCAGGCGGGGCGCGACGCCCCCGGCGGCGGACCCGCGGTGCCCGGCCCCGACAACCCGTTCGACACCGGAATCCACACCTGGGGCATGGCGACCGACACGGCACAGCCCATCTCGAACGGCCTCTACGCGCGCCGGGGCATGGTGCCGCGCCTCCCGATCTGGCGCCTCGCCGGTGAGCCGCACCGCTGGGGCGCAGTGCCCATGCTGCCGGCGTCGCTCGAGGCCATCGCGTTCGACGCCATCGCCGCCAACGGGCACGGCGGGCCGCGGCGCCTCGCCGACGCCGTGGACGAGATCGACCGCGAGGTGATCGGCATCACGCACCAGACGGACCACGAGTTCCTGCGCCGGGACGGGCGATCCGGGTTCCTGGTGCGCGAGCGCGGCGGGCGGATCCTGGGCTACGCCTACGGCTCGCCGACCGGGCGGATCGGCCCGGTGGCAACCCTCGACCCCGAGCTCCTGCCCGCACTCCTGGGCGTGGCGATCCGCCAGACGCCGATCCTGGGCATGGTGGGCATCTGGGTGCCCGGCTCGGCCGACAGCGCCATCCGGGCGCTGCTTGACGCGGGGCTGCACTTCGACCGCTTCCCGGGCCTGCTCTGCTGGTCGCGGCCGGACATGCCGTTCGCGCGCTACCTGCCGATCAACCTGGCGATGGTCTAGGCGCCCCCGTCGCACGGTGGACCCCCACGCGAGCGGTGGACTCCGTATGATCCGGGGGAATGCCCTGCCCGTCCTCGGTCCGCGAGGCGACCGCACTTGTTCGCCGGTACTCGGGGGCCGGTGTCGAGCCTGAGCGCCTGAGCGCCCGCCGCGACCTGGAGAAGCAATGAAGCGCACCGCCCCGAGTCTGATCGCTCTCCTGCTCGGCACGCTCATCGCCGCCTCGCCGTTCGCGGCCGGCAGCGCCCAGGCCGCGGTCGCCCTGACCCTCACGCCCATCACCTGGGACGTCGTCGGCCTCGACAGCAACACGCCCGCGAGCGGACCGAACCGGTTCCCCATTGGGGCGCGCGTGTGCGCCACGGGCTCGTCCGACGCGACCGCCGTGACCGCGACCCTCACGTGGGACTCGGCCAACGCGAACGTCACACTCCGGGCGGGCTCGCTCGCCACGATCAACCTCGGGACGATCGCCGCCGGGACCTGCGTCGACGCGTACTTCGAGGCCGAGGTCAACAAGGTCGCGGCAGCCTACGACACCGCGCGCCAGTACCACATCACGGCCACGTCGGGCGCCGTGACGGTCTCGACGCCGCGACCCCGGCAGGTCTACGTGGAGCACCTGATCTCGCAGAACCGCAACGGGATCACGACCGTCAAGCTCGACGGGACCGCGGTCCCGGCCGGCGGCAGCATGACGCTCGCGGTCGGGCAGACCTATGACATCGAGCTCGACGGCTACACGGCAACCCAGGGCTACAACCAGCTCGAGTCGTTCATCACGCTCCCCAACACGGTCTTCCGCGTGATCTCGGTCAACACGACGTACACCGCGGATACGTCCGCGTTCGTGGCGAACCCGGCGAGCCGGCTCTACGCCGACG
>Ga0315271_10000119_pt1 | contig 37424 bp, 22 predicted proteins | sample C3_top_MG_FD_204664 | JGI IMG/M metagenome (GOLD analysis project Ga0315271, IMG submission 204664) | Sediment microbial communities from Yellowstone Lake, YNP, Wyoming, USA - C3_top | ecosystem: Environmental > Aquatic > Freshwater > Lake > Sediment | place: USA: Wyoming | collected 2017-08-01
TTTGGCGTCGGGGTCTCGCTCGGGGGCAATGCCTTGCTGCGTTGGGCCGAAGAGGCCGGGCAGTCGGCCTCGCGCTGCGTGCAGAGCATCGCAGCGGTCTGCGCACCCGTCGACCTGACGGCGAGCGGGCACGCCATCGGGCGCGGTTTCAACCGGCAGGCCTATACGCGCATGTTCTTGCGCAGCCTGAAACCCAAGGCGCTGCGCAAGCTCGAACAACACCCCGGCCTGTTCGATCGAAACACGATGCTCGCAGCGCGCAATCTCTATGAGTTCGACGACGTCGTGACCGCGCCGCTGCACGGTTTTCGCAACACCGACGACTATTGGGAGCGCGCCTCGGCCAAGCCTCAGTTGCAGCGCATCGCCATTCCGGCACTGGTGCTGAACGCGCTGAACGACCCCTTTGTTCCGGCGCCAAGCCTGCCGCATGCCGCAGACCCAGGCTCGCAAGCCCTGATCCAGTTCACGCCGCATGTGAGCTTGTGCCAGCCCGCGCATGGCGGGCATGTGGGGTTTGTCGCCGGCCCTTGGCCCGGGCACACGCGGGCGCTGCCCGAACTCGTGATGGGCTGGTTTGCCGGCTGAATTTGCGCCACCATCGCGGCATGGATGCGATCGTTGAAGCGGCGCTGCGCAAGTGGCCGAACGTGCCGCACTGCCACGGCTGGCTCGGCCTGGACGCGCGCGGCGACTGGTATTTGCGCGATGAGCAGGCGCAGGCGGCTGGCACATTTGCGTTGGCCAAGGGCAGCCGCATCGAACACGCCGGGCTGCTCGCCTTCATCGCGCGCAACTACGCAGCGGACGCAATGGGCTGCTGGTACTTCCAGAACGGGCCGCAACGCGTTTACGTCGAACTTGAATGTGCGCCCTGGGTCTGGCGCCTGGCGGAAACCGGCGCGCAGCTGTGTATCGACACCCACACCGGAAGGCCGGCGCAGTTCGAGTCTGCGTGGCTCGATGAATCCGGGCGCGTGTTCATCGCCACCGACCTCGGCCTGGGCCTCGTCCACAGCGTCGACGTCGAGCGCGCCAGCAGCGCCGTCGAACGCGGCCTGTGGCGCATCAATGAATGCGAGTTCGAAGCGCTGGCCGCGCGCTTCGGCCACGTGTTGAGCCCTGCGGCCTTGCGCGCGGCAGTCGTTGCACAGGCCCAAATCTGTTCAGATGGATAGTTCTCGCGGGAACGATTGCTTCTCGCGCCGGCTGAAATGCGGGTTAGTCAGACGCATTCGGGGGTTTCACCGAGAGGGTAAGTCCCATGCCTGCGGGGGTTAGTCCCATGCATCTGGTGGATTCACCGAGAGGGTTAGTCCCCTGACTGCGGGGGTCTCACCGAGAGGCCATTTCGATATAGTTGCCCGCAACGAGACGGGAGGCCTCAATGGTAGAAGGTAGCGCGCATGTCGCTGCCGCCGGCTCGTGCTGGTGCGCTGGGTCGGTGCCGGAGCCCCTCTCGCGCTTGGTCGCGCTGCGCGCGTTGCGACTCCGAGCTTGCTGATGCACTGCATCTCCAAGACCCGAGCAGCGTCGACGATTCGCCCAGCTGAACGTCGATGACGCGTCCTGTCCCCGCATCGCAACCAAGCCGGCGTGACCCGCAGTCGGCTCGTGCCCAAAGCCCTGCTTTGGCGGTCGCTCTTGTCGATCGCCTGCGACACAGGCTGCGATCTGCCGCGGTGCTTGCCTTTGCGCTATGTGGCGCGGGCTCTGTATTTGCGCAAACCTCCGTCTCGGGGGTGATCAATGCCAACACACACTGGACGCTTGCCAACGCCCCTTACATCGTCACCGGTGACCTGAGCATCCAAGGCGGTGCCGCGCTCACGATTGACGCAGGCGTCACCGTCTACATGGGCGCCAACACGGGTCTCAGCGTTCAATCCGGTTCGATTGCTGCCGGCGGCACATCGGCCAACCCGATCCGCGTACTGTCAGACAAGACCCGCTTAGGTGAAGCGGCAGCGCCGGGCGACTGGAACCAATGGGTCTTCAGTAGCGGCACGAGCAACACCCGCCTCGACTACGTGGTATTCGAGCATGGCAAGGGCCTGGTGGTGAACGGCAGCGCGCCGATCTTCAACAACCTCGACATCCGCAACCAACAAGGCGTTGCCGTTGCCATCGATCTGGCCGCTTCGCCTGTTGGCGTGGGCAACCGCGCCAGTGGCAATGGCCTGAACGGCATTGCCGTCCCTGGCGGCGATATTTCGGGCAACGTGCGCTGGGGCCTGCGCGGCATTCCTTACGTTGTCACTGCCGGCACCGTGTCGGTCGGCACGTCGCCTGCCATCCTCAGCGTGACCCCGAGCACGGTCGAGCGTGGTCAGACCGTCACGCTCACGGTCTCGGGCGCGCGCTTGACCGGCGTCTCGCAAGCCAGTTTCGACCAAACCGGCCTGGTGCTCACGCCCTTCACCGGCGGCTCAGCGAGCCAGGCCTTCATGCAAGTGGCGGTCGATGCTGCCGCCACCGTCGGCCCGGCCACGTTGCGTCTGCAGGTCGATGCCGGCCAAGCAGTGTTGGCCAATGCCATCACCGTCACCCAGGCGCTGCCCGTCATCACGACCATCAGCCCCAATGTGGCGGTCGCCAACTTCGGCGCCACCGTCATCACGGTCACGGGGCGCAACTTCACCACCAGCTCCGAGGTCTTGTTCAACTCAGCCAGCGTCGCGACCCAATTCATCAGCGCCACTGAGTTGCGCGCCACTTTGGCGAATCAAACCGCCACCGGCACATTGCAAACCCAGGTGCGTTCACCTGATGCGCTGAACGCGGGTCAATACGTGGTTTCGAACGCGGTGCAGTTCACGGTCCAGCCGTTCATTGCCCCGGTCGTCGCGGTCGAGCCGACACCGCTTGCGCTGCCGCCGGACTCCAAGGCCCGCGACATCACGATCCGCCTGTCCAAGCCCGACTATCGCGACACCACGCTCAGCTTCTCGATCTCCGACACGAGCAAAGCCACGGTCACGCCGGCCAGTTTGGTCATCCCGGCGGGCCAAACCACGGCCAAGGTCAGCATCGTTCCCAAGGTCGCGGGCACAGTCACTTTGGTGGTTGATTCGCCGACGCTGGCGCGCGTCACTGTGCCGCTGTTCATCACCGTCGATTTCCGCGGCGCCAACACCAGTTATGCCCAGCCCGTGGGCGTGGTTGTGCAAGCCGCGCCCGGCACCGAGACGCGCCAGATCACCGCCGTGAATGCCGTCGTCGGCGTCGCCGTGGGCGCGGTGCTGACAGGTGCCAACCCCGCAGGCTGGGTCGTCGGCAGCAGCCCCACGCTGACCCTCACGGGAATGGGCATTCCCGCCGGCGCGCAAGTTTCGGTGGTGCCCAACACCGGCATCACGGTGGGTGCGGTCAGCGTCGCGCCTGATGGCACCCAACTGCAAGCGCCTCTGACCATCGCAGCCAATGCGCCGCTCGGCGCCCGCAAGTTGGTCGTCAAGGATGCTGCTGCCAAAGACATCGTCTTTGCGAACCCGGCTCGCGCGTCGGTGCAACTGATGTCGGGTCTGCCGGCAATCGATTCCATTCAGCCCATCGTCGCCGCCCGTGGCTCGGTGATCAGTCTGACGGTCAGTGGCCGCCACCTGCAGCAGGGCCTGGTGCGCGTGCTGCCCGATAGCGGCGTGCGTGTCGACACTTCGCCGCAGATCAGTGCCGACGGCACCACGCTCACCGCAATGATCGAAGTGGCAGCCGATGCCGCGCTGGGCGAGCGCGTGATTCAAGTCGTGACGCCGGCCGGAGTCACGAGCGAAGCCGCGTCACCTGCCAACACCTTGACGGTGGTGACTTCCCTGCGCCAGGTCGTCACGCCGATTGCCTCGCCGCTGGTGGGTGTCGTGGTCGGCAGTGCAACCACGCCCACCAGCAATACGCTGCAGCCCGCGTCCAGCTTCGTCGGTGTGTTGCTCGGCGCGGGCGTGACGCAGGTGCTGCCGTCGGTCGGCATCATCGGTACCGACGTGCCCGTCACGGTTCGCGGTGGCGGCCTGCAGGGCGTGAGCAGCGTTGCGCTCACGCCATCGACGGGAGTCACGGTCCTTGCCGCGCCCACCTTCAACGCCCAAGGCACCGAGCTCTACTTCACACTGCGCGTCGACGCCGGTGCCGCACTCGGCCTGCGCCGCCTCGTGCTCACGGCCGCGGGCAAACCGCTCGCCACGTCGCGGCCGACCGACGGCGCGTTCCTGATCTCCGCGCCCATCCCCGAGTTGACCGCGGTCGACCCGCAAATCCTCAAGACCGGCGCGGCTGCTGCCACCTTCACCGCGCGCGGCCGCAACCTGACCAACGTCACTGGTGTGCGCATCGAGCCTTCCGACGGCATCACCGTCTCGGGCCCGTTCAATGCGAGTGCCGATGGCAGCAGCTTGACCTTCAACGCTTCGGCGGCGCTCGGCAGCGCTTCGGGCGCGCGCACGGTCATCGTGACCACGGCCGCAGGCGAATCCAGCCCGGTGCAGGCGGCGGGCAACATGATTCGGGTGGCCACGCAGTTGGGCGCGACCTACGCCAACATCGCGTCGCCCGCGGTGGGCGTGGTGATTGGCAGCGCAACGCCCGCACCGGTCAACTTCGACGGCACACTCGCCTCGGCAGCGGTCGGTGTCGTGATCCCCAGCACCCCGGTGACCAACACCGTCACCGGCACCGTCGCGACCACTCAAGTCGGCGTCGTCGTCGGCGCCGTGGCCCAAACCATGGCCCCCACGGGCTGGCTGCAAGGCGCCTCGGGCACGGTCAGTGTCACCGGCATCGGCCTCGGCGCCGTGACCACAGCCTCTGCCGTTCCCGCCACCGGCATTCTTCTCGGCACGCCGGTCGCCAGCCCGGACGGCAGCTCGCTCAGCATGAGCATTGCCGTGGCGCCTGACGCCGCGCAAGTCTTGCGCGAGTTGCGCTTGGGCATTGCCGGCAACGGCAGGCTCAGTTTCGGCAAACCCGGGGCCGCGAGCTTCGGCATTGGCAGCCTGCCGAGCATCAGCTCGGTCTCGCCGATCATGTTTGAGCAAGGCAAGGGCGTGAACCTCGTCGTGCGCGGCAGCAACCTCAGCGGCGTCACCCGCGTCTCGTTCGCGCCCGACAGCGGCGTGCGCGCTGCGGCCGAAATCACGTGGTCGCAAGACGCCCTGGGCGAACTGCTGAGCGTTCCTGTCATTGTCGATTCCGGCGCGTCCTTGGGCAGCCGAGTGGTGCGGCTTGAAGTGTTTGGCGGCAGCACTTCGGCGGATTCAAGCCCTGCCAACACCATCACCGTGGTCGTGCCGCAGTGAGCGAGATTGGAGTACATATGTCCACTACACAAGCCTTGAAGAACAACCCCATTCGGACAGCAGCCAAGGCGCCGTTCGCGCTGAGCCTGGCGAAGGGTTGTGCGCAGGTCACCGACCCTTCACCCGGCTCAGCGCGAACCGGCGGATGTACGCCGCCCCCGCGCTTGACGACTCATCCCATTTCATCGGCCGAACTCGACCCGGTTGCCGAGTTTTCTTCACGTCCTGTTTTTTACACTGCTATGAGGAGCCCCTCCATGAACATGTCAACTTCAAAGCCCACGGCTGCGAGGCGCGGAGCCTCGGCGGTCTTCCTGCTCGCTGCCTTGGCAGCAGCTTCTGCGCAAGCCGCCGTCACTAGCGGCAGCACGGGCGCCGACGGGCCATTGAACCCGACGGTCAACACCGAGATTCAATTGCCCGAGTCCGGCATCCTGAACTACACCACGATCAACATCCCGACGGGTGTGACGGTCAAGTTCAAGAAGAACACGGCGAACACGCCCGTCTTCATCTTGGCCAGCGGCAATGTGACGATTGCGGGGACGATCGATATCCGGGGTTCCGATGCGAAGGCCAGCGGCACCTACGGCGACGGTGTGCTCGGCGATGACGGAATCCCCGGCGTGGGTGGGCCGGGGGGCTACGACGGTGGGCGAGGTGGCCGCGACGATCTGGCGCTGCGCCCAGAGATCATTCGCGGCGGTGCGGGCTTGGGCCCAGGCGGAGGTCTGGGTGGGGTGGAAGGTGCGGACGGCTGCAATTCCATCGGCTACTACCGCTACTTTGGTACGGGTGGCGCATACAGCATTGCCGCCTATCAGGCCGGAGGAGCCGGATACAACTGCGGGGCTTCGACCATCACTGTATTTTCAAAGCCCTATGGATCTCCATTGCTGCAGCCGCTGTTGGGCGGCTCGGGCGGCGGCGGTGGAGGTGGTCGGGCGAACTACGCTGGTTCGGGTGGCGGTGGCGGCGGTGGTGCGATTCTGATTGCCTCGTCCGGTACCTTGCAGCTAACGGGAACGATCAATGCTCGCGGCGGTGACTCAGGTGGCGTTGCAGGCACCAATGCGGGCGGATATGGCGCCGGCGGCTCCGGTGGGGCCATCCGATTGGTCGCAACAACGGTTGCCGGCAATGGCAGTCTGCTCGCGGAAGGTGGGTGTGCCAACGTTAGCAATACGGCGCGCCAAAACTGTCTGGCGACAGGCTACATCAGCCAAAACGGCGGTGCCCCAGGCCGCAGCCGCCTCGAAGGCGAAGCCATCACCTTCACCGGCAGCTCAAGCCCCGCCTATGTGGGCGACACCCCCGGCCCGATCTTCATCGCCGGTGCCCCGGCGCTGAGCATCGCCTCGATCGCGGGCACCACCGTGCCTGCCAACCCCACGGGCAATGCAGACGTGACCCTGCCTGCGAGCACCACCGGCCCGATTGCCGTGGAATTCCAAACCACCAACGTCCCCGTCGGCAATACCGTGCTGCTGCGCGTCGTGCCCGCCTATGGCCAGCCGATCGAAGTGCTGAGCCCGGCCATCGCCGGTACCACGGCGGCTGGCACGGCCACGGTGTCGGTGACGCTCCCTTCTGGCCCGAGCACCTTGCAAGCGACAACCACCTACACCGTGGTCGTCGCCGGCACACTCGACCTCTCGCGCTTTGCGCAAAACGAGAAGGTCGAGAAGGTCGAGGTCACGGTCTCGATGAACGGCACGGCCAAAGCCCGCCTGCTCACCGCGAGCGGCAACGCGTACGACGTGTCTTACGCAGCTTTGCTTGCCGCAGGCTTTCGTGGCTGAGCAGGGCTGAGCGGAACTCAAGGCCCTTCAACACCGAAGCGACGGGTTTGCGCCAACCATGATGACGACAGCAGTCCACACAGCCACGGCACCGGCACCATTGCGTGATCGGGGCCTTGGCGTGCTTGCTGCGTTCAAAGTGGCGGCCATCACTCTGGCCGTCACGGCCATGCCCGTGCACGCCGCCGAGCTGATCGTCGACGATGGTGTGGTCATCAAGTTCGCCACCAACACCCAGTTGGTCGTGCGCGACAAGCTCACCCCGGGCAAGGGCGTGGTGCTCACCAGCCAGAGTGACGACAGCAGCGCCGGCCAGACCAATGCCACGCCGCAAACGCCCGCGGCGGCCGACTGGCGCGGCCTGCGGTTCGAGAAGTCAGCCACTGCCTTCGGCGCGCTTACCCTCAGCGATTGGGCGATTCGATACGCGGGTGCTGCGCAGGGGCCCGAGAGCGGCGCGGCCCTCACGCTGCGCAGTTTCAGCCCCACGCTGCAGTACATCCAGGTCACCGACGCCAGCATCGGGCTGCTTTTGATCGACACGGCCTCGCCTGCCGTCACCGGCTCCAGCTTTCTGCGCAACGCCATCGGCCTGCAAGCCGAAGGCGGCAGCGCGCCGACGATCGGCAGCACGCAGTTCGTGGGCAACAGCACGCAGGGCATTCTCAACACCACGCCGGCCACGGTGATTCAGGCCAGCGGCAACTGGTGGGGCCACGCCAGCGGCCCCAAAGAGGCGGTGGGCAACCCCCAGGGCCTGGGCGATGCGGTCTCGACCGGCGTCAACTACGCGAGCCCCCTCGCCGTGGCACCGCTGATTGCGCCGTCGGTGCGCCTGGCCAGTCCGGCGCCGTATTTCGAGCAGAGCACCGTCGCGCTCGACGTCTCGTGCGTCAACGCCACCGAATACCGCATCGCCGAAGGCGGCGCCTTTGTCGGCACCAGCTTCCAGGCCCTCAGCAACGGCCGCACCACGGTCAACTTCACGGTCTCGGCCGGTGAGGGCAACAAGTTCGTCAGCGTGCAGTTCCGCAACGCTGCCGGCACCGTGGCCAGCGCCACGCTCACAGGCGGCGTGCTGATCGACACCCAGGCGCCGCTGATCGCCATCACGAATCCGGCAGCCGGCAGCGTGATCTCTGCGCCCATCACCGTCGAGGCCAGCGCCAGCGACGCCGCGGGCCTGAGCAGCGTGCGCTTCTATCTCGACAACGTGCTCGTCTCGACCCGCACCACAGGCCCCTACACCTACGCCTGGAACACCGACGCAAGCGCCGACGGCAGCCACAGCGTGCGCGTGGTCGCGCTCGACATCGCAGGCCGCAGCACCGAGGCGAGCAACACCGTGACCGTGGCCCACACCCCGGTTGCGCCCGACTTCGATGGCCCGCAAGTCGCCAACGTTGCCGCCGGCGGCGCGGCGCTCGTAAACGGCGCCACCCTCACGCGCAACGCCAACGTCAGCTTCACCGCCAGCGACCGCAGCGGCATCTCGCGCATCGATTTGCTGCTCGATGGCGCGGTGGTCGCCAGCGCCAGCGGCAGCAGCAGCTACAGCGCCTTGCTCAGCATCGCGAACGTGGCCAACGGCGTGCACAGCCTCGCGATCCGCGCCATCGATTCGCTCGGCAACGTCAGCACCACCAGCTACAGCATCACGGTGGCGCACGCCGTGCCCGATGCGCCGCTGCTCGCCGGCCCCGCCAGCGGCAGCGTCACACGCACCGCAGACGCGGTTGCCAGCGGCACCGCGGCGCCGGGCGCCAGCGTGCTGGTGCTGGTGAATGGCCAGCCCGCCGGGGCTGCCAGTTTTGCCGGCAGCGATGGCCGCTTCTCCAGGCCCATCACCCTCGCGCCCGGCAGCAACCAGATCCAGGCCAGCGCCAGCGACCAGTGGGGCACCAGCGCGCTCTCGGCAGCGCTGCAAGTCACGCTCGACATCACAGTGCCAGCCAGCCCCGGCAGCCTGACCGCGACGTCGATGGCGCAGGGCAAGATCCAGCTCGCCTGGGCGCGCTCGACCGACCCCAACGCCACCGCCTACAACATCTACCGCGCCGCCAACGCCTTCACCAGCATCGAGCAGGCGCTGAAGATCAACGCCAGCGCGCTGACCCTGACCGCGTTCGACGACTTGCCCGCGCAAGACGGCCTCTGGTACTACCGTGTCGTCGCCGTCAACGCCGCCGGCACGCCGTCGCTGCCGACGAACCAGGCGCAAGGCCTCGCCGACAACACCGCACCGAGGGCGCTGTCCGTCGTCTACACCCCGCTGGGCAAGGTCGATGCCGCCAGCGGCCGGGTGGGCCAAGGCCGCATCAACCTCGTCGTCACCCTCAGCGAGGCGCTGCAAGCCACGCCCTACCTGTCCATCGTGCCGCAAGGCGGCGTGCCGATCCCGGTCGAATTGCTCAAGACGGGCGATGTGACCTATGCCGGCAGCTTCCTGATCGACGCCAACAGCCCCTCGGGCACGGCCAACGCGCTGTTCTCGGCGCGCGACATCGTGGGCAACCGCGGCACCGACATCGGCGCCGGCGCCACGCTGCAAATCGACACCGCTGGCCCGGCGCTCTCAGGCATCGTGGTCGCCCCGTCGTCGCCGATCAAGAACGACGCCGCACCCACGATCCAGGCCACTTTCAGCTTCAGCAAGGCGCCCAAGGCCGGCGCCACGCCGCAGTTGCGCTACCTGCTCTCGGGCCCCGTGCGCTCGCCCATCGCCGTGAGCGGCCTGACCCAAGTCAACGCCAGCACCTGGCAAGCCAGCTTCACACTGCCCGCCGATGCCGGCCTTGCCGGCCCCGAGACACTGGCCTTCAGCACCCAGGCGATCGACGACCTCGACAACATCTCGACCAAGGTCACCGCCTTCAACCGCTTCCAGGTTTACTACGGCAACCTGCCGCCGCTCGACGTGCCTTTCGGCTTCAGCGCCAAGGCCCAGCCCGGCGGCAAAGTCGCGCTGTCATGGCAAGCCGTCGACGGCGCCTTCAGCTACCAGCTCTATCGCCAGGCGCCCGGCCAAGCCGAGCTGCAGCCGCTGGTGCGCTCGGGCGGCATCAACCACGCCGACCAAACCACGCAAGACGGCGCCTACAAATACGCCGTGGCCAGCGTGCGCCAGTCCAACGCGCAAGAGTCGGTCTCGGGCCAGAGCGCCTCGGTCAGCGTGGTGGCCAGTTCCACGGCCCCTGGCGCCCCGCAAAACCTCGCGCTGCAGCTCACCGGCCAAGGCATCTACGCGACCTGGGTCGCGCCACTGGCCAGCAGCGTCGATTCCTACAACCTCTACCGCGCCACGGGCACCGGCATCAACAGCATTGCCGGCCTCACGCCGCTCAAGACCCTCATCAAGAACCCTGTCACCTACGACACCAGCCCCTCGCCGCTGCAAGGCGCCTACGTGGTCACTGCCGTCGATGCCGCGGGCAACGAGTCGGCCCCGTCCAACTCGGCCTACCTCAACGCCAGCTTGCTGCCGGTGCGCAACCTCGCAGTGGCCCAACTCGGCGCCCAGCTGCCGCTCATCACCTGGACCGCGCCCAACGGCAACGTCGCCGGCTATTACGTCGATGTGGGAACAGGCGCCAACAAGACCCGCCTCACCGCCAGCGCCATCACCGCCACCAGCTTCACCGACACCGGCTACAGCAGTGGCCAGCGCCTCTACACCGTGTCGAGCGTCGATGCCAACGGCGTCGAGATCGCGCGCGACGTGCTGCTGCCCGCTGTCAGCACCCAGGTCGCCTCGGGCCTGCCCGTGAAGCGCGGCGTGATGAACAAGCTGCAGGTGCAGGTCACCAACACCTCCGCCACATCGCTCGACGCCGTGCGCGCCGTGGTGCGCGTACCGACCAACAAAGACTCGACCCAGTTCAAAGACCACAAGTCAGACCTGCTCAGCCTCGCCCCCAACGAGACACGGCTGGTCAGCGTAATCGTCGGCGGCTACACCGACATGCCGACCCAGGCCGCGGCCCAGGTGGGCGTCGAGATCGCGCCCGAAGACGGCGAGCTGGTCAGCATCAGCCACGGCGAAAGCTTCAGCGTCGGCGACAGCGCCTTGGTGGTCGGCATCGCGACCGAAGAGTTCACCCGCGGCGCAGTCGGCAAGGTGCGCCTCACGATCGAGAACACGAGCGACGTCGACATCGAGCTGCTCACCGCCACCAACGGCGGCAACAACGATTCGTCCGAGCTGCGCTTCAAGATGCTCGACGGCGACGGCAACGTGCTCGCCACCCAGTCATACAAGCAGGCGCTCGGCGCCAATGTGGTCACGCTCACGAGCGGCCTCACGCTCGCGCGCATCCCTGCCGGCGCCAGCTACACCTCAGACACCTTCAACCTCAACGTACCCAGCGGCAGCCCCAACAACATTGCGGTGCGACTGGAGGTCGACAAGCTGCGCTACCACAGCGGCCAGCCCGACGAGATCTTGATCACCGGCCGCGGCAGCGAGAAGGTGGTGTCCCTGCTCGACACCGCCTACTTCGGCGAGGTCATCAACGTCACCCCCATCAGCTCGTTCGGCGACGAAGACGTCACCATCACCGGCCGCGCGCTGGCCCGCGCGGGCAACTCGCCACTGCCCAACACCCGCTTGAAGCTCGTGCTCAACCAGCAAGGCTTCGAGCGCGTCTTCAGCGTGCTCACCGATGGCAGCGGCCAATTCGCTTACGTCTTCAAGCCCACCGTCACCGACTCCGGGCTTTACAAGGTGTCGGCAGTGCACCCCGACATCACCGACCGCCCCGAGCAAAAGGCCTTCGCCATCAACCGCGTGACGGTCGGCCCCACGCCGTACAAGCTCGACGTGCCGCGCAACTACGCGTTCAGCATCCCGTTCGTCGTCCAGGCCGGCCCCGGCACCTCGGCCACGAACCTGCGCCTTACGCTCGACGCAGCGAGCCAGCCCACCGGCCAGATCCCGGCTGGCGTGAGCGCCCAGTTGGCCGCGCCCGTGAGCCTGACAGAGCGCCAGCGCCTGAACCTGCCGGTGAACTTTATCGCCAACAACGACGCTCAGCCCAGCGGCACGCTCATCTTCAACGTCGCGAGCGACGAGCACCCGCTCAGCCCCATCGGCCAGGTGACTGTGAACTACACCTTGTCCGAGGCCAAGCCCTACCTCACTTCGACGCCGAGCTTCGTCGAAACCGGCTTGTCGCAAGGCGCCAGCGAGACCGAGACCGTGCTGGTGCAAAACAAGGGCCTGCAAGACGCGCTCAACCTGCGCTTCACCCTCACCAAGCCCGACGGCACGCCCGCGCCGAGCTGGGCCTCGATCGCCAGCCGCGCCGACGGCAGCATGGCTGTCGGCGACAAACGCTCGATCGACATCGCCTTCACGCCGCCGTCCGCCACCGCCGAGGGTGTGTACGAGTTCCGCCTCACCGTGGTCGGCGACAACGTGCCCGCGCAGTCGCTCAACGTCTACGCCAGCGTCACCCAAAGCGGCCAGGGCAACGTGCTCTTCAAGGCCGCGGACATCTACACCGCCACCGTCGACAAACAGGGCCGCCTCATCCCCGGCCTGGCAGGTGCCCGCATCACGGTGCAAAACGAAGACGTGACCACCGTCACCCAGGAGCTGCTGACCGACAGTCTGGGCGAAGCCTTGTTCCAGTCTCTGCCCTCGGGGCGCTACAAGTTCCGCGCCACGGCGAGCAACCACCAGGAGATCGGCGGGCGCCTCATCGTCAAGCCCGGCATCACCTACAACCAGTCGGTCTTCCTCGACTACAACCTCATCACGGTCGAGTGGAGCGTGCGCGAGATCACGATCCAGGACCGCTACGAAATCACGCTCAACGCCACATTTGAGACCGACGTGCCCGCCGCCGTGGTGGTGCTGCAGCCCGCCAGCGTTAACCTGCCCAGGATGAACGCAGGCGACGTCTATTACGGCGAGATCAGCCTCAGCAACGTTGGGCTGGTGCGCGCCGACAAGGTGACCAAGACGCTGCCGCAAAGCGACGCCTTCTTCCGCTACGAGTTCCTGGTCGACGTGCCGCCAGTGTTGGAGGCGAAGCAGCGCGTGACCATCCCGTACCGCGTGGTGGCATTGCAGCCGCTCGACCAAGCGGCCACCACCGGCACCGCCAGCGGTGGCGGCTGCTACAGCTACAGCGCCCGGTTGTCGGTGTCGTGCGCATTCGTCTGCGCCAACGGCTCAGAGTCCGCGTGCGGATCGTCCATGTCGTGGTTCTCGGTCAGCAGCAGCTCGTGCCCGGGCGGCGCTGGCGGCGGTGGTGGCGGCGGCGGTGGTGGCGGCGGCATTGGCGGTGGCTGGGGTGGTGCCGGCGCCAGCACACCCGTGCCGATGAAGGGCAAGAAGTGTGTGTTCGTACCCAAGGGCGAGATGCAATGCAACTGATGACCGGCGACGCGATGCAAGCGCACATGGGCAGCCAAGTTGTGCCAGCCGCCACAATCCTTCTCGCGCCGGCGTGCGGTCGGGCTTGCGTGGCAAGACAAGGTTCGGCCCGAGACGCTTGGCGTTCGCCCGTTCTGTTGTGGAGGTTGATACGCGGCGCGCTGCTCGTTGTTCTCGCCGCGGCCTGCCTCAGCCTGGCCAACGCCGAAGAAAGCCGCAACGGCCTGATCGTCAGCCTGCCCAACGGCTACGCCACGCTGAACGTGGAAGACATGCGCTTGATGAGCACAGCGCGCGACGTACGCTGGGTGCGGCGGTGGGACGGGCAGGAATGGAAATTCCAGCCGCAATGGGAAAGCCTCTCGCAGAGTTGGAAGAACCTCACCGGAAGCCAAAGTGCTGACAACTCGGCCGGCGCAGTCTCTGCGGGAGGAGGCACCGGTGGCGCGTCGCTATCGTCTGGTGCCAGTGGTGGTGCCAGTGGCGGAGCCGGTGCTGGCTGCTGGGTCTGGGTCGATGAAGACTGGCAACCCTCGGTAGGAGACGCCATCATCGGCGGCATCCCCGATTCAGGCCCCATGCTGGCGGTACGCACCACCCCGTTCAACCGACTGATGGGCGACGACAGCGAAGCCGGTGTGAGCTACCCAACGCCGCAGCGTGTCAGCGTCGACTACGCCAGTTTGTGTGTAGGGTTCAACGTCAGCAGTGGCAGCAGCGTCAGGGACACCGAAGGCATCCGGCGCATCAACGAGCTGTATCTGGGCGACAGTGGGCGCTACGCCTTCAACAACCGCAGCGTGCTGGAAAAGCGCGCCGTGCAACAGCTCCCTCCCGAGGCTGCGGCCAGCCTTTACAGCCAGATGCTCAGCGGAAGCATCACGCTCAACCCCCAAACCAACACCAAGGGCTTCAGGTGGATCGACCGCGGTGGCGACTGGATTGACTACAACACGCAAGGTCAAGTGGTCGCGTATGGTGAGCGCAACAACAACACCATCTGGATGTTGCGCGACACGGGTGGCACCCTGCGTGGCGTGATAGACGCAAACGGGCGCGTGTTGTGGAGTCTGCATTACACGGGGGAACTGGTCACCGAGATCAAAGACTTCCCCGTGGCCGGCCTGGCGCAAGATCTGCCCGCGCGCTCGGTCAAGTACGCCTACGACGTCAGGAACCGCCTGACCCAGGTCACCGATGTGCGCGGCAACGTCACCCAGTACGACTACGACGCCGCCAACCGCATCGTCAGGATCACCGACCCGCAGGGCCACGCCGAGACGCTCAGCTACATCGGTGACACGGTCAAGCAGCGCACCGCCCCTGACGGTGGCATCACCGACTACGCATTCTCCTACGACGACGCCAACAAGCAGTTCATCAGCAAGATCACCGGCCCCGAAACCGCCGCAGGGCGCCGGGTTGAAGACTTCACGCAAAACCGAGCGAGCCAACTCGTGCGGCGCATCTTCAACGGCCAGACCGACGCCGAGATGCGCTACGACACGGGCGCGCGCAGCGAGAGCGCCACCAACGCCCGCGGCTTCACCACCCGCACCACGCGCAACGAGTTCGATCAACGGGTCGAGGTCGTCAACCCCGACGGCACTTCGGTCAAGTACGCTTACTCCGCGCTCAACCTCGGGATGACCGAGAGCACCGACGAAGCCGGCATCAAGACGCTGTATCTGCGCGACGCCAAGGGCAACCTGCTCAAGGTCACCCAGGCCTTCGGCACACCCGATGAAACGGTGATCGAGTACGAGCGCAATGCGCTCGGCCATGCGGTCAAGACCACGCGCAAAGGCCGTACCGAAGCGAACGGCACCGTCACGCTCGATGCCGTGTGGCTCTCCGAGTTCGACGATCGCGGCCGGATTCAAAAGATCACCGACCCCGAAGGCCACGTCCACCGCTATGTGTTTAACCGCGCCGGCAATACCGTGGGGTATACCGACCCCCGCGGCTACAGCATGCGCTTTGAAGTCAACGCCGAGGGGCTTCTCACCAAAGTGACCGATGCCCGCGGCCGGGTGGTGTCGATCGCCCACGACAAACTCGGCAACACGCTGAGCCAGACCGACGCACGCGGCAAGATCGCCCAAATGGCCTATGACGCCATGAGTCGCGTCACGCAATACACCAACCCCATTGGCGGCGCCTACAAGATTCAATACAACGGTCAAGGCCTGCCAACCCAAGAGACCGACGAAGACGGACGCACCAGCACGCTGGAGTTTGACAACCTCTTGCGCCTGACCAAGCAGGTCGACCCGCTCGGCAACGCCACCCAATACAGCTATCAGATCCCCGATGGCACGCAGGCCGGCCAAGTAGGTGCCCTGCAAGACCCCACCGAGATCCAGTACCCCACCTTCACCCAGCGCCTGCGCTACGACCAGCGCGAGCGCCAGACCAGCCGGACCCTGCTCAACCCCAACAGCCTGGGCACCGAAGGCTTGGTCAGCAGTACCGTCTACGACCAGCGAGGCCGCGCCACGAGCGCGACCGACCCCAACGGCAAGACCCGCTTTTATGCCTATGACGCGCTCGGCCAACTGCGTGAGACCACCGACAGCCTGGGCAACAAGACCAGAGCGCTGTACGACATGCGCGGCAATCTGCTCCAGATCACCGATGCCAAAGGCAACGCCAGCAAGTTCGAATACGACCGCAACAACCGTGTGGTCAAGGAAATTCAGCCGCTGGGACAAACCACCGCGTACAGCTACGACCCCGCGGGCAACCTGACCGAGCGCAACGACGCCAATGGCAACAGAGCGACCTACACCTTTGATGAGGTCAACCGCGTCGGCGAAGTCAAGCAATACCTTGGTGGCACCGTCCTGGCCCGCACCACCACCTACACCTGGGACGACACTGACAACCTCATCGCCTGGTCCGACATTGACCACACTCGCCCCGCAGGCCAGCAAACCACCAGCGCCAGCGCCAACTACGACGACGCCAACCGCCTGACCGGCGAGACGATCACTTACCCCACCCCTGCCGGCGGCAGCCACAGCCTGAGCTATGGCTACACCTACAGCCTGGCCGGCTACAAGACCCGACTCACCTGGCCCGACGGCACCGCCATTGACTACGGCCACAGCGCGCATGGTGAGCTGGAGACCGTCACCATCCCTGGTGAAGGCAGCATCAGCGTCAACGAGTTCAAGTGGTTCGCGCCGGCCAAGGTCACCTTGCCCGGCGGCACCACCCAGGAGCGCACGCTTGATGGCCTGCTCCAGCTCGAAGGCCTCAAGGTCAAAACCCCGGGCCAGCAAACCGTGCTCAGCGTGGCCAACACCTTTGGCAAAGTGCAGGAGCTGAAGACCAGCAACCGCACCGACGCGACCGACGCCGCCAGCGCGACCAAGAGCAGCAGCTTCGGCTACGACGACGAAATCCGCCTGACCCAGGCCACGGTCGATTCGGGTGGCGTGTTCGGCACCGACACCGAAAACTTCACCCTCGATGCCGTGGGCAACCGCATCGCCCACAGCAAGGTCACGGGCGCCTGGACCTACGACACCAACAACCGCCTTACCCAGCGTGGTACCGGTGGCAACGCCACCACCTACGAGTACGACGCTGCCGGCAACCTGAAGAAGAAGACCGAGCCTGGCACCCGAGTTACCCAATACAGCTACGACACCCAAAACCGGCTGGTCGAGATCAAAGACGGCGCGGGCCAGTTGATTGCCCGCTACGGCTACGACCCGCTTGACCGACGCACCTGGCGTGAGCAGTACCGCGACCTGACTGGCGCCTCCCTGGCGCAAGCCAAGCGCAGCCACTACCTCTACGCAGACGAAGGCCTGGTGGCCGAGAGCCAGCAAGACATCACGCTCAATGCCGATGGCAGCGTGTCCGCCGGCGCTGCCCCAGCCATCGGCACGCAGTACGGCCCGCGCCCCGATTCCGAGTTCACCACCGGCATGCTGTTCATCAAGACCAGGAACAGCAACAACCAGGACACGGTTGCCTACTACCACCACGACCAGATCGGCACGCCCGTCCAGGCGACCGACAAGGCGGGCAACATCGTGTGGTCGGCCTACTTCAACGCCTTTGGCAAGGCCAGCATCAATACCCCAGCAGCAACAGCAGACAAGCCCACCATCACCTCCAACCTGCGCCTGCCTGGTCAGGTCGAAGACCCCGAGACCGGGCTGCACTACAACTACCGCCGCTACTACGACGCGAGCACGGGTCGCTACATCACGCAAGACCCGATTGGCCTGGCGGGAGGTATCAACCAGTACCGCTACGCGGGGGCCGACCCGGTCAACCTGATTGACCCTACGGGCGAAATCGTGCCGGCAATCGTTGCTGCTGCCGAACTCATCGCGCTATGCAGCGCAGAGTGCACTCTCATGGACGTGGCCGTAGATGCCATCAGCGGCGAGTGCGTCGACGTGGCAAACACGGCCAAGGAATGCGCGAAGAATTGCGCGCTCACGCTGGGCGTGGGCTGGGCTGTGGGAAGGGCGTGGAAGTATGGGAAGCGGCTCTGGGAAAGTATGCCTTGTGCACTGAACAGCTTTCCCGCTGACACCCTGGTTCACGTCAAACCCAGAGGCGCGACAGAGGTGGATGCGCGAAGCGGGAAGAGCGAACTCATTGCCATCAGTCAGCTGAAGATCGGCGATGAGGTGTTGTCGTTTGCCGAATGGAAGGACAAAAGCTCAGCGACAGCGGGTGACGAGCGTTTGAGTTACGAAAAGGTGGTGGATGTCTTCACCAACCAAATGGCGCGAACGCTGGTGCATCTGACACTGGACAACGGTCAGACCTTGACTGCGACCGATGGGCACCCATTCAAAACCACCGAGGGCTGGCGTGACGCGATCATGCTCAAGCGGGGAGGTAAGTTACTCATCAAGGGCGGTGACAGCGATTCAGACGTTGAGCGGGTCAACACGATCACAGATATGTACACCGAGCAGAAAACACTACCGGTGTTCAACATCGAGGTGGCCAATGCACACACGTTTCTTGTCGGTGAAAGTGGCGAGATAGTTCACAACGGATGTAAGCCCTCTCGTGCCGCAAAGGGCGCGAAGACCGTTGCAGAAGCGGGCGCTGATCTTGCAAAGGATCTTGGGCGTAATCGCGTGTCTGCTCGGACTGCAGGCGGCAAGCAGATCGATATCGACCTAGCCGGCAGGGGCCATTTCGACAAGGCCACCGGGACAATGATCGAGACGCCGCATGTCCAGACGTCCAATCTCAACGTAGGGCCGAACGGGAGGGTGAGTGCGAGCAACACCACACACCGGTCAGCGACCATGGACGATATCCGCACAGCGCGGAAGATTTCGGAGCGCGAATAATGAAAGACACTTTGACAAGAATCGAACGGTGGTACGCGAGCCAATGCGATGGTTCGTGGGAGCATCAATACGGCCTTCGCATAGACACCATTGACAACCCCGGTTGGCAAGTACAGGTTGATCTCAGCGGAACCCCATTACGTGAACGCACCTTTGATGAGCTGAACATTGACCGGACCGAGGCAAACTGGCTGCGATGTCGAGTCCGGGAGGGCAAGTTCGAAGGCTTTGGTGGCCCCGGGAACTTGAAAGAAATACTCATTGTCTTTCTGGAGTGGACGGAGCCGCTAAAGATCTGACGATGCGTTGCTGTTCAGGGAGCACGGGCTCTCCCTGGACCGGTCTAGAGGAGCAGACAGCACAGAGACAGGGTCAGGCCTTACTTCTTGCCCAATGTGCCGGTCGCAGTCTGTATACGTGATGAGCGAGTCTTTAATTTCTGATTGAGTTGAAACGGTCGCGATATGCAAACCTGCCCCAAATGCCACCACGTTCGCCAGCCGAACGAAACCGCGCCTGACTGGCAATGCCCAGCCTGCGGTGTGGCCTATGCCAAGGCGGCTGACGCTGCGCGCCCGCAAGAACTGCGCAATCCGGCAACCCAAATGGTGAGCACGGCTGAAGATCGCCGCTCTTCATGGCGCAAATGGGTCTGGTTGGGGGTGCTGGCCGGTGCGCTGGTTTCGGGTGTCCATCTGGTGCAAAAGCGGCAAGGCGGGGCCTCCGGCGCCGGCAACTGGTTGGGTGGCGGCATGAGCACTGAGCAAATGCACGCGCTGGCCTCCACCGTCAAGGCGGGTGAGGTCGTGATGTACACGACCACCGAGTGCCCTTACTGCGCGCAAGCCAAGGGTTGGCTCCGCCAAAACGGTTTCGCTTTCAACGAATGCAACATGACCCTGAGCCGCGAGTGCGAGCGTGAGTTCTTGAGCTACGGCGGCAACGGCACACCCTACTTGGTGGTGCGCGGCCAGCACATGAAAGACGGCTTCGATTCAGACCAATTTCTTGCGCTGCTCAAGCAATAGCCGCAGCGCAGACGCACGGACCGGCAGCAACGACGATGGCAATGAGCATGACGACAGCAACACCCACGCGCCAACCCCTGCGGCTGGCTGCGGCTCGGCTGTCGATCCCGCGCGGCCTGCTCGGTGCCTGCCTCATCGCCGCCGGCTTGCTTGCAGCCCCCGCAGCCCAAGCCCAGGAAACCGTCTGCGCCCGCGTCAAGATCGAGATCAAGCAAGAGCTGACGCTGGAGCGCCAGGCCTTCGATGCCGAGATGAAGATCAACAACACCACCGACAGCGGCGTGATCGAAAACGTCTCGGTGGTGGTGAAGGTGACCGATGAAAACGGCACGGCCGTGGCCGTGACCGACAACCCCAACGATGCGTCGGCGAAGTTCTTCATTCGCCTGTCGAACAAGCAAAACATCTCGGCCGTCGATGGCACGGGCAGCGTCAGCCCCAAGACCACCAGCATCATCGATTGGCTGATGATCCCGGCCCCCGGCTCGGCCGGCGCCAGCCCGCTGGGCAAGAAATACCTGGTCGGCGCCACGCTCAAGTACCGCTTTGGCGGTGAAGACACGGTGCTCGAAGTCTCGCCCGACGTCATCACCGTCAAGCCCTTGCCGCTGCTCACGCTCGACTACTTCTTGCAGCAAGACGTGATCGGCGACGACCCGCTCACGCCTGAGATCGAGGCGGTAGAGCCCGCGACGCTGGGCGTGCGCGTCAAGAACAACGGCTTCGCCACCGCCAAGAACCTGAAGATCGACTCGGCCCAGCCCAGGATCGTCGAGAACAACCAGGGCCTGTTGATCAACTTCACGCTCACCGGCAGCTACGTGAATGACGCGCCCACGCAAAACACGCTGCTCGTCAACTTTGGCGACATTGCGCCCAACACCAGCAAGATGGGCCGTTGGCTGCTCGAGACCACGCTCGCCGGCAAGTTCACCGAGTTCACCGCCAAATTCAGCCACGCTGATGAGCTGGGCGGCTCGCTCACCTCGTTGCTGCAAGCCACCAACGCCCACTTGCTGATACGCGACGTGCGGGTCGACCTGCCCGGGCGCGACATGGTGCGCGACTTCCTGGCGCAAGACGGCGACGTGATTCGCGTCTACGAGTCGGAAGGCGCCGACACGCTGGTGACCGACCGCAGCAATGTCGCGCAAGTGACGGCCGGCGTGAACGGCGCGGGCAATGCCAGCTACCGCATCACATTCTCGGCCACTGCCGGCTTTGCCTACCTCAAGCTGCCCGACCCCTTCAACGGCACCAAGGCGCTGGGCACGATCAAGCGCTCCGACGCCAAGCAAATGTTGCCCGAGAACGCTTGGCTGTCCAAGACCCGCAACCTGGAGGCGCAGCGCTGGGAGTATTGGATCAACGTCTTCGACGTCAACACCACCGGCACCTACGACGCCGAGTTCAAGGCGCCGCCGCCGGTGGCCACGCCGCCGCAGTTGCAGTTCATCCCCGACCGCACGACCAAAGAGCAGCAGCAGGTGTCGTTCCTGGTCGAGGCCAGCAGCCCTGGCGGCTTGCCGCTCACCCTCAGCGCCGCGCCGCTGCCCGCAGGCGCACGCATCATCGCCCAAGCCGCCGATCCGCTGGCGCCCGGCCTGACGCGTGCCCTGTTTGACTGGACGCCGCCCAAAGGCTCGGTCGGCAACTACCTCATCACCTACAGCGCGACCGACGGCACGCTGGTGGGCGCGCGCTCGGCCAGCATCAAGGTCGAGTCGAGCGCGCCGCCGCCGGGGCCGGGCACACCGACCATTGACGCGCCGGTGTCGGGTGCCCAGGTGGCCACGGTCAGGCCCACGCTGGGCGTGCAAACCTCCAGCAACCCGGCCGACCCGACCACGCAGCTGCAGTTCGAGCTGTACGCCGACGCCGCCATGACGCAATTGGTCGAGACCGCAGTGGTCGCCGAGGCCCCGCCCGCGCCCGGCAACGGCGCCGGCCCGGTGCCGCAGCCCACCACCTGGCAGCCCGCGGCCGACCTCAACGACAACACCAACTATTGGTGGCGTGCGCGCGGCTACGACGGCACGGCGGTCTACAGCCCGTGGGTCAACGGCCGCTTCTTCGTGAATCTGTTCAACGACGCGCCCGACACCTTCAACCTCAGCAGCCCCGCGCCCAACGCCGAAGTCGCGCAGCTGCAACCGGTGCTGGGCTGGACCAACAGCAGCGACAAGGACGGCGACGCCATTGCCTACGGTGTGGCCATCTACCAAGACGCGGCGCTCACGCAACGCGTGACGCAGGTGGATGCCTTGCCGGCCGATGCGAGCGGCAGTACCCACTGGGCGGTGGGCTTGGCGCTGACCAACCACGCCACCTACTACTGGCGCGTCACGGCCACCGATGCGCTGGGCGCGCAGACCGACTCGATGGCGCGGCCCTTCCTGGTCAACACCGGCAACACGCCACCCACGGTGCCCGTGCTCTTGAGCCCGCAATTGGGCGGCCAAAGCACCAGCAGTACCACGCTGCTGACGATTCAAAACAGCGTCGACGCCGATAACGACCTCATCACCTATGTGTTTGAGATCGACACGGTGAACACCTTTGATTCGGGCGACAAGCGCTCGTCGGACCAGATGATTCAGAGCGCGGGCGCTGCAACCAGTTGGAGCGTGAGCAGCCTGGTCGAGAACAAGCGTTACTACTGGCGCGTGAAGGCGCAGGACGGCCGCGCCGAATCGGCCTGGAGCGGTGGCGACTTCCTGATGAACGCCGTCAACGAAGCACCCCCAGCGCCGACGGTGGCCAACCCCGGCGACGCAGCGTGGACGGCCGCGCTGCAGCCCAGCCTGCAAGCCAACCCCGTGCTCGACCCCGAGGGCGACGCGGTGAGCTATCAGTTCGAGGTGTACCGCGACGCGGCGCTCGCCGACAAGGTGATCGAGGGCAGTTCGGGCAACACGGGTTGGATCGTGTCGGCGGCACTGACCGACAAGACCACCTACTGGTGGCGCGTGCGCGCGGCCGACCCGCAACTCATGGCCAGCGCGTGGTCGGGCGCCACCGTGCTTTACGTGAGCAGCGGGCCTTATCAAGACCCGACGATTCAGCTCACGGCGCCGGCAACTCCCATTCAGCCCACGCTGGTCGGAAGCCGCAAGATCGCCACGCTGCGCTGGGAGGGTACCGACCCCAACATCGAGCCCAACATTGCGCTGTACTACAGCACCAGCAACGCCGGGTTCACCGGCAATCTGATCGTCGACGGATTGCGCCAGACCGCTGGCACGCAATCGGGCACCTACGACTGGGACGTCACCGCGCTCGCGCCGGGGGACTACTACGTCTATGGCGTGATCTACGACGCCAAGGGCGTGGGCCGGGCGTATGCGGCCGGTGCGGTGGTGATTCGCACCGCCACGCAAACGGGTGTGATCAGGGTCTCGCGCAAGAACCTGGCGACGAATGAGAAGGGCACCTCCAGGACCTTTACCGTCAAACTCGGCAAGCTGCCTGCTGCCGACGTGGTGGTTGCGCTCTCATCGACCAACCTGCGTGAGGGTGACGTGAGCCCGCATTCGTTCAGCTTCACGCCGGCGAACTGGAGCGAGGCGCAAACGGCCACGGTCACGGGACGAGACGACTGCGTGCTCGATGGCAGGCAGTCTTACCAGATCTTGCTGGGCGCAGCATCTTCACTTGACCCGAACTACATCGGCCTCGTGGGCCAAGCGGTGGCCGCCACCAATGCCGACTCGAGCGACAGGTCAAGCAACACCAACTCGCCTGACATTCACATCTGCAACTACACCCTGGTCAGTTCGCTCAAGGTGAGCACCAGGCTGTGGGAGTACGTGTTCCGCGTCGAGGTGACGAACACCGGCCTCAGCGTGCGGGGTGTGACGGCCACGCTCGGCGGCATGCCCGGCACCATCACCGTGCCCGACAACTTGGTGGTGGGCGCGGTGGCAACGAACGAGACCGTCAAGTCGAGCGACACGATCACGCTGCGTTCGACGACGAAGTTGGCGAACCCGGTCAGCTACATCAAACAGCGGGCGGCTTGGAGTGTGACAATCCAGCGCTGAGCACAGGGGCCGAGTTGCCTTGCCGGCCGGTGTGATCCCGAGCCGCGTTCAGCCTCAGAGAAGCAGACCTTTCTGCCTGACCCTTCGCCAAGCTCAGGTCAAAGCGGGTCGAAGGCCAGGACAAGCTTTCGGAGCCCCCAGGCGTGCCGACACCACCTTTTCGATTTTGAGGTCTTTGCGTATGCACCCTGCCGCCATGGCGCGCGCTCCGGAGCGCGGCTTCACCCTGCTGGAGTTGCTGGTGGTGATCGTCATCATCGGCCTGCTGGCGGCCTATGTCGGGCCCCGGTATTTCTCGCAACTGGGCAAGTCCGAGCGTGGCACGGCCAAGGCGCAGATCGAGGGTTTGGGCAAGGCGCTCGACGCCTACCGGCTCGACACCGGCCACTACCCAACGACAGAGCAAGGCTTGGCCGCGCTCTTCAACAAGCCCAACGACGAGCTGAAGTGGAGTGGCCCGTACCTGCAAAAGCAAGTGCCGCTCGACCCCTGGGGCCATGCCTATGTCTACCGCTCACCGGGACAGGGGGGCGACTTTGACCTCACGTCCAATGGCAAAGATGGCCAGCCTGGGGGCGAGGGTGAGGGTGCTGATGTTTCCTACCGCTAACAGCCGGAGCCCCACTGCCTCCGCAAGACTCGATTCGAAGCGAACGGGGCTTGATGTGCCGCCGATCTTGAGCCATGGCCTACGCTGAACCCCTGGCGCCAGCCGACACCCCCACGCGTGGCGCCAGCAGCAGCCGGGTGCGCCTGCGCGTGCGCTCCGCTGACGGCGCGACGCGTTGGGTCGAGCACCTTGACGTGACCGAGGCCGAAGCCGTGCGCCGAGCGCTCGCGCAGGGCAGCAAGGTGTTGACGATCGAGCACATGAGCAATGCGGCGGCGGCTCGCGGTGGCTCGCGCTTTGCCTTGCTGCTGTTCAGCCAGGAGCTGTTGGCACTGCTCGACGCGGGCCTGAACCTGACTGAAGCCTTGAGCACGCTGCACGCCAAAGAGCGCCAGCCCCTGGTGCGCGAGGTGTTGGCGCAAATACTCCACGCACTGCGCGAAGGGCGCAACTTCTCGGACGTGCTGTCGGCGATGCCGCAGCACTTTCCCGAGGTCTACGCGGCGACCGTGCGTGCGGCTGAACGCACCGGCGATATGCGCCAGGCGCTGGCGCGCTTCATTGCCTATCAGTCGCAGTTCGACACCATCCGCAAGAAGCTGATCTCGGCCGCGATCTACCCGGTGATGTTGTTGGCCGTGGGTGGCTTCGTGGCTTTGTTCTTGCTGGGCTATGTGGTGCCGCGCTTCAGCGCGGTGTACGAGTCGTCGGGGCGCGAGATGCCGTGGCTCTCGAGCCTGCTTCTGAGTTTCGGCAAGGCGATTCACGGGCACTGGCAAGTGGCCTTGCTCGGCTTGGTGCTGGTCGGCGTGTCGGCGATCTGGGCGCTGAGCCGGCCGCAAGGGCGGGCGGCACTGATGAACACGTTCTTGCGCTTGCCGTGGTTCGCCGGCAAGGCCAGCGAGTTCAGGCAAGCGCGCTTCTATCGCGCAGTGAGTCTGCTGCTCGCCTCGGGCATTGCATTGCCGCGCGCCATGGGCATGGTGACGGGTTTGCTCGGGCCGGCAGAGCAGCTGCGGCTGGCGCAGGCCCGGCTGGCCGTGGAGCAGGGGCAGTCGCTCTCGACTGCGCTGCTCGCCGTGGGCCTGGCCAACCCGGTGGCCGAATCGCTGATCAAGGTGGGCGAGCGCTCGGGCCAACTCGCTGACATGCTGGAGCGCACGGCGCGCTTTCAAGATGACGACTTTGCGCGCTGGGTCGATTGGGCCTCGAAGCTGATCGAGCCGATCTTGATGGCGGTGATGGGTATCGTGATCGGCGCCATCGTGGTGCTGATGTACATGCCGATTTTCGATTTGGCGGGGAGTTTGCAATGACGTTGCTCACGCCCGAGTTGATGGCGCGTGCTCGGTCGTCGAGCGAAAGCGCCCAATCGACAGCGGTGCAGCGCCTGCAAGAACTGGCTCGCCTGTCGCCGGACGAGGTGATGGCTGCACTTGGCGAGCAGTTCGGCTGCCCGGTGCTGAGCATGCGCAGCTTGCAGGCAATGGAGCCGCTGTTTGACCGCATCCCGTACACCGAAGGCATGCAGCGCCAGGTGCTGGCCGTGCGCGATGAAGGCGGTCGCGCGCATTTGGTGTTGGGCGACCCTTTTGACGGCGGCACCGAAGAGTGGGCCTTGCGCCGTTGGGGCGTGATCGATGACGTGCCCAGCATCGCATTGGCTCACCCCGAAGACTTGCAGGCGTTTTTTGCGCAGCTTGAGCGGCAGATGCGCGCCATCAACGGGTTTGACGGCAACCCGGCGGCTGCGGGTGATGAAGAGGTGGCGGCAGTGATCACGCTGGCCAGCATCGGCGACGATGCGAGCCCGGTGGTGAAGCTCGTCAACTCGACGATCTACGACGCGATCAAGCTCCAAGCCAGCGACATTCACCTCGAATGCGATGCGGGCTGCCTGCATGTCCTGTACCGCATTGACGGCGTGTTGGTGCCGATCACGCAGGCGCAGGGCCACGACATGGCCGAGCAAATCATCTCGCGCGTGAAGGTCATGGCCGAACTCGACATCGCCGAGCGCCGGGTGCCGCAAGACGGGCGCTTCAAGGTGCGGGTGAACGCGCGCGAAATTGATTTTCGGGTGTCGGTGATGCCCAACATCTTCGGCGAAGACGCGGTACTGCGATTGCTCGACCGTCAGTCGCTCACCGAAGAAGCCAAGTCGTTGCGCCTGGACAATCTTGGGCTCGATGCGCCGGCGATGGCGTCGATCCGGCGTCTGGCGAGCAAGCCGCACGGCATGCTGCTGGTGACCGGGCCCACCGGCTCGGGCAAGACGACCACCTTGTACGCGGCGATCACCGAGATTCACACCGGGCGCGACAAGATCGTGACGATTGAAGACCCGGTGGAGTACCGGCTGCCGCGGGTGCTGCAAATTCCGGTCAACGAGAAGAAGGGCCTGACTTTTGCCCGCGGGCTGCGCTCGATCTTGCGGCACGACCCCGACAAGATCATGGTGGGTGAGATTCGCGACGATGAAACCGCGCAGATTGCGGTGCAGGCGGCGCTCACGGGGCACCTGGTGTTCACCACGGTGCATGCGAACAATGTGTTTGACGTGCTGGGGCGCTTCTTGCACATGGGGGTGGACGCCTACAGTTTTGCTGCGGCGTTGAATGGCATCGTGGCGCAGCGCCTGCTGCGGGTGAACTGCCCGCAGTGCGCGGTCGAGGTCACGCCTTCGGCGGACGAGTTGGCAATGGCGGAGTTGACGCCGGAGCAGGTGCAGGGCTGGGTCTTCAAAGTGGGCAAGGGCTGCGGCAATTGCCGCGGCGCGGGTTACAAGGGCCGGCGTGCGGTGGCCGAAGTGCTGGTGCTTGACGACGCGATGCGCGAGCTGATCGTGGCCAGGGCGCCGATCTCGACGCTGAAGGAACGCGCGGCCTTGAATGGCTTGCGCCCGATCATGGCCTCGGCTCTGGCCTGGGTGAGGCGTGGCGAAACAACGATCGACGAGGTGATGCGTGTGGCCGGCTAAGAAGGGCGCAGCCGCCGGGGTGCTCTACCTCAGCCTGGGCGCTCGCAGCGTTGACGCAGCGGTGCTTGCTCACGGGGCCTGGGTTGCCGGGAGTGTTGTCAGTGTGCCGGTTGATCGGGTGCATGGTGTCGCCCTGCCGGTGAATGCGTTGTTGGAGGCGCTGACGCGTCTGCGTGGAGCGCTCGAAGACCGCCGTGCACTGAATGGGTCGGTTCGAGAGTTGCGCGTTCTGGTGGCCGACACCTGGCTGGCGTCGACCCGCCTGCCGTGGAGCAGCAGTTTGCGCTCGGCAGTGACGGCAGAGGCGTATGCGCGGGCCCAGCTCGCTGCCGCAGGGTATGAGCTGACCTTGGGCGAGCTGATTCGCATGGACGATGCGGGCTATGGCGAGCCGCGCTTGGTCGTGGCCTACCCGGTGGCGCTGATGCAGGCGCTGCAAGCCTTGGCCCACGAGCGCGGTGCGGTCTTGTGCGCAGTGCTGCCAATGAGCGTGGCGGCATGGGCGCTGCCGCAGCGCTCGGGTGCACCTGCCTTGGGTGTGATCGATGAAGGCATCACTTTGGTGGCCCAAGGCGGCAGGCGAATCGCCGAGGTGCATGTGCGCGGGCAGGGTGCGCAGGGCGAGTCGCGGGCCAACGGGCTCAAGCCCTTGTGGCAACGCTTGCGCTTGCGCGATGCTGAACTCGGCGCCTCGGCACGACTGGCTGTGCTGGATCTGTCGGGCGGTGTCGGAAGAGCCGATCTTGAACTGCTTCCCATTGAGTTGCCGAAGGGCGCACCGCAGCCTCAGGTGTCGCTCAGATTGCAGCTTGCTCGCCTGAGCATGACGCGCAAGCTGGCCTTGGACGCTGTGGATGCGCGGGCTGCGGTGAGCATGCTGCAAGGGCTGGCCGCGGGGGTGGCACTGCTTGTGGCCGGCATGGCGTTGCTCCATGCCTGGCAGGCCGCAGGGGTCGGGCGCGCCGCTCGCGCCGCGCTGAGCGCCGCACAGTTGGCACCAAGCGCTCAAGTGGGCAAGAGCTGGAGCCGCGAGGACGTGGCACGCGTGCAGGCGGTGAACCAGGCAGTGCGCGAGTTGAACATGCCGATTGCTGCGGTCTTGACCGCGTTGCGGCCGCCGCGCGACTTGCACGCGGCGGTGCTGAGCGTCGAAGTGGGTGCGGCGGCCGCCGAGACCGCGGGTCGATCGACGCTGCGAATCGTGGCTGAGGCGCAAGCCGCGGTCGATATGACACGCTACGTTGCCTTCCTGGCTGAGCGCAAGCACTTGAATGGCGCCTACCTGACCCGCCATGAGATCGCAGAGGATGCACCAGGTCGCCCCTATCGATTCACTGTGGAGGCGGTGTGGAAGGACTGAGCCCACTGACGCGGTGGCCCCGGCAGTTGATGTGGGAGCTGGGTCGTCTGTCGCGTGCTTTCTTGCGCCGATTCGGCGGCGCTGGCGTGGTCATCGTGTTGGGCCTCGGCCTGACCGTGGTCGCGAGTATGGTGGCGCGCCAGGACGATGCGGCAGCCGCATTGACCCGGCAGGCTGCGCTTGCGCAGCGCGAGTCGGCGGCAAAGCGCGCGGCTGCGACCCCCCAGGCCGACGGGCGCGACATGCTGGCAGCCTTTGAGCGCCAGCTGCCGGCCTACGAGCACGTGCCAAGGGCGCTTCAGGATTTGCTGGATCTGGCGGCAAAAGACGGGCTCGAGGTCAGCAAGGGCGACTACCGCCCACAGCCCGATGCGCAGGGGCGTTTCATGCGCTACCGCATGGCCTTGCCCGTCAAAGGAAAATCAACGGCGGTGCAGCACTTCATGGTCACGGTGTTGGCATCGCAGCGGACTCTGGCACTCGAAAGCGTGCAGTTCAAGCGCCAGGGGATCGATTCAAGTGAGGTCGAGGCCCGCATCCAATGGACGCTGATGACGCAGCTCCCGTACGACGGCGTGCCTGCGGCGACCAAGGGCGCCCTGCGATGAGTGCCTTTACGTGGCGTCGCCTCTTGGGTTTGACCCTGGTGCTCACGCTGGTGGCCGCGTACTTTGCGCCGTCACCACAGCCCGACGACAGCTTGCAACTCAGCGACCGCACCCGCAAAAACCTGGCGCCAGTGGCTGCCGGCGCGACGCGCTCGGGCGGGTCAGGCAGTATCGAGGTGTTGGCGATTCGCCCGCGCAACCCCGGTCAAGCGGACGATGCGCAGGGGGTGTTCAATTCGCGGCAATGGCTCAAACCAGGGAGCGCTGCCCCCACGGCGCCGAAGGCTGTTCCGGTGGTGACAGCTGCAGGTGAGCTTGCGCAAGCACCGCCGTTGCCATTCAAGGTGCTAGGCCGGTATTGGGAGGACGGCCAGGAGCTGGTCTTCCTGCAGCACAACGAGCAAAACCTGGTGGTGCGTGTCGGTGACACGATCGGATCGGTCTACAAGGTGGAGCGCCTGGAGGGCAACACACTGACTTTGCGCTACACCCCGTTGAATCAAACGCAGACGTTGACTGTCGGCGCGGCAGCGAATTGAGAGAAGCAGCATCATGAAGGTTGAACGATCTGGCGCAGGTCTGGCCTATTGGCTGGTGGCGATCACCCTGGTGGCGCTTTCGGGATGCGCCGGCACGCAGGCCTACAGTGAAGGCAAGACGCTGCTGGGCGAGGGCAAGGTCGAGGAAGGCCTGGCCAAGATTGAAGAGGCGGTGCGTTTGGAGCCGACCAATGCCGAGTACCGCATTGCCCTGGCGACGCAGCGCGCCTCGTTGATCAATGGCTTGGTCGCGGCCGGCGAGGCGGCACGCCGCGAGGGGCGCCTGACCGAGGCTGAGCGGGCTTACCGCAGAGCGCAGGGCTTCGACCCCGAAAACCCAATGGCCCGGCAGGGGCTGGAAGCCTTGGCGACCGAGCGGCGCCATCGCGCTGCGACCGCGGAGGCAGAGGCAGCCTTCAAGAGGGGTGGCGAGCTCGATCTCGCGGAAGCCTCGGAGAGGCTGCGCCCAGTCCTGTCTGAGAACCCGAACCAGAAGGATGCCTTGAATCTGAGGGCTCGCATTGAAGACGCACGCACGAAACTCGCCAAACCGGAAACCAGGCTGGCTGCCATCTATCGCAAGCCGGTGACGCTGGAGTTTCGAGATGCGCCGCTGCGTTCGGTGTTTGATGTGATTGCAAAGGTTTCAGGTCTTAACTTCTTCTTTGACCGCGACGTCCGCCCCGACTTGAAGGCGACGATTTTCGCGAAGAACACGTCGATCGAAGACGCGGTGCGACTCTTGATGGTGACCAACCAGCTCGAACAAAGTGTGCTCAACGAGAACTCGATCCTCATCTACCCGAGCACACCGCAGAAGCTGAAGGAATACCAAGCGCTCACGGTGCGGTCTTTCTACCTGACCAATGCCGATGTGAAGTCGGTCTCGAACTCAATCAAGACGCTCGTGAAAACCAAAGACCTCGTGATTGACGAGCGGCTGGGCATCATCATCATGCGCGACACGCCGGAGGCGATTCGCATGGCCGAACGCATCGTGGCGCTGCAAGACTTGAGCGACCCGGAGGTGATCCTGGAGGTGGAGGTGTTGGAGATCAAGCGCTCACGTTTGCTCGAACTCGGCGTGCAGTGGCCAAGCCAGCTCACTTTGTCGCCGCTGGTGACCGTCGGAGAGCCGCTCACTCTGGCGGATCTGAAGAACCTGACCACGTCGACAACCGCGGCCAGCATCGGCAGCATGAACATCAACGCGCGCAAGGAAGACCAAACCGGCAACGTGCTCACGAACCCGCGCATTCGGGTGCGCAACAAGGAGAAAGCCAAGGTCCTGATCGGCGACCGCGTGCCGGTCATCACGACCACATCAACCTCCACTGGCTTTGTCGCGGAATCGGTGAGCTACATCGATGTCGGTCTGAAGCTGGAGGTTGAGCCCAATATCTACCTGGATGAAGAGGTGTCGATCAAGATCAATCTCGAGGTTTCAAACCTGGTGCGAGAGGTGTTGAGCAAGGGCGGGACTTTGGTCTATCAGATTGGCACCCGGGGGGCCTCAACCGTTTTGCGCTTGAAGGATGGCGAAACTCAAATTCTGGCGGGGCTCATCGGCGACATCGACCGCACGACGGCAAACAAGGTGCCTGGCTTAGGCGAACTGCCGATTGCGGGGCGTCTGTTCGGCAGTCAAAAGGACGAGGCGGAGCGCACCGAGATTTTGTTGTCTATCACGCCGCGGATCGTTCGCTCGATTCGTAGACCTGATCTGAGGGCGGCTGAATTTGCTTCCGGCACAGAGGCCAACATCGGTGCGCAGCCGCTGCGTCTCAGGATTTTGGAGCCCGAGAAACCGGACGCCAAGGCTCCCGCTGCGCCAACATCGGCGGTATCACCGCGCCCAGCGCTGGCAGAAAACTCACCCCAGCCCGCAGTCGCTCCGCCCGTGGCAGCAGTTGCGCCACCGGCGGCGGGTGCTGTGGCGGGGCCTGCGGTCAGCTTGAGTTGGCAATCGCCAGTGCAGATCAAGCTCGGCGAGCAGTTCAGTGCAGTGCTTCGCGTCAACACGCAGGTTGCACTGCGTGGACTGCCATTGCTGGTGGGCTTCGACCCTCAGTTTCTGCAAGTCGTGAGCGTGCAAGAAGGAGACTTCTTCAAGCAAGGCGGCGCTGCGATTAGTTTCAGCCAGCGCATTGACCCGGCGCAAGGCAAAGTGTTTGTCGCGACTGTGCGCCAGGGAGCCGCTGGCAGCGACCCGGGGATCAATGGAACAGGGGGCTTGGTGACTGTGACCTTCAAGGCGATCAAGGCAGGTGCTGCCAGGGTGCAGTTGTTGTCTGCTTCGCCCGAGCCTGTGATTGCGTTGGCCCTGCCATTGCCCGTGGATCAATTGATCAAGGTCTTGCCGTGAGGCTGCGGCGCCAGCGTGGGTTTACCTTTATCGAGTTGATGATGACGCTGGCCATCATGGGCGTGCTCGTGATGGTGGCTGTGCCCATGGCGCAAGTGGCGGTGCAACGCGACAAGGAGCGCGATCTGCGACAAGCGCTGGCCCAACTTCGCGAAGGGTTGGATGCCTACAAACGCGCATCAGAGCAGGGCCGTATTGCGGTCAGATTGGGTGACAGTGGCTATCCGAAGAGTTTGAGCGATCTGTCGGAAGGTGTCCCGGATCAGCGCAGCCCGACCAAGCGAGCGATGTACTTTCTGCGGGCGCTTCCACGCGACCCCATGAACCCTGATACATCAATCAAGCCCGCCGAGACCTGGGGCCTGCGAAGCTACGCCTCGCCCCCTGACGACCCGCAAGAGGGCACTGACGTTTTCGATGTTTATTCAAAGTCTGCGCAGGTCGGTCTCAACGGCGTGCCGTATCGGCAGTGGTAGAAATGGCTGCCATGCAAACGCGCTGTCGCAGGGGGTTCACGCTGATCGAGATGCTGGTGGTGATGGCCATCGTCGCCTTGTTGCTCACCCTGGCAGCGCCGCGATACTTTGCGTCGCTCGACAAGTCCAAAGACGTTGCGCTGGCCGAAAACCTCAAAGTATTGCGCGTGACGCTGGATCGGTTCTATGCCGACAAAGGGCGCTACCCCGAAACGCTGGAAGAAATGGTCGATCAAAAATACTTGCGCAATGTGCCCGTAGACCCCGTCACCGAGTCGGATCGAACCTGGAAGCTTGTGCCTTCGCCTGACGCCAATATAAGAGGCATTGTCGATGTCAAGAGCGGCGCGCAGGGGCTCGCACGCGACGGCCGCAGCTATGACAGGTTTTAGAGGCTTCGCCTCTGGTTTCGCCTATCTTTGGGTGCTGATGATCGTGGCGTTCATGGGCATTGGCCTGGTTGCTGCGGTCACCGTTGATTCGACGGCGGCCCAGCGCGAAAAAGAACAAGAGCTTGTGGCATTGGGGCATCAGTTCCGCGGGGCGATTGCGCGTTACCATGAAACGCAGGTGACCGGCGGCAAGAATGAATACCCCGCGACGCTCGACGATCTCTTGCGTGACAACCGCTTCCCGTTCGTGCGAAGGCACTTGCGCAAGGTGTTCGTTGATCCGATGACAAGCAAGCCGGAATGGGGGCTACTGAGAGTGGGTGGGCGAATCGTTGGAGTTCACTCGATGTCTGAGAAGATGCCGATCAAACAAGATCGATTCGAACCTGAAGACATGGCGCTGCGCGGCAAAAGTAAATACAGCGACTGGGTATTCACTTACCCGCCTGACTTGCAGCTTCAAGATGCTGCCAAGGCGCCTGGCGCACCGGCCAGCGCGCCTGCACCGGAGGCGCGCGCGGCAAGTGCAATCAGCGATCCGCCCTCTGTGGCGGCTTCGGAGCCTCGCCCATGAAGATGATCTGGGCATGGGGACTTGCGTTGATGGGCGCCGTGGCTTGGCCTGCGCTGGGCGGCACCGGGGTGCCCAGCACGGCCATGCCTGATGCGCTCAACGGTATTGCGCCCTCAGGCACGACCTGCCGGCGTGATGAGGTGGGGGGTGCCAAGGGGGTGGGTCAGGTCACTGAGACGCCTGCTCTGGGCAATGCCGATCTCTCCTGCGCCATTGGCGCCGGTGAGCTTCAAGCCATGCGCGGTCGTGGGGCCGCCACATTGGTCGATGTGCGCCATGCCGCTGACTTCGATGCGGCGCACATCGAAGGGGCGATGAACCTCACCTTGACCGCACTGCGGACCAAGGCTTACTTGCGTGACAAGCCCTTGGTGCTGGTGGGCAATGGGCGCGGTGAGCGTGAGCTTTACAGCACTTGTGGCCTGATGAAGGCACAGGGGTTTCGGCAGGTCAGAGTGCTGCGCGGTGGCCTGCCGATGTGGTTGGCACAAGGGCAAAGCGTAGTTGGCCGGGAGTCTCTTGCGGGTGCCGTGCCGCGACTGAGTTCTGCGGAACTTTGGCTCGAAGGCCAGTTCGACGCGAATGTGGTCTTTGTGACCGCAGGGCAGGCTGCCGTACGCGAGCGCTTGCCCTATGTGACCACGATTTCCGAGCTGAGTCCGACTGCGGTCAAGGCCTTGTTGGCCCGACGCGCCAAGGAGCTGAAGAACGAGCCCTTCGCTTCCGTGGTGTTGGTGGTGGAGCCAGCGACCACAGCCGCCACTGTGAACACGCTGCGCGCGGCGATCTCGCCGGCGCCGCTGTTGGTGTATTCGCAAGCTGCAGATGTGTTTGTTCGCGAGATGCGGCAACAACAGCTGACTTGGACGGCGCGTGCGCGCGGCCCCAAGCAGCTGCCTTGCGGGCTGTGATGCTCAGGCGCCGCTCGGTTGTCGGCGCGGCAATGGCGCTAGCGGCGGCAGCAGTGGCTGCGGCTCCTGCCGACTCTCCTATGCGGCGCCGACTTCGCTTCTCAGCGACGCTGAGCAACCCTGGCAGCTCTGCCTTGCGAAACCAGGTGATTTGGCTCTACATGCCAGTGCGGGAAACTGCGACCCAACTTCTCACGCAGCTCGTCGTGTCTTCGGCCTACGAAGAAGCCAGCGACTCTCTGGGGCATTGCATCGTGAAGTTCACGCTGAATGAGCTACCGGGCCACGCCGTCAAGGTGGTTTCGATCGATGCTGAAGTTGCGGTACGGCATGCGCCGCGTCAGGTGCAGTTGGCGAACCCGGCGATCTGGCTCGGGCCGGAAAAATTCATAGAGGCGGATGACGGCGACATACGCACGCTGGCATCACAGCTCAAGCGCGAATCACCGATGCAAACCCTCTCGGCAATCTATGACTGGGTGCGCCTGAATATTAGCTATGCCGGATACATCGCAGATGACCTGGGGGCAAGGGAAGCCTTGGCTCGGCGTAGCGGGGACTGCACCGAATATGCCTGCCTGGCGGTGGCACTATCGCGAGCCAATGGCATCCCAGCTCGGATGATCGGCGGCTATGTGGCTTCGCACGACATGGCGCCGCGCGCGGAGGAGTATCACAACTGGGCCGAAGTTTTCGTCGACGGTGCCTGGACCGTGTTGGACGCGCAGAAGGAGTGCTGGGGGGGTGCGGTCGAAAACTATGTGGCGTTTCGGATCTACCGTGAGCAGGCCACCAACCCGATTGGGTTTGCACATCGGTTCAAGGTAGACGGAGACATCAAGGTCAGACTCTGACATCTACCTGACAGAAGCCTGCCTACTTCGCAACAGCGGGCGGCTTCGGCTGTTCGAACTTTCCGCCCGCCTTGTTCGCCATGTAGACCACGGCGCGGCCGATTTCGAAGTCGCTGAAATCGCCGCCCCCTTGCGCCGCCATCGCGCCCTTGCCCTTCAACGCCGAGTTCAGCAACGCCGGATAGCCCGTGGCCAGGCGCGGCGCCCAGGCCGACACGTCGCCAAATTTCGGTGCATTGGCCACGCCTGCCGTGTGGCAGGCGGTGCACATCGCGGCAAAGACCTGCTCGCCGCTTTTCGCTTCGGCAGCGCTTGCGGCGTCCCTGATCTCGACCTTGCCCACCGGTGCAATGCGCGCTGCCACGGCCATCGCGCCCAGGCCATCGGTGCCGGGCGGCGGGGCGAGATCCGAAGTCACATAGCTGACCAACAACACGATCGCAGCGATGGGCAATGCAAACGCGGCGAAGATCGTGAGGATCAGTTGCTTGGGGGTCTTGATCGGACTTTCGTGCGATTCATCGGCGTCATGCTCAGGGTTGCTCATGGGTCTCTTTCGGCTCAAGAAAAACTGCGGTCGGGTGCTGCAGGGCGCACGTTCGAGGAAGTGTGGCTGTGCGACTTTTCTCCATCCCCGCGGGAGACGGGCGCCGAGACGGCGGCCCAGCGGCGCCCAAAAGCGCGCGATTATAGGGTTGGGCGCGCGTGCGCCGCGGGTGCGACGCAGGCCCGCTGCTAGAATTCGCCGCCTGCGTCCGTAGCTCAATGGATAGAGTACTGCCCTCCGAAGGCAGGGGTTGCTGGTTCGATCCCAGCCGGGCGCGCCAGCGCCTTGCCGCGGGCTCAATTCTGGTTCGGGTGCAACCGCTTCGATACCCTGACCACTGCGAATGAACGACTCACACTCGATTCAGTTCACGTGGTTGCGGCGACTTCGTCTTGCGCCGTCCTTCATCGCACTCGCCGCTTGCGGCCTCGCGCAGAGCAATGCGCCGGCGCTGCTGGCCGCTTGATGCACCGGCCCGGCGAGAGTTGCGTCGCATGCCAATCGCACTGAGTCGCGCGGCATGGGTTCGTTGCGTGCCGTTTGCTCTGTTCACTGCGTTGCTGGTCTTGGGCCGCGCCGCAGCGTCGAACGGCGCGTGGGGGTTCGATCCGCAGTCGGTCGACGCCGTGGGCGTGTTGCTCGCGAGCGCGCTGCTGTGGGTCTGGCGGCGCGAGTATGGCGAATTGTTCGCGCAGACCTGGCCGCCGATGCGCGAGGTAGCGCTCGCCGTGATGGTCGGCATTGCCTTGTTTGGGCTGTGGATCAGCCTCGACGCACCGTGGATGCGCCTGGGTGAGGCGACTGCCGGGTTTCGCCCGGTCGACGCGCATGGCAATGTGAGCTGGTCCTTGGTCGCGCTGCGTTGGGTCGGCACGGCGCTGCTGGTGCCGGTCATGGAAGAGCTGTTCTGGCGCTCGTTCCTGATGCGCTGGTTTCAAGCGCCGCAGTTCGAGGCCGTCGATCCCGGGCGCGTGGGCCTGCGCGCGGTGGTGCTGTCGACCTTCGTCTTCATGCTCGCGCACACGTTGTGGCTGGCGGCGATCTGCGCCGGGCTCGCCTTCGCCTGGCTTTACATCCGTAGCGGGCGGCTGTGGTCGGCGGTGATCGCGCACGCGGTCACGAACGGCCTGCTCGGCGTCTGGGTCGTGTTCAGCGGCAATTGGGGCTATTGGTAGGCGGCTGATCGCGCCGCCCCGGCCGCCTTCACTTCATGCCGGCAAGCAGCAGCTGCGAACCCGCGGCGAGCAAGCGTGCATCCGAGCCCAGGGTGATGAAGCGAAAGCCCTTCGCGATGCGCGCGCGCGCGACGTCGGGAACGCCGTT
>Ga0315271_10000121_pt1 | contig 37247 bp, 35 predicted proteins | sample C3_top_MG_FD_204664 | JGI IMG/M metagenome (GOLD analysis project Ga0315271, IMG submission 204664) | Sediment microbial communities from Yellowstone Lake, YNP, Wyoming, USA - C3_top | ecosystem: Environmental > Aquatic > Freshwater > Lake > Sediment | place: USA: Wyoming | collected 2017-08-01
TCCGCCTCACCGCCTGAGTGCTGGCCGCTATGCTGGCCGTGGTGTGGCCGCGGCGTCGGCGTCGGGATTGGCGTCGGAGTCGGAGTCGGCGTCGGCGTCGGAGTCGGCGTCGGAGTCGGAGTCGGCGTCGGCGTCGGCGTCGGCGTCGGCGTCGGCGTCGGAGTCGGCGTCGGCGTCGGAGTCGGAGTCGGAGTCGGAGTCGGAGTCGGAGTCGGCGTCGGCGTCGGCGTCGGCGTCGGCGTTACAGCCTTACAAAACGCCGCGTAGTTACCGGCTTTGTACTGGCTTGCCAGCGCTGTGTTCGCGTTGGCGACTGTTTCCGGCGAACCGGAGTGACAGGTGCTGCAGGTTACCGGTGTCGCAACCATCATGCCCATGCTGGAGCAGTAGTTGTTAACTTTTGTGACGTAGGAAGACAGGGCGAAGCTCGAGAAGGACACGGACAAAATAGCTGGGGCCGACAAGAGCGCCAGCAAACGCGGCGTTGTCATTCTTTTTTTGGAACGGTTATTGGGCAACTTCATAAACAACCTCCGTATTGGTTTATGTGGGGTAAGGCCATAAGGGTCGGAGTTCAGACCCTTGTCCCTCGCGAGCCGGTGGTTTTTTCAGATATGAAAAAACGCACTGCCAGTTCTTCCCTTGGCTTCTTGAGGTGTGCCCATTCTCGCTATCTGTCCTTCGTCGTCAATGTTTGGTCGCATAGAACAAAGCCTAAAAATTTTTGTCGGCGGGCAGTTCCAAGTAATTGCAAGAGTGAATTCAGCCGTTGGTCGTGGGTTTCCATCAAGATAGCTATTTGATGCACCATTTCCGTGCGCGAATTTCAACAGGACAACCGACCGTCAGCTGAGATGAGCGTTTTGTCTGGTTCCTGAGTTGGGCCCCAGCACTGGCCTTACCGCCGCATTTTGCGATGAAGAGTACCCGACTCTTTAGAAATTCCATCGATAACCGATGGTGTAGTACCGCAGCGTCAGATCAGTGGCGGGGGCACCGGAATCGTACGTCGTGTGCGAGCGCTCTAAGCCGTATTCCGCCTCCAGGCTCAGCGAGTTTTTGATGCGATAGCTCAGGCGCAGCGATGGCGACACCAGCTGCGTGTCGCCACTGGTGTTTACCAGATCGCCGGTCGTGATATCGGTGTAGCTTGACTGCAGATGTTCCTTTGACAGACGCAGCCGAGTGTCGAGGGTCCAGGCCTGGCCGAACAGCGAGGTATTGGTGATGGACAAGACATTTCCTTCCACCGCGGCGCCAGACTTGTGGCTGATGCCGATCATTGTCAGGTCTCTGGGCGAAAACAGCCCGGCGCCGCGTGTCTGCAGTGTATACACGTAGATATCGCCGGTGCCGGGGATGGCCGGGCTCATGTCGATGGCTGGCACGTCGCTGATGTTGTACAGCCGCACATCGCCACCGAGTTGCCACTTGCTGTTTATTTGGCGCATGAGACCGGCGCTGTAGTTATTGGTGGTGACGGTGCGAGCCAGCGCCAGCTGGCGGATTTCGGCCGGCGTCAGGATGGTTTCAAGATCGGAAAACGATCCGCCGGTCCCGAACACGGCGTTGGTGGTCTGCAGGATCGGCAGCAGGCGGTGGTCAACGAGCAGGTTGTAGGTCATGGCGCCGCTCGTGCGCCAGTTGACCTGAATGGCGCCAACGTTGAGCACCTGGTAGGACGTGTCGTAATCGAACAGTGTCGAGACCGAATGCAGCGGGTCGCTGTAGCGCAGTTCGGTGCCCACGGCTTCGCGATCGATCTGCCCATTTACCTCCTGGCGCATGTAATAGAGGTTCCCGAACCAGTGGTCGGCCACCGGGCCGGCATCCACCGCAGCACCATAAAACACCCGGCTCGCATCCACGTTGTATTCCTGGGGAGTTCCTGCGAACAGCGCCGCACGCCAGCTGGGCGACAGGTTGTAAACAAATTGGGCTCCGTCGTAGCGTCCGAAGACGCCCCAGTTGGTTCCGGTCATTCGACCGAATCGCGCGGTGTAACCGGCCAGTTTGTCCTTGGTCTCGTAGTAGGCCGAGGACAAATAGCTCACGCTGTTGTAGGCCGGGTAGCTGTTATCCGGTGGGTCGAATTGGTGGCTGTAGGTATGCACGTCGCGCAGGATGAAACGATTTTCGAAACGATCGGTCAGGTAACTGGCGGTCAGGCTAAGGCTGGTCGACAGCGCCGCCTGGGTGGTGGCGGTAAGCATGGGCGCTTCGCCAGCGGTCGGCACGTTCACCATCGAGCGCGCCGCGCCGCGGTTATAGAACTGCGACAACGAGCCAACCATGCTGGGTTCATTCAGTCCGGCCACGGCGGAGTGTGCAGGCGCGACGGGTGCGGCCGGCGCCGGTTTCGGCGCGGTCTGCAGTGCTTGCAGGCGTTGACCGACGCGGTACGCCCCGGGGCCGTCCGGGTACACGCGCAGGTATACCTGATAGTTCAGAATCGCCTGATCGATTTTACCGGCGCGGTCATAGGCCACGCCGGTGTACTCGATGGCATCCGCGGTATGAATATTTTTCGGCAACGTCAGGATCTCGGCGAGGGTTTTTACCGCGGCGTCGTATTGTTGAGCGATGATCTGATCCTGGGCATGACTGAGCAGGCTCCGCGCCTGTTGCGCGGTGGGATCGGCGCCGGGCGCCGGCGTCTTCGCAGCCACGCCGGGCGCCGGGCGCGCCGGCAGTGCCGCGACTTGCGCCTTTTCGCCGGGCGTGATTTCGCGCAAGGTGGCTTGCGGGTAACGCGCAAGCAGTTTGTTGCGCGCCTGTTCCGCGCTCGTGCGGTCGCCAAATACACCGATATTCAGGTGATATTCCGCGCCCTGTGCACCGGTGATCTGCACCACGTAGACGTGATAGGGCTTGAGTTCCGGCGGCAGTGTGGGTGGCGTGAACTGCGGATTGGCCGCCACATCCAGATGCACCGCGTAACCCGCAGGCGATTTGGCCGGCGGCGTCGGCGGCTTGGATGGTGTCGCTGCGGGCAGTGGCGCACTGGCCGGCGCCGGCTGCGCGGTCGTTTGCGCGAGGCTGTCGAGATCGACACCGAGGGCGGTGAATTGTTCGAGCGGCGTAACCTGCGCTACCCAGGCGTCCGGAAACTGTTTGCGTACCATTGCCAGCATCGCCTGCGCCTCCTCCTTGGTGGCGAAGAAACCGAGCCGCAGGAAATGCAGACGGGTGCCGGCGACACGTACATGTGTTTGGTAGGCAATCAGTTGAGGATAGACGTTCTTGACGAATGCTGTGGACTGCTGGGAAGGGGACGCCGTCAGGGTAATGGCATAGAGCTTGTTGGCAAATCGCAGCAGCGATGTTTCCACGGTGGCGGGAGAATCGGGCGCGGCCGCCGCGAGACCGGTCAGTGGCACGAACAGCCATGCCAGTAGCAGTCCGGATAGGGCAATGCGCATCAGTTGAAACATGGAATCGATCGGAGCAGAAAGAGCGCTAACAGACGAATTGGTGCCAGGGCGTCTATTCGCGCTATGGAAGTTTGGCGTCAGCGGGTTCCAGTCTGATGGGCGCAGGTTCGGCAGGTTTCTTGGTTTGCTCTTTGGCGGCGTCCGCGGGCGGAGCCTTCGTCGCCGGCGCATCGGTGCTCAGCACGAAGATGTAGAATCCCTGATTGTCGGCGTCCGTCATGATCTTGTAGTGGACCGGCTGGCTGAACTGCACAATCAGATGAAATGGATCGAGGATCAAGTCGCCGGTGCCGTGATTGTTGTAGGACACCCAGAACACCGGCACGATGTCATTCGGCGGTGCGCGCATGAATTCGTCATTCGGCAATACGGCGCCGTGTATGGCTGCGCCCCAGTTGTTGCGATCCAGCCGCTGGTCGCTGAAATAGATGTGAACAAGATAGCCGTGCTCGGGAGGAAAATGGTGGGTGTAGATTACCGGGCGGTTAAGCAACACATGAACCACACCAATGTTGTTTTCCTTGTAGACTTCGATGCGGTTGAGCAGTTGCGCGGAGACCGGGACGGGAAGCAGTGCCAGCAACAGCACCTGAATACTGCGCCATGCATGTTTTCTGGTCAGCATGAGATCCATGCGGAAATTCTCCCTTTATCGATTTAGTGCAGACTGGTGGCCACCGGGAGTGGTCCCGTGGGTCTTGATCTTCGATGATGTTCCTGAGGGCCAACTTCTGGTGACAACTTGACGTTTCGGTGTCGTGAAGTCAGCGGCTGGCGGTAGCACCATTGTCACATATCCCTGCCCTGCTGCGTATTTCACATGCATGCCGTCCGTCGGCCCGCGTGGGCTACGGGGCAGAGCCGAGAGCAGGTCTTGTTGCAAACAGTGTTGTGCACCGGAAGACAGCTGTTGAACTGTACCGTCTGCCGGTAGCGGTTGTTCAAACCGCAATGCACGACGATTCCTGGGATAAACGGTGGGCACAGACCAATCAGAATAGCCCGGCGATGTGGCGCGCCGGGAGGATGTGCGGGTACATTAGACAGGCGCATTCGGGCAGGTTTCCACACAACGTACGGAAGCATCGAAAATTCCAGGAGAGGAGGTGACCCCGCTTGAGTACCGTAACATCTGAACTTCCCGTCGGTATGAGCGCATCTTTGCCGGAGACCCACCGGAACCATCTTTTGGGTTCCCGCTGGATTGATTTCTGGTTCCTGGGCGGATTGAGTGTGCTGTTGTGGATACCGCTGTACTTCTTTCTGAATTCCAGCACGTTGATACAATCGCTGGGTGCCGCGCTTCCCGGAGCCGCCATTTTTCTGCTGACCTGGGCGAATCAGCCGCACTTCATGGCGTCCTACAAGCTGGCATACACCCAGGGAGCCGGATTTGTCCGGCAGAACTGGTTTCAGCTGATTGCTGTTCCGGTCACCCTGGTTGTCGTGCTGGTCTTTGCCTATCTCTACTGGGACACGGTGCTGACGGGACACGCCGTTGTTGCGGGCATCAACGTAGCGTTCGAGAGCGTCGGTCTGCGAACGCGCGTCGGCCTCTATCCGAATCTGGGGAACGAACTGCTTGGGTTCCTCGTGCACTTCATGTATTTCACCGTTGGCTGGCATTACTCGAAACAAACCTTCGGATGCATGATGGTCTACGCCAAATTCGACGGCTACTCGCTGGCGAACCTGCAACGGAACCTGATTCGTTACGGACTGCTCAGCACCTGGTGGGTGTCGTGGCTTTACGGGCACTGTTCACAGGGCAGTTTCCCGTTCTACGGGATTACGGTGCATCGCCTGGACCTGCCGTACCTGTGGTTCCAGATCGCCTATGTTGTCGTCGGGCTGATGTTTGCGGCCATCGCGCTGCTGTTCATCCTGCGCTACCGTTCACACAGGCAGTTGCCGAGCTGGAATTTTCTGGTGCCGATGCTGGCGTTGCTGAGCTGGCAGGTTCCGCTGTTCGGCCAGCAGGAATTCTTTATTGTAATTGCGCTCTTTCATTCGTTGCAATATTTCCCATTTGTCGCCAAAGTTGAAATTACTCGTTACCGTCAGCAGCAACAGCGGCTCCCCTTGGCGCGCCTGGCCGGTTTCTTTCTGATCATGGTGACTGTCGGTTATCTGGCCTTCAATTATTTTCCGGGGATTCTCGACAGCACTGCGAACACGATGGGCCTGAAGGGTGCCGCCTTCTTTCTGGTAGCGGCCGTCCTCTTCATCAATATCCATCACTACTTTATCGATAATGTATTGTGGCGATTCAAGACCAAACAGGTTCGCGAATTGCTGCTTGGCTGAAGGCGCTATGGCAACGGGCATCAAGAGAGTGAAGGCAGATCTTTAGCCCAGGGTTTCTTCGGCGCGGCCGCAGTGTGCTATCACGCTCCGGCTCCATTACCGGTCAGTGTGTTTTTGGCTGCCAACGCCTGGCCTCCACGGTCAACTTGACGTGGAAGCGGCCTGTTTCCCCGGGAACCAGGGCTGATAGATAATGCCGGCTTCGCCGCCGACCGGCTGAACCGCCAGGCTTGTCACCATGATCACCTTCGCCGACCTCGTTGCGGTCCTTGTTTTTGCCGCGCTCGCCTGGTTCTGGATGGATGCCTTGCGCTGCAAGGAGATTGCGCGCGCCGCCGGTTTGATGGCCTGTCAGCAGGCCGAGGCACAGTTTCTCGATGACACTGTCGAGATCACCCGGTTACGCTTGCGGCGCGATGCGCGCGGCCAGCTTTTACTGTATCGGGAGTATCGCTTCGAATTTACCCGTAACCACGACTACCGCCTGCGTGGCGAGATCGAATTGCTGGGTCGACGCGTGGCGCGCCTTGCACTTGAGCCGTAAGACAGTTCGCTACGCTGGGGGCGTGTTGTTTCGCCGAAACCGGTGTATTGTTGATGGCGTCAGTTTCAACCTGGCAATCATCCATATTAGGAGCGACGGCAATGAGCAAGGGCATGGACAGTAAGAAGCAGGGCAAGAAAGAGCCGGCCAAGACCATGAAGGAAAAACGCGCCGCGAAGAAGGCCAAGAAAGAAGGCAAGGGCGGCATGCGTTGATCCTGCGGCGATCGGGCGCATGCACAACCGATGCCCCGATCGCCTCATGGAACGCAGACGCGGTATATACCATTTTTGAAAAGCATGACCGACCCGCAACCGAACAATCCCCTGCACGGCCTTACCCTGGAGGCGATCCTGACCCGGCTGGTCGAGCATTATGGCTGGGACGAGCTGGGAAAAATCATAACGGTCAAATGCTTTACCAGCGATCCCAGCATCAAATCCAGCCTGAAGTTCCTGCGCAAGACCCCGTGGGCCAGAAAGAAAGTGGAAGAGTTGTACGTGCGCACGCTGTTGAAATGATCGGGGAACGGCATCGCCGCCGCCCAGCCATCACGATGAGCAGTTGACCTGGATGTTGCCGGCCCAGGCCGGCGGCGGTTCGGCGTAGTGTGCCAACTGCGGGTGCTCATCGAATGGAGCACGCAGAACCGACAGCAGTTTTTCGATTTCCGAGAAATCACCCTGTTCGGCCTTTTCGATGACAAGCTGCGCGAGGTAGTTGCGCAGAATATATTTCGGGTTCGCGGCCAGCATGGCCGGACGGCGCTCGGCATCATCCCGGGCGCGGGCACGCAGCTGCGCGCGATAGTCGTCAAGCCAGCGGTCGAAGCGCTCACGGTCGACGAACTGATCGCGCAGCGCGGGCACGCCCTCGTTGCCTTCACGTGACACTTCACTCAGTGAACGGAACAGCAAGCTGTGGTCGGCGCGGCTTGCCTGCATCTGTCCCAGCAGCTCCCCGAGCAGGCGCACCACCTCGCCATCCGCCTGAGTGAAACCGATTTTCTGTGCCATCAGGTGCTGGTAGTGTTTGGTAAAGTGCGGCTGATAACTTTCCAGTGCGGCCCGGGCGACCTCGATCTCCAGCAGCGGCAACAGCGCCTGGGCAAGACAGCTCAGATTGAACAGCCCGATCTGCGGTTGCTGGTCGAATGCGTAGCGCCCGTGATGGTCGGAATGATTGCAGATGAATCCCGGGTCGTAGGCTTCCATGAAACCGTACGGTCCATAGTCGAGCGTCAGACCCAGAATCGACATGTTGTCGGTGTTCATCACGCCGTGTGCAAACCCGACCGCCTGCCACTGGGCAAGCAGGCGCGCGGTACGTTCGATAACGGTTTGCAGGAAGCGCAAATAGCGGTCCGGAAGTTCCACGAACTCCGGATAGTGTTGCGCGATGACGTAATCGGCGAGCGTGCGCACCTGCTCGTGCTGATCGCGGTAGTAGAACACTTCGAACGAGCCGAAGCGCACATGCGAGGGAGCGAGCCGCGTGAGCATGGCGCCGGTCTCGATGCGCTCGCGATGGACTTCGTCCGCACTGCCGACAAGACACAGGCCGCGGGTGGTGGGAATGCCGAGGGCATGCATGGCCTCGCTGCACAGGTACTCGCGAATGCTGGAGCGCAACACCGCGCGGCCGTCGCTGCCGCGTGAATAAGGGGTCTGACCGCTGCCCTTGAGCTGAATCTCCCATTTTTCGCCGCGCGCATTGGTGGTCTCGCCCAGCAGTATGGCGCGGCCGTCGCCGAGCTGCGGCACGTAGTGGCCGAACTGGTGGCCGGCATAGAGCATGGCGATCGGATCGGCACCGGTAGGGAGGCGTTGACCGCTGAAGGTCTGGACGAATCGCGGGTCGTGCTGCACGCAAGGATCGAGACCGAGCAGCTCCGCGGCCTGGCTGTTGAAGTGAATCAGTTGCGTGCCGGTCTCGAATGGCGTCGGCGCGACGCGCGAGTAGAACGCCTGCGGCAGTGTGGCGAAGGAGTTGCTGAACGAAAGTGTGTCCAGAGAGCACTTCATGGAGTAAGTAGGCAATGCAAACAAGCTGATGAGAGGCAATGATTGTAGGGCGAATGCTTTTTCGAAAGCCAGCATGCGTTATAGTCGGACAGCGTGTGTGGGCATCGCACTGTCTGCGCAGCGCGTGTTCCGGGTGTTGCGCAGTCCATGGACGCTGGCACGCGGAGGCCGGATAATTATCCCGGCAGCATGGAAGACACACGTGTTCAATGAGGGTCTGTTCGGATGTCGAAGCCGTCGCGCATCTTGTGGTATTTCTCCGATCCCATGTGCTCATGGTGCTGGGGGTTTGCGCCGGTGATCAGCGCCATCAAAGAAACGTATGCGGATCAGCTCAATGTGGCCCTGTTGCTGGGCGGTCTGCGCCCGGGCACGACCGAGCCCATGACCACCGCATTGCGCGAGGAGATCCTGCATCATTGGCACGAGGTGCAGCGGCGCACGGGTCAGCCTTTTACCTTTGAAGGGGCGATGCCCGCGGGTTTTGTGTACGACACTGAGCCGGCGAGCCGCGCGGTGGTCACCGTGGCCGGGATCAATCCGCAAGAGACCTTTCCCTATTTTCAGTCAGTGCAGGAAGCGTTCTACGTGCACCGGCAGGACGTCACCCAGGCGCAGACACTGGCAGCGTTGGCAGAAACACACCACATTGCAACGGCGCAATTTCTCGAAAGCTTCCATTCCGATGATATGAAAGCAAAAACCCGCATGCATTTTCAGAAAACGCAGCAGGCGGGGGTGCGTGGATTTCCCACGGTTGCGTTGCAGGACGCAGCGGGCACCACGCTGCTTACCCGTGGTTATCGTGCATTTGAAGATTTGCAGCCGGAGATCGAGGCATGGCTGGCAAGGACGGAATGAAGAAAGCGCGACTGACAACGGATCATCCGGCGTGCCCCTGCGGATCGGGTTGTATATATGCAGTTTGCTGCTGGGCGATTATCGACAACGGTGTGCTGCCCGCCACGGTCGAGCAGCTCATGCGTTCGCGCTATTCAGCCTATGTGTTGGGTCGGGAAGAGTACCTGCTGCACACCTGGCATGAATCCACGCGTCCCGCATCACTCGGACTGCGGGAGGCCGGTGCGGTAAAGTGGCTGGGCCTCATGATTCTGCACTGCGAGCAGGGTGGCGCGGACGATCACGACGGTATCGTGGAGTTCGTGGCGCGCTACCAGATTAATGGCCGCGCCGAGCGCTTGCAGGAGGCCAGTCGTTTCATGCTGTACCTGGGTGGCCAGATCACCCCGGCGTGATACACAAGGCGCCACACCCTCGCGGACAAAGACACATTTCCGCAGCAAAATAATTTTCGTCTCTCTTCCTGTGTAAGCGGACGTTTGTCAGTCCGTATGCGCAGTGTGTCGGTCAGTTCGAAACTTGCAGAGGTAGCATGCAGTCTATTGGGCGTACATGACGTATGCTCGCGCGCCATTGTCGTGCTGCCAGCACGCGACCGTCTGCACTCAGGATGAGCGCAGGCCCACATTAAGCATTGAAGGAGAATCAAATGACCATTGTACGCTCTCTTTTTTCCAGGTTGCCGGGAATCGCCTTTGCCACGATCGCGATCACTGGCGAGACCATTGCGATCTGCCGCGGCGAGCCGAGTTACTACCGGGTGGAAACGACCAAGACCGCGGAGGAGCTGAACACGATGTACGGCGTGAGCCCGGCCCAGGCGCGGGCAATGTTGGCCGGGACGCTGCGTGGTTGGCACACACTGCTGGCGGATCCGGGACAACCGGATACGGTCGACAGCCCCCGTGGCAAGCCGGACAAGACATAAGGAATACCTGCCGGGGCGCCGTTTGGTTGTGCCAATGCTGCTCGTGCTGGTGTTCCTTAACTTGTCAGTTAGAGAGGCCATTCAAAGTGATTGGAATGCCCGGACCTGCCAGGTTGGGGTAGTTCAGACGTGGCTCTATATGGAGTAAACGCGGATTTCCGCCGTATTTTCTGCCCGGCCCCGTCCTATACCCGACTGAAATAGTGGTGGCTTTTAGGGCAAGGTTGTGTATAGTAGCCGCGTTGCAGTGCATTCTTGTAGTCAAGTTCGGAAGCCCCTCCAGTCACTTTGGTAGTAATCTCCCGCAATTTAAGCTTCCAAGAAAGAACTGCAAACTATCGCAATTCAACCAAATAGAGGAATTTCCGTGATTACAGGAACAGTGAAGTGGTTCAACGACGCCAAGGGCTTTGGTTTCATCACCCCGTCCGACGGTGGCAAGGATGTCTTCGTGCATCACTCCGCCATTCAGGGCAGCGGCTTCAAGACCCTGGCTGAAGGCCAGAAGGTTCAGTTCACGCTGGAGCAGGGCCCGAAGGGTCCGTCCGCTGCGAACGTCCAGGCTGCCTAAGCTTCGGCCACTGCGTAAGCAGATTTGATGGAAAGACCCCGCCGCAAGGTGGGGTCTTTTTTTAACGAAGCCCCGCTTTGTTCATCATTTCATTCTTACCTTGTTTTCTTCCCGGTAACGCCTTACCAGGATTTTCCCGGAGTACCAGGAATCCGCCGCGTCGCAAGTCGCGCAGGTGTTCCCCGGGCACATGACAACCCGTCATGTCTGATTCTGAAAGAATCACTACCGCTGATACTTATACTTAAGATTATTTCTGGAACTATCTTTTGATTTCCACCGCCAATATCACCATGCAGTTCGGGGCCAAGCCCCTGTTCGAGAACATCTCGGTCAAGTTCGGCAACGGCAACCGTTACGGTTTGATCGGTGCGAACGGCTGCGGCAAGTCGACCTTCATTAAGATATTGGGCGGAGACCTGGCCCAGACGGCCGGCACGGTTTCGATCGACAGCGACGAACGCGTCGGCAAGCTGCGTCAGGACCAATTCGCGTTTGAAGACTACACGGTGCTCGACACCGTGATCATGGGCCACGCCGAACTGTGGCGCGTGAAGTCCGAGCGCGATCGCATTTACGCCCTGCCGCACATGAGCGAAGACGACGGCATGAAGGTGGCCGAGCTGGAAGTCGAGTTCGCCGAGCTGGACGGTTACACCGCCGAGGCGCGCGCCGGGGAGCTGCTGCTCGGCATCGGCATCCCGCTCGAGCAGCATGCCGGGCCGATGAGCGCCGTGGCGCCGGGCTGGAAGCTGCGCGTGTTGCTGGCGCAGGCGCTGTTCGCCAACCCCGACATCATGTTGCTGGACGAACCCACCAACAACCTCGATATCAACACCATTCGCTGGCTGGAAGACGTGCTGAACGCGCGCAACAGCACCATGGTCATTATTTCGCACGACCGCCACTTTCTGAACAGTGTGTGCACGCACATGGCTGATCTGGATTACGGCGAGCTGCGCGTTTATCCGGGCAACTACGACGACTACATGACCGCCGCCACCCAGGTGCGCGAACAGCTGCTGTCCGGCAACGCCAAGAAGAAGGCGCAAATCGCCGAGCTGCAAACCTTCGTCAGCCGCTTCTCGGCCAACGCCTCGAAGGCCAAGCAGGCCACGTCACGCGCCCGCCAGATCGAGAAAATCAAGCTGGACGACGTGAAGCTGTCGAGCCGGGTGAGTCCGTTCATTCGCTTCGATCAGGACAAGAAGCTCTATCGCCAGGCGCTGGAAGCCGAGGGTCTGAGCAAGGGCTATGGCGATAAACCATTATTCAGCAATCTCAACCTGATGGTCGAAGTTGGCGAACGTGTCGCCGTGATCGGCCCGAACGGCATTGGCAAGTCCACCCTGCTGCGCACGCTGGTGGGCGACCTGAAGCCGGACAACGGTCGGGTCAAGATGTCGGAGAACGCCAACATCGGTTACTTTGCCCAGGACCACGCGGCGGACTTCGCCGACAACACGAATTTGTTCGACTGGATGAGCCTGTGGGCGAAACCGGAGGACAACGAGCAGTCGATCCGCGCGGTGCTCGGCCGCATGTTGTTCTCGCGCGACGAGAGCAGCAAGTCGGTCAAGATAATTTCCGGTGGCGAGCAGGGGCGCATGCTGTTCGGCAAGCTAATGCTGCAGCGTCCGAATGTGCTGGTGATGGACGAACCCACCAACCATCTGGACATGGAATCCATCGAGGCGCTCAACCTGGCGCTGGAGAATTATCCCGGCACGCTGATTTTCGTCAGCCATGATCGCGAATTTGTTTCGTCGCTCGCGACCCGCATCATCGAGCTCACCCCGCAGGGCGTGGTGAACTTCGGCGGCAGCTACGACGACTACCTGCGCAGCCAGGGCGTGGAACTGGCGAATCGGGCAACCGCGTAATATTACCGAGGCATTTTCAAACTTATAGACGTGTATTGGGTGTTTAGTTTCGCCCCGCACACAAGCAGCGAATAAAAACCAAACATCGGCGCACTCCGGTCTGCGCCCGATCCTTCGTGGCAAACCCCTGTGGCGAGCTTCGATACCTTCAACCTAATAGAAGGCCTAGACCGGCCCAAGACCCAAGTGTTTCGGGTAGGCCCATCCAGGAGTAACCATCAATATGTCATTCAACACCCTCGGCCTATCGGCCGAATTACTGCGCGCCGTCACCGATAAGGGCTATGGCGAGCCGACCCCCATTCAGCTAAAGGCCATCCCGGTCATTCTGGAAGGAAAAGATATTCTCGCCGGCGCGCAGACCGGCACCGGCAAGACTGCCGGCTTTACCCTGCCGTTGTTGCAGCGCCTGAGCGCTCAGGCGCCAAACGCTGATCGACGTGTTATTCGCGCACTGATCCTCACCCCGACACGCGAACTCGCGGCGCAGGTGGAGGAGAGCGTACGCACCTACGGCAAGCACCTGCCGCTGATATCCACCGTGGTGTTCGGCGGCGTCGGCTTCAATCCGCAGGCCGACACACTGCGCCGCGGCGTGGATATCCTGGTGGCGACGCCGGGGCGCCTGCTCGACCACGTGCAGCAAAAAACCGTGGACCTGTCGAAGGTCGAAATCCTGGTGCTGGACGAAGCCGACCGCATGCTGGACATGGGCTTTATCCGCGACATCCGCAAGATTCTCGCCCTGTTGCCGAAGCAACGTCAGAACCTGCTGTTCTCGGCCACCTTCTCGGACGAAATCAAGCAACTGTCCGACGGTTTGCTGAATGAACCGGTGCTGATCGAAGTGGCGCGCCGCAACACTGCCGCCGAACTGGTGACTCAGGTGGTGCATCCGGTGGATCGCGAACGCAAACGCGAGCTGCTGTCATCGCTGATCAAGGGGAACGACTGGAAGCAGGTGCTGGTATTCATGCGCACCAAGCATGGCTGCAACCGTCTCGCCGAACAGCTTGGCAAAGATGGCATCAGCGCCTCCGCCATTCACGGCAACAAGAGCCAGGGTGCGCGCACCAAGGCACTGGCCGATTTCAAGAAAGGCGTAGTGCGGGTGCTGGTGGCTACCGACATCGCCGCGCGCGGACTGGATATTGACCAGTTGCCGCATGTGGTGAACTACGAACTGCCGAACATTCCGGAAGATTACGTGCACCGCATCGGCCGTACCGGTCGTGCCGGCAACGAGGGCGAGGCGCTGTCACTGGTGTGCGTGGACGAGCGCGATTACCTGCGCGACATCGAGCGCGTGCTGCACCGTGAAATACCGAAGGTCGTGATAGCGGGTTTCGAACCGGACCCGGCGATCAAGGCCGAACCGATTACCCGTGGGCGCAGCGGCGGACAGCGCAGCGGCGGCGGTGGCCGTCCGCAGGCGGCGCGTAACGGTGCGGAACGTGGCCGCGGCGATCGCGGTCGTGGCCAGAGTCAGGGTCGAGGTGGTGATCGCGGACGGGATCAGCGCCCGTCGTCACATGCACCGGCCCGTGCCGGCAGCCGTCCGCAGTCGCATGCACCGGCCCGTGCCGGCAGCCGTCCGCAGCCGCATGTACACGTGCGCGTCTCCGCCGATCCGCAGTTAATGGGTAATTCCGATCGGGACGAGGTAGATGGCAACCGGTTACCGGCAGCGCCGAGCGGTAATGATCATGGCCGTGGCGCACCCGTCAGAGACCGTCAACCACAGACCCATACCCATGCCCGTCCCAGCACGCCGCGTCAGAAGCCGCGTCCGCATCGCGGCCAGGAAGTGCCGGCCTTGCTGGATGGCAACAAGCGCGACGATTGATCCGAACGAGAGACCGTCTCTCTGCAGGTTTCTGAAATAAAAAACGGGGCCGGTGTGGCCTGCCAGAAAGCGGCAGACCCACACCGGCCCCGCGTCGTTACTGCTTACTTGCCGAGCTTGGCCTTGATCGCTGCGATCACGGCATCGCTGGACGTGGCGTTCACGCGCACAAACATGCCTTCCTTTTCGTAGAAGCCAATGAGCGGTGCGGTCTTCTGGTTATACGTTTCGAGGCGATGGGTGATGGCCGCTTCGGTTTCGTCTTCGCGCTGCACCACCGGGCTGCCGCACTTGTCGCAGATGCCTTCTTTCTTCGGTGGATTGCTTTTCACGTTGTAGATCGCCTGGCACTTGCCGTTCGAGCAGGTGCGGCGCGTGCTGAGACGGTCGAGGATCACATCGCGCGGCACCTCGATGCTCACCACCATGTCGAGCTTGATGCCGAGCTTGGCCAGCAGCACTTTGAGTGCGTCGGCCTGGGGGATGGTGCGCGGGAAGCCATCGAGCAGAAAGCCCTTGGCGCAATCCGGCTCCTGCAAGCGGTTTTCCATGATGCCCATGATGAGATCATCGGATACCAAATCGCCGCGCTTCATGGCGGCCTCGGCCTTTTTTCCGAGCTCGGTTCCGGCCGCGACCGCACCGCGCAGGATGTCGCCAGTGGAGATCTGTACGGAACCGTCCATCTGCGTCAGCAGCTTGGCAACCGTGCCCTTGCCAGCGCCCGGGGCGCCCAACAGAATCAATTTCATCGTATTTCCTCTTTTCCAGGTAAAAAGCCGTTATTGGCCGGCCTATACCGCCGGCCGATCGAATCAAAGGGGCGCATTGTGACCTGTGGCTGCCGGGGCAATCAACCAGTATCTTGAATGATCCTGTTCGACCTTTTTCCGCTGGTTCCTGCTTGCCAGATTGCGGGGCGGGCGCCCCGGCCGTCACAATCGACAAGGATTTCGGTCGTGAGGCCGTGCGTAAGCGTCACCGATACGGGCACCTCGTTGTATATTGGTAGTATTACTGTCAGCTCACCTCAAGGACACCCGTCAGATGCAGGAACCGGAAGAAGTGTTCGATGAAGCGTTTAAGCGTGTCGTCGAAATCGGCAATCAACTGGTCAAGGATGAAAAAGAGACCGAAGCCGATGCCTGGGAAGTCGCCGATGGACTGTTGGCGGGCGCCATTCAGTTCTGGCTGTTCTCGCGTCAGCCATGCGGCGATCCGCGTTGCGGGGACTGTGAGCCGGTCAGCACTGCACACGGACGCATACTTGCGTTACAGCAGTTGGTACGCGAGTTTTCCGAGGAGAGTGAGTACTTCCACTCGCCGACTGACAGCAACGTCGGAAGGGCTTAACGTGGATTATTCATTCTTTAGATACAGCCTGCCTGGAACAGCGTAATTCTCAGGCGGTCAGCTGACGCACATCAATGTCGTGGAGTTGTGTTTGTGTTGGGATGGGCGTGGATCAATGGAGGGAAAGTGCCATGACGATCATGACCGGGTTGGTTATATTTGCCTTATTGGCAACTGTGGCTGCATTAATTACAGGAGTTTTTTCCATGGCGCACGGTGGCGACTTCGATCAGCGCCATAGTCACCAGATCATGTTTGCCCGGGTTGGATTCCAGGGCATAACGCTGGTGGCATTGCTTATCGCGCTATTTTTGGCAGCCCGCTAGCAAGGCGCCTTGCGGCGCTGTTTTTTTACGAGTTTACGCCCGGTCTGTATGGCGGGGATAGATGTATGTATCTCAGGATATCTGTCCCGCCTGCCTCTGATTCGCTATGTCAGTCTGCGCGCAGACCGCAAAGTCACGTCTCGGGACGAGTTGATGCTCCCGCACCTGCGCCACAATCTGTATGCTTCGACACACAATGACGAACGCTCTTGTTTGCTGGAAGTGTGGCGCAGCGCTGACCGATCAACCGTTGCCACTCAGCCGTTTGGCCGTGTGTACAAAGTGTCGCGCCTATCTGCATGTCTGTCGCTTGTGCGTTTCCTATGATCCGCACCTGACACGCAGATGCCGCGAGCAAGATGCCGAGGAAGTTACCGATAAGGAGCGCGCCAATTTCTGCGCTTACTTTAAGGCCAAGCCCGGTGCCTATCGTCCGGGCGGGGAGGCCAGAACCCAGGCCGCGCGCGCCAAGCTGGGCGATCTGTTTGGCACCGGCGACAAGACTGGTCAGGAGCCGGAGTCTTGAGCGAGTAGCGGCTATTTTCTCTGAAATTTCCGGAACTTATGTCTCGGTGGCTGGTATAATCCCGGTGGGAGTCGGCTAGACAGTCGCTGCGCGCAAGCGTGGAGGAAAGTCCGGGCTCCATAGGGCAGGGTGCCAGGTAACGCCTGGGCGGCGCGAGCCGACGGAAAGTGCCACAGAAAATATACCGCCGATGGCCGGGAAACCGGATCAGGTAAGGTTGAAATGGTGCGGTAAGAGCGCACCGCGCCCCTGGCAACAGGGGTGGCAGGGTAAACCCCACCCGGAGCAAGACCAAATAGGGGAGCTATGGTGTGGCCCGCACCGCTCCCGGGTTGGTTGCTCGAGGCGTCTGGCGACAGACGTCCCAGAGGAATGACTGTCCACGACAGAACCCGGCTTACCGGCCGACTCCCACTTTTCTACTTTAAGTGTTATCTGTAATTTACTGTTTTATCAGAGTTTATATCTTCGTTTTTTCACAGTTTCTAGCCCCAAAAACACCTCGATCTGAGCCCATCCCGCAGTTGTTGCGGCTAGTGGTCGCCTGCCTTAGCTAACTCTATGTACGGTAAAGGAGAAATCCAGTGCCAGTGATCACTTATCCCTTGACATGGTGGGATTTCGCTATCTATAGTGTTGTCAAGTGGGAGAAAGTGGTAAACGGTGGAATACAGCGGGAGAAAGAGGGAATAAATGTTCCGCGGTGTCAACGCACTCAATCTGGACAACAAAGGCCGGCTCGCCATTCCGACGCGCTACCGGGACGAGCTCGTGCGTCAGGCCAATGGCCAGATGGTGATCACGGTCGATCGCGATCACTCGCTGCTGCTCTATCCCTTGCCCGAATGGGAAGAGATCGAACGCAAGCTTGTGAAGCTGCCGAGTTTCAATGTGCAGGCACGTCGCCTGCAGCGCCTGCTCATCGGCCATGCCACCGAGGTGGAACTCGACGGTAACGGCCGCATTCTGTTGCCGCCGTTGTTGCGCGAGTTCGCCAGCCTCGACAAGGCGGTGGTGATGATCGGCCAGGGCAACAAATTCGAAATCTGGGACGAGGCGAAGTGGAACACGCGTCGTGCCGAGTGGCTGACTGCAGCCGAAGGCGATGGCGAGCTGCCCGACGAGCTCGGCTCGTTGTCGCTGTAGGCGCGCGCGTGACCGAACGTGAGCATGAACCGGTTCTGCGAGAAGAAGCGGTGGCGGCACTGAACATCCGGCCGGACGGAATGTATGTGGACGCCACCTTCGGGCGTGGCGGACATGCGCGGGCCATCCTCGAACAGCTGGGGCCGGATGGCCGTTTGCTGGCGCTGGATCGCGATCCACAGGCGGTGGCTTCCGCAAAACAGCAGTTTGCCGATGAGGTGCGCTTGACGATTGTGCATGGTCCATTCTCGAAGCTGGGGAGCGCCGTCGCCGAACGCGGCTGGCACGGACGTGTGGATGGCATACTCTTCGACCTCGGCGTTTCCTCTCCGCAACTCGACGATCCCGCACGCGGATTCAGTTTCCGCAGCGAAGGCCCACTTGACATGCGCATGGACACCACGCGCGGCGAATCAGCAGCAGACTGGCTGAATCGCGCCACGGAACAGGAGATAGCCGATGTCCTGTACCAGCTGGGCGAAGAGCGTTATGCGCGCCGCATCGCGCGCGCCATTCTGCGCACTCGCGAGGCAACACCAATAACAACCACCAAGCAGCTGGCCGAGGTCGTGGCCAGCGCCGTACCGACGCGCGAGCGCAGCAAGGATCCCGCCACCCGTAGTTTCCAGGCGATACGCTTGCACATCAACCGTGAGATCGACGAACTGCGCGAAACTTTGCCGCAGGCGTTGGCGGCGCTCGCTCCGCATGGACGGCTGGTGGTGATCAGCTTTCATTCGCTCGAAGACCGCATCGTCAAGCAGTTCATGCGCATACAGGAAAGGGGCAAGGAGCTGCCGCCGGATCTGCCGGTGCGGCATGTCGAAATCGAGTCGCACCTGAAGGTGATCGGCAAGCCGGTGCGTGCCGGCGAAGAAGAGGTGCGACGCAACCCGCGGGCGCGCAGCGCTGTCCTGCGCATCGCCGAGGTTCCGGAGGCGATGCATGGTTAAGCGGCTTGCGCTCCTGACGGTCGGGGTGATGGCGTGCGCTTTTACGGTTATCGAGCTGCGGCACCGCAACCGTCTTTTGTTTGCCGAGCTGCAAACCGTGACGCATGAACGTGACGCCCTTAACACCGAGTGGGGCCAGTTGTTGCTCGAACAAGGCGCATGGTCCGAGCAGCGGCGTGTTGAAGAAACCGCGCGCGCCCGGCTCGGGATGGCACTGCCCGCAGGAGACCAGGTGGTGGTCGTGCGCGTCGACAAGGCAGCGCCCAGGGTGAAGCCATGAATCGCGCCACCCGCACTTCCGGTTTCCCGGGACGTGCCGCCGTGGTGCTCGCGTTTCTGTTTGGCAGCATGGCGCTACTTGCCGCGCGTGCCCTGTGGTTGCAGGTCGTCACCTCGGATTACCTGCAGGAGCAGGGCAACGCGCGACACCTGCGTGTCATCCAGGACAATTCACATCGCGGGATGATTTTCGATCGGCATGGCGAGCCACTGGCCATTAGCACTCCGGTCGAGTCGGTATGGGCCGAGCCGGGCGAACTTGACGAGGGGCGCGCGCAATGGCCAGCGCTCGCCAAGGTGCTGGGGATGTCGGCACGTGAGATTGCCCAGGCCGTGCGCCACTCCCAAGGTCGTGAGTTTATGTACCTCAAGCGGCACGTAACGCCCGAGCAGGCCGAACAGGTGAAAGTGCTCAATATTCCCGGGGTTGGACTTACGACCGAGTACCGGCGTTATTACCCTTCGGGCACGGTCGCCGGACATGTGGTCGGCTTCACCGATGTGGACGATCAGGGTCTGGAAGGCATCGAGCTTGCTTTTGACAAGGAGTTACGTGCCATCCCGGGACGCAAGCGAGTATTGAAGGATCGCTACGGAAAAATAGTGGAGAGCGTTGAAAGTGTGACACTGCCAGTGCCGGGCAAGGACGTCACCTTGAGTCTCGACCGGCGTCTCCAGTATCTCGTTTATCGAGAGCTCAAGACAGCAGTTGCCGCGTACCACGCGCGTGGCGCCAGCGCCATTGTGCTCGACGCGCGCAGCGGCGAGGTGTTGGCAATGGTCAACGAGCCGGGGTTCAATCCGAACAATCGTGCGAGCCTGCGCAGTTCAGTGTTTCGTAACCGCGCTGTAACCGATGTGTTCGAGCCAGGTTCGACGGTCAAGCCATTCACCGTGGCGGCTGCGCTCGAGAGCGGCAAGTTTTTCCCGCACACGATGATCGACACGACCCCCGGGCAACTGGCCGTGGGGCGCAGCACCATCCGTGATACGCACAACTACGGTCTGCTCACGGTGGCGCAGGTTATCGAGAAGTCGAGCAACGTTGGCGCGGCACGCATCGCGCTCGCGCTCAATGGTCGCGGTTTGCGGGAAATGTTCACCAAGGCCGGTTTTGGTACGGCCACCGGCATCAGCCTGCCGGGCGAGGTCACCGGGCGCATGAACCCGCCGTCGAACGTGCCGATCGAGATCGCGACGCTCGGCTATGGCTATGGCATTTCCGTTACGCCGCTACAACTTGCGCGCGCCTATTCGGTTCTGGCTAATGGCGGCCGGGTCATACCGGTGTCGCTGCTCAGGCGTGACGTGCTGCCGGAGGGTGAACAGGTGATGTCCGAACAAACCGCGCGCCAGGTGCGCGGCATGCTGGAACAGGCGGTGAGTCTGGACGGCACCGGCACGGCCGCGCAGGTCGCGTACTACCGCGTGGGCGGCAAGACCGGCACGGCGCACAAGCTGGTGAATGGCGAGTACGCAAAGAACAGTTACATCGCCTCATTCGCCGGGTTTGCACCGGCGAGCAATCCGCGGCTGGTCATGATCATTACGGTGGACGAGCCACAGGGCAGCGCCTACTTCGGCGGCCAGGTGGCGGCACCTGTTTTCAGTAAGGTGATGGCCGGCGCATTGCGTCTGCTCAACATCCCGCCTGATAACCTCAATGCGCCGGCGCGCCGGACTGCTGAGCTTGGCCGGGGAGGCGTCACGTGATGCCAGCATCGTCCACGCATGGAATGCGTTTGAGCGCGCTGCTGGCCGGTTTGACGGATGTGCCACTCGCCCAGGACCCGGAGATCTGCGGCATCACGCTCGACAGCCGTGCGGTGCAGCAGGGCTGGCTGTTCATTGCCGTGCCCGGGGCGCGCACTGACGGGCGCGCCTACATCGCCGGGGCTTATTCGCGCGGCGCGGCGGCGGTGGTGTATGAGAACAATGGTTTCGAGACCGATGCGCGCAGCGCTAGTGCCATCGGCGTGCGCGCACTACGCCAGCATGTAGGCGCCATCGCGGATCGTTTCTATGGGGCACCGTCGCGCAAGCTCAAGGTCGTCGGTGTCACCGGTACGAATGGCAAGACCACTACCACCCACCTGCTGGCGCAGGTGCTCGACCGGCCGGACGCACGCTGCGGCTTGATCGGCACGCTCGGCAGCGGCTTCCCCGGGCAGCTCGATCCGTCGCTGCACACCACGCCGGATGCGGTGAGTGTGCATCGTCTGATGGCAGAATTCGTGGCAGCCGGTGCCAAGGCGGTGTGCATGGAGGTCTCTTCGCATGCCCTCGACCAGGCGCGTGTCACCGGGGTGGCATTCGACATCGCCGTATTCACCAACCTGACGCGCGATCATCTTGATTACCACGGTGACATGGACGCGTATGCCGCGGCCAAGGCGCAGCTGTTCGACGTTCCGCATCTCAAGGCCGCAGTGATCAACCAGGACGATGCCTTCGGACGCGAACTCATTGAAAGGCTGCGCGGCCGCACGCCGGTGCTGAGTTTCGGCCTGCGGGGCGGCGACATCCAGTCAAAGATTGTGGAAACGTCACCGGACGGCCTGACACTCACCATCACGACGCCGCAGGGCGAAGTGCAGTTGCGCAGCCCGCTGCTTGGACGTTTCAACGCCGCGAACCTGCTTGCGGTGCTTGCGGTGTTGTTGGCCGCTGGCGTGCCGCTCGCTGAAGCGGCCAACGCGCTGGCGCAAGCACAGCCGGTGGCAGGACGCATGGAACGCTTCGGCAGCAGCGATGCCCGGCCGCTCGTGGTTGTGGATTATGCGCACACACCGGACGCGCTCGAGAAGGCTTTGCAGGCGCTGCGTGAACACACAAAAGGCAAGCTCGTGTGCGTGTTCGGCTGCGGCGGCGACCGTGATCGCGGCAAGCGCGCGCAGATGGGACAAATCGCCGAACATCTCGCCGACATCGTGATTCTCACCAACGACAATCCGCGGCATGAAGATCCAGCGTTCATCATCCGGGAAATCAGCGCCGGCATGCAGACGGTGCCGAGCATCGTTCCGGACAGAGTGCAGGCGATTCGTGCGGCACTCTCCGAGGCCTGTGTCGGAGACACCGTGCTCGTGGCTGGTAAGGGGCACGAAGACTATCAGCAGGTCGGCGATCAGCGCCTGGCGTACAGCGATCGCGACACCGTGCGGGCGCTGCTGGGGGAGGCCGCGTGATGACGCTCGCCGCTGCCGCCACGGTGCTTGCGGGAACACTGCGCGGACCCGACGCAGAATTTTCCGGTGTCAGCACCGACACGCGTACGCTCGCGCGCGGCGACCTGTTTGTGGCGCTGGTTGGCCCGCACTTCGATGGCCATGGCTTTGTGGGCGAGGCAGCCGGCAAGGGCGCCATCGGAGCGCTGGTATCGCACACGCTCGAAGCGGACATCGCCACCGTGCAGGTCGCGGATACGCGCCTGAGCCTCGGGCAATTGGCCGCGCACTGGCGCCAACAGTTCCAGATTCCGGTCATCGCGGTCACTGGCAGCAACGGCAAGACCACAGTAAAAAACATGATTGCCGCGATTCTGTATGCGGCGGGTCCGACTCTGGCCACACAGGGCAATCTCAATAATGACATCGGCGTGCCGCTCACGCTCCTGCGTCTGCGACAGGGCGACCGGCACGCAGTGATCGAAATGGGCATGAACCATCCGGGCGAGATCGACTATCTCACCCGGCTCACGCGCCCGACGATCGCGTTGATCAACAACGCCGCCGCCGCGCATCTGGCCGGCCTCGGCAGCGTCGAGGCCGTGGCGCGCGCCAAGGGCGAGATCTATGCCGGTCTCGCCACGGACGGTATTGCCGTCATCAACGCCGATGACCCCTTTGCCAATCTATGGCACACGCTGGCCGCTCCACATCGCGTTATTACTTTCGGTCTCGACCGGCCGGCGGATGTCAGTGCCGAGTGCGAACTCGATGCTGACGGCAGCACCATTCTTCTCAAAACCCCTCATGGAGGGATCAGCATGCGACTGTCACTGCTCGGCCGTCACAATGTCATGAACGCGCTGGCTGCCAGCAGCGCATCGCTTGCGGCAGGCATCAGCCTGGCCGACATCCAGGCTGGCCTGGAGAAACTGAAAAGCGTTTCCGGGCGGCTTGAGGTCAAACGCGGCCGGAACGGCGCACGCGTGCTGGACGATACCTACAATGCCAACCCCGGCTCATTGGCAGCCGGCGTCGAGGTGCTGAAGGCGGCCTCCGGTGAGCGCGTGCTGGTGTTGGGTGACATGGGTGAACTCGGCGAGGCAGCGCGCGACATCCACCGGCGCGTCGGGCTGCTTTCCAAGAGCCTCGGCATCGAACACCTGTATGCGGTCGGCGAGCTTACGCAGGACGCCGTCGAGGCCTTCGGCAAAGGCGCGCAACATTTCGCGAATCACGAGGCGCTCATCGAAAGCCTGCGCGACCGCTTGCATGCGGACATGACCGTGCTGGTCAAGGGTTCGCGCCTCATGAAAATGGAGCGCGTGGTGGCCGGCATTGTCGCGGACGAATCCAACAGAGGCAAAGCCTAAGTGCTCTATTCCCTCTTCGACTGGCTGGCACACGACATCTCGGCGTTCAACGTCTTCCGTTACCTGACGTTGCGCGCGATTCTCGGCGTGCTCACGGCGCTGTCCATCTGTTTCCTGATCGGTCCGGCCCTGATCCGCAAGCTGACCCAGTACAAGGTCGGGCAGGTGGTGCGCAGCGACGGCCCGCAGACGCACCTCGCCAAGGCCGGCACGCCGACCATGGGCGGGGCGCTCATTCTCATCGCCGTGTTCATCTCCACCCTGCTGTGGGCCAATCTGCACAACCGCTTCGTGTGGGTGGTGCTGTTCACCACCCTGTTCTTCGGCGCGATCGGCTGGGTGGACGACTACCGCAAGCTGGTACGCAAGAATCCCAAGGGCCTGAGCGCGCGCGAGAAATATTTCTGGCAGACCGTGGGCGGCTTCCTGGTGGCGGTGTTCCTGTATACCACCGCCAAGCTGCCGGCCGAGACGCAATTGATCGTGCCGGTGTTCAAGAATGTGGTTCTCGACATGGGCCCGTGGTTCATCCTGCTGACCTATTTCGTGATTGTCGGCACGAGCAACGCCGTAAACCTGACCGATGGTCTCGATGGTCTCGCGATCATGCCAACGGTGATGGTGGCCAGCGCGCTCGGGGTGTTCGCCTACTTGACCGGTAATGCCAATTTCTCGAGTTACCTCGGTATCCCGTTCATCCCGGGTGCCGGTGAGGTGCTGATTTTCTGCGCGGCGATCATCGGCGCGGGTCTCGGGTTCCTGTGGTTCAACACCTACCCGGCGATGGTGTTCATGGGCGATGTCGGTGCACTCGGCCTGGGGGCAGCCCTCGGTGCGGTTGCCGTGGTTGTGCGCCAGGAAATTGTGCTGTTCATCATGGGCGGGTTGTTCGTGATGGAAACGGTGTCGGTGATATTGCAGGTGACGTCGTTCAAGCTCACCGGCAAGCGCATATTTCGCATGGCCCCGCTGCATCATCACTTCGAATTGAAGGGCTGGCCGGAGCCGCGCGTGATCGTGCGCTTCTGGATCATCTCGCTGATTCTGGTGCTGATTGGTCTGGCGACTCTGAAAGTTCGTTAAACGGGCAACAGGACAGAACAACGTGGCGATGGTGGCAATGACCAAGCAGGTAAACGATAAGCGTGCGCTGGTGGTGGGCCTGGGTTTAAGCGGCCTGTCCAGCGCGCGTTACCTCGTGCGCCAGGGTTATGTGGTCACCATTGTCGACAGCCGCGCGCAGCCGCCCGGTCTTGGCGCACTGCATGCCGAGTTGCCGACTGTGCACGTGCACACCGGCAGTTTCGATGCGGCACTGTTTCGTGACCCGGGGTTGCTAGTGGTGAGCCCGGGGATTTCGCTCAAGGAACCAGTAATCGCCGCCGCGTGTGCACGCGGCATCGAGGCCGTCGGCGATATCGAATTGTTTGCGCGCGTCGCGCGCGCCCCGGTGCTGGCGATCACCGGAGCGAACGGCAAGAGCACGGTCACGAGTCTGGTCGGGGAGATGTGCCGGGAGGCGGGATTCGACACCGCGGTCGGCGGCAACATCGGCGTGCCAGCGCTCGATCTGCTGCGCACGCCGGAACCCGAGGTGTATGTGCTGGAGCTGTCCAGCTTCCAGCTTGAAACCGCATCCAGCCTGAATGCGCGTGCGGCCACGGTGCTCAACATCACGCCCGACCACATGGATCGTTACGCGAGCCTGGCCGACTATGCCGCGGCCAAGGCGCGCATTTTCCGCGGAGACGGCATCATGGTCCTGAATGCCGACGATCCGGTCGTGATGGCCATGGGCCAGCCGGGCCGCAGCACGGTGCGTTTTGGCGCGCACCCTCCGGCGAGCGACACCGACTACGGCTTGGTGACCCACGGCGGCGAAACCTGGCTGGCACGCGGTGCGCGCCAGCTGCTGCCAGCATCCGCCGTTCCGCTGCCCGGCCGGCACAATCTGCTGAATGTGCTGGCCGCCATGGCGCTGGCCGAGACCGTGCATGTGCCGCTCGATGCCATGAAGCGCGCGGTGGCCAGATTTCACGGGCTGCATCACCGAACCGAATTGGTTCTCGAGCGCGATGGCGTGCGCTGGATCGATGATTCCAAGGGCACCAACGTGGGTGCCACGGTGGCGGCCCTGAACGGCATGGGTGCACCGGTGATTCTGATCGCCGGCGGCGACGGCAAGGGCGCGGACTTCAACGAGCTGCGCGCGCCGGTGGCAAGCTGCGCGCGCGCCGTGGTGCTGATCGGGCGTGATGCGCCATTAATCGAGAAGGCGCTCGACGGCGTGGTGCCAGTGGTAAGCGTCAAGGATCTGCACGCAGCGGTGCGCGAGGCCGCGCGCCTCGCGCAGCCCGGCGACGTCGTGCTGTTGTCGCCGGCATGCGCGAGCTTCGACATGTTCCGCAATTACGAGCACCGCGGCCAGGTGTTTGCGCAGGCCGTGAAGGAGTTGGCGCCATGAGCGCGATCACCGGCCTCATCAACCTGCGCGCACGCCTGCCACTCGGCATGCCGGCGCGGGTTGCCGGCCGCAGTGCGCCGACCTGGGACCCGTGGTTGCTGGGCAGCATCGTGGCGCTGCTGGTGCTCGGCACGATCATGGTGCATTCGGCATCGGTGTCGATTGCCGAGCGGCTCACCGGCAACAGCACCCATTATCTTCTGCGTCATCTGTTCAGCATTGGCCTTGGCGTGAGCGGCATGTTCATTGTCATGCACACGCGCATCCGTCTGTGGGAATATCTGGGCCCCTACCTGCTGCTGATCGGCATTGCGCTGCTCGTGGTGGTGCTGCTGCCGGGTATCGGCGTACACGTGAATGGCAGCTCACGCTGGTTGCCGCTCGGCATTGTCAACCTGCAGCCGTCCGAACTCGTGAAGCTGTTCATGATTGTGTATGCCGCCGGCTATCTGGTGCGCAAGCAAGAGGAGCTCAAGTTCTTTACCCAGGGTATCGTCATGGTCAGCATCGTGCTGGCGGTAATCGGCATGCTGCTGTTGCAAGAGCCGGATCTCGGCAGCGTCGTAGTGATCTCGCTCACCGTGTTTGGCATGTTGTTTCTCGGTGGCGTGCGTTTCTGGCATTTCCTGGCGGTGGTCAGCGCCGGGCTCGGCGGCATGGCGCTGCTGACCTTCATCTCGCCGTATCGCATGGCACGCATCACCGGATTCATGGATCCATGGGCGGATCCGTTCAACACCGGTTTCCAGCTGACCCAGGCGCTCATCGCCTTCGGCCGCGGTGAGTGGCTGGGCGTAGGCCTGGGCGCCAGCATCCAGAAAATGTTTTACCTGCCGGCCGCCCACACCGACTTTCTGTTCGCGGTGCTGGCCGAAGAGCTTGGATTGTTGGGCGTGCTGGCCTGCATGGCGCTGTTTGTCGTAGTGGTGTGGCGCGCCTTCCGGATCGCGCGCAGTGCCGAAGTCCATGGACAGATTTACGCGGCGCGTCTGGCCCAGGGCATCGGCCTGCTGTTCGGCATGCAGGCGATGATCAACATGGGCGTCAACATGGGTGCGCTGCCGACCAAGGGGCTGACGCTGCCGTTCGTAAGCTATGGCGGCTCGAGCATGATCGTGTGCTGTCTCGCCGCCGGCCTGTTGCTGCGGGTCGGTCGCGAGCAGGGCCGCCAGAAGGTGGATTCACCATGACCACCATCATGATCATGGCGGGCGGTACCGGCGGGCACGTGTTCCCGGCGCTCGCTGTGGCGCGCGCATTGCGCGACCAGGGTGTAAAGATTGTATGGCTGGGCACGCGCGAAGGCATTGAGGCGCGCGTGGTGCCGGCCGCGGGCTTCGAGCTCGATACCATCAACATCCGCGGCCTGCGCGGTGGCGGTCTGTTGCGCTGGCTGTTGCTGCCCATGCGTCTCAACATTGCCATGTTCCAGGCATTGCGCATATTGCGTCGCTGCAAGCCGGATGCGGTCCTGGCCATGGGTGGCTTCGCCTCCGGCCCAGGCAGTCTGATGGCGAGCGCGTTGCGAATTCCACTCCTGATTCACGAACAGAACGCGATCGCCGGGCTCACGAACCGCTGGCTCGCGCAGATTGCCGATGTGGTGATGGCTGGATTCCCCGCGGCGTTCGGCGAGCGCCATGGTGTGCGCGTGGTCGGCAACCCGGTACGGCAGGAAATCGCAGCACTGCCGTCTCCGGAGTTACGCCTTGGGGAACACCACGGGCGTCTGCGCCTGTTGATTGTTGGCGGCAGCCAGGGTGCTCAGATATTCAACCAGGTTGTGCCCGAGGTTGTGCGCGCACTGCCCGAGGCAAGTCGCCCGCAGGTCTGGCATCAGACCGGCAAGCGCGATGAAGCTGCGGTGGCCGCGGCCTATCACCGCTTTCTTCCGGACGCCAAGGTGGCCGCCTTCATCGAGGATATGGCCGCTGCCTATGCCTGGGCGGATGTCGTGGTGTGCCGTGCCGGCGCCATGACCATCGCGGAACTCGCCGCCGCCGGTGTCGCCGCGATTCTTGTACCGTTTCCGCAGGCCGCGGACGATCACCAGAGCGCGAACGCACGCTTTCTGGAAGCACGCGATGCGGCAGTACTGGTGCCGCAGCCAGACTTCACGGTCACGCGCCTCGCCGAGCTGTTGACCAGTCTTGGCGCGAACCGCGCGCTGTTGCAGCGTCTGGCTGTGCATGCACGCGCCTGCTCCACTGTCGACGCCACCGAGACCGTAGCGCAGCTGTGCCGGGAGGCGGCCCATGCGTAACTGGGTGAAGCGTGTTCACTTTGTCGGCATTGGCGGTGTCGGTATGTGCGGCATCGCCGAAGTGCTGCACAACCTCGAATTCAAAGTGTCCGGTTCGGACAGCGCCGAGAACGCCAACACCAAACGCCTGGCCGGTCTCGGCATCCGCGTGAGCATCGGCCATGCCGCCGCGCATATTTCCGGCGCTGATGTCGTGGTCATTTCCTCGGCAGTGAAAGACACGAACCCGGAAGTGCAGGCTGCGCGCGCCGCGAAAGTTCCGGTGATTCCGCGCGCCGAGATGCTGGCCGAACTGATGCGTCTGCAGCATGGCATTGCCATTGCCGGCACGCACGGCAAGACCACGACCACGAGCCTGACGGCGAGCGTGCTGGCGCAGGGCGGGCTCGACCCGACGTTTGTGATCGGCGGGCGCCTGAACAGCGCCGGCACCAACGCGCGCCTCGGGCGCGGCGAGTATCTGGTGGCCGAGGCCGATGAGAGCGACGCCTCGTTCCTGCATCTGCAGCCGTTCATGGCGGTGGTGACGAATATCGACGCCGACCACATGGAGACCTACGGTGGTGACTTCAATCGTCTGAAGCAGGCATTCATCGACTTCCTGCACAACCTGCCGTTCTACGGGCTTGCGATTCTGTGTACCGACGACCCGAACGTGCGTGCGATTCTTCCCTATATACACAAGCCGGTACGCACCTATGGCACCGGCGCGGAGGCCGATGTGCGCGCCACCGACATCACCCAAGATGGCATGCAGATGCACTTTAACGTGACCATCGGCAAGCGCGGCACGCCGATGTCCATCACCCTGAACCAGCCGGGCCGGCACAACGTGCTGAATGCGCTGGCGGCGATCACGGTGGCGATCGAGCTCAATGTTCCGGAAGCGGCGATTCGCGAGGGTCTTTCCAGTTTCGGTGGCATCGGCCGGCGTTTTCAGGTGAACGGCCGCATGCCGGTCGCGGGTGGCGACGTGCTGCTGGTGGACGACTACGGACATCACCCGCGCGAATTGGCGGCCACCATTCTGGCCGCGCGCGAAGGCTGGCCGCAGCGGCGCCTGGTGGTGGCGTTCCAGCCGCACCGCTACACGCGCACACGCGACCTGATCGACGACTTCAGTGCGGTGCTGGCGGGCTGCGACACGTTGTTCATCACTGAGATCTATGCCGCCGGCGAGGCACCGATCAGCGGTGCCGACGGGCGCGCGCTGTGTCGCGCGATCCGCGCGCGCGGCGGCAATCCGGTGTTCGTCGAGAATGTGAACGACTTGCCAACCCTGCTTGCCGATACCCTGCGTGCCAACGATCTGCTGTTGACCCTGGGTGCCGGCAACATCGGCCAGGTGGCAGCAGGCCTCGCGCAGCGTCTGGGGGAGAAGCAATGATGGCTGCGAGCAAGAGCGATAGCGGTCCGCGCGGCGTGCTCAAGCGCAATGAGCTGCTCAGCAAGCACACCAGCTGGCGTGTCGGCGGACCGGCCGATTGCTTCTATGAACCGGCGGGCGTGCAGGATTTGTCAGTATTTCTCAAGACACTGCCGGAGAACGAGCCGCTCTACTGGGTCGGGCTGGGCAGCAATCTGCTGGTACGCGACGGCGGCGTGCGCGGCACGGTGATCATGTTGAGCGGCAAGCTGAACGGGCTGGAACGCATCGGCGCCAACACACTGCGCGCCGAGGCCGGCATCGCCAGTGCCAAGCTGGCGCGCTTCAGCGTGCAACAGGGTTTGCGCGGTGCGGAGTTTCTGGCCGGTGTTCCGGGTACGATCGGCGGGGCGCTGGCCATGAACGCCGGCGCCTTCGGCGGCGAGACCTGGAATATCGTGACCGCGGTCGAGACCATGGACCACACAGGCCACATGCGCACGCGCCTGCCTTCTGATTTCCAGATTGGTTATCGCTCGGTGCAGGGGCCTGCGGGCGAATGGTTTATTGCCGGACATTTCGGGCTTGTGCCCGGGAATGCAGCGGAAGGTCAGGCACTGATCAAATCGCTACTTGCCAAGCGCGGCGCCACCCAGCCCACGCAGTGGCCGAACGCTGGCTCGGTGTTCCGCAATCCGCCCGGCGACTACAGCGCGCGCCTGATCGAGCGCACCGGCCTCAAGGGTTTTTGTATCGGCGGCGCCTGCGTGTCCGAGTTGCATGCCAACTTCATTATCAACACCGGCGAAGCTACGGCGGCGGACATCGAGAGTTTGATTGAAGCGGTGCGCGACAAGGTTTGCGCGGCACAGGGGATTACGCTGGAAACAGAAGTGCGCATTATTGGAGACAAGGCGTGACCACGAAAGAATTTGGCAAAGTAGCGGTGCTCCTGGGCGGGCGTTCGGCCGAGCGCGAGATATCGCTGCTGAGCGGTAATGCCGTGCTTGCTGCGCTTCAGCGTAAGGGTGTGGACGCCCATGCCTTCGATCCGGCCGAGCGGCCGGTCGAGGATCTCAAGCGCGAAGGTTTCGCGCGCGCCCACATTGCGTTGCATGGCCGCTACGGCGAGGACGGCACCGTGCAGGGTGCGCTCGAGCTGCTCGGCATTCCGTACACCGGCAGTGGCGTGATGGCATCGGCGCTCGCCATGGACAAGTGGCGCACCAAGCTCATCTGGCAGGCGGTCGGCATTCCCACGCCGCGCTATGCCTTGCTGGAGGCGGGCAGTGACTTTGCGGCAGTCGCGCAGGAGCTTGGATTGCCGCTGATCGTGAAACCGGCGCGCGAAGGCTCGACGATCGGTTTGAGCAAGGTGACGGAGGCAAAACAATTGCCGGAGGCGTATGCGTTGGCGGCGAAGAGCGATGCGCTGGTGCTGGCCGAGGAGTTTATCGAAGGCAGGGAGCTCACCGCCGCAATTCTGAACGATGTGCCGTTGCCGCTGGTGCGCATCCAGCCACCCGGATTGTATGACTACCAGGCCAAATATTTCTCCGACGAAACTCAATATTACTGTCCAAGCGGACTGCCGGTTGCGCAGGAACAGATAATCCAGGAACAGGCGCGCAAGGCCTATCGCATCATCGGTTGTCACGGGTGGGGGCGCGTGGATGTGATCCTGATGAAGGACGGCCGGCCATCATTCCTCGAAGTGAATACGTCACCGGGCATGACGGGCCACAGTCTCGTGCCGATGGCGGCCAAACAGGCGGGCCTGAGCTTTGATGAACTCTGCCTGAAAATTCTGGAAACCAGCCGGGGGCGTAACGATGCCGTCGCTTGAGGCATTGCAGCAGCACATTATCGAGCGCCCCTGGCGTGCCGGGCTGTACGCCTTCGGTGTGCTGGCGCTCGCAACCCTCGTGCTGCTCGCGGCGGATACGGTGTTGCGACCAGACAGCTTCGCGGTGCGCAACCTGAGTTTCGAAGGTGAATTCCGGCAGGTGGATCAGCAGGCGCTGACAGCGGCGGTCATGGATTCGGTGCGTGGCAATTTCTTCCTGCTCGATCTGGACGCCATTCGCGAACGCGCCCGTACCGTACCCTGGGTACATGAGGTAGCGGTAAGACGCCACTGGCCGGACGGCGTGCATATTCGCTTCAGCGAGCAGCAACTTGTGGCGCGCTGGGGAAAGACCGGTTGGGTAAATGCACAAGGTGAGTACGTGAATCTGCAGCGAAGCGAGGGCCCGGTCGGGCTTCCATTGCTCATCGGTCCGAACGGAATGCAGCAGCGCGTGCTGGAACATTACCGCAGCCTGAACGCCATTCTGGCGCCGGTGCAGTTGCAGGTGACCGCGCTTACGCTCACTGACCGGCATTCCTGGAACATCGAATTGCACAACGGCCTGCTGTTGACGCTTGGCCGCGAGGAGCCCGAGCCGAAAGTTGAGCGATTTGCACGCGTCTACCCGCGCGCACTTGCAGCACAGGTGGCAAGGGCAAAGCGCATCGACTTGCGTTACACCAATGGTTTTTCCGTGGAGTGGGTGAATCGCACCGGCGCGCCGCCCGCAACAGAAATTATGGCAACCGGATTGAAAGAGGGCTGAGGCATGTCAAAAAAAGGCGATGAGAATCTGGTTGTGGGCCTCGACATCGGCACCTCCAAGGTGCTGGCGATCGTAGGCGAAGTCACAGCCACAGGCGAGGTGGAAGTCATTGGTGTCGGGCACCATCCCTCGCGCGGCATGAAGAAGGGAGTGGTGGTCAACATCGAATCCACGGTGCAATCCATCCAGCGCGCTGTCGAGGAGGCCGAGCTGATGGCCGGCTGCCAGATCCGGTCGGTATATGCCGGCATCGCCGGATCGCATATCCGTTCGATCAATTCGCATGGCACGGTCGCCATCAAGGACAAGGAAGTCGGCCCAAACGATATCGACCGGGTGATCGAGTCAGCCCGGGCGCTGGCGATCCCCGCTGACCAGAAAGTGCTGCACGTCCTGCCGCAGGAATTCATTATCGACGGGCAGGAAGGCATTCGCGAACCCATCGGCATGAGCGGCGTGCGCCTGGAAGCCAAGGTGCACATCGTTACCGGCGCGGTGAGTGCCGCACAGAATATCGTGAAGTGCGTGCGTCGCTGCGGCCTGGAGGTGGACGACATTATTCTCGAGCAGCTTGCCTCCAGCCTGTCGGTGCTCACCGAGGACGAGAAGGAGCTGGGCGTGTGCATGGTGGACATTGGTGGCGGCACCACCGACATCTCGGTGTTCACCGAGGGTGCAATCCGCCACACCAGTGTGATTCCGATCGCCGGCGACCAGGTGACCAACGACATCGCCGTGGCGCTGCGTACGCCCACGGCCAACGCCGAGGAGATCAAGAAGAAATATGGCTGCGCGCTCACCCAGCTTGCGACCAGCGACGAAAGCATCGAAGTGCCTAGCGTCGGCGACCGTCCGCCGCGCAAGCTGGCGCGTCAGACGCTCGCCGAAGTGATCGAACCGCGCATCGAGGAGCTGTACGGCTTGGTGCTCGCAGAGTTACGGCGTAGTGGTTTTGAAGATGTGATCGGCAGCGGCATCGTTCTGACCGGCGGCAGTGCCAAGATGGAAGGCATGATCGATCTCGCCGAGGAGGTGTTCCACATGCCGGTACGACTGGGCATTCCGCAGGGCGTGGGCGGTTTAAGTGGCGTGGTGCACAACCCGATCTACGCCACGGGGGTGGGGCTGGTGCTCTTCGGCGCCAAGGCACGTGGCGGCAACCACTATGGGCTCTTAACGCAATCGACGTCAGTCGGGATCAAGGGCGTGTTGGGCAAGATGAAGGGCTGGTTTCAGGGAAATTTCTAGCAGGTTGGGCGATAAAAATGACAACCCATTACTCATTAAGGAGATACCACCATGTTTGAACTGATGGAAAGCTACGGCGAGCAGGCCGTGATCAAGGTCATCGGTGTCGGCGGCGGTGGCGGCAATGCCGTTGAGCACATGCTCTGCGCTAAACTCGAAGGTGTGGAGTTTATTGTCGCCAATACCGACGCTCAGGCTCTCAAGAAGACGGGAGCGCGCACCATTCTGCAGTTAGGCACAAACCTGACCAAAGGACTTGGTGCAGGCGCCGATCCGGCCGTTGGCCGGCAAGCAGCCGTAGAAGATCGCGAGCGCATTGCCGAGGCACTGCAAGGCGCGGACATGGTGTTCATTACGGCTGGTATGGGCGGTGGTACCGGGACTGGCGCGGCGCCGATTGTGGCTCAGGTGGCCAAGGACCTCGGCATACTCACCGTCGCCGTGGTCACCAAGCCGTTTCCGTTCGAAGGCAAGAAGCGTATGGCCATCGCCGAGCAGGGCATCAAGGAGCTGGGCGAGTTCGTGGATTCCATTATTACGATCCCGAACGAGAAATTGCTGAGCGTTGTCGGCAAGGGTGCAAGCCTGCTGGATGCCTTCAGCAAGGCGAATGAAGTTTTGCAGGGCGCTGTGCAAGGCATTGCTGAGTTGATCACCCGTCCAGGACTTATTAATGTGGACTTTGCCGACGTGCGCACGGTCATGTCCGAAATGGGTATGGCGGTGATGGGCTCGGCAACCGCCAGCGGCGAGAACCGGGCCATGGATGCGGCACGCGCCGCGGTTTCGAGCCCGTTGCTTGAAGACATTAATATTTCCGGTGCGCGCGGCATCCTGGTGAATGTTACGGCTGGTCGAGACCTTTCAATTGGTGAGTTCGAGGAAGTTGGCAACACCGTCAAGGAATATGCGGCAGAAGACGCGACAGTTGTTATCGGCACGGTTATTGATCCGGATATGCACAATGAGATGCGCGTCACGGTTGTGGCAACGGGTCTTGGAGTGCGCGAAAAACGCCCACAACCCTATAAGATTATTAAGACAGGAACCGGAACAATGGATTACGAGCAACTGGACAAGCCGACGGTCATCCGCAACCGGCGCGTTACGGCTGACATGCGTGGGGCGACTGAAGGCGGGATAGAATACTTGGACATTCCGGCATTTTTACGCAAACAGGCGGATTAACATACTAAAATAGTCATCTACTTATTGAGCTGACTTTATTGGATTATTGGGAAAGCTTGGAACAACCTGGCCGTTTATCGGCCTCTGCTGCTCAATAATGCTGATTTTTGTGGCAATAAACTGGACATGACGAGTCAACTGTCCTTTAATAGGCCAATCAATTGCATTTACCATAGACCCGGCGCATTGGGAGCGGATTTCTTGCCTCGGGAATAAGTGCTGTGCAAAGAATATCAATTACCGGATGCACATGATTAAACAACGGACCCTCAAGAATGCCATCCGCGCCACGGGCGTGGGTCTGCATACCGGCGAGAAGGTCTATTTGACGATACGTCCTGCGTCGGTGGGTAGCGGCATCTTGTTTCGGCGCGTGGATCTGGACGAGCCCGTCGAGATCAAGGCGCATCCCGAGAATGTTACCGACACGCGCATGTCTACCACTCTCGAGAAGAACGGCGCCAAGATTTCGACGGTTGAACATCTTATGGCGGCATTTGCCGGGCTGGGTATTGATAATGCCTGTGTCGACGTGACCGCGCCGGAAGTGCCTATCATGGACGGCAGTTCCGGCCCCTTTGTGTTTCTGCTGCAGTCTGCCGGCATTGAGGAGCAGGTTTCTCCCAAGCAATTCATCCGGATCAAGAAACCGGTGCGCGTCGAGGACGGCGATAAATGGGTACAGTTCGAGCCATGGGATGGTTTCAAGGTATCTTTCGGTATTGATTTCGATCATCCCAGCCTGCGCCGGTCCACACAGACGGCCTGCGTGGATTTTTCCACCACCTCGTTCGTGAAAGAAGTAAGCCGTGCACGCACCTTCGGCTTTATGCGTGATCTCGAAATGTTGCGCGCAGCGGGACTGGCGCGTGGCGGCGGGATGGACAACGCCATCGTCATGGACAATTTCCGCGTATTAAATGACGACGGTTTGCGCTATGAAGATGAGTTCGTCAAACACAAGGTACTGGACGCAATCGGCGATCTTTACCTGCTTGGCCACCCATTGATTGGCGCATTCAGCGGCCACAAGTCCGGGCATGCGCTGAACAATCGCATTTTGCGTGCGCTGATGGTCGATAAGGATGCCTGGGAGCTCGTCTCCTATGAAGAGTCGGACAAGGCAGCCATCTCCTTCACACGGGCAGTGCCGGCAGCATGAATATTATCCTGATTCCGCACAGCGCCGGCCGCGGCCACAACATCAGTCTGAGCCCAGCCCAGCTCTTTGTGCTGGCGCTGGTGGTGCTGGTGGGCTTGCCGCTACTGATTGGGACCGTGTCTTACAAGATATCGGCCTATCTCGATCCAACCGCCGGGACACGTGAACCGGAATTTATCCAACGCCAGGCAGCACTGCTCACGAGCGAACGTCAAGTGATTGAGCAGACTCGGCGTGATGCTGAGCTGCATCTCAACGCGCTGGCTCAGCGTCTCGGTTATATGCAGGCAGAACTTCTGCGTTTGAATGCCCTCGGCCAGAGACTGGCGCGCATGGGCGGCCTCGACAAGCGCGAGTTTGATTTCTCTGAAGGGCCCGCGCTCGGTGGACCGGAGCCGACCCGGGGGGCGACGTCCCTGTCGGTACCGGATTTTCTCAAAACTCTTGAAAGAGTTTCCGGCCAGATCGAAAAGAAATCAGAACGGCTATCGGCGCTGGAAAGCTCGCTTCTCGACAAACAGCTGAAAGCCGCCGTCCATCCAATTGGCTGGCCTACGGAAGGCGGCTGGGTATCATCCGGTTTCGGCCAGCGCTCCGACCCGTTTACCGGCCGTTCTGCCTTTCATGAAGGTGTGGATATCGCCAGCCGTTTCGGTTCGACCATTAATGCGATGGGTGGTGGCGTGGTGACCTATGCCGGCGACAAGGAAGGTTATGGGTGCACCGTTGAAATCAACCACGGAAATGGGTATTCCACCCGATATGCGCACTGCAAGTCTGCGCTGGTGCGGGTCGGCGACCGCGTGACCAAGGGCCAGGGGGTGGCATTGGTGGGTACAACCGGTCGCTCCACGGGTCCGCACCTGCATTTTGAGGTGTTACGCGACGGCAAGGCAGTCAACCCCAGCTCCTATCTCAAGTCTGCATCGTAAACTCCCCGGCGTAGCCGGCCTGTCTATTCAAGTCGCGGCGCTTTTCCTTCATAATCACGCCTTTACTGGTCGTATGCCCAGATTTTGGTGCGGGCGGCCGGTTTGCGATCATCATCTTGCATCAGGACAGATTTCATTCTCATGGTTGTGAACATACTCAAGAAGTTTATTGGTGACCGCAATACACGCCTGCTCCGTCAAATGCGCGGCGTCGTCACTCGAATCAATGAGCTGGAACCGCAGATGGCGGCGCTCACCGATACGGCGCTTGGCGCCAAGACCGTCGAGTTTCGCCAGCGCCTGGAGCGTGGCGAGCTGCTTGAAACGCTTCTACCCGAGTCATTTGCCGTGGTGCGCGAATCAGCCAAGCGCACGCTTGGGATGCGTCACTTCGATGTGCAGCTTATTGGCGGCATGGTGCTGAACTCCGGCCGGATCGCCGAGATGCGCACCGGTGAAGGTAAAACCCTGGTGGCGACTCTGGCGGT
>Ga0315271_10000122_pt1 | contig 37118 bp, 36 predicted proteins | sample C3_top_MG_FD_204664 | JGI IMG/M metagenome (GOLD analysis project Ga0315271, IMG submission 204664) | Sediment microbial communities from Yellowstone Lake, YNP, Wyoming, USA - C3_top | ecosystem: Environmental > Aquatic > Freshwater > Lake > Sediment | place: USA: Wyoming | collected 2017-08-01
CGGGATTGACGATATGGCGCATAGCGACCTGTTTTTTGTTGTGATACGCAAACTGTTTGATGTCACTCGATGACGGGGTGTATTCCATCATGAGGTTGCCATCCTTCGCATAAAAGGAATACGTGATAACGTTGCTGCGCGTCTTTTTGACACGGTAGTTGTTGGCGTCGTATTCAAACTGGAGCGGGCTGGCTGTATCGCAGCTTGCGCAATACAAGTTGGAGGCATCGTCGAACAAATGGTAGGACAAGGCGGTTCCACTGCGGGTGGCGTTGCCCCAGGCATCATAGGTAAAGGCAGAGCTGCCTGTATATGAGGCCAGCCGGTTTGCAGTGTCGTAAGCGTAAGTCTTGGCGTAAGTGGTGCCGTAGGTCTGACTCAGGATATTGCCGAGTCCATCGTAGGCAATGCTCCCCGTTCCCCAAGGGCCGGCTGCGCTAACCAAGCGGTCGATAGCGTCATAACCCAATGTGCGGTTGTAGCTTGTGAGAACGCTATCAGAGATGGAAGTCACATTGCCAATCCCGTCATAACCATAGCTGGTATTGACAAGGCTCGTAGTGGCCTTGCTCACCGACACTTGACTTGGCCATTGACGGGTATTGAAGGCCTGGGAACTGGTTACACCATTGGCATAAGTCATGCCGACAACCTGGCCGCTTGGATGGTAAGTAACACTGATCACATAAGGACTGACAGCGGTCGACCGCCCCAAAGCGTCGGGATAATAGTTAACGATCTGGCCGTCAGGATAGGTTACCTGCGTTGCCGCATCGTTGCTGTCATACAGATAACTCAGATTAAATGTCTTTCCATCCACAGCCAGGGATTCAGCTACGAGATTGCGGTTGGCATCGTAATCATAGGTTCGCACAATCAAGCCACGAGTCGCATTGATGATGTCGTCCACCGCGTTGTAACTCAGACTGACCGGCGGGGTGGTTGCATCCTGATAAGTGGTGGCGGTGAGCCGGTTGCGGCCGTCGTATGCATAATTGATCGTTCGCGCGCTGGGTGCTGTACCCCCGCTTTTGGAAAGCGGGTTGCCAATAGCATCCCGACCATACGTCACCCAGCCGGTTTCAGGATGGTAAGTATTGGTGAGATAACCATGACTATCGTATTGCATCGTGTACGTGACGCCTGCCTGGACCATGCTGGTAACTTGCCCGAGTGAGTTACGCGTGATCGCCATGTTTGCAGATGCAACGGGTGCTGTGACGTTCATCAACTGACGCTCTTCTGGATCGCCAGACGAACGGTAGGTATAAGTCGTCGCATTGTTGTTTTCGTTGGTTACCTTGATCTGATTGCCTGTCAGGTATTGTATTTGGCGAAGTTTTCCATCTGCGTGTTTGATGCTGACGAGTCGTCCAAGAATGTCGTAACCGTATTGAATACCAGGCAGCGTCATTTGATTCGAGGCGTTGGCGATCGGGGCGGTCGAGTTGGTGGGATAGGCCTCCATTACCTTTCTGCCGAGTGCGTCGTATCGATATGCGCTTCGTGTGGACGCCGAGGTAACACTGTCGCGCTTGGTGATATCGATCTCGCGCCCGAACCCGTCAAACAGTGTCGACTCTACAAAGCTTCCCCGTGTGACAGTTTTAGTATTTGATCCCCACTGAATGCTCGTTGAGTTGCCGGCAGGCGCAGCCACACCAATTAGTCGATTCAAGCCGTCGTAGGAATACTGAGTTAGATTGCCCTCGCCATTGGTTTCTGATGCCACAGTCCCTGTGGCATTGACTGTCCTGAAAACGGTCACGCTACCGGGCTGATTTTCCTGGCGTGGAACGCCCCGGTAATAATTTACAAAATCAGTCCGGTTGTAATTCGCGTCAGTAATCGAGGCCACATCCCCTGTTGCGTAATAAGTCAGTGTGGTTGGCACACCATACTTAACAACAGACAGAATGTTTCCGTTCGCATCGAAGCCCAGATCGATCACCCAAGCCGAGTCGAGGGTTTCAGTGTCGCGTTGACCCACTATCCACTTCGTGGAATCGTTGTAATAAGTCAGGTCGAGGGTACGCGTGCCCGCATTTCCCGCCTCTAAAATTCTTGCTGGATTTCCGTAGCTGTCATGGGACAGATACTGGGTTGTGTAAGCATTGCCCTCGTGGGTGACGGTCTTCTTGGTAAGCAATGGCCGATAAGTCTGTGCGTCGTAGTATGGCTCGACTCCCGTATTAGCCACATACTGATCCGGGGAAATCAATTGGCTGCCCCATTCATTTTGTTCACGATTGTTAGCTGCGGCCGGATCGCAAGTCAGAACAGTTCCATTGACTGATGAGCATTCCAGTTTGTCCAGCAACAAGCCCACACGCCACGCTGACGCGGAAGTCGATGCAAAGGGTGTTTCGTGCTTATAGGTTGTTAAACCACCAGCCGGATCGGCAACGTCAGTTGTGCTTACGCCGATACTGGAGCCACCAACACTTTCCCAGAATTTGTACCGATAAACCCAACTTGACACGGGATTTACGCTGTCAGAAACCGATTTTTTAGTAATGCGAAGCGCAGTTGCGCCGCCTAAAACCTCAGTCGACACAAATGAATACTGGTAGGTCGTGGCACCCCCATCCGGGCGCGTGATTTTCCCCAAATAACCTCTCAAAGTAACCAGTGGGGAGTAGAAATCTGAAAATGCAGGATATTCATAAGCCCATGACGTGCCATCAGGCCGAGTGACTTTTGCCAACTCAAAGCTCGATGCATCCTGCGCGGGTGAAAGCGGTGCCCCCAAACTCGTATAGTCATAGAGCCATGTCTGCCCATTTGCTGTGATCTTGGATACTCGCGTACCTGTAACAATTCCTGGCGCATACTCATAATTGACAACCCGCCCATCACTGGCTGTGATCTTGAGAACGTATAGTCTTCCGCCTGTGGCCTGGTAATCGAAATTTAGCCAGTTTCCATTCTTGTCCGTGACTTTCTTGACCTGGAAGTTGTCGACGCCATTGACCAAATATCTGGCTGTCATTTCATAACGCACACCATCGGGTGACTGAACAAAAAGCCCAACACCACCGGTTGCACAATCAGCAACCCATCCTTCTTTCGACACATAGAGGTGTCCAAAACCTGTGGGTGCTGCCTGTAACTTGAATTGAGTTCCGTCCGGAAGCTCAAATACCGGACGAGTGGAGGGTGTGTTCAAGGCAGGTTGACAGACATAGCTCCCAGCCAATTTGCCGAAACCAGATGTCCACCCATATCCCATGGCGGGCAATTCGATGCCACCAACACCCAATTGATACACGCTTGCGGAGTCATATGTCCGCAGAACCTTGATGTCCAGCCCACCGTTTCCGGGAAGAAACAGATCGAGATGCCGGACTTTCAGCATGCCCGAGTAAGGGTCTACTGACTCGATACCATCCTGACTGGCCTGTTCGCGGTATGGGTTAATCCCTGGTTCGTAATATATCTGGGGTGCTGCGGAAGCATTGCTGAACCCAATAGCCAGGGTTCCTTGGATGAGGACGGATATGGAAATGCCGACTGTTCTGGTCGAAGCGCATTTCGCCAAAACCACATAGGCGCTGGATGCAAAGCTTCGAAAGCCGATTTTGTGGATTGATTTGAGATTCCGACAAACGGAAAAAACTGTAGCCATGCTTCCCTCCCAGGAGCTTTAATTGGCATTTGAATACAGAAGTTTTCCGCGGGTCAGCAGACGTACTTTGCGTCTGATGTGTAGGGGCGGATCGTACCCAATATTGATGACATTAACAATCTACTTCTACCCACCAAAGCCAGACCGCAAGCTTGCCATCCCCGAATCTGCTAAGGTCTCAGCATGAAACTGCATCTCAACACCGACGCTGGGCAGAAACTATTCACCGGCTATGGCGCTGACCACGTTCTCATCAATGGCCAGCGTTTTGATGCCAGCCTGCTGCTGACCCCGCGTGGCATCGAGATCGCGCCCTGGGCCGGTCTCGGTTTCGAGGCACTGACCGCCGCCCATTTCGAATGGGTCGCGCGGCGCGAGCTGGACATCCTGCTGCTGGGCACCGGCACGCGATTACGCTTCCCGCATCCCTCACTGACGTGTGCCCTGGTCGATGCGCGCATCGGGCTGGAAGTGATGGACATCGGCGCGCTGTGCCGCACCTACAACATCCTGGCCGCAGAAGGGCGAAGCGTGGGGGCGGCGGTGTTGATTGAGCCTGTGCCTGCTGATTGAGTTTTGTGGCGCTGAGTCATTCCCGGCATCCGCTCGGATCAATGGACGACATCCTTCCGATGGCGTAACCAGATCGCCGTCATCACGCTGCTGATGAACAGGCCGAACACCCAGACGATGGTGTGAATGTGCCAGTCGCTGCGCACCATCAGGGCGTAGGCGCCAGTGAGCAGCAGGATGCTGATGTTCTCGTTGAAATTCTGCTGGGCGATGGAGTGGCCTGCGCCCATCAGCAGATGTCCGCGATGTTGCAGCAGCGCGTTCATCGGCACGACGAAGAAAGCGGCCAGCACGCCAAGCAGAATCAGCAATATCACCGCCAGGGCAAGGCTTTCGACCCAGATCAGCGTGATGGGTATCAGTCCAAGGGCGATGCCGGCGGGCAGGGTGCGGATGGCGTGTTCGAGACGGACGTATTTGCCGGCGAGGATGGAGCCGAGCGCAATGCCGACCGCCGTGGCGGCGGTGAGTTGGGTGGCTTGACCCAGGCTGTATTTCAAATTGAGCGCCGCCCATTCGATGATGAGCAGGCGCAGGGTGGAGCCGACGCCCCAGAACAGGGTGGTGACGGCGAGCGAAACCTGACCGAGCGGATCGCGCCACAGCAGGGTGAAGCTGTGCCCGAAGTCGTGCAGGATGAAACCCGGCGACTTGCTGGGAATTTTGTGGTCGATCGGCAGGCGCGGAATGAACAGGTTGATGAGGGCGGCGCCCAGATACATGGCGGTGGTGGCAACGATGGCGAACTTGGGGGCGATGACCCGGGCTTCCATGCCGAGGCTGCGGAGCGTGGCTTCGGCCAGTTGCGGGTTGATCAGCGCGCCGCCGATGATGGCGCCGAGCACGATGGCGGCGACGGTGGTGCCTTCCATCCAACTGTTGGCGACAACGAGTTTGCTGGGTGGCAGCAGCTCGGTGAGGATGCCGTATTTGGCGGGCGAATACATGGCCGCACCGATGCCGACCAGGGCGTAAGCCAGCAATGGATGCAGCCCGGCAAGCATGGTCAGGCAGCCGACAAACTTGACCGCATTGGCGATCAGCATGACGCGCCCCTTGGGCAGGGCGTCGGCAAACGGTCCCACCAGCGGCGCCAGCACGATGTAGGCGATGACGAAGACGGTTTGCAGCAGCGGCGAATGCCAGCTCGGCGCGTCAAAAAACACCAGCAAGCCGATGGCGGCGAACAACAGGGCGTTGTCGGCCAGCGCGGACAGAAATTGCGCCAGCAGGATGATGTAAAACGCGCGATTCAAAGTGAGCGATCGGATTGAGCGAGGCGGGGAGGGCGTATTTGCACGGTGGTCGCCATCGTCAAACGCGTGAGATTACAGCAACTTGGTGTGCGACAGGTTTCAAGGCGGGCGCGTTTGTGGTTCAATAAAATTCTTTTCTGACCCAAGAGCATAGTTTTATGGCCGACCGCAGACTGCAAGTATTCTATACCGTAGCCAAACAGCTCAGCTTTACCAAAGCGGCCGACATCCTTTACATGACCCAGCCAGCCGTGACCTTTCAGGTCAAGCAATTGGAAGAGCATTTCAATACCCGTTTGTTCGAGCGCAGCCACGGCAAGATTTCGCTGACCCTGGTGGGCGATCTGGTGCTGGGCTACGCCGAGCGCATTCTGGCCTTAAGCGGCGAGATGGAAGCGCGCGTGGGCGAGCTGACCGGGCAGGTGACAGGCCCCTTGATGATCGGCGCCTCCACCACGATTGCCGAATACCAGTTGCCGCGCATCCTGGGCGAATTCAAGGAACGCTTCCCGCAGGTGCAGGCGCGTCTGACAGTTGCCAACTCGGAAACCATCGCCGCCAAAGTGGCTGATCATTCGCTCGATGTCGGTCTGATCGAAGCGCCGTCGCACAACCCCAACCTGACCACGCTGGCGTGCTGCGAAGACGAGCTGGTGATGATATGTGCGCCAAGTCATTCACTGGCCTCGCGTACCAGCGTGAACGCCAGCGATATCGCCATCCAGCCTTATGTATCGCGCGAACATGGCTCGGGCACGCGCGAGGTGGTGGACGACTTCTTCAAGCACAACGGCGTCAATCCGGACGATCTGCATATCGAAATGGAGCTGGGCAGCCGTGAGGCGATCAAGGGCGCGGTCGAAGCCAATCTCGGTGTCGCCATCATGTCGGCTTCCACCGTCACCAAGGAAATCCAGCTCGGCACGCTGGTTGCGTTGCCGCTGAATCCCCGGCTGACGCGTGAATTATCGATGGTCTACGCGCCGGAAAAATTCCGCAGCAAATTGCTCGATGCGTTCATCAGCTTTGTCGAAAACAAGTTCCAGCAGTGCAATGTCGATATTATTCCGCTGAAACGTCCCGCTAAAGGGCGCGCGCGCTAATGCGGGACAGCAAACGCCTGAGTTCGATATTCAGATCGTTGTCGGAACCCCGGCAGCAGGCCTTGCTGGAATATGCCGAATTTCTGGCCGACAAGGAGGGCGCCGAAATCGCCGCAGCACCGCCGACCGAGCCCTTGTCGATTCCGCGCCCCGAACAGGAAAACGTGGTGAAGGCGATTCAGCGTTTGACGCAGACTTATCCGATGCTGGAGCGCAACCAGGTTTTTCATGAAGCCTCGGCGCAGATGACGCGTCACCTGATCCACGGCGTGCCCGCTATCGAAGCCATCGACGAACTGGAGCGGATTTTTGAGCGCCAGTATCAGGCGCACCGCGACGCCTTGGAGCAAGCGCTGAACCCGGATCAGTCCTTGCCTGAGCCGGATCAATAATCGGGCAGCGCGCCCCTACACTGCCAGCAACTCAGAAAATTGCCGGGATTGCGCTCGCCGCAGTGGGGGCAGGTTTTTTCCGCGCCCGGCGCAGCGTTCAGAATATCCGCCAGAACCTCACGGGCGCGCAGTGCTTGCGCGTCGTCATCGACCCATACTTCGGGTTGCGCCTGCATAAACGGCACTTCGCCCAGCGCACCGGCGGCGTTGGCGTTGAAAATGTGGGTGCGAATACCGAGGCTGGACAGGGCGTCAACGGCGAGCTGGGCGTCGAGCAGGGTGGCGGCGATGTGAACCCGTTTCACTGACGGGCGAGCCGAATCAGCTTTGGCGACGGACGCGCACGATCAGGTCGATGCCTTCAGTCACCATGCCATCGGGCAGCGGCGGCAGACCGGAAATGCGTACCGATCCGGCGTCGATGTCGGACAGCTTGCCGCTATCGACTTCGTAAAGATGGTGATGCGGGCCGGTGTTGGGATCGTAAAACACCTTGCTGGGATCGACAATCACTTCGCGCACCAGGCCTTTATCCAGAAACAGCTTGAGCGTGTTGTAAACCGTGGCTTTGGAGGTTTCGGAATGACTGGTGTTGACGAACGCCATCACCTGGTCGGCCGACAGATGCTCCTGACGCGAAAACAGCGCGTGCGCAATCTCGATCCGCTGATGGGTCGGGTTGATGTCGTGGCTGCGTAAAAGTCCAGCCATGTTGTCGCGCGTGTAAAGCATAGGCAGCATGATAAAGAGCAATCTGGACTTTGTCTAATTTCCGGAATGGGTATTGTTGCGGGTTCTTGAGGGGGTCTAACGGCGTAGTTTTGTCTAAAAAACCTCCCCGGCCTCGTAAATTTGTCGGAAAATTTTACACTTTTGCCTGCCTGCCTGCCTGCCTGCCTGCCTGCCTGCCTGCCTGCCTGCCTGCCTGCCTGCCTGCCTGAAACTATTGCTGAATCAATAGCTTGCCAAATGTGATTTAGCGGCGGCCTGAGTTTTGCTTATTTTTCTCCTGCTGTGACCGGGATGGTCCCGGTTGCAGGTCAATATAAAAAAGGAGTTTGAAATGCGCGTGAAACCCAACAGCCTGCTGGCCGTCCTGGTCGGCTTGACCCTTAATCTCGGCTTGACTGCCACCGCCCACGCCGCCCTGCAAGGTCGCGACCTCAACGGCAGCGCAGGCAGCTTCGAGGCGTATTACGACACTGACCTCAACATCACCTGGCTCGCCGATGCCAACGTCAACGGCCCGATGACCTGGGCTACCGCCAACACCTGGGCGGCCAACCTCAGCTTTTACAACCCGCTCACCAACCAGACCATCGACGACTGGCGTCTGCCCACCACCACCGACACCGGCGCGCCCGGCTGCGATTTTGCCTACAGCGGCACCGACTGCGGCTACAACGTCGACACGGCCAGCAGCGAAATGGCGCATCTTTACTTTACCGAGCTGGGCAATCTGAGCTACTACACGACCACGGGTGCGGATAGCGGGGCGTTTGCAGGGGGTTCCAACCCGAACAGCACCCTGGACAACGTTGGCCCCTTCACCAATTTCCAGTCCCACTACTATTGGTCCGGTACGGAGTACGCGCCGAATCCTTCCAGCGCGTGGACCTTCGATACCCTCGACGGCAGCCAGGACGGCAACGATAAGACCAATAGTTTCTATGCGTTGGCTGTTCGCCCCGGCGATGTCGCCGCCGTGCCGGAGGCGCAGACCTATGCCTTGATGCTGGCCGGGTTGGGGCTGATCGGGTGGCGCGCGCGGCGGCGTGGGTGATTCGGTCATTCGGGTGATTCGACCCTTTCTCCCCTCCCCCTCTGGGGGAGGGGTTGGGGGAGAGGGCGGGGGTGCAGGGGGTGCCCCCCTGCGGGTTTGATGTGCGGGCGCTGCCAAGCCGTTGGGGCTTTAGCCCCTTACGGATTGGGCGTGCCCCTTGCGGGCGTAGCCCGCCGTCTCAAAAATCCATTTGTCGGAATTTTTTACACCTGTTGGGGGGTGTGATGGCGCGCTACGAACATCTGCCGATCTACAAACAGGCCATGGATGTGGCGGTGCATTTCGAGAAGGTGGTAGCGGGGTTCTCGCGCTATCACAAGTACACGCTGGGCGCGGAGCTGCGCAACAAGAGCCGCGAGGTTGTCGCGCGGATCGTCAAGGCCAATGCGGCGCGCGACAAGCGGGCCGAGCTGCTGGCCTTGCGCGATAGCCTGGAGGAGTTGCTGCTGTTGATGCGGCTGGCGCGCGAAGTGCATGCGTTCAGCAGTTTTTCCGCCTTTCAGTTCGCGGCTGAACAGGTGGTGTCGGTTTGCAGGCAGAACGAAGGCTGGTTGAAAAGTGCGAAGGCGGTTTGAAACGAGTGGTGGCCGGAATCGCCGCGCCCGGTTTTGCGGACGCGGCGAGCGTGCCGAGCAACATCATTGTGCGCCTGTCCCGCCGGGCGGTTTTTTGCCCGGCATGACGATACAGGTTGGGATACCGGTTCAGCCGGATTCTCCGCCGGTGGGGCGGCCAAGGGACGTCATTTTCAGGGCGACGTCTGGCGGCGGCCAAAAGTGGGCAGGCAAACGTCCAGTCCAACAACTATTGGTCCGGTACGGAGTACGCGCCGAATCCTTCCAACGCGTGGAACTTCAATACCAACAACGGCAACCAGAACAACAACGATAAGACCAATAGTTTCTATGCGTTGGCTGTTCGCCCCGGAGAATGATTGCCCTCGATTTGTCGCTTGAGAATCTTTACCGGCAGTATCTGCGCTGCCGGAAGAACAAGCGCAACACCGTCAACGCCCTGCGCTTCGAGGCGCAGCAGGAAAAGCAGCTGATCCTGCTGCGCGAGACGCTGGTTGAACGCACCTACCAGCCCGGACGTTCTGTCTGCTTCTTTACCGCGCGCCCCAAACTGCGCGAAATTTTCGCCGCCGATTTCCGTGACCGGGTAGTACACCATGTGCTGGTGGACTATCTGGAGCGCATCTGGGAGCCGATTTTCATCCACGATTCCTACGCTTGCCGCCGGGGCAAGGGGGTTCATGCCGGGGTGAAGCGGCTGCAAACCTTCATGCGCCAGGCCACCGCCAACGGCACCCGCCCAGCCTGGTATCTGCAACTCGATATCCGCAATTACTTCATGAGTATCGACAAGGCGATTCTGCTTGATCTTCTTGCTGCGCGGCTCAAGGACGACACGGCGCTTTGGCTGACACGGCTGCTGGTGAACCACGATTGCACGCGCGATTATGTGATGCGCGGTGCGCCTGAGTTGCTGGCACGCATCCCGCCGCACAAGACGCTGTTCGGCTGCGGGCAGGGAAAGGGGCTGCCCATCGGCAACCTGAACAGCCAGTTCTTCGCCAATGTGTATCTCAACGGGCTGGATCAGTTCGTCAAGCACGAATTGAAATGCCGCCATTACCTGCGCTACTGCGACGATTTTGTGCTGCTGGCGGAGTCGCCTGAACAACTCGCTGTATGGCGCGGGCGGATTGAATCCTGGTTGCGTGACGAACTGTGCCTGCAACTGAACCCGAGACAAGTGCTTGCGCCGGTCTCGAACGGAGTGAATTTCCTCGGCTATATCGTGCGTCGCGATTATTTGCTGGTGCGGCGGCGGGTGGTGAATCATCTGCGCGAGCGGCTGGCGGCGTTCGAGAAGTTGCTGGTGACGGAAGGCGCGGGCTATCGGCGTTACCGGTTTGATGTGGCGGTGCTGGATGAACTCGCCGCCGTGCTGGCTTCGTATTGGGGGCATTTTGGGCTGGCCGACAGTTTCAATTTGCGGCAGAGCCTGTGGCGCAATTACCCGTTTCTGCGCCAGTATTTTGCATTGGATCAGGACGGCAAACTGATGCGCAAAGACAAAACCCGATCAGCCATCCGCAATACCTGGCAGCAATACCGCCATTATCGGATTCGCTTTGCGGGCGATGTGCTGTTCTTTCAGGTGGGGCGGTTCATGGAGTTTTATCAGCCGGACGATGTGTTGCTGGCGAGCAGGCTGGGGCTTGAACCCATGACGGAGAACCGCCGCCGGGCACGGTTTGGTTTTCCTGTGGCTCAAACCGGAAAGCATTTGTTTGACCTGTTGAAAACCGGGCGCTCGGTTGCGATGGTTGCCGAGACGGGGCGGCGGCTGGAACGGGTGAAGGAGCGGTTGCCTGTGTGTCGGTTCGAGTGTCAACAAGCTGGTCAATAAGCGGGTCAATAAGCCAGAAATGGGTATGACTGTTGACACAGGCGACTGTGGGCATGGCTCACGGTGTCGTACCTCGTGGCGCGGCGCAACGCTAAAAACGGTACAATTCAGGCCGGTTTCTGGAATTGGATTTTCCTGTGGTTACGCTTACCCGTCTGGACAGTACGCAGCCTGATTTTCAGGCGCGCCTTACCCGCTTGTTGGCTTACGATGACGCTGCCGACGCGGCGATTGAATCCACCGTTGCTGGCATTCTGGCTGACGTGAAGTCGCGCGGTGACGCCGCCGTGCTGGAATACACCGCGCGGTTTGATCGGCTGTCTGTCGCTGCTGTTGCCGAACTGGAATTGAGCACGGCGGCGTTGCAGGCTGCGCTCGACCATTTGCCCGCCGACACCCGCCAGGCGCTGGAAGCCGCCGCCGAGCGCGTGCGCCGCTATCACGAGCGGCAAATTCAGCATTCCTGGACGTACACCGAAGACGACGGCACGGTGCTGGGACAAAAAATCACGCCGCTCGACCGCGTCGGGCTGTATGTGCCGGGCGGCAAGGCGGCGTATCCGTCGTCGGTGTTGATGAACGCGATTCCGGCCAAGGTGGCGGGGGTGGGTGAACTCGTGATGGTGGTTCCGACGCCGGGCGGCGAACAGAATCAACTGGTGCTGGCGGCTGCCGCGATTGCCGGGGTGGATCGCGTGTTCACGATTGGCGGCGCGCAGGCGGTGGCGGCGCTGGCTTACGGCACGGCAACCGTGCCGCAGGTGGACAAGATCGTCGGCCCGGGCAATGCCTATGTGGCCGCAGCCAAACGCCGCGTGTTCGGCACGGTGGGGATCGACATGATCGCCGGGCCATCCGAAATTCTGGTGATCGCCGACGGCAATACGCCGCCAGAGTGGGTGGCGATGGATCTGTTTTCGCAGGCCGAGCACGATGAAATGGCGCAGTCGATTTTGTTGTGTCCCGATGCGGCGTATCTGGATGCGGTGGCAGCAGCGATTGATAAATTGATTGCCGAGATGCCGCGCAGCGAGGTGATCCGTACCTCGCTTACCAACCGGGGCGCACTGATTAAAACGCGCGATCTGATGGATGCTGCCGCGATTTCCAACAGCATTGCGCCGGAACACCTGGAGTTGTCGATCGCCGACCCCGACGCGCTGCTGCCGCTGCTGAAACACGCAGGCGCGATTTTCATGGGTAAAAATACCTGCGAAGCGCTGGGCGATTACTGTGCCGGTCCGAATCACGTGCTGCCGACTTCGCGCACCGCGCGCTTTTCGTCGCCGCTCGGGGTGTATGACTTCCAGAAGCGCAGCAGCCTGATTCATGTGTCGCAGGCTGGCGCGCAAACGCTGGGCAAGATCGCCGCCACGCTGGCGTATGGCGAAGGTTTGCAGGCGCACGCACGGTCTGCCGAATATCGGCTGCTGCCCAAGTGAGTCAATACTGGAGCGCCGTGGTGCGCGGCCTGACGCCCTACGTGCCGGGTGAGCAGCCGAAGCTCGCCAATCTGGTCAAGCTCAACACCAACGAGAATCCCTACGGGCCGAGTCCGCGCGTGCTCGACGCCGTGCGTGCTGAAGCCGCCGATAGCCTGCGTCTGTATCCCGATCCCAATTCTGATCGTCTGCGCGCGGGGATCGCCGAATATCATGGCGTGACTGCCGAGCAGGTATTCGTCGGCAACGGTTCCGACGAAGTGCTGGCACATGCCTTCATGGCGCTGTTGAAGCACGACGCGCCGATTCTGTTCCCCGACATCAGCTACAGTTTTTATCCGGTGTATTGCGGGCTGTATGAAATTGCGTATCGCCAGATTCCGCTGACGCAAACCTTCGAAATCAACGTGGATGATTACCTGACGCCCAACGGCGGGGTGATTTTCCCCAACCCCAATGCGCCGACCGGTCGCGTGCTGGCCTTGGCCGAAATCGAACGTCTGCTGGCGGGCAATCCGGATTCGGTGGTGGTGATCGACGAAGCCTATATCGACTTTGGCGGCGAGTCAGCGGTGGCGCTGGTGGCGCGTTATCCGCAATTGCTGGTGACGCGCACGCTGTCTAAATCGCACGCGCTGGCGGGTCTGCGCGTTGGCTACGCCATCGGCCAGCCGTCGCTGATCGAAGCGCTCAACCGCGTCAAAGACAGCTTCAATTCGTATCCGCTCGACCGATTTGCCCAGGCGGGGGCGCTGGCATCGATTGAAGACCACGCCTATTTCGAGTCCCTCTGTGCGCAGGTAGTGGCCAGTCGCACCCGCCTGGTGGCGGCGATGGAGCAGATGGGGTTCGAGGTGCTGCCTTCAACCGCCAATTTCATCTTCGCGCGCCATCCCGCGCATGACGGCGCAGAGCTGGCCGCAGCCTTGCGTGAACGCAGCATCATCGTGCGCCATTTCGGCAAGCCCGCGCGCATTGCGTCTTTTTTGCGCATCACCATTGGCACCGATGCGCAGTGCGACGCACTGATTGCCGCGCTGAATGCCCTCATGGCCTGCTAGAATCCTTTTACCGCCTGAATTCCCCGACGCCATGCGCACCGCCCAAGTTACCCGCAACACCCTGGAAACCCAGATCACGGTCAGTCTCAATCTCGACGGCACTGGCGTAGCCAGGCTCGCCACTGGGGTGCCGTTTCTTGACCACATGCTCGACCAGATCGCGCGTCATGGTTTGATCGATCTCGACATCCAGGCCAGCGGCGACCTCCACATCGACGCCCACCACACGGTGGAAGACACTGGCATCACCGTCGGCCAGGCGTTCGCGCAGGCGCTCGGCGACAAAAAAGGCATCCGCCGCTACGGCCATGCCTACGTGCCGCTCGATGAAGCGCTGTCGCGCGTGGTGATCGATTTGTCGGGGCGTCCCGGCATTGAATATCACGTCGATTACACCCGTGCGCGCATTGGCGATTTCGACGTCGATCTGATCCTGGAATTCTTCCGGGGCTTCATCAACCATGCCGGGGTCACGCTGCACATCGACAACCTGCGCGGCATCAACGCGCACCATCAGGCCGAGACGATATTCAAGGCGTTCGGTCGCGCGCTGCGCATGGCGGTGGAGCCGGACGCGCGCATGGGCGATGTGCTGCCGTCCACTAAAGGCGCGTTGTGACTTCTACACGAAAGGCTGAGCGGTGAGCGTTGATATCGCCGTCATCGATTACGGCATGGGCAATCTGCGCTCGGTGTCCAAGGCGATCGAGCACGTCGCTCCGGCGATGTCGGTGGTGGTGACCTCCGATCCGGATGTCATCGCCGCTGCCGGGCGGGTGGTTTTCCCCGGTCAGGGCGCAGCACCCGACTGTATGCGCGAAATCGACGCGCGCGGCCTGCGTGACGTGATTACCGACGCGGCGCAGAACAAGCCTTTTCTCGGCATTTGCATGGGGATGCAGGTGCTGTTCGAGCATAGCGAAGAAGGCGATACCGCGTGCCTGGGGGTTTTGCCGGGGACGGTGCAGCGCTTTCCGGCCGAGGCGATGCACGATGATGCCGGCAACAAGCTCAAGGTGCCGCACATGGGCTGGAATAACGTCCATCAGTCGGGCTCGCATCCGCTGTGGGCGGGCATCGAGGAAGGCGAGCGTTTCTACTTCGTCCACAGCTATTTTGTGCAGCCGGCTTTGCCCGAGGTGATTGCCGGGTTTTCGCACTACCCGTTTCCGTTCACCTGCGCAGTGGCAACGGCCAACATCTTCGCGGTGCAGTTTCACCCGGAAAAAAGCCAGAACGCCGGGTTGACGCTGCTGGGCAACTTTGTAACCTGGAATCCAGGCGAGGTTGACGCCGCCTGCGATATGTCCGGCGCGGCCTGCGCCTAATTTTTTCTGTACGACCCTGCTGATCAGCCATGTTAATTATTCCTGCGATCGACCTTAAAGACGGCCACTGCGTGCGCCTGGAACAAGGCGAAATGGACAAGGCCACCGTGTTTTCCGAGGATCCGGCGGCCACCGCCCGGCACTGGAAAGCGCAGGGCGCGCGGCGTCTGCATCTGGTCGATTTGAACGGCGCGTTTGCCGGCAAGCCGATCAACGACGCGGCGATCCGCTCCATCGTCGATGCGGTCGGCGACGAGATGCCGGTGCAATTGGGCGGCGGCATCCGCGATCTGGCGACTATCGAGCGCTACCTCGACGACGGCGTGCGCTATGTGATTATCGGCACCGCTGCGGTGAAAAATCCCGGCTTCCTGCACGAGGCTTGCGACGCTTTTCCCGGCCACGTCATGGTCGGACTGGATGCGAAAGACGGCAAGGTCGCGGTCGAGGGCTGGTCGAAAATTACCGGACACGACGTGATCGATCTGGCCAAGCGCTTCGAAGGCTATGGCGTCGAAGCGGTGATCTACACCGACATCGGTCGCGACGGCATGTTGACCGGGGTGAACATCGAAGCCACGCAAAGGCTCGCGCAGGCGCTGTCGATCCCGGTGATCGCCAGCGGCGGCGTGACGAATATCGATGACGTGAAGGCGCTCTCCACCGTCGCCAAGGACGGCATCATCGGCGCGATTACCGGCCGTGCGATTTATCAGGGCACGCTCGATTTCGCTGCCGCGCAAAAACTTGCTGATGAGTTGGCGGGCGGCGTGTTCGGAGTCTGACTTGTTAGCGAAACGCATTATTCCCTGTCTTGACGTCACCGATGGCCGCGTGGTCAAGGGCGTCAACTTCGTTGCGCTGAAGGACGCCGGCGACCCGGTGGAAATCGCACGCCGCTACAACGAAGCGGGCGCCGATGAACTGACTTTTCTCGACATCACCGCCACGTCCGACAACCGCGATCTGATTCTGCACATCATCGAAGCGGTGGCGAGCGAAGTGTTCATTCCGCTGACCGTGGGCGGCGGCGTGCGCGCGGTGGGCGACGTGCAGCGTCTGCTGAACGCGGGCGCCGACAAGGTGGGGATCAACACCTCGGCGGTGCAGAACCCGCAACTGGTCAAAGACGCAGCGGACCGTTACGGCAGCCAGTGCATCGTGGTGGCGATCGATGCCAAGCGCGTCGGCGACCATTGGGAAGTGTTCACCCACGGCGGCCGCAAAGCCACCGGCCTCGACGCCATAGAATGGGCGCGCAAAATGGCCGAGTTGGGCGCGGGCGAATTGCTGCTCACCTCGATGGATCGCGACGGCACCAAGAGCGGGTTTGATCTGGAACTGACCCGCGCGATTTCCGACGCGGTGGACATTCCCATCATCGCCAGCGGCGGCGTCGGCACGTTGCAGCATCTGGTCGATGGCGTAACCGAAGGCCATGCCGACGCGGTGCTGGCAGCGAGCATTTTCCACTTTGGCGAATACGGCGTGGACGAAGCCAAGCGCTACATGCAGCAGCACGGCATCGAGGTGCGGCTGTGAGTTCAGGGACGGCGAGCGACTGGCTGGATGCCGTCAAGTGGGATGCACAAGGCCTGGTGCCCGCAATTGCGCAGGACGCCGCCAGCGGTGAAATCCTGATGGTGGCTTGGATGAACCGCGAAGCGCTGGAAGAAACCGCGCGCACCCTGCGTGGCGTGTACTGGTCGCGTTCGCGCAACAAATTGTGGCGCAAGGGCGAGGAATCCGGCCATGTGCAGAATGTCAGCGAAATCCGCCTCGATTGCGACAACGATGTGGTGCTCTTGAAAATTGAACAAGTCGGCGGCATTGCGTGTCATACCGGGCGGCGCTCGTGTTTTTTCCAGAAGCTGGAGAGCGGCTGCTGGGTGACGACCACCCCGGTGCTGAAGAACCCCGACGAGATTTACCACACATGAGCGACATCCTTGATCGTCTGGCCGATACGCTGGAAGCTCGCAAAACGGCGGCTCCAGATAGCTCCTACGTGGCCAGACTGTACGCCAAGGGTACCGATGCGATTCTGAAAAAAATCGGCGAGGAAGCGACCGAAACGGTGATGGCGGCCAAGGACGACCAGCCCGAAAAGATCATCTACGAAATCGCCGATTTGTGGTTTCATACCCTGGTGCTGCTGGCGCACAAGGGGCTGAAACCGGCGGATGTGCTGAACGAACTGGCGCGCCGCGAAGGCATTTCCGGAATCGACGAAAAGGCGTCACGCACATGAGCGACTGCATTTTCTGCAAAATCGTCGCGGGCGAGTTGCCGTGCGGCAAGGTGTATGAAGACGACGAGCTGATTGCGTTTCACGACATTCACCCGTTTGCGCGGGTGCATCTGCTGATTATTCCGAAGTTGCACATCGCCACGCTGGCCGATTGCACCCCGGCGCACGCAAGCCTGCTCGGCAAGATGCTGCTGCTGGCGCCGCGCCTGGCAAAGGAACACGGGCTGGACGCAGGCTTCAAGACGCTGATCAACACCGGACGTGGCGGCGGTCAGGAAGTGTTCCACATTCATGTACACGTATTCGGCGGCGGCGATCCCGTTCGCACTTAATCAAAGGAGTTAGATCATGGGTAGCTTCAGCATTTGGCATTGGTTGATCGTACTGGTTGTTGTGTTGCTGATTTTTGGCACCAAGAAACTGCGCAACATCGGCAGCGATCTTGGCGGCGCGGTCAAGGGTTTCAAGGAAGGCATGAAAGAGAATGCGCCGAAGCTGAACGAATCAGCCGACTCCGGCCGCACCATCGACGTCGAAGTCAAAGACAAACAGCAGAGCTAAGAGGCAAGCGTCACGCTACAAGCGGCAAGGAGTTTCCTTGAATCTTGCAGCTTGAATCTTGTACCTGACCTATGTTCGACATCGGCTTTACCGAACTCATCGTTATCGGCGTGGTTGCGCTGATCGTCATCGGGCCCGAGCGCCTGCCCAAAGTTGCGCGCACGGCGGGACATCTGTATGGCCGCATGCAGCGGTATGTCTCGTCGGTGAAATCGGACATCAGTAACGAAATTCAACTGGATGAAATCCGTCGCGCCGGGCAGGCGTTCAAAAATTCGGTTGAGTCAGCGGCATCAGGCGCAGAACAGCAGGTGACGGTGGTGGATGACTTTCTGCGCAACGAAGCAAGCAGCCTGGTCAAGACGATGGCCGGGGGCGCACACCCGCTGACCGAGGCGAAAGCCGAGCCGTCGCCGCAGCAGAGCCTGCTGCTCGACGAGCCTGATCAGAATGCCGGCACGTACACGCCATCCGCCCTGGTGGAAACGGCGCGTGGCGGAAGCCCCGAAAAACCCGCATGAGCAACGCTGAAGACACCTTCATCTCGCATCTCATCGAAATGCGCGACCGCCTGCTGCGCGCGGTGCTGGCGATTGTGATCATTTTCATCTGTCTGTTCCCGTGGGCGCAGGATTTGTATGCGCTACTGGCCCAGCCCCTGCTGGCCGCCCTGCCAAAAGGCGGGCAGATGATCGCTACCGAAGTCACCGCGCCGTTTCTTGTCCCAATGAAGGTCACCCTGATGGCGGCCTTTCTGCTGGCGATGCCGTGGGTGTTCTATCAGGCGTGGGCGTTTGTCGCACCTGGGCTGTATCAGCATGAAAAACGCCTCGGCGTACCGCTGGTGATCGCCAGCGTGATTCTGTTCTTGCTGGGGATGGCGTTCGCCTACTTTCTGGTGTTTCCGGTGGTGTTCGGTTTCGTCGTCGGCGTCGCGCCCGTAGGCGTGGCGGTGATGACCGACATTGGTAAATATCTCGATTTCGTATTGACCATGTTCATGGCTTTTGGCATCACGTTCGAGGTTCCGGTCGCGGTGGTGCTGCTGGTGAAGATGGGCATGGTGTCGGTGGCCAAGCTGCGTGAAATCCGCCCCTATGTCATCGTCGGCGCGTTTGTTGTCGGCGCGATTTTTACCCCCCCTGACATCATTTCGCAGTTCATGCTGGCGGTGCCGTTGTGGGTGCTGTACGAACTGGGGATCGTCGTCGCTGCACTGGTCACCAAACCTCAACCCGAATCCAGACCGGATTACGTTCCGATGTCCGAGGCTGATATGGATGCTGAGCTGGATCGCATCGAAGTCGGCCAGGCTGAAACCGATTCACCCGATCAAAAGTAAGCGCTTTGACGCGCGCAAGCTGCTGGGAAGCGTCAGGGTGGTGTCATCAAGCCAGCGCATAAAAATCAGAGTGAGGGAGACGTGCCATGGAGTCATTAAAATCAGGAAGTGACGTATTGTTCGTGCTGCTGGGCGGCATCATGGTGTTGGCGATGCACGCCGGGTTTGCTTTTCTTGAACTCGGCACCGTGCGCAAAAAGAATCAGGTCAACGCGCTGGTCAAAATCCTCACTGATTTCTCGGTTTCCACCATTGCCTATTTTTTCATCGGCTACAGCATCGCTTACGGGGTCAGCTTTTTTTCCAGCGCCGAGGCGCTGTCGGCCAAAAATGGCTACGACCTGGTCAAGTTCTTTTTCCTGCTGACGTTTGCGGCAGCGATTCCGGCCATCGTGTCGGGCGGCATTGCCGAACGTGCGCGCTTCAATCCGCAACTGGCGGCGACGTTCGCGCTGGTCGGGCTGGTTTACCCCTTCTTCGAGGGCATTGTCTGGAACGGCAACTACGGCATACAGGCGTGGCTGGAGGCCGCCACCGGCGCTAAATTCCATGACTTTGCCGGGTCGGTCGTGGTGCATGCCGTCGGCGGCTGGGTCGCCTTGCCTGCGGTGCTGCTGCTGGGTGCGAGGCGCGGGCGCTACACCCGGGACGGCATGATTTCGGCGCATCCGCCATCCAACATTCCGTTCCTGGCGCTCGGCGCGTGGATACTGACGGTGGGCTGGTTCGGCTTCAACGTGATGTCGGCGCAGTTGATCGAAGCAGTGTCGGGTCTGGTGGCGGTAAATTCGCTGATGGCGATGGTGGGCGGCACCCTGGCGGCGCTGGTGGTGGGGCGTAACGACCCCGGTTTCATCCACAACGGTCCGCTGGCCGGACTGGTGGCGGTGTGCGCGGGTTCGGATCTGATGCATCCTTTGGGTGCGCTGGCCACCGGTGTCATCGCGGGCGCGCTGTTCGTCTGGATGTTCATGGTGACGCAAAATAAATGGAAGATCGACGACGTGCTGGGGGTGTGGCCGTTGCACGGTCTGTGCGGCGCATGGGGCGGCATTGCCGCTGGTATTTTTGGCGTCAAGGCGCTGGGTGGCATCGGCGGCGTCAGCCTGGCGGCGCAAGCGATCGGCACCCTCGGCGGAGTCTCTGTGGCCTTGATCGGCAGCGCGCTGGTGTATGGCATCCTGAAGCAGACGGTGGGTCTGCGACTGGATCCGGAGGCGGAATTCAACGGCGCCGATCTCAGCATTCACAAGGTGTCGGCGACTGCCGAACGCGAGACCAGTTGGTAAATTCCTAGTTTTTCCGTCGTTGCCGCAGGTATTCGCGGCGTTCATTGCGCAACTGTTCGAGTTGCCGATCCACCAGCCGCACATCGGGATGGTGCTCGGTGTATTTCAGCAATAATTCGGTGCGCTGGATGCGCAAGTCGACGCGTTGCTTGTCGAGGCTTGCGAGATAGGCATCAGGTTCAACGGGGGGCTGTGCAGGATGGCGGACTGTTGTGGCAGGTTGCCTGATCGGCAGGGGCGCGGGACGCCCGGCCTTGACTGGCGCCGTCTCTGTTGCCGGCTGCGGGCGGGCGTTTTGTGTTGAGGCAGACACATCTTGTGCGGCCGGGGGCAGGAAGTGCTCGATGACGATGATGCCCAGTCCGATCAGCAACAGCACGCCGATGGGGATGCCAAACGCCAGGATGGGCAGCAGACGCGGTATCTTGTTGGCGGGTAATGGCGCAGGCTCCTGCGGCGTGGTTGGCGCCAGCACATGCAGGGCATTGACCAGGGCGCGTGCATCCGGTCGGGCTTCCGGGTTTTTGCTCAATATGCGTGCCAGCAGGCTGGCCAGTTCGGCGGGCAATTGCGGGCGCACCAATTCGGCAGCTACCGGTGTTTCGCTGATGACGCGATACACAATGGCGGGCAGGCTGTCGCCGTCGAAGGCGTAGTGTCCGGTCAGCATTTCGTACAGGACGGCGCCGAGCGAAAAAATGTCCGAACGCCCATCGATCTCGCGTCCCATCGCCTGCTCCGGCGACATGTAACGCGGCGATCCGAGCATTTGCCCGGTTTGCGTGTGGTTGCTGTTGACGAGATGGGCGATCCCGAAATCGGTCAGCTTGACGTGCCCGCGCTGGTGGGCGATGACGACATTGGCGGGTTTGATATCGCGATGGATGACCCCATGCTCGTGCGCAAACATCAGCGCCTCTGCCATCTGCGCGGCAGTGTCGAGCGCCAGATCAAGCGGCATCGGGCCTTTGTTCATGATGTCGCGCAGCGTTGTGCCGGAAAGATATTCCATCGCGATGTAGGCCAGTCCGTCGGCTTCACCCACGTCATAAATCGTCACGATATTGGGGTGCGACAGCCGCCCGGCGCTCTGCGCCTCGCGCAGAAAGCGCGACTCCGCATCGGATCCTTCCAGCCGCAGATGCGAAAGCGATACGGTTTTGATGGCAACCGTTCGCTCGATCAGCGGATCGCGGGCGCGGTAAACCGTGCCCATCGCGCCTTGGCCAATTTCATCGAGGATTTCGTAGCGGCCGATTTTCATGACGTGGGGAAGCTCAGCGCTGACACTCAACAATCTGGCCACGCAGCGCGCGGCTATCCGCGCCCATCAGATACAGATACCAGGGCATCAGGTCGTCCATGCCGGGCAGGGTTTCGGGCGCCAGGCCAGGGTGGGTGCGTGAACGCAGGGTGGTCGCCACCTGACCAGGAATCAGGGTGTTGATGCGTACATTTTCCTCTGCACTCAGCTCGTCGGCCCAGATACGGGTGAGCGTTTCCAGCCCCGATTTTGCCACTGCATATCCGCCCCAGAATGCGGCAGGCTGATGGCCGTGGGTTTCGCCGGTGAACACCACCGAGGCGTCCGGCGCTTGTCTGAGCAGGGGCAGACAGGCGCGGGTGAGTGCAAACGGCGCAATCAGATTGACCCGCATCAGGGTCTGCCATTGATCCAGGGTTTGCAGCGCCAGCGGGGTGAGGTTGTAAAACTGGTGTGCGCTGTGCAGCAATCCGTCGAGCCGTTTCAAGTGATGCGCGATGGCGCCGGCCAGGGTGTCCAGGCTGCGGTCGTCGGCGACGGCGAGGTCATACGGAAACATTGCCGGTTCTGCCCCGCCCGCAGCGATGATTTCGTCGTACACCGCTTCGAGTCTGGCTTCATCGCGCGCCAGCAGGGCGACGGTGGCGCCGTGGCGCGCGAACGCCAGGCTGGCGGCGCGGCCAAGGCCGGAGCTGGCGCCGGTAACGAGGATGACGCGGTCTGCGAGCAGGTCAGGGCGGGGGGAATAATCTTTCATAGCTGTTCGAGTAGGGCGTGAGCCGATTGTACCCCGCTCGATGTGGCGCTTTCGAGCGTGGCGGGATACGCCCCGGCAGTGTAATCGCCCGCCAGAAAAATGCGCGGGTGCGGGGTGCGGATGGCGGGGCGCGCCAGCTTGGGGACGCAGGCATAGGTGGCTTGTTTTTCAACGATGCTTTTACGCCAGCGTGCTGAGCCGGGAAGAGCAATTCGCTGCAACTGGGATTCGACCTGATCCAGCCAGTCGGCGGGCACATTTGCCGTGCTGGCGACAAAGGCCAGCAAACCGGCTTGGCCGTGACTCTGACCGCGATCGAACACAAATTGCGCGGGACCATCGGCCAGCGCAAACAGCGCTTGGCTTAATCGAAAAGCCGGGTCGTATTGCACATAGCCGGTGGCGATCGCTTGATAACGGTAAGTGGCCACATCACGCACCACGGATTCGAGTGCCGGGATCGGCGCGGCCAAATCCGCCAGGTGTTGCGGCGCGACGGCGAGAATGACGTGGCTGTATGCAAGCGATTCGCCGTGCGTGCGCAGCGTGACGACATCCGTTGTAGCGTCGAGCGCGGTCACCCGGCAGGACAGGCGCACCGTGCCGCCAAGCGCGGCCACCCGCGCGGCGGCAGGCGCGGGAAACAGCGTGGTCAGATCGCGGCGCGGCAGCAGCAGATCGCTGTGCTGATTGCGCCCGCCAAAGGCAGCGCGGATCACGTTGCGGAATACCAGGGCGCTGGCGATTTCGGGCGGCGTGTTGAGGGCGGATATACACAGCGGATGCCACAGCAGGCGGTTCAGCTTTTCGGGCTGGTTGCGGGTGAGTTGGCTGACAGTCCGTTCACCCGGCGACTCCGCATCGCGCAGCAGCATATATGCCCAGCGCGCGGCGGCCAGTTTCTCGCGCCAGTTCAAGCCTTGCGCGCCGAGCAGTCCCGCCAGCACATGCAGCGGCGCAGGCAGGCGTGGGCAGGCCAGGCTGAAATCCGGCGGTTGATTGAGGGTGAGCGGCAGTCGCCACAATCCATCCGCGAGATGCAGGCGCTCGATCAGTGCCAGCGTTTGCGTGTAGGCGCCGAGCAGAATGTGCTGGCCGTTGTCGAGCGTCAACCCATCGACTTCGACCGCGCGTGCGCGGCCGCCCAGGCTGCGGCTGGCTTCCAACAGGGCGACCGGCACACCCGCTTCGGCCAGCGTCAGTGCTGCGGCGCAGCCAGCCCAGCCGCCGCCGATTACCGCAACACTGGGTTGATGAAACACATCTGCGGTCACGGAAACAGCCAGGTTGTGCTGGCCAGCCACAGCTTGCGCAGCGGCGTGAGCGAGACGCGCGCGCGCAATACGGGGAATTGATCGCGCCGGATTTCGTCCAGCAAGGTGCGGTAAATCGCCGCCATCACCAGCCCCGGTCGTTGCGCCCGGCGCGCGCGCGCGGGCAGGGCGGCCAGCGCGCGCTCGTAACAGGCGACGGCGCGTTCGTACTGGAACTGCATGAGCACCTGAAACTCGGGCGTGTCGCGGCCATTTAACAGGTCGGCCTCGACCACGCCGAAGCGCGCCAGCTCGTCCTGCGGCAGATAAATACGCCCGCGCCGCGCGTCTTCGCCGACGTCGCGGATGATGTTGGTGAGCTGGAATGCCAGTCCCAGTTCGTGTGCGTAGCGGCGGATTTCGCGGTCGTGTTCGCCGCGCTGGCCATCGAATAACGCCGCCGCGATTTCGCCGACCACGCCCGCTACGCGGTAGCAATACAGATTGAGCGATTTGAAATCGGGGTAGCGCGGCTCATCCAGATCCATCGCCATGCCATCGACGATTTCCAACAGCAGGGCAGGGGGCGCGTTGCGGCCTTGCGGGGTGTCGAGCAGGGCGCGGGTTGTTGGATGTTCGGGTATGCCTGCGGCAAACCGCCCGATTTCCTCGCGCCACCAGCCGAGCTTGGTTTCGGCAATTGTGCGCTCGTGGCACTCGTCCACCACGTCGTCAAGTTCGCGGCACAGCGCGTAAAACGCGGTGATCGCGCGCCGTGCGTCCGGCGGCAAAAAGACGAAGCTGTAATAAAAGCTGGATCCGCTGGCGGCGGCGCGCTCCTGGCAATACTGGTGGACATCCATCTTCAGAAGAGGCTTCGCCCGAGCATGGTGATCCAGTCTTTTTTGGTCAGCACCGGGCGGTCGTGAAACACACAGCCGGGATCGGCGTGCAACTTGCGCAGAATGGTTTCGCCGCCGAGGATGGTCACGCGCAGCTCCAGACCGATCCGTCCCTTGAGTCGCCGACCGAGCGGCGCCCCGGCCTGCAACAGCTTGCGGGTGCGCTCGATTTGCCGGTGCATCATGGTGTGCCACATGCCGCGCGTATCACCTTGGGCGATTTGCGCTTCGCTGACATGGAGCGCAGCCAGTTCGTCCTGCGGCAGATAGATGCGGTTTTTTGGGTAATCGACCGCGATGTCCTGCAAGAAATTGATCAGTTGCAGGCTGCTGCAAATGGCGTCGGAATAGGCTACATGACGCGGATCGTGGTCGCCATATAGATGCAGCATCAAACGCCCCACCGGATTGGCCGAGCGGCGGCAATAATCCATGACCTCGCCAAAATTGGCGTAACGGGTCTTTTCCACATCCTGCGCAAAGGCGGACAACAGGTCGCGAAACGGGGCGAGCGGAATGGCGTGGGTGCGGATGGCTGTCGCCAGCGGCCCGAACACCGGGTCGGTCGGCGTGTCACCACTTTCGATGCGATCCAGTTCAGTGTGATACGCCGCCAGTTGCACTAACCGGGTGGCGGCGGAGGCATCGCCTTCGTCGGCAATATCATCCGCGCTGCGGGCAAACCGGTAGATGGCTTCGACCGGCGAACGCAGCCGTTTGGGCAGCAAGCAGGACGCAACAGGGAAGTTTTCGTAGTGATTGACCGGCACCGGCAACAAAAAAACGGAATGGGAATAATGACTTAGGTGGGATGGCCGACGAGCTTGGGTGACAGCATCGTATTGATTATATTACACTTATCGGTCGAAGGTTTTGCGGCCAGGCCGCGAGAGTGGCGGAATTGGTAGACGCACTGGATTTAGGTTCCAGCGCCGCAAGGCGTGGGGGTTCGAGTCCCCCCTCCCGCACCATCGGTTTTTTGTAGCTCACCCATTGTTTTAATTCAGCCAGGAAGTATTTTGATGCAAGCAAATCTTGAAGTTCTCGAAGGACTGGTTCGGCGCCTGGACATTAACGTGCCCATGGATCAACTGGAAGCCGAAGTGCAAAGCCGCCTCAAACGGATGGCACGCAGCGTCAAGATGGATGGTTTCCGTCCTGGCAAGGCGCCACTCGCCGCAGTGGCGCGTCAGCATGGCCCGGGCGTGCGGCAGGACGTGCTGGGCGAAACCCTGCAAAGCCGTTTTGGCGAGGCAGTGCAAACCCATCAGTTGAGAATCGCGGGTTATCCGCGATTTGAACCGAAAGCCGGACAAGCGGCTGCCGCAGAAATGACCTTCAGCGCCAGCTTTGAGGTCTATCCTGTAGTGAAGATCGACGCCTTGAATGTCGGCAAGCTCAGTCGGCCCGTGGTGAACTTGAGCGAAGCTGACGTGGCGAAAACGCTGGAAGTGCTGCAAAAGCAACGGCGCGCCTTTGAGCCTGCCGATCGAGCCGCAGCCGAAGGTGACCTGGTCAAGTTTGATTATCAGGGCACGATCAATGGCGTGGCATTTGAGGGCGGCAAGGGTGATGACTTTACTGCGGTGATAGGCGAAGGTCGCCTGCTGAAGGATTTCGAACAGAACCTGACCGGCCTCAAGGCGGGCGCCAGCAAAGGGTTCGATCTGACCTTTCCGGCCGACTACGCTGCCAAGGATCTCGCTGGCAAGGCCGCGCATTTCGAGGTGCAGGTGAAGGGCGTGCAAGCGCCAATGCTGCCGCCGGTGGATGCGGAATTTGCCAGAGCGCTGGGTGTTGAAGACGGCGACGTGGATAAGCTCAAGGCTGAGGTGAAGGCTAATCTGGAGCGCGAGGTGAAACGTCGCGTGCAGACGAAACTGAAAGAGCAGTCGATGGAACTGCTGTTGCAGAAAAGTACGCTGGATCTGCCGCAGAGCCTGGTGGCGATGGAAACCGAGCGCCTGATGAAAATGACTGAGGCCGATATGCAGTCGCGTGGGGTTCAGAGTATGAAACTTGCTGCCGATATGTTTACAGGACAGGCTGAACGCCGCGTGCGTTTGGGGCTGATCCTGGCCGAAATCGTGCAGGCAAACAAACTGGTGGCGCAGCCCGAACAGATTCGCAATCTAATCCAGGAACAGGCGCAGAGCTACGAAGAGCCCGAGCAGGTCGCACAGTGGTTCTACCAGAACCCTGAGCGGATGCAGGAGATCGAGTCTCTGGCGCTGGAAGAGAACGTGGTAGCATGGGTTGCAGGCCAGGCTGCGGTGGAAGACGTAATAACCTCCTTTGAAGAATTGATGGGACGTGCCTGATGCACCTTGATTTTGAACGCAATATTTCCAACTCTCAGTCCTTCGAGCCGCAAGGTCTGGGACTGGTGCCGATGGTCGTTGAGCAAAGCGGCCGCGGTGAACGCGCGTATGACATTTACTCGCGCCTGCTCAAGGAGCGCGTCATCTTTCTGGTGGGGCCGGTAAACGACGCAACCGCCAACCTGGTGGTCGCGCAAATGCTGTTCCTGGAATCGGAAAACCCCGACAAGGACATCTACTTCTACATCAACTCGCCCGGCGGCTCGGTCTCGGCCGGCATGGCGATTTACGACACCATGCAGTTCATCAAGCCGGACGTGTCCACGCTGTGCATCGGTCAGGCGGCCAGTATGGGCGCCTTCTTGTTGACGGCGGGCGCCAAGGGCAAACGCTTTACCTTGCCGAATTCGCGCGTGATGATTCACCAACCGCTCGGCGGCTTTCAGGGACAGGCGTCGGATATTGCTATCCACGCCAAGGAAATTCTCTATCTGAAAGCGCGCCTCAACGACATGCTGGCCAAACACACCGGGCAGAGCCTGGAAGCAATCGATCGCGACACTGATCGTGACAATTTCATGAGCGCGGACGACGCTGTGAGCTACGGCCTGGTCGACAAGGTGTTGACCACCCGCATGGAAGCAACGGCTAAATAAAGGAATGGGCATGGCAGACAAAGGCGCGAGCGACAAACTTCTTTATTGCTCCTTTTGCGGCAAAAGCCAGCATGAAGTGCGCAAGCTGATTGCCGGGCCGTCGGTATTCATTTGCGATGAATGTGTCGAGTTGTGCAACGACATCATCCGCGAAGAAATCCAGCAAGCCGACAATTCGAAAAGTTCGGGTTCGGATTTGCCGACGCCGCACGAAATCAGCGGCATTCTCGACCAGTACGTGATTGGCCAAGGCCAGGCCAAAAAAGCGCTGGCGGTGGCGGTGTACAACCATTACAAACGTTTGCGCAGCAATTCGGGCAGTGGCGATGTCGAACTGGCCAAGAGCAATATCCTGCTGATCGGACCGACCGGATCGGGCAAGACCCTGCTGGCGCAAACGCTAGCACGTCTGCTGAATGTGCCGTTCGTGATTGCCGATGCCACCACGCTGACCGAAGCCGGTTATGTGGGCGAGGATGTCGAGAACATCATCCAGAAGCTGCTGCAAAAATGCGATTACGACGTCGATAAAGCCAAACAGGGTATTGTCTACATCGATGAAATCGACAAAATTTCGCGCAAGGCCGATAACCCGTCGATCACCCGCGACGTGTCGGGCGAAGGCGTGCAGCAGGCGCTGCTGAAACTGATCGAAGGCACCACGGCTTCGGTGCCGCCGCAAGGTGGGCGCAAGCATCCGAACCAGGAATTCGTCCAGGTCGATACCAGCAACATCCTGTTCATTTGCGGCGGCGCATTCAGCGGATTGGAAAAGGTCATACGCGGTCGCACCGAAAAAGGCGGCATCGGCTTTGGCGCGCAGGTCAAGAATATCGACGACACCAAGCGCGATGTTGAATTGCTGCATCAGGTCGAGCCGGAAGATCTCATTAAATATGGTTTGATCCCGGAGTTTGTCGGCCGCCTGCCGGTTGTCACGACACTCGACGAACTCGACGAGCTTGCGCTGGTGCAAATTCTGACCGAGCCGAAGAACGCGCTGACCAAGCAATTCATCAAGCTTTTCAAGATGGAAGGCGTGGATCTCGAATTCCGCGAGGACGCACTCAACGCCATCGCCAAACGCGCCCTGGCGCGCCGCACCGGTGCGCGCGGCCTGCGATCGATCATCGAACATGCCTTGCTCGACACCATGTACGACCTGCCTTCGCTCAAGGGCGTCAGCAAAGTGGTGGTGGACAACGGCTTGGTCAGCGGCGACGGCAAACCCTTGCTGATTTACTCCGATCAGGGCGAGCAGCCGCTGGCTGCCGGCGCCTGAACTGAAATGGCTGATGGGGAACCTGTCAGCGCCGACCATGATGGGGCTGGCGGAGCAGCCAGCCCTCTTGAATTCCAACCTATGCACCCCAATTGTGGATGAGCGTGGTTGTAAGCCGCGCATCTCTTCCTTAACCCTGACCAGGAAATCATGATGAGCGACAACGTATCCAAGGAACAGGTCGATCTGCCGCTGTTGCCGCTGCGGGATGTGGTGGTGTTTCCCCACATGGTGATCCCGCTGTTTGTCGGGCGTCCCAAGTCGATCAAGGCGCTGGAAACCTCGATGGAGTCCGGCAAGAGCATTCTCCTGGTGGCGCAAAAAACCGCTGCTCAGGACGATCCCACCCCGGAAGACTTGTACGACACCGGCAGCGTGGCCACCGTGTTGCAAATGCTGAAATTGCCCGACGGCACCGTCAAAGTGCTGGTGGAAGGTAATCAGCGTGCTCGCGTATTGAATGTGACCGATGTCGGCACCCATCTCGCTGCGCGCGCTGAAATATTGCCTGCCGAAGGCGAAGAGCTGGTGGAAGTGGAAGCCATGCGTCGCGCTCTGCTGACGCAGTTCGACCAGTACGTCAAACTGAACAAGAAAATCCCGCCGGAGATCCTCACTTCATTGTCGGGTATCGACGAAGGCGGTCGTCTGGCCGACACCATTGTTGCGCACTTGCCATTGAAGCTGGAACAAAAACAGGAAGTGCTGGAGATGATCGGCGTTAACAAGCGCCTGGAACATCTGCTCGGACTGCTTGAGGGAGAACTCGACATCCTGCAGGTGGAGAAGCGCATCCGCGGCCGGGTCAAGCGGCAGATGGAAAAAAGCCAGCGTGAGTATTACCTCAACGAGCAAGTCAAAGCGATTCAGAAAGAGCTGGGCGACATCGAGGAAGGCGCCGAGCTGGAAGACCTGGAAAAGCGGGTTAAAGAAGCCAGCATGTCCAAGGAAGCCGAGACCAAGGCGCTGGGCGAGCTGAAAAAGCTGCGCATGATGTCGCCGATGTCGGCCGAAGCCACCGTGATCCGCAGCTATATCGAGGCGATGGTGGGTCTGCCGTGGAAGAAGAAAACCAAGATCAGCAAGGATCTGGTCAAGGCCGAGCGCATATTGGACGAAGATCACTACGGCCTTGACAAAGTCAAGGAACGCATCCTGGAATACCTCGCAGTGCAGCAGCGCGTCGATAAAGTGAAAGCGCCGATTCTTTGTCTGGTCGGGCCGCCTGGTGTCGGCAAGACTTCGCTCGGCCAGTCCATCGCGCGCGCGACCAATCGCAAGTTCGTGCGCATGGCTCTGGGCGGCGTGCGCGACGAATCCGAGATCCGCGGCCACCGCCGCACCTACATTGGCTCCATGCCGGGCAAAATTCTGCAAAGCCTGACCAAAATCGGGGTGAAGAACCCGTTGTTCCTGCTCGACGAAGTCGACAAGATGGGGCAGGATTTCCGTGGCGATCCGTCATCTGCGCTACTGGAAGTGCTCGATCCCGAGCAGAACCACACCTTCCAGGATCATTACATCGAGGTCGAATATGACTTGTCGGATGTGATGTTTGTCGCTACTGCCAACTCGCTCAACCTGCCCGCGCCGCTGCTGGATCGGATGGAAGTGATTCGTCTATCTGGATACACCGAAGACGAAAAAGTCAATATTGCCGAGCGTTATCTGGCACCCAAACAACTCAAGGTCAACGGCATCAAGGCAGGCGAACTCGCTATCGCTGAATCAGCCATCCGCGATATCGTGCGTTACTACACGCGCGAAGCCGGCGTGCGTAACTTGGAGCGCGAGCTTTCCAAAATCTGCCGCAAGGCGGTGAAGGCGCTGCTGTTGAAAAAACAGAAGAGCAAAATCATGGTTACCTCGCGCAACCTCGAAAAATACCTGGGTGTGCGCCGCTTCAGCTTTGGCATCGCCGAGATGAACAATCAAGTCGGCCAGGTGACCGGACTTGCCTGGACCGAAGTCGGCGGCGAGTTGCTCACCATTGAGGCTGTGTCCTTACCCGGTCGCGGCAAGATGACTACCACCGGCAAGCTCGGCGAAGTGATGCAGGAGTCGATCCAGGCTGCGCTGTCGGTGGTGCGTTCACGCGCGCGCCAATTGGGCATTCCGGATGATTTTTACCAGAAACGCGATATCCATATTCACTTGCCGGAAGGCGCAACGCCGAAAGATGGTCCGTCTGCGGGCGCCGCGATCAGTACGGCCATGGTGTCGATCCTCACCGGCATCCCGGTGCGGGCAGACGTGGCGATGACCGGTGAAATTACGCTGCGCGGTGAGGTGCTGCCTATCGGTGGCCTGAAAGAGAAGTTATTGGCAGCGCATCGCGGCGGAATCAAGATGGTGTTGATCCCGCAGGAAAACGTGAAAGATCTGACGGAGATTCCGGACAACATCAAGAACAAGCTGGATATCCATCCGGTGAAGTGGATTGAACAGGTGCTTGAGTTGGCGCTTGAGCGCTTGCCCGAACCCTTGAGCGACGAACCGGAAGCGGAAGTAGCCGCCTTGCCGGTTGCCGACGAAGACGCGAATAGCGTAGCATCGTTGAAACATTGACGTTTTTTTACGCATTCCATCGAATCCCGCGCCAGTCGCGGGATTTTTTTGTCAATAGCCCCGAAAACCGCTTGACACAAGGTTTTGCGGGTTGCTATAAAAGCGACCACAGGGGTTTTCCTGTGCCACTCAAGTGAAGGGGACAACACGTGAACAAATCCGAACTGATCGACGCCATCGCCGATTCCGCTGATATTTCCAAAGCTGCCGCAGGCCGCGCGCTGGATGGCGCTGTCGAAGCCGTCAAAAAAGCGCTGAAAAAAGGTGACATGGTCACCCTGGTAGGCTTCGGCTCTTTCTACGTTGGCGAACGTGCGGCACGCACCGGTCGTAATCCGCGTACCGGCGACACCATCAAGATCAAAGCCGCCAAGGTGCCGAAGTTCCGCGCTGGCAAGGGTCTGAAAGACGCCATCAACAAGAAATAAAAATCGCCAGCTTTAGTTAAAAAGAAGCGCGGCGCATTTGGCAAGACCAAAAGAAAAGTTGTATAATTTTGGTCTTCGTAGGGTGCTTAGCTCAGTTGGTAGAGCGTCTCCCTTACACGGAGGATGTCGGGGGTTCGAGCCCCTCAGCACCCACCAGCAGCAAGATAACAAGCAAGTAGTAAAGTTTAATCGTACTGTTTTAACCGATAAGGTTTTAATCAGTGCGAAGGGAGTGGTAGTTCAGTTGGTTAGAATACCGGCCTGTCACGCCGGGGGTCGCGGGTTCGAGTCCCGTCCGCTCCGCCAACAACGAAAAGGCGAACGCAAGTTCGCCTTTTTTCATTTTGGCGTCATCCTCATTTCCGCGCTCAATTTAATTTAATCGCGGCAGGGTGAAGACGCGAGCCGCAAAGTGCGCGAAAATCCGCGCTGATGTTTTTACTGGAGTAGACGAACGTGCTCGAAGCAATCCGCAAACATGCACAGGGCTGGCTGGCAAAAATCATCCTGGCCCTGATCGGAATTACCTTCGCCCTGTTTGGCGTGGATTCCTACATGAAGGGCGACAAAAACGGCAGCATGATCGCCGAGGTCGGCGATGTCGGTATTTCGCGCGAAGAACTGACACGGGACATACAGGGGCAGAGCGATCGTATGCGCGAGGCAATGGGCCCAGCGTTTGACCCTGCGGTCACCGAAACGGCTGACTTCCGCAAAAAGGTACTCGACAGCCTGATCGAGCGTAAAGCCTTGTTGCAGGATGCGCAGAAACTCAAATTCCTGGCGCCCGACGCTTATGTTGCGTCGGTGATCGGGCAGATCCCCGCGTTCCAGCAGGACGGCAAGTTTTCGCCGCAACGCTATGAGGCCGTGCTGCGCCAGAATGGCCGCACGCCCGCCCAGTTTGAAAATGAATTGCGGCAGACTTTCATGCTGGAGGCGATCACCAGCCCGGTATCGCTCGCGGCATTCCCTTCGGGCACCGCAATGGCGCAGATCGGCCGCCTGGTGGCCCAGCAGCGTGAAATCGCATGGGCGGACCTGCCTGCTTCTGCAGTGGCCTCGCAGATCAAACTGACGCCTGCTGATGTGGAACGTTATTACGCGGCCAACAAAGCCGCATTCACCGAGCCCGAGCAAATTCGCGCCGAGTATCTGGTGCTGGATATGGCCGGTGTGGCGGCGGGCATTGCCGTGAGCGACCAAGTGGTGGCGGATTACTACGCGTCCCATGCTGCCCAATTCGGGCAACCCGAGCAGCGTCGCGCGAGCCATATCCTGATTGCCGTCGATAAAAATGCCGATGCGGCCACGCGCGCCAAAGCCAAAGCAAAAGCGACCGAGTTGGTTCAGACCGTGCAGAAAGAGCCGGGGCGTTTCGCCGAGCTGGCGCGCACCCAGTCGCAGGATCCGGGATCGGCCGCGCAGGATGGCAGCCTGGGCAGCTTTGGCCGCGGCATGATGGTCAAGCCCTTCGAGGATGCGGTGTTCAGCATGAAGCCGAACGACATTCGCGGGCCGGTTGAAAGCGATTTTGGCTATCACATCATCCGTCTGGATGGCATTCAGGCAGCGCAAACCGCGCCGCTGGCTCAAGTGCATGCTGCGGTGGTCGATGAATTGCGCAAACAGCAGGCGCAAAAAGCCTTTGCGGGTCTGGCCGACAACTTCGGCAATCTGGTCTACGAAAACGCCACCTCGCTACAGTCGGCCGCTAGCGCCGCCAAGCTGACGGTGCAGCAAAGCGGCTGGATGACGGCCAAGCAGGCGCCGCCGCCGTTCAACCATGCCGCGCTGTCGGCTGCGCTGTTCAGCCCCGAGTCGATCAAGTCCAGGCAAAACACCGAAGCCATCGAAGTGCAACCCGGTACTTTGGTCGCTGCGCGGGTGGTGGAACAACGTCCGGCACGTGTGCGTCCTCTGGCCGAAGTGTCGCAGGCGATCGAGGCCAAACTGCGCGCCGAGCAGAGCGCACATTTGCTGACGCAACAAGGCGAAGCGACGATCAAGTCGCTGGCAAAGGGCGATGAAACCGGTTTGAACTGGTCGGCTTTCCAGATCGTGGGACGCCAGCCTTCACCCGCGCTGGATGCAGCCGCAGCCAAAGCCGTATTCCAGGTCAATACCGACAAGCTGCCCGCCTACACCGGATTTGCGCGACCAGACGGTTCGTACCGCATCGTGCGGGTGAGCCGTGTGCTGGATGCACCCGCGCTGGATCCACGGCTGGTGGCTTCGATCGAATCCGGCGTCATGCAGGCGCAGCAGCAGGCGGATATGCAGGCGATGCTCACACTGGTGAAAGCCGGGCAGAAAGTGAAAATCCAGCCTAACGCGATTGAGGGCAGATAAATCACTTGTGTCCCCCAATAAAAAACGCGCCTCGAAGGCGCGTTTTTTATTGGGGGTTATGAGCTGTTTATTCGCCGCTGCCCGCAGTGGAGTTGAAACCGGCGTCAACGTAAGTGATTTCTCCGCTGACACCCGAGGCCAGGTCGGACAACAGGAAGGCCGCGACGTTGCCGACTTCATCGATCGTCACGTTGCGGCGCAGCGGGGAATTTTTCGCGACCATATCCAGCTTTTCTCCGAATTTGGCGATGCCCGCTGCGGCCAGCGTTTTGATCGGGCCGGCCGACACCGCGTTGACGCGGATGCCTTTGGGGCCGAGGCTTTGCGCCATGTAGTAGACGCTGGATTCGAGGCTGGCCTTGGCCAGACCCATGACGTTGTAGTTGGGGACGGAGCGGATCGCGCCGAGATACGTCAGCGTGAGCACCGCTGCGTTGCGGCCTTCCATCATCGGCAGTGCGGCCTTGGCCAGCGCGGCAAAGCTGTAGGAACTGATGTCGTGGGCGATACGGAAGTTTTCGCGGGTGACTGCGGACAGGAAATCACCGGACAGCGCCTCTTTTGGCGCGAAGGCGATCGAGTGCAGCAGACCGTCGAGGCCGTCCCAGTGCTTGCCGAGTTCGACGAACAGCGCGTCGATCTCTTCGTCGCTACCGACGTCGCACGGGAACACCAGGCTGGAGCCGAATTCCTGGGCAAATTCGCTGACACGATCTTTAATGCGCTCGCCCTGATAAGTGAAGGCGAGTTCAGCGCCTTCACGCTTGCAAGCCTTGGCGATGCCATAGGCGATGGAGCGGTTGGAGATGACGCCGGTAATCAGTAAACGTTTTCCTGCAAGAAATCCCATGATCGTCTCGAAGAGTTGAGTAGGCCGTGATTATAACGGCTGACGTTGGCGGCGGGCTTGGGTAAACTCGCGGCATGACGCGTATTCGGATGATTCTGCTGGGAGTGGGCTTAAGCTTGATTGCGGGCTGCACCGACAGTTGGAACACTCCCTATCCTGGCAGTGCGGCACACGCCAACGTGGTGTACAGCGCCTTTTCAGAACGCCCCAAACATCTCGATCCGGCGCGCTCCTATGCGTCGAACGAAGTCGAATTCACCGGCCAGATTTACGAGCCGCCGCTGCAATATCATTTTCTCAAACGCCCGTACACGCTGATTCCGCTGACCGCCGAGGCAGTGCCCAAGCCGCGTTATTTCGACGCGGCTGGCAAGGCGCTGCCGGACGATGCACCGGCTGCAAGCATTGCGCAAAGCGTGTATGAAATCCGCATTCACCCCGGCATACGCTATCAGCCGCATCCGGCATTTGCGCGCGATGCGGCGGGGCGCTATCGCTATCACGCGCTGGATGCCGCCGCGACGGCGGACAAACGCAAGATCAGCGATTTTCATCACACTGGCACCCGCGAACTGGTTGCTGCCGACTACGTGTATCAGATCAAGCGGCTGGCGCATCCCGGGCTCAGCTCGCCGATTTTTGGTTTGATGTCCGAGCACATCCTGGGCTTGAAGGCGCTGGGTGAAAAACTGGAGAAGTCAGCAAAAGACAAGCCCGATGCGGCATTGAATCTGAATGAGTTCCCGCTGGCCGGCGCCGAAGTGGTGGATCGGTATAGCTATCGCATCTACATCAAAGGAAAATATCCGCAGTTCATTTACTGGCTGGCGATGCCATTCTTCGCGCCGATTCCGTGGGAGGCCGAGGCCTTCTACGCGCAGCCCGGTATGGCCGACAAGAACCTCACGCTCGACTGGCAGCCGGTCGGCACCGGGCCGTTTTATCTGGCGGAAAACGATCCCAACCGCCGCATGGTGTTGAAGAAAAATCCCTACTTCCACGGCGAAACCTATCCCGCCGAGGGCGATGCGGCCGACCGCCAGGCCGGGCTGCTGATTGATGCAGGCAAGCCGCTGCCGCTGGTGGATGAAGCCGTGTTCAGTCTGGAAAAGGAAACCATTCCTTACTGGAGCAAGTTCATGCAGGGTTATTACGACAGCTCGGGCATCAGCTCCGACAGCTTCGACCAGGCGGTGCAGTTTTCCGCCGGCGGCGATCCGCAAGTCACCGCCGCCATGCGCGACAAGGACATCGGTCTGGTCACCAGCGTGCAGGCGTCGATCTGGTATGTCGGCTTCAACATGCTCGATCCGGTGGTCGGCGGCATCGGTATTGATCGCCAGAAATTGCGGCAGGCGCTGTCCATTGCGTTTGATTACGACGAGTTCATTTCGATTTTTCTGAATGGCCGTGGCATCCCTGCGCAAGGGCCGATTCCGCCTGGATTGTTTGGCTATGTCGAAGGCGTGGCGGGGCTGAACCCCTATGTGTATCAGGCGCGCGGCAAGCAGATCGTGCGGCGTCCGATTGAGGATGCAAAGAAACTGCTGGCCGAAGCGGGCTATCCCAACGGCCGCCACGCCAAGACCGGCGAGCCGCTGGTGCTGTATTTCGACACCATGGCGAGCGGCCCCGACGCCAAGTCGCGGCTCGACTGGATGAAGAAACAGCTCGACAAGCTCAACGTGCAACTGGTGGTGCGTGGCACCGACTACAACCGCTTCCAGGACAAAATTCTCAAGGGCAACGCGCAGTTGTTCGAGTGGGGCTGGAACGCCGACTATCCTGATCCGGAAAACTTCTTCTTCCTGCTCTACGGACCGCACAAGAAAGTCGGCAGCGGCGGCGAAAACGCAGCCAATTACGACAATCCAGAATTCAACCGCCTGTTCGAACAGATGAAAGACATGGACAACGGCCCCGAGCGCCAAAAGGTGATCGACGCCATGCTGGAAATCGTGCGCCGCGATGCGCCGTGGATATTTTCCTACTATCCCAAGTCATTTGGCTTGCGCCACGGCTGGGTGCATAACGTCAAGCCCAATCTGATGGCGAACA
>Ga0315271_10000123_pt1 | contig 37114 bp, 29 predicted proteins | sample C3_top_MG_FD_204664 | JGI IMG/M metagenome (GOLD analysis project Ga0315271, IMG submission 204664) | Sediment microbial communities from Yellowstone Lake, YNP, Wyoming, USA - C3_top | ecosystem: Environmental > Aquatic > Freshwater > Lake > Sediment | place: USA: Wyoming | collected 2017-08-01
CCGCCGCGCTGCACCAGTTCGTCCATCGAGGCGATGAAGCTCTCGCCGCCTTCGAGCGAGAAGCGCTTCTGGCCGACGTACTTGGTGTGCAGGTAGCGCTCGAGGCCCTCGGCCGCCGTGAGCCGGTCGAGGATGTGTTTCTTCTGCTCGGCGTTGAAGCTCGGCTTGGAGCGGATCGACTCCAGCCGTTCCTGCCACCAGCGCTTCTCGGCCGGCTCGGTGATGTGCATGTACTCGACGCCGACCGAACCGCAGTACGTTTCGCGCAGTGCCTGCACGATCTCGCGCAGCGTCATGCTTTCAGCGGTCGAGAAGTAGGTGTTCGTGGCGCTGAAGGCGATGTCCATGTCGGACTCGCTCAGGTCGTAGAACGCGGGTTCCAGTTCGGGAATCTTCGGCCGCTCCTGGCGCTTCAGTGGATCCAGATCGGCCCAGCGCGAGCCGAGGAACCGGTAGGCCGCGATCAGCGACTGCACATGCACTTGCTTGCGGGCGATGGCCAGGTCGGTGCTGGAAGCCTTGCTGCCGAAGGTGCCGGCCTTGGCGCGCTGCGCGAAGGACTCGACGACCGGCGCATGGGCCACGTCGCGGGCATCGGTGCCATCGGCGGCGGGCACGTGCTGGAGCGCATCGAAATGCTTGCGCCAGTTCTCGGGCACCGAGCCGGGGTTGTCGAGGTAGGCCTCGTACATCTCTTCGACGTACGGCGCGTTGCCCCCGAACAGGTACGAGTTGGACCTGTATTGCTGCATCATCTCGCTCACCTTTCGCACCGGTTTCCGGCGCTGTAGTGGGTTGAAAACCTTCCGCGACGCGGCTAGACCGACCGGCGGATTGCGACCCGCCTTGACTGTTACCAGCAAGGGGACGGGAAGGACGTGGTTCTAAATCACAGGGCGCGACTGTAGCACCGCACACATGTCGTCAAGCTTACGGGAGGCTGCGCTTGCAGCCTCCGAAACAAGCGACTGAAAGACCCGCCAATTCAAGCGTTGTTGAGCCGGGCGAGGGCTTCGTCGTATTCACGCCGCAGCCGGGCGATCAGCTCGCGCGCCGGCACCACGGCCTTGATCGCGCCAATGCCCTGGCCGCAACCCCAGATGTCTTTCCAGGCCTTGGCCGAATCGCCGCCGAAGTTCATCGCGCTCGGGTCGCTTTCGGGCAGGTTGTCAGGGTCGAGGCCGGCGGCGCGCACCGAACCCTTCAGGTAGTTGCCGTGCACGCCGGTGAACAGGTTGCTGTAGACGATGTCGTCGCTGCTGCTGTCGACGATCATCTGCTTGTAGCCTTCGACCGCACGCGCTTCTTCAGTGGCCACGAAAGCCGAGCCGATGTAGGCGAAGTCGGCACCCATCGCCCGCGCCGCCAGTACCGCGCCACCGCTGGCGATCGAGCCACTCAAGGCCACCGGGCCGTTGAACCATTCGCGGATTTCCTGGATCAGCGCAAACGGGCTCTTCACGCCCGCATGGCCACCCGCGCCGGCCGCCACCGCCACCAGGCCGTCAGCGCCCTTCTCGATCGCCTTCTTCGCGAAGAAGTTGTTGATGATGTCGTGCATCACCACGCCGCCCCAGGCGTGCACGGCGTCGTTCACGTCGGTGCGCGCGCCGAGCGAGGTGATGACGATGGGCACCTTGTACTTCGCGCACATCTGCATGTCGTGGTCGAGCCGGTCGTTGCTCTTGTGCACGATCTGGTTGATCGCGAACGGAGCGGCTGGTTTGCCCGGGTTCGCCTTGTTGTAGGCCGCCAGCGTCTCGGTGATCTCGGCCAGCCAGTCGTCGAGCTGCGCCGCCGGGCGCGCATTCAGTGCCGGCATCGAACCAACGACGCCCGCCTTGCACTGTTCGATCACGAGCTTGGGGTTGCTGATGATGAAGAGCGGCGCGCCGATGATGGGCAGCGGCAACGAGGCGAGAACTCCGGGCAAGGGCATGGTGATGTCTTTCACCCGCAGTGCGGGTTGGTGGTTGTGGAGACGAGAAAGAGAGGGACCGATCAGAACGAATCGAGCGCGAGCGCGGTGACGCAATCGCCCCCATCGACGATCGAATCGCGCACGCCCGGCGCCTTGTTCAGCAGGTGCTCGGCATAGAAATGGGCCGTTGCGACCTTGGCCTTCAGGAAGGCAGCGTCGCCTTCGTGCTTGGCCAGTTGGTCCTCTGCGACGATCAGCGCACGCGCCATCTGCCAGCCGGCGACCACATTGCCAGCGAGCATCAGGTAAGGCACCGAGCCGGCGAACACCGCGTTCGGGCTGGCCTTGGTGTTGCCGGCGACGAAGTCGACCACCTGCTCGAAGGCGACGCGCGCGGCGCACAGGCGCTTGGCCATGGCGCGCGCCGCAACGCTGTCGTGCGTTGCGAGCTCGGCTTCGGTGCGCGCGATCTGCGCGGCAATGGCTTTCGGCGTGCGGCCGCCATCGCGCGCGGTCTTGCGCCCGACCAGGTCGTTGGCCTGGATGGCGGTCGTGCCTTCGTAGATCGGCAGGATGCGCGCATCACGGTAGTGTTGCGCCGCGCCGGTCTCCTCGATGAAGCCCATGCCGCCATGCACTTGCACGCCCAGGCTCGCGACCTCCACGCTCATCTCGGTGCTGTAGCCCTTGATCAAAGGCACCATGTACTCATAGAAGGCCTGGTTCTGCTTGCGCACCTCGGCATCGGGGTGGTGGTGCGAGGCGTCGAAGGCCGCAGCCGCTGTGATCGCCATCGCGCGGCAGCCTTCGGTGTACGCACGCATCGTCATCAGCATGCGCTTCACGTCGGGGTGGTGAATGATCGGCCCGCTGCCCGGCAGCGAGCCATCGACCGGCCGCGATTGCACGCGATCCTTTGCGAAGGCCGCAGCCTTCTGATACGCCCGCTCGGCCACCGCGATGCCCTGCATGCCGACCGCGTAGCGCGCCGCGTTCATCATGATGAACATGTACTCCAGGCCGCGGTTTTCGTGGCCGATCAACTGGCCCACGGCGCCGCCGTGGTCACCGAACTGCAGCACGGCCGTGGGGCTGGCCTTGATGCCCAGCTTGTGCTCAATGCTGACGCAATGCGCATCGTTGCGCGCCCCCAGCGAGCCATCGGCATTGACCATGAACTTCGGCACGATGAACAGGCTGATGCCCTTCACGCCCTCGGGCGCGCCGCTCACCCGCGCCAGCACCAGGTGCACGATGTTCGACGCCATGTCGTGCTCACCATAGGTGATGTAGATCTTGGTGCCGAAGATCAGGTGCGTGCCATCGGGTTGCGGCTCAGCGCGGGTGCGAACCGCGGCCAGATCAGAGCCGGCCTGCGGCTCGGTCAGGTTCATCGTGCCGGTCCAAACGCCTGCGATCATCTTCGGCAGGAACAGCGCCTGCTGCTCGGGTGAACCGGCCGTCAGCAGCGCCTCGATTGCACCGTCGGTCAGCAGCGGGCACAGCGCGAAGCTGAGGTTGGCGCTGTTCAGCATCTCGATGCAGGCCGCGCCGATGGTCTTCGGCAAGCCCTGGCCGCCGAAATCGGCCGGGTGCTGCAGGCCCTGCCAGCCGCCTTCGCCGAACTGTCGGAAGGCCTGCTTGAAGCCCGGCGTCGTGGTGACCGCACCGTCTTTCCATGACGACGGGTTCTTGTCGCCTTCCCAGTTCAAGGGCGCGACCACGCCCTCGTTGAACTTGGCACATTCCTCCAGCACGGCCTGTGCCGTCTCGATGCCGGCATCCTCGAAGCCCGGCAGTTTGGCCACGTTTTCGAGGCCGGCAAGTTCCTTCATGCAGAACAGCATGTCTTTGATCGGGGCGCGGTAAGTCATGGGGTGTCTCCGGATGGAACGAGGGCGCGACAACCTGCGTTGCGCGCCCTTCGGGGTCTGCGTTGCGGCGGGGTGCCGGTCAGCTCAAGGCTGCCACCAACTCCGGCACGGCGACGAAAAGGTCCGCCTCCAGCCCGTAGTCGGCGACGCTGAAGATCGGGGCTTCGGGATCCTTGTTGATCGCCACGATCACCTTGGAATCCTTCATGCCCGCCAGGTGCTGGATCGCCCCGCTGATGCCGGCCGCGATGTAGAGCTGCGGGGCGACGATCTTGCCGGTCTGGCCCACTTGCCAGTCGTTCGGTGCATAGCCCGCGTCCACCGCGGCCCGGCTCGCACCGAGTGCGGCGCCGAGCTTGTCGGCCAGCGGCGTCAGCACTTCGTTGAACTTGTCGCTGGAACCAAGCGCACGTCCACCGCTGACGATGATCTTCGCGGCGGTCAGCTCCGGCCGGTCGTTCTTCGCGATCTCGCTGCCGAGGAACGTGGATTTGCCCGAATCGGCCACACCGCTGATGACCTCGATCGCGGCGCTGCCGCCGCTGGCCGCCGCCGGGTCGAAGCCGGTCGTGCGCACGGTGATGACCTTGATGGCATCCAGGCTCTGCACCGTGGCGATGGCGTTGCCGGCGTAGATCGGGCGCTCGAAGGTGTCGGCACTCCCTTGGCCCGACCCTTCGACCTTGGTGATGTCGGAGATCTGGCCCACGTCGAGCTTGGCCGCCACTCTGGGCGCGACGTTCTTGCCGGCGGCGGTGGCGGGGAACAGCAGGTGGCTGTAGTGGGGTGCGAGTGCGAGCACCTGCGCCGCGATGTTCTCGGCCAGGCCGTGGGCGAAATGTTCGCCGTCCGCGTGCAGCACCTTGCTCACACCGGCGATCTGTGCTGCTGCGGCGGCCGCAGCACCGGCGTTCGAGCCGGCGATCAAGATGTGGACCTCACCACCACATTGCAGTGCTGCGGTGACGGTGTTCAGCGTGGCGCCCTTGACGTGGGCGTTGTCGTGTTCGGCAATAACCAGCGTCGTCATCTCAGATCACCTTCGCGTCGTTCTTGAGTTTGGAAACCAGGGTGGCGACATCGGGCACCTTGATGCCGGCGCTGCGCTTGGGTGGCTCGCTGACCTTCAAGGTCTTCAGGTGGGCCTTGACGTCCACACCGAGGTCGGCCGGCTTGAAGACTTCGAGGGTCTTCTTCTTGGCCTTCATGATGTTGGGCAGGGTGACGTAGCGCGGCTCGTTCAGGCGCAAATCGGTGGTGATGATGGCGGGCAGGCTGAGCTTCAATGTCTCGGAGCCGCCGTCGACTTCACGGGTGACGCTGACGGAATCGGCAGCGAGTTCGACCTTCGATGCGAAGGTGCCTTGCGGCAGGTCGGCCAGGGCGGCGAGCATCTGGCCGGTCTGGTTGCAGTCGTCGTCGATGGCCTGTTTGCCCAGGATGACGAGGCCGGGTTGTTCCTTGTCGACCAGGGCCTTGAGGAGCTTGGCCACCGCGAGCGGCTGCAGTTCGTCAGCGCATTCGACCAGGATGGCGCGGTCGGCGCCGATGGCCATCGCGGTGCGCAGCGTCTCCTGGCACTGGACCACACCGCAAGACACGGCGATGACCTCGGTGACGATGCCTTTCTCTTTCAGACGCACCGCTTCTTCGACGGCGATCTCGTCGAAGGGGTTCATGCTCATCTTGACATTGGCGATGTCGACGCCGCTGCCATCACTCTTCACGCGAACCTTGACGTTGTAGTCGACGACGCGTTTGACGGGGACGAGTACCTTCATGCAACGAGCTCCAAAAATGGGCAATTCAAGTTGGGCAAGATTCTAGTTCTCCACCGATGGGGCGCCCGGGTTCGCATCGACGTCACCAACAAAATAGAACGACCGTGCTATTTTATCTGATTTCGTCCAGCCCTCGACCCGTAGACTGCGCGCCGCCGTGATACCCGACCAACCCACCTTCAACGCACCAAGCTCATGTCAAGCCTCGCCGGCGCCATGCATCGGCCTATTCGACTCCGGCGTCGGTGGGCTGTCGGTCTTGACGGAACTGCAGCGCCGCCTGCCCTTGGTGGACAAGTGCTACGTCGGCGACGTGGCACACGCCCCGTACGGATCCAGGACTGGCAGCGATGTCCTGGCCCGATGTGAGCTGCTCGTCCAACACCTTTGCGATCGGGGTGCCGGCCTGATCATCGTGGCGTGCAACACCGCCACGGTGCTGTGCATCGACGCGCTCCGGCTGCGGTGGCCGTCGATGCGCTTTGTCGGCGTCGAACCTGGGGTCAAGCCCGCGCTGGCGCTGTCGCGGTCGAGACGAATCGCTGTGATGGCCACGAGCGCAACCGTTCAGAGCACCCGAATGCGGCAGCTTGTCGAGAAATTCGCCAACGGCGCGCACGTGCATTTGCAGCCCTGCCCCGGCTTGGCCGACGCGATCGAATGCGGCCTGCTCGATGGCCCTGAATTGATGAACGTGCTTGCCCCTTGTTGCGCCAGCGTGCGCGCCGCGGGCGTCGACACCGTGGTGCTGGGTTGCACGCACTACCCATTCGTCGCCCGACACATCCAGCGCTTGCTGGGACCGGAGGTCACCTTGATAGACACGGCTGCGGCCGTCGTCGATCAGGCCATCAGGTTGTGGGATGTGAAGGCTTCGACCGGGAGGCCACTCGTGCGTGTGCAAAGCACGGCCGGCACGGGTGCGATGAGACGACTGCTGCAGCAATGCGTCGGTCTTGAACAGACAACGGCGGAGTCGATCGTGATCTGAGCCTGCGCCGCTCGCTTCGGATCGGTTCCCCGTGGTGCCCAGGACGGGCATCGAACCCGTACGCCCTCTCTCGAGAAGCGGCGGATTTTAAGTCCGCTGTGTCTACCAATTTCACCACCCGGGCGCAGTACGATTATCGACGAAGCGCATCGAACAATCGCGATCTTGCAAGTGCGCAAGACGCCGTCTGTCGCGGTGATCCTGGCAACCGTTTGAACCCGAGGAGAGCCCATGTTGAAACTCAAAGACGCCAGCCTGTTGCGTCATAAAGCCTACGTCGCAGGTCAGTGGATCGATGCCGACGACGGCGCGACCATCGCGGTCACCAACCCGGCCAACGGTGAGCACATTGGCACCGTGCCGATGTGCGGTGCCGCCGAAACCGCGCGCGCCATTGCCGCCGCGGACGTGGCGCAGCGCGCTTGGCGCGACGTACCCGCGAAGGATCGCTCTGCCATTCTGCGCAGGCTCAACGACCTGATGCTCGCCCACGCGGATGACCTGGCGTTGATCCTCACCTCCGAGCAAGGCAAGCCGTTGGCCGAAGCGCGTGGCGAAATCGTCTACGCCGCCTCGTTCATCGAATGGTTTGCCGACGAAGCCCGCCGCGTGTATGGCGACACGATTCCCGCCCCGCAGGGCGACCGCCGCATCATCGCGATCAAGCAGCCGGTGGGCACCACGGCAGCCATCACGCCGTGGAACTTCCCGACGGCCATGCTGACCCGAAAGGCCGGTCCGGCACTCGCCGCGGGTTGCTCGATGGTCGTGAAGCCGGCCACGCAAACGCCTTTCTCGGCGCTGGCATTTGCCGAACTGGCCGCGCGCGCGGGCGTCCCGGCCGGCCTGCTGTCGGTCTTGACCGGTTCGGCCAGCCAGATCGGTGGGGAAATGACTCGCAGCCCACTGGTGCGCAAGCTCACGTTCACCGGGTCGACCGAAGTGGGCCGGATGTTGATGCGCCAATCGGCCGACACGATCAAGAAGCTGTCGCTGGAACTCGGTGGCAATGCGCCGTTCATCGTGTTCGATGACGCCGACCTCGACGCCGCTGTCGAAGGGGCAATGATCTCGAAGTACCGCAACACGGGGCAGACCTGCGTCTGCGCCAACCGAATCTACGTGCAGCGCGGAGTGCTGCAGGCCTTCACGGACAAACTGGTCGCGAAGGTCAAGGCGCTGAAGGTCGGTTCAGGCGTCGACGCGGGTGTCACGCAGGGGCCATTGATCGATTCGAAGGCCGTGGCCAAGATCGAAGAGCACATTGCCGACGCGCGAGCCAAGGGAGGCGAAGTACTGACCGGCGGCAAGCGTCACGCACTGGGCGGGCTGTTCTTCGAGCCGACGGTCATCGCTGGCGCCACTGCTGAAATGATGGTCGCGCACGAGGAGACGTTCGGTCCGTTGGCGCCGATCTTCGCTTTCGACACGGAAGCCGAGGTGCTTGCCCGTGCGAACGACACCGAATTCGGCCTGGCCGCGTACTTTTACAGCCGTGACATTGGGCGGGTGATGCGCGTCGCGGAGCGGCTCGAATCCGGCATGGTCGGGGTCAACACCGGACTGATCTCGACCGCAGAAGCGCCGTTCGGCGGTGTCAAGCAGTCGGGCCTCGGCCGCGAAGGCTCGAAGTACGGACTGGATGAATTTCTGGAAGTGAAGTACGTTTGCTTCGGCGGAATCGACCGCTGAGACAGCGGACCCAGCGGGCCCGAAAACAAGAACGCCCCGAGCGGGTCGGGGCGTTTGAGTTGTGACCGTTGGCTGGCCTTTGGAGGCGCGACCCGGAGTCGAACCGGGCTGGACGGATTTGCAATCCGTTGCATAACCGCTTTGCTATCGCGCCTTGGGGTCTGGATCCTGAAGCAGCGCTGCTGCGGAATACCACCTCAGAGATTCATCATGCCAGAAAAAAGGGAAGCACCAGGCTTCCCTTTTTCATGTCTGGAGCGGGAGAAGAGTCTCGAACTCTCGACCTCAACCTTGGCAAGGTTGCGCTCTACCAACTGAGCTACTCCCGCATTTTCGATGAACACTTTCGTGACTCAGCGAAGACTTTCAGTATATCGCGAATTGGCTGCACTCCGCAAGCACCGTAGGGTCAACGCGTGCAATCAATGGGTCAGCAACTCTGCCCCTGCAGCCGGCGGCGCGGGCGTGGACGCTTCGACCGTCTTTGGTGGTTCATCCTCTGGCAAAGGTTGCGGAACCGTCTCCAACGCCACTTCCAGTACGCGGTCGATCCACTTCACCGGAACGATCTCGAGTTGGTTCTTGACGTTCTCGGGAATGTCCTGCAGATCCTTCACATTTTCTTCCGGGATGATGACCGTCGTGATGCCACCGCGCGCAGCGGCCAGCAGCTTTTCCTTCAGGCCACCAATGGCGGTCACTTCACCGCGCAACGTGATTTCACCCGTCATCGCGACATTGGCTCGAACCGGGATTCCTGTCAGTGCAGACACAAAAGCCGTCGTCATTGCAGCACCGGCGCTCGGGCCGTCTTTCGGCGTGGCGCCGTCGGGGACGTGGATGTGCACGTCACGCTTCTCGAACATCTCGTCCTTGATGCCCAGACGTCGCGCGCGGCTGCGGACCACCGATCGAGCCGCCTCGACCGACTCTTTCATCACGTCGCCGAGTTGCCCGGTGCGGATGATGTTGCCCTTGCCAGGCATCACCGCCGCTTCGATTGTCAACAGATCCCCACCGACCTCGGTCCATGCGAGGCCGACGACCTGGCCGACCTGGTTCTTCTTCTCGGCCTGGCCGTAGTCGTACTTCCGCACGCCGAGGTAGTCGTTCAGGTTCTCGTCCGTGACGACCACCTTGGTGGTGACTTGCTTGAGCTGCGTCGCTTTCACGACCTTGCGGCAGATCTTGCTGATCTCGCGCTCGAGCGAACGCACGCCCGCTTCACGCGTGTAGTAGCGCACGATGCCACGCACCGCCGACTCGGTGATCTCCATCTCGTCGTCTCTCACGCCATTGTTCTTGGCCTGCTTGGGCAGCAGGTAGCGCAACGCGATGTTGACCTTCTCGTCTTCGGTGTACCCCGACAAGCGGATCACTTCCATCCGGTCCAGCAGGGCCGGGGGGATGTTCATCGAATTCGACGTGGCGATGAACATCGTGTCCGACAGGTCGAAGTCGACCTCGACATAGTGGTCACTGAAAGTGTGGTTCTGCTCCGGGTCCAGCACTTCGAGCAGCGCGCTCGACGGATCGCCACGGAAATCCATGCCCAGCTTGTCGATCTCGTCGAGCAGGAACAGCGGGTTCTTCGTACCGATCTTGGTCAGGCTTTGCAGCACCTTGCCCGGCATCGAGCCGATGTAGGTGCGACGGTGGCCTCGAATTTCGGCCTCGTCTCGGACGCCGCCCAGTGCCATGCGCACGAACTTGCGGCCGGTGGCCCGCGCCACGCTCTGACCGAGGGAGGTCTTGCCCACGCCGGGTGGCCCGACAAGGCACAGGATCGGCGACTTGACCTTGTCAACACGCTGCTGCACCGCGAGGTATTCGAGGATCCGGTCTTTGACCTTGTCCAGGCCATAGTGATCTTCATCGAGCACCTGCGCGGCGAACGCCAGGTCGTGCTTGATCTTGGTCTTCTTCGCCCACGGCAGGTTCACCAGCGTGTCGATGTAGTTGCGCACCACGGTCGCCTCGGCCGACATCGGTGACATCAGCTTCAGCTTCTTGAACTCGGCGTCGACCTTCTTGCGCGCGTCCTTCGGCATCTTCGCAGCGATGATCTTCTTCTCGAGCTCTTCCATGTCGGCGCCTTCTTCGCCGTCGCCAAGTTCCTTCTGGATCGCCTTGACCTGCTCGTTGAGGTAGTACTCGCGCTGGCTCTTCTCCATCTGGCGCTTCACGCGGCCACGGATGCGCTTCTCGACCTGCAGGATGTCGACTTCGTGCTCGAGCTGTTCAAGCAGTTTCTCGAGGCGCTTGTCGACCGCGTACAGGTCAAGCACCGACTGCTTATTCTCGAGCTTGAGCGGCAGGTGCGCCGCAATCGTGTCGGCCAGCCGGCCAGCGTCGTCGATGCCGGCGATGGACGTGAGGATCTCCGGCGGGATCTTCTTGTTCAGCTTCACGTATTGGTCGAATTGCTGCGTGACCGCACGACGCAAAGCCTCGATCTCGGGCTTGGTGTCGACCTCGGGCGGCACCGGCGTCACGTCGGCGACGAAGTACTCGCCGTTGTCGCTGATGCTGTGAGTGTTGGCGCGCTGGATGCCTTCGACCAACACCTTCACGGTGCCGTCGGGCAGCTTGAGCATCTGCAGGATGCTGGAAACGCAGCCGACCTCGAACATGTCGTCCGGCTTGGGCTCGTCCTTGCCGGCGGCCTTCTGCGCCACCAACATGATCTGGCGGCCGGCCTCCATCGCGACCTCGAGCGCCTTGATCGACTTCGGGCGACCCACAAACAGCGGGATCACCATGTGCGGGAACACCACCACGTCGCGCAAGGGCAGCAACGGCAAGGTGATCTGTTCAGCAGGCAAAACGGGATGTCCGGACATTGAAGAACCCTCTCTTTCTCAAACCGATGTATGGCTCGAGCGGTCAATTGCAAGAAGCCGATGCAGCACGAGACTGCTGGCTGAACCCGGACTGATGACTGCGCGCCCCTCCCTCAGGCGCTGGCTTTCTGCTCGCGGTACACGAGAAGCGGCTTGGCGTCGTCTTCGATGGTGTGCTCGTCGAGCACCACCTTGGCCACGCCTTCGAGCGTGGGCAACTCGAACATCGTGTCGATCAGCGACTGCTCCATGATCGAGCGCAGCCCGCGCGCGCCAATCTTGCGCGCCAGCGCCTTGCGGGCGATGGCCTGGAGCGCCGACGGGCGAATCTCGAGTTCGACGCCGTCCATCGCAAACAGCTTTTGGTACTGCTTCACGAGCGCGTTCTTGGGCTCGGTCAGGATGCGCACCATCGCCTCATCGGTCAGTTCGCCAAGTGTGGCGACCACCGGCAGGCGGCCCACGAGTTCGGGAATCAGGCCGAACTTGATCAGGTCTTCCGGCTGCACATCGCGGAACACCTCGGAGACGCGTTTCTCGCTCTTCGTGTGCACCGTGGCACTGAAGCCGATGCCCGACTTCTCGGACCGGTTCTGGATAACCTTCTCCAGGCCATCAAACGCACCGCCGCAGATGAACAGGATGTTCGTCGTGTCGATCTGCAGGAAGTCCTGGTTCGGGTGCTTGCGGCCGCCCTGCGGCGGCACCGAGGCCATCGTGCCTTCGACGAGCTTGAGCAGCGCCTGCTGCACGCCCTCGCCCGACACGTCGCGCGTGATCGACGGGTTGTCAGCCTTGCGGCTGATCTTGTCGATCTCGTCGATATAGACGATGCCGCGCTGGGCCTTCTCGACGTCGTAGCCGCAGTTCTGCAACAGCTTCTGGATGATGTTCTCGACGTCCTCGCCCACGTAGCCAGCCTCGGTCAGCGTGGTGGCGTCGGCGATCACGAACGGCACGTTCAGCAGCCGGGCCAGCGTCTGGGCAAGAAGCGTCTTGCCCGAACCGGTGGGCCCGATCAGCAGGATGTTGCTCTTCGAGAGCTCGATCTCGTCCTTCGTGCGGCTCATGTGCTTGAGCCGCTTGTAGTGGTTGTAGACCGCCACCGACAAGGTGCGCTTGGCGACATCCTGGCCAATCACATATTGGTCGAGGCTGGCCTTGATCTCGGCGGGCACGGGCAGATCCGACTTGGCTGCCTTTGCATCGGAGCCTTCGGCCGGCACTTCATCCCGAATGATGTCGTTGCACAGCTCGATGCATTCGTCGCAGATGAACACGCTCGGGCCGGCGATGAGCTTCTTCACCTCGTGCTGGCTCTTGCCGCAGAACGAGCAGTACAGAACCTTCTCGCTGGAAGCACCTTTTTTGTCTGCCATGGAGGGTCGTTTTCGTGGGCGAATCGGGGGGTGATTCGCGAATGATAGTTCAAATAAAAACGGGACCTTGGCTTGGAAAAGGCCCCGTTTCCGGTGTTCTTTGAAGCGCCGTTGGCACGCAGGCTCTCAGCCCGCGACGCCGTCAAGTGGTGGCGGGGCCGGCGCGCTGCGCCAGCACCTGGTCGATCAGTCCGTAGGCCTTCGACTCCTCGGGGTCCATGAAGAAGTCGCGCTCCATGTCGGAGCGGATCTTCTCGATGGGCTGGCCGGTGCGTTCGGCATAGATCCGGTTCAACTGCTCACGGGTCTTGAGAATTTCGCGGGCATGAATCTCGATGTCGGTCGCCTGGCCTTGCGCACCGCCCGACGGCTGATGAATCATCACGCGCGAATTCGGCAAGGCGAAGCGCTTGCCCTTCTTGCCAGCCATGAGCAGGAAGGAGCCCATGCTGGCAGCGATCCCCATGCACATCGTCGACACGTCCGGCTTGATGAACTCCATCGTATCGAAGATCGACATCCCGGCACTGACAGATCCGCCCGGTGAATTGATGTAGAAGTGGATGTCCTTGTCCGGGTTCTCGCTCTCCAGAAACAGCAACTGCGCCACCACCACACTGGCACTCTGGTCGGTGACAGGCCCAACCAGGAAGATGATGCGCTCGCGAAGCAGGCGGCTGTAGATGTCGTAGGCGCGTTCGCCGCGACCCGAGGTTTCGATGACCATCGGGACCAGCCCCAGGCCGTTGGTGTCAAGCGCGCTCATGGCATTCCTTGCAAAGATTGAACGTGAGATATTGGGTCTGATTATGTCGCGACAAGCCCGGGCGCATCGGCCCGCACCGGGCAACAAAAAAGCGCCGGCCATCGCAGGCCAGGCGCTTTCTCGAAGAGACTGCGACGCGGTGGCGGATCAGCCCGTCATCAGTTCGTCGAACGGCAGCACCTTGTCGGTAACCTTGGCCTGGCCCAGCACGAACTCGGCCACGTTGTTCTCTACCACCACGGCCTCCACCTCGGCCATGCGCTGGCGGTCGCCCAAGTACCAGCGCACGACCTCCGACGGCTTCTCGTAGCTCTGCGCCATCTCCTCGATGTGGGCGCGCAACTGGTCGGGCTTGGCCTGCAGGCTGTTGCTGCGCACGAGTTCACCGACCACCAGGCCCAGGCGCACCCGCTTCTCAGCCTGCGGCTGGAAGATCTCGGCCGGGATCGGCGCCGTCTCGGCGTCCTTGACGCCGCGTTTCTTGAGGTCAGCGCGGGCCGCCTCCACCATGCGTTCGGTTTCGCCGGCGACCAGCGCCTTCGGCACGTCGAGTTCCGACGACTTCACCAGCGCGTCCATGACACTGGCCTTGTTGCGAGCGAGCACGCGGAACTTCACCTCTCGCTCGAGGTTCTTCTTGACGTCGGCGCGCAGACCTTCGACCGTGGCGTCACCGATGCCGAGCGACTTCGCGAACGCCTCATTGACCTCGGGCAGGTGCTGTGTCTCGATCTTCTTCAGGGTCACCAGGAAGTCGGCCTCTTTGCCGGCCACGTCCTTGCCCTGGTAATCGGCCGGAAATTGCAACGGAAAGGTCTTCGAGTCGCCCGACTTCATGCCGCGCACGGCCATGTCGAACTGTTCGAGCATCTGGCCTTCGCCAATGATGAACTGGAAGCCTTCGGCCTTGCCGCCGTCGAAGGGCACGCCATCGATCTTGCCTTCGAAATCGATCGTGACGCGGTCATCGACCGCCGCAGTTTCAGCTGCCGGCCGCTGCGCGAACGTGCGGCGCTGCTTGCGCAGGATGTCGACGGTCTTGTCGATGGCCGCTTCGCTGACCTCGGTGGAAACGCGCTCGACTTCCGCAGTGCTCAGGTCACCGAGCTTCACTTCCGGGTAGACCTCGAAGGTGGCATCGAAGGTGACCTGGCCTTCGGGCGCGCCATCCTTTTCGGTGATGCGCGGCGCGCCGGCGACGCGCAACTTGGCCTCGTTGACGGCTTCGGAAAACACCTGGCCGACCTTGTCGTTCATCACTTCGTAGTGCACCGAGTAACCGTAGCGCTGGGCAACGACGCTCATCGGCACCTTGCCGGGGCGGAAGCCGTCGGCCTTCACGGTGCGCGACAGTTTCTTCAGCCGCGTCTCGACTTCAGAGTTGATGGCAGCGGCGGCCATCGTCAGCGTGATGCGGCGCTCGAGCTTGTCGAGGGTTTCAACTTGAACGGACATGATGTGTGTGACTCTGTGAGTTTTTTGATCTGGTGCGCGGGGCGGGACTCGAACCCGCACACCATTGCTGGCGTCAGGACCTAAACCTGGTGCGTCTACCAATTTCGCCACCCGCGCGGCTGTCTCGACTTGACGGCGCCTTCTCCCTGCAAGAATCCATCTCTCGCAAGGACCGCCCGCCCTTTTGCTTGTAGGTCGCGTTTTCGGAAAACCCGCTAGTTTAGCGGGTCACGGCGGCCTCTTCTTCATGGGCCGGGCGGACGCGAAAAGCCGCCGCGTACATCGCCGGCAGTGCCAGCAGCGTCAGCCCGGTGGCGACGATCAGCCCGCCCATGATGGCCACCGCCATCGGCCCCCAGAACACGCTGCGCGACAGCGGGATCATGGCCAGCACAGCCGCCGCCGCTGTCAGGATGATCGGCCGGAAGCGCCGCACCGCCGCTTCGACGATCGCTGTCCAGGTCGGCACGCCGCGAGCGCGGTCTTGCTCGATCTGGTCGATCAGGATCACCGAATTGCGGATGATCATCCCCAGCAGCGCGATCACCCCCAGCAGCGCGACGAAGCCGAACGGCCGGTTCAGCAGCAGCAACGCACCGGCCACGCCGGCGAAGCCCCAGATCCCGGTGATGAAGGCCAGCACCGAGCGGCTGAAGCTGTGCAACTGCAGCATCAACAGCGTGAACATGATGAACAGCGCGATCGGCAGGCCGGCGGCGATCGAGCCTTGCCCCTTGCTGCTCTCTTCCACCGCACCAGCCACCTCGATGCGGTAGCCGGCCGGCATGCGCGCGCGCAGCGGCTCGAACAACGGGTTCAACTGCGCCGTGACGGTGGCGCCCTGCAGGCCATCGACGATGTCGCCCTGCACCGTGGCGGCGTAGTCACGCCCTTCGCGCCACAGCACACCGGGCTCCCAGACGAAGTTCGCCTTCGCGATCTGGCCGATCGGGATGCTGCGCCCGCTCGTCGTGGGCACATAGGCGTTCGCCAGGTCGGTGATCGCGTTGCGCTCCTCGAGCGGCTGGCGCAGCACGATGTCGATCAGCTTGTCGCCGTCCCGGTACTGACCGACGTTCGTGCCGCTGTTCAGCGTGCGCGCGGCCTGCGCGATCACCTGGCTCGACACGCCCACGGCGCGCGCCTTGTCCTGGTCCACCTCCAGGCGCAGGCTCTTCACCGACTCGTTCCAGTTGTCGTTGATGCCGCGCAGGTTCGGGTTCTGGCGCATCAGCGCCTTGACCTCATCGGCATAGCCGCGAACCCTGGCCGGGTCGGAGCCGACGACACGGAACTGCACCGGGTAAGCCACGGGCGGGCCGTTCGGCAGCAGCTTGGCGCGGGCGCGCACCTCCGGGAACTCGGTGGCCATCAGTTCGGGCAGCAGCTTGCGGATACGCTCGCGCGCAGCCGCGTTCTTCGGCAACACGACCATCTGGCTCACGTTGCTCTGCGGGAAGATCTGGTCCACGGTGAGCACGAAGCGCTCGACGCCGCTGCCGACCCAGGTGGTCACGTGGTCCACGCCGTCGAGCCTCATCACGCGCGCTTCCACACGCCGCGTGACCGCCTCGTTGGCCGCGAACGAGGTGCCTTCCGCGTACCACATGTCGAGCAGGATCTCGGGCCGGCTCGAATCGGGGAAGAACTGGTTCTGGACCCGGCTCATGCCCGCCACGCCGAGCGCCAGCGAACCCACCGTCAGCGCGATCGTGATCCAGCGGTGCTGCACGCACCAGTTCACCAGCGCTCGGAAGCGGGTGTAGAACGGCGTGTCGAACAGCTCGTGCGGCTGGCCTTCGCCGTTGGCGTGCGGCTTGGACTTCAGCAGCCGCGTGCCCAGGTAGGGCACGAAGTACACCGAGACGAACCACGAGATGACCAGCGCTGCCGCGGTCACGGCGAAGATCGCGAAGGTGTACTCACCGACCGTCGACTTCGCCAGCCCGATCGGCAGGAAACCCACCGCCGTGATCAGCGTGCCGGTCAGCATCGGCATGGCCGTGGCCTCGTAGGCGAACGTGGCAGCCCGCACCTTGTCGTAGCCCTCTTCGAGCTTGCGCACCATCATCTCGACCGCGATGATCGCGTCGTCCACCAGCAGGCCGAGCGCGATGATCAGCGAACCGAGCGAGATCTTGTGCAGGCCCACGCCCCAGTAGTACATCGTCACGAAGGTGATGGCCAGCACCAGCGGAATCGTGATGCCCACCACCAGCCCGGGCCGCCAGTCGAGCGTGAACCTGAACGAGCCGGGCTTGAAGTGAAGGCCCAGCGCAATGAAGCTCACCGCCAGCACGATCAGCACCGCCTCGATCAGCACGCCGACGAATTCATTGACCGAAGTCGACACCACTTTCGACTGGTTCTGGAACTGGTGCAACTCGATGCCGGCCGGCAACTCGGCGCGGATCTGCGCCACGGTTGTCTCCAGTTCGTTGCCCAACACGATGATGTCGCCGCCCTTGGCCATCGAGATGCCGAGCGCGATCACATCGCTGCCCTGGTAGCGCACCTTGACCTGCGGCGGGTCGACGTAGCCGCGCGTGATGGTCGCGATGTCGCCGAGCTTGAAGCTGTTGCCGCCGGCGCGAATCGGGAACACCTTGAGCGCGTCGACCGACGTGAATTGGCCGCCCACCCGCACCTGCACGAAGTCGGTCGGCGAGTTGATGGTGCCGGCCGATTCCACCGCGTTCTGCTGGCCGATCTGGGCCAGCACCTGGCTGAAGTCGAGGCCCAGCTGCGCCAGGCGGTTCTGCGAGATCTCGATGAACAGCTTCTCGTCCTGCGCGCCAAAGATCGCGACCTTGTTGACGTCCTTGATCTTCAGCAGGCGCTGGCGCACGCGGTCCGCCTGGTCCTTCAGGTCCTGGTAGGTGAAGCCGTCGGCCGAAAGCGCATAGATCGAGCCGTAGACGTCACCGAACTCGTCGTTGAAGTACGGGCCGACCACGCCACTGGGCAGGGTGGCCCGCATGTCGCCGATCTTCTTGCGCACCGTGTACCAGATCTGCTGCATCTCCTTCGGCGGCGACGAGTCCTTGACCTGGAAAATGATCAGCGCCTCGCCCGGCTTCGAATAGCTGCGGATCTTGTCGGCGTAAGGCACTTCCTGCAGCGTCTTCTCGAGCTTGTCGGTGACCTGCTCGGCCACCTGTTGCGCCGTGGCGCCGGGCCAGAACACGCGCATCGCCATGGCACGGAAGGTGAACGGCGGATCTTCGTCCTGGCCGAGCTGGAAGTAGGCCGCCGCACCAAGCACCATGAACACGATCAGCAGGTAGCGGGTCAGCGCCGAATGTTCGAGCGCCCAGGCCGAAATGTTGAAGCGACCGGCCTTCGCCGGCAGCACGTCCGGGCCGCTCACTTCACGCTCACCGACATGCCTGTCGGCGCGGAAGCCCCCGCGGGCGCGCCGGGGTCCCGATAGAACCGGACCTTCTGGCCGGGGCTGAGCACGTGCACGCCGGCCGTCACGACGATCTGGCCCGGCGCCAACCCGCCGGCAATGACGGCGTCGTTGCCGTCGGCGCCGGCGACCTGTACCGCCTGGGAACGAACCGTCATGCTGGCCGGATCCACCAGCCACACGGCGCTGAGTCCCTGCTCTTCGCGCAGCGCCGACAGCGGCAGCTTCATCACGCCCGCCGTCGGTGGCAGCGCCAACTCCACCGCGGCGGTCTGGCCCAGGCGCACGCCCGTCGCGGCGCCGCCACCGATGTCCACCTTGACGAGAAACGTGCGCGTGGCCGGGTCCGCCGAGGCCGAGATCTCGCGCAGCGTGGCGGGCAGCGGCGCAGCGCTCGCACCCCACAGCTTCACTCTGAATGCACCGGGCTGGGATGCCATCGCCTTGACCAACCCGACCTTGTCTTCCGGGACCGAAAACACCAGGTCGCGGGGGCCGTCGTGCGCCAACCGAAGAATCGGCGCACCGGCTGCCACCACCATGCCGGGCTCCACGTCGATGCCGGTCACGACGCCGCTGGCATCGGCCACCAGCGTGGCGTAGGCCGCCTGGTTACCCTGCACGCCCGACTGCGCCTTGGCCTGGTCAAGCTGGGCCCGTGCGGTCTTGAGCGCCGATTCGCGGCGCTCCAGTTCGGCCGCGCCGATGAAGCCCTGATCGTGCAGGTCTTTGTACCGCTTGAAATCGGCCGCGTTCTGGTCGAAGCTGGCTTGGGCCACCGCAACGACGGCGCGGGCAGCGTCCTGCCCCAGGCGCAGATCCTGCGGGTCGAGTTGGGCAAGCACCTGCCCCGCCTTGACGGCATCGCCCAGGTCGACGGCCCGGCGCAGCATCTTGCCCCCGACCCGGAAACCCAGCCGCGACTCGGTGCGGGCCCGAACCTCGCCTGCGTACTCGAAGCTGCCACCCGCCGTTTGCGAAGTCACCGTGACGGTGCGAACGGCGCGCACGGGATCTGGGGCGGGGTCGGCCTTGCTGCAAGCCGCCAGGAGGGTGGCCAGGGCCAGAACGAAGAGCAGCGGCTGACGCATGAATGTCCTTGAGGTCGGTCTCGGGAGGATGTGACGACGCGACGCATGTCGCGTGCCGGGGGGCGTGCTCGAATCGCGATCGATTCGCAACTGACTGACTGGTCAGTAATATATTCGGCGGGCGAATGGCTGTCAAACCGGGCGCCGTCACGTCGCTCCGTCCAGCGTGGACAATCGTCGCCGTGAGCGTCGAACACTACGAAAACTTTCCGGTCGCCTCCTGGCTTTGTCCGCCCGCGCTGCGGCCCGCCGTGGCTGCGATCTATTGGTTCGCCCGCACCGCCGACGATCTGGCCGACGAGGGCGAGGCCGCGCCACCGATACGCCTCGCCGACCTCGCGGCGTATCGCGCCGACCTCGCCGCAGTGGCCGGCGGCGGCGCAGTGTCGCCGCGCTGGCCCGGTGTGTTCGAGCCCTTGCGGGCCACGATCGCCGCCCATGCCTTGCCGTTGAACCTGCTTACCGACCTGCTCAGCGCGTTCGAGCAGGACGTGGTCCAGAACACCTATGCCGACCGGGCCGCGCTGCTCGACTATTGCCGGCGCTCGGCCAACCCGGTCGGCCGCCTGTTGCTGCACCTGTACGGCGTGCGCGGCACCGAGGCGCTGCGCCAGTCGGATGCGATCTGCAGCGCGCTGCAGCTCGCCAACTTCTGGCAAGACATGGGAGTCGACACCCGACGCGGCCGCCTCTACCCGCCGGCCACTGATTGCGCACGCCATGCCGGCGCTCAACAAGCGCTGCTCGACGGCCGCGACACGCCACAAACGCGTGCCCTGCTCGCCGAGCTGGTGGCCTGGACCCGCGGCCTGATGACCGATGGCGCAGCGCTCGTGCATTCAGTGCCAGGGCGGGCCGGCTGGGAATTGAGGCTGGTCGTGCAGGGCGGGCTTCGCATCCTCGACAGAATCGAGCAGCGCGGCTTTGCGACGCTCAAAGCCCGGCCCACGCTGCGCTGGACGGACGCGCCGGTGTTGCTGTGGCGCGCACTGTGGATGCGGCCATCGCGCGTCCAGGTTGCCAAGGAAACCGCATGACGCCGGAGCAATACGTGCAGGACAAGGCCGCCAAGAGCGGCTCGAGCTTCTACTACGCCTTTTTGTTCCTGCCGCCCCCGAGACGGGCGGCGATCACCGCCTTCTATGCGTTCTGCCGCGAGGTCGACGACGTGGTCGACGAGGTGAGCGATCCTGGCGTGGCAGCGACCAAGCTGGCCTGGTGGCGCAATGAAATCGGCGCCAGCTTCGGTGGCCACCCGACCCACCCGGTGATGAAGGCCCTGATGCCGCACACCGCCGACTACCGCATCGAAGCACGCCACCTGCTCGCGGTGATCGACGGTTGCCAGATGGATCTCGACCAGTCGCGCTACCTCGACTTTGCCGGGCTCTCGCGCTACTGCGATCTGGTCGCGGGCATCGTCGGCGAGGTGGCCGCGAACATCTTTGGCCGCACCAGTGATGCGACCACCGCCTACGCCCACCGGCTCGGCCTGGCGATGCAGCTGACGAACATCATCCGCGACGTCGGCGACGACGCAAGGCGCGGCCGCATCTACCTGCCGGCCGCCGAACTCAAGCAGTTCGACGTGAAGGCGAACGAGATCCTGAACCGCGGCTACAGCGAGCGCTTCACTGCCCTGATGAAGTTCCAGGCCGGGCGCGCTCACCGCGCCTACGACGAGGCCTTCGCGCTGCTGCCCGATGCCGATCGGCAAGCGCAAAAGCCCGGCGTGATGATGGCCAACATCTACCGCACGCTGCTGCGCGAGATCGAGGCGGACGACTTTCAGGTGCTGCACCAGCGCACCTCGCTCACACCGCTGCGCAAGCTGTGGATCGCGATGCGCACGAACTGGCGCGGGCACTGATGTTGACCATGGCACCCGCGCGGGTCGCACGGGTGGCGGTGGTCGGCGGTGGCTGGGCCGGGCTGGCCGCCGCCGTCGAGGCGACCCGGCTCGGCCACGCGGTCACGCTGTTCGAGATGGCCCCGCAACTCGGCGGCCGTTCCCGCGGCGTTGGGCAGACCGGCCTGGACAACGGGCAGCACATCCTGATCGGGGCGTACACCGAAACGCTGGCGCTGATGCGTTTCGTCGGCGTCGACACCGGCCAGGCGTTCGTTCGCACCCCACTGCGCATCGCGTACCCGGACGGCACTGGGCTGCACCTGGGTACAGGCGCACCCGCACCGGCATTCGCGCGGGCCGTGTGGGGTCAACAGGGGTGGCCGTGGACCGCTCGCCTGCAAGTGCTGGCAATGGCCGCGGGGTGGGCGTTGCGGGGCTTTCGCTGTGACGAGGCGTTGACGGTCGCGGAACTCACGGCCCGACTGCCCGGTGTGGTCCGCGACGAACTCACCGACCCGCTGTGCGTCGCCGCCCTCAACACACCTGCAGCCGACGCCAGCGCAAGCGTCTTCCTGCGGGTTCTGAAGGACGCACTGCTTTCCGGGCCGGGCTCGGCCGACCTGCTGCTGCCCCGGCTGAGCCTGAGCGAACTGCTGCCCACGCCGGCTGCAAGCTGGCTGGAACGCGCCGGCGCGTCGGTCCGGCTGACGCGCCGCGTCGAGCAACTGCAGGCCCAGGGCGATGCCTGGCTGCTGGACGGCGAACGCTTCGACCGGGTGCTGCTCGCCACGACACCGATGGAGGCAGCCCGCCTGACCCGCGCCGTCGCCCCTGAATGGTCGGAAGCCGCCGGTGCGCTGCGCTACGAGCCGATCGTGACGGTCTACCTTCGGTGCGCCGGCGCCCGGTTGCCCGAGCCGATGCTGGCGCTTCGCAGCGACGCCAGTGCGCCGGCCCAGTTCGTGTTCGATCGCGGCCAGCTCGGGGGCCCGGCCGGCCTGCTGGCCTTCGTCATCAGCGGCGCCGCGCACTGGGTCGAGCGCGGCACCGAACAGACGCTGGCCGCCACCATGAACCAGGCGCTGGCCGTGCTGGCCCGACACCTGCCCGGCCCGCTGCAGCCGGTGCAGGTTCTGGTAGAGAAACGTGCGACGTTCCGCTGCACGCCGCAACTGGCGCGGCCGACGATGGGCATCGCCCGCGGCCTGTTCGCCGCCGGTGACCATGTGGCCGGCCCCTACCCCGCAACCCTCGAAGGAGCGGTTCGCAGCGGGCTGAATGCGGCCCGGCAACTGGCGTGAATCCGGCGCCGCGGGTCGCCGTCAACGCCGTGCGAACGGTGCCGCCAGCGGCTCGCCGACGAACACGCCCTGCTGGGGCCACGCGACGCTCTTCCAGTAGGCCTCGAGCGCGCTGCTGCCCTGCAGGTAGTGCAGCAGCAACACCTGCGGATGGGGAAACTTCTGCACATGGGCGCAGGGCTCGGACACCGTTCCGTAGCTGGCGGTGGCGCCGGAGGTGATCCAGTCGAGGCTGGACATCTGCCCGCTGTCGCCCACGAGCTGCCCGCCGAAAGAAGTCAGGTGGTCGGCCACTGCGCCCGGCACCCAGCCGATGCGGTCGAGCCCGTCGACACGCGCGAGTCCGGTCTGGTACAGCAGGACGCGACTCATGGGGTCGAGCGCCCGCGTCGACTCGACCCGCACATCAACGCCGGCGCGGGGCAACAAACCGGCGGGAGGAAAGAGCACCGAGCGCGCATTGCGGGCCCGGTCGGCCGTCGCCACAAAATAGGCTCGCACCGGCGGCCCACCGCGCAGCCCCAGACTGTGGTCTGCCGCGACGCCACGATCGATCAGCGCCTGTGCGGCCGCAGCATCGCGCGCGGCGAGCAGCATGGCCGGCCGCATCTTCAGGTCGGTGAACGGCCGCACCGTTGCGGCGTTGAAGTAGGGAGACAGGCGGGAGGGCGAACAGGTGTGGGTGCACAGCCCCGCGTCGTAGCCGAGCGCCAGCGCTCCGGTGATCGAGTTGCAACCCACCGCGAACGGCGTCACCCAGGCCAGTGCCAGCGCCTGGACCGCCGGCCCGAAACGGGCCGCGATCTGCTCGGCGAGCCCTTTGAATTCATCGGGCGTGAGTGCTGCCGCGACCGGCAGGCGCACGCGCAGCACCTGGGCAGGTGCGAGCTTGCGCGCCCGCACGTAGTACTCGCCAACCTGCACCGAGTACGGGTCCGCCGTGTTGATCACGAGCCCGAGGTCCCGGGATGTCAGGCGACCGGCCAGCCTGGGAACGTGGACCCACCGCGCGACAGCAGGCGTGGACCGACTCGCGGACGACACCGGCGGCAGGATGGCGGCGCCAGCCACGGTGGCAGAGGCTCGGGCAGGCCCGAAGGACGCCATCAGAACGATGAGCCAGCACGCCCCACGACGCCGCCAGGAATTGCGTCGCGACGACGCGATTCCCGGATCACAAGCACATCTTTCGCCATCCAAAAAATCATTCGCATCAGTCACAATGAAGACCATGGCAAAAGGTGAAGGCAAGACCCCCACGATACAGGTGCTCGAACGGGCCTTCGGCCTGCTCGACCTCCTGGCAACCTACCCCGATCCGGTCTCGCTGAAGCAGATCAGCGAGCAGACCAAGCTCCATCCGTCGACCGCCCATCGCATCCTCAACGACCTGACGATCGGTCGCTATGTCGATCGGCCCGAGGCCGGCAGTTACCGGCTCGGCATGCGCTTGCTTGAACTCGGCAACCTGGTGAAGGCGCGCCTGGACGTTCGCGAGGCGGCGATGGGCCCGATGCGCGACTTGCATAAGCTGACCCACCAGCCGGTCAATCTCTCGATGCGCCAGGGCGACGAGATCGTCTACATCGAGCGCACGTACAGCGAACGCTCCGGCATGCAGGTCGTGCGTGCGATCGGCGGGCGCGCTCCGCTGCACCTGACCTCGGTAGGAAAGCTGTTCCTCGCACAGGACGATGCACAGCGCGTGCGTGCCTATGCCACCCGCACCGGCCTGGCCGGCCACACCCGGAACAGCATCACCGAGTTGCCGGCGCTCGAACGTGAACTCGCCCGCGTGAACCAGTCAGGGACGGCGCGCGACGACGAAGAGTTGGAGCTCGGCGTGCGCTGCATGGCCGCCGCCATCCTCGACGATCAGGGCAAGCTGATCGCCGGCTTGTCGATCTCGGCCCCGGCCGACCGGCTGGAGGAATCGTGGCTCGAACGGCTCAAGGAAACTGCCGCGAAGATTTCCGCGGCGCTCGGACACACGACCTGAGGCGAGAGGGGAAAGCGGCGCGCTGAGCAGCGATTGGCCGGGAGGCCGCGGCGCCAGCCTTCAGACGATCAGGAGATGACCTTCGGCACGATGCTGACAGCCGTCGGCGCGTGCACCGGCAACTCCGACACCCAGCGCCGCACACGCTCGGCATCACCAATGCGCGAGTACTTCCCGGCAGAGTCGAGGAACACCATGATCAGCTGGCGCCCGGCCATGCGGGCCTGCATCACGAGGCAGCGCCCGGCCTCGGTGATGTAGCCGGTCTTCTGCAGACCGATGTCCCACGACGGGCTGCGCACCAACGCGTTCGTGGTATGGAACTGCGTCGAGCGATTGCCCAACTCGACTGCGTACTCCGGCGAGGTCGAAAAGTCGCGAATGATCTTGTGTTCGTGGGCCGCCTTCACCAGCGTGGCAAGGTCTCGCGCGCTCGACTGGTTGCGGCTCGACAACCCGGTGGGCTCGACGTACTGGGTGTCATTCATGCCGAGTTCACGCGCCTTGCGATTCATTGCGGCCACGAACGCATCGATGCCCCCCGGGTAACTGCGGCCCAGCGCATGGGCGGCGCGGTTCTCGGACGACATCAGCGCCAGGTGCAGCATCTCCTCGCGGCTCAGCTGCGTGCCGACCTTCAGGCGCGAGCGGCTGCCCTTTTCAGTGTCGACATCGTCCTGGCTGACGGTGAGCATTTCGTCGAGGGGCAGCTTGGCTTCGGTCACCACCACCGCCGTCATCAGCTTGGTGATCGACGCGATCGGCAGCACCGCCTGCGAGTTCTTGCTGAACAGGACTTCGTTCGTGTCCTGGTCCAGAACCAAGGCAACACTGGACTTCAGGTCCAGCGAATCGGCGGTGTTGTGCAGGCCATAGAGCTGGCCGAACGACGGGCGTGCCGGCTCGATTCGCACCACCGAGGCCACTTGCCTGGTGCTGACGCGCTTCGCCGAGCGCAGCGAGGCCTTCTTGGTGCTGCGTGAAGCCGGGACAGACGCAGTGACTTCCGCCGCGGCATGCGAACGCTTCTTCGCTGAAGGGCTTCGTGCGGCCTCTGCGGCGGCCGGGACGGCCACCGTCAAGGCCAGCAGTGCCAGCATCGCGGTTGTCAACGTTCTTTTCATCGATGCCACAGCAATCCCCATCCGACCAGTGCACGGAGTTTAGGTGAAACAAAAAAAGCGCACAAGATCAAAAACTTACGCGCTCTTCCTCAAGTTGGTACTCGAGACTGGTCAGGCCGCCCGGAAGTCATCCCTGGGCCGCGACGCGCTCGTTCTTGCTGTGCAACTTGTTCAACGCCGCCAGGTAGGCCTTGGCCGAGGCCACGACGATGTCCGGGTCTGCGCCCACGCCATTGACGACCCGGCCGCCGTGCTGCAGCCGCACCGTCACTTCGCCCTGCGATTCTGTGCTGCCCGAGGTGATGGCATTGACCGAATAGAGCAGCATTTCCGCCCCAGTTTGCAGCCGGGATTCGATCGCCTTGAGGCTCGCGTCGACCGGGCCGTTGCCGTCGCTCTCGGCATGGTGCTCGACCTCGCCGGCCGCGAACGCCACGCTGGCGTGTGGCCGCTCGCCGGTCTCGGAGTGCTGCGACAGTGCCAGCAGCCGGTAGTGTTCGTGCTCGGCGGTGACGGACTCGTCCATCACCAGCGCGACGATGTCCTCGTCGAAGATGTCGCTCTTGCGGTCGGCGAGTTCCTTGAACTTCGCGAATGCGGCATTCACCTCGGATTCGGACTCCAGCTCGATGCCAAGGTCCTTGAGGCGCTGCTTGAATGCATTGCGACCCGACAGCTTGCCCAGCACGATCTTGTTCGTCGACCAGCCCACGTCTTCGGCACGCATGATCTCGTAGGTGTCGCGGGCCTTGAGCACGCCGTCCTGGTGAATGCCCGAGGCGTGCGCGAACGCATTCGCGCCGACGACCGCCTTGTTCGGCTGCACGACGAAGCCCGTCGTCTGCGCCACCAGGCGCGAGGCGGGCAGGATTTGCGTCGTGTCGATGCCGATGTCCAGGCCGAAGTAGTCGCGGCGTGTCTTGACCGCCATCACCACTTCTTCGAGCGAGCAATTGCCGGCGCGCTCACCGAGGCCGTTGATCGTGCACTCGACCTGGCGTGCCCCGCCGATCATCACGCCCGCCAGCGAGTTGGCTACCGCCATGCCGAGGTCGTTGTGGCAGTGCACCGACCAGATCGCCTTGTCGGAATTCGGAATGCGCGTGCGCAGATCGAGCAGGAATGCTCCGTACAGTTCGGGAATCGCGTAACCGACGGTGTCGGGCACGTTGATGGTGGTGGCGCCTTCGTTGATCACGGCCTCCAGCACGCGGCACAGGAAGTCGGGGTCGGAGCGGTAGCCGTCTTCCGGCGAGAACTCCACGTCACCCGACAGGTTGCGCGCGAATCGGGTTGCCAGCCGCGCCTGCTCGAAAACCTGCTCGGGCGTCATGCGCAGCTTCTTTTCCATGTGCAGCGCACTGGTCGCCAGGAACAGGTGGATGCGGGTCGATGCGCCGCCTTGAAGTGCCTCGGCGGCGCGCGAGATGTCACGGTCATTGGCGCGAGCGAGAGAGCAGACCGTGCTGTCCTTGATGGCGTGGGCAATCGCCCTGACGGCGTCGAAGTCGCCGTTCGACGATGCCGCGAACCCGGCCTCGATCACGTCGACGCGCAGGCGTTCGAGCTGGCGCGCGATGCGCAGCTTTTCGTCCTTGGTCATCGAGGCGCCGGGCGACTGCTCGCCGTCGCGCAAGGTGGTGTCGAAAATGATCAGCTTGTCGCTCATGGGAATTTCTCCTGGGCTGGGGTTCGTTGAATATCAAGCGTGCTCGGTGGCAGCGAAGCGCAACGCGCCCAGGCGCGCGGCGCGCTCCAGACCCGAGACGATCGCCTGCAGCGAGGCCGAGACGATGTTGGCATCGATACCCACGCCGAACAACGTCAGTGCATCGCCGATGCGCAACTCGAGGTAGGCCACGGCCATCGCGTCGGCGCCGCTGCCGATGGCGTGTTCGTGGTAGTCGAGCACGCGCAAAGGCGAGTCGAGCAGGTGGTTCAACCCGGCGACGAACGCCTCGATCGGGCCGGCCCCCTCGCCTTCGACGTCGAAGCGGCCATCGCCCAACCCCACTTGCACGCGCACCGTGACGACACCCGCATCGCCTTCGGTCAACACGGGGTGAACAACGGGTGTGCCGCTGGCTGCACCCACGCCGTATTCGGTCTCGAAAATGCGCCACAGGTCGGCTGCGCTGAGCTCCTTGCCCTGGTCGTCCATCACGCGCTGGACCACCTGGCTGAACTCGATCTGCAGTCGGCGCGGCAGCTCCACGCCGTGCTCGGCTTCGAGCAGGTACGCGATGCCGCCCTTGCCCGACTGGCTGTTGACGCGGATCACCGCGTCGTAGCTTCGACCCACGTCCTTCGGGTCGATCGGCAGGTAGGGCATGTCCCACACATCGCCTTCGCGACGCGCGGCGAAGGCCTTCTTGATCGCGTCCTGGTGCGACCCCGAGAACGAGGTGTAGACGAGGTCACCGGCATACGGGTGGCGCGGGTGCACGGCGAGTTGGTTGCAGTGTTCGACGCAGCGCCGCACCTCGTCGATGTCGGAGAAGTCGAGCCCGGGCGCGACACCTTGCGTGTAGAGGTTCAGCGCGATGTTGACGAGATCGACGTTGCCGGTGCGCTCGCCATTGCCGAACAGGCAGCCCTCGATTCGGTCGGCGCCCGCCATCAGCGCGAACTCGCCGGCAGCAGTTCCGGTGCCGCGATCGTTGTGCGGGTGCACCGACAGCACGATCGCATCACGCCGCGCCAGTTGACGGTGCATCCATTCGATCATGTCGGCGAAGATGTTGGGCGTCGAATGCTCGACCGTGGCCGGCAGGTTGACGATGCATTGGCGCCGCGGCGTCGCGCCCCAGGCCTGCGTGACGGCATCGACCACCCGCTTGGAGAATTCAAGTTCGGTGCCGGAGAACATCTCGGGCGAATACTCCAGTACGAACTCGGTCGACGGCTGGGCCGCGGCGAGCGTGCGGATCATCGTGGTGTGCGTGGTCGCCAGCTCGACGATGGCGTCCTTTTCCATGCCCAGCACCACCCGGCGCATCACCGGCGCGACCGCGTTGTACAGGTGCACGATCACACGCCGCGCACCGCGCACCGAGTCGAACGTGCGCTCGATGAGCGGCTGGCGCGCCTGGGTCAGCACCTGGATCGTCACGTCGTGGGGAATCAGGTCACGCTCGATCAGCAGCCGCACGAAGTCGAAGTCGGCTTGCGAGGCGGACGGAAACCCGACCTCGATCTCCTTGAAACCAATGCGCACCAGCATCTCGAACATGCGCAGTTTGCGCTGCGGATCCATCGGCTCGATCAGTGCCTGGTTGCCATCGCGCAGGTCCGTGCTCAGCCAGATCGGTGCCTTCGAGAGCACGGCGTCGGGCCAGGTGCGGTCGGGCAAGTGGACCTTTGCGGCGGCGCGGTATTTCAGGTTCGGTTGGATCAACATGGTGTTTCCTCGATGGATCTGAGTCGAAACCTGCAGCCACTGGAGAAATGCAAACGGCCCGCTGCAGGGTGCATACGGGCCGTCTGGATCGGAAAACGTGAGGACGTGTTCGACTAGCGAGCCCGGAGAACTCCTAGAAGCAGTAGCGTGGTCGAGAGCGTCATGGGCCGCAATGTAGCACGAGTGCGCCGCCGCTCAGCGGTGCAGGCCCTGCTCGTCGGGTTCATCGGTGGAGGTGGCGATCAGGCTGACGGGCTTGCCCTTCACGCGCCGCCACCCATACACCGCGTAGCCCGACAGGCCGTAGAACATGAACAGGCCGAACAGCGCGCCCGGCAGATGGATGTTGATGACCGCAATGAACAATGCAATCGCCACGATCACGATGAACGGGACCGAGCGCTTGAAGCTCACGTCCTTGAAGCTGTAGAACGGCACGTTCGTCACCATCGTCAGCCCAGCATACAGGGCAAAGCCGAAGGTGGTCCACATCAGCCAGGGGCCCTCGGCCGCACCGGCAAAACCCTGGTTGTCCATGAGCCAGATGAAGCCCATCACCAGCGCGGCCGCGGCCGGGCTCGGCAGGCCCTGGAAGAAGCGCTTGTCGACCACGCCCAGGTTGGTGTTGAAGCGAGCCAGCCGCAACGCCGCGCATGAGCAGTACACGAAGGCCGCGATCCAGCCCGGCTTGCCCAGTCCCTTGAGCGCCCATTCGTAGGCAATGAGCGCGGGTGCCGCGCCGAACGACACCATGTCGGAGAGGCTGTCCATCTGCTCACCGAAGGTGCTCTGGGTGTTCGTCATGCGGGCGACGCGCCCGTCCAGGCTGTCGAGAACCATCGCGCAGAACACACCGTAGGCCGCCTGCTCGAAGCGGCCGTTCATCGCCATCACCACCGCGTAGAAACCGCCGAACAGCGCGGCCAGCGTGAACAGGTTGGGCAGGATGTAGATGCCCTTGCGGCGCGGGCGCGGTGCGGCTTCCGGTGCGTCGTCTTCGTCGTCGTCGTGCGGGTTGTTCATGTCGTCAGGATACCCCAGCAAAAAGGCCGCGAGGCGAACCCCGCGGCCTTTGGTTCAACGCGAGGGAATCAGTTCTTCGACTGGTCGACGAGCCGGTTCTTCTTGATCCACGGCATCATCGCGCGCAGTTGCTCGCCCACCACCTCGATCGGGTGCTCGGCGGTCAGGCGGCGGCGCGACAGCAGCGTCGGTGCACCGGCACGGTTCTCGAGGATGAAGCTCTTCGCGTACTCGCCGGTCTGGATGTCCTTGAGGGCCTGGCGCATGGCCTGGCGCGTCTCGTCGTTGACGATCTTCGGCCCGGTCACGTACTCGCCATACTCGGCGTTGTTCGAGATCGAGTAGTTCATGTTGGCGATGCCACCTTCGTAGATCAGGTCGACGATCAGCTTAAGTTCGTGCAGGCACTCGAAATACGCCATCTCGGGCGCGTAACCGGCTTCAGTGAGCGTCTCGAAGCCGGCCTTGATCAGTTCGACCGCCCCGCCGCACAACACCGCCTGTTCGCCGAACAGGTCGGTCTCGGTCTCTTCGCGGAAGTTCGTCTCGATCACGCCGGCCTTGCCGCCGCCGTTCGCCGCTGCGTAGCTCAGCGCGAGGTCGCGCGCCTTGCCAGTCTTGTCGGCATGCACGGCGATCAGGTGCGGCACGCCGCCGCCTTGCGTGTAGGTGGAGCGAACCGTGTGGCCCGGCGCCTTGGGCGCGACCATCCAGACATCGAGGTCGGCGCGGGGCACGACCTGTCCGTAGTGCACGTTGAAGCCGTGTGCGAAGGCCAGCGACGCGCCCTGCTTGATGTTCGGCGCGACATCGTTCGTATAGACGGTGGCGATCTGCTCGTCAGGCAGCAACATCATCACGATGTCGGCTTGGCGGACAGCATCGGCCACCTCGGCCACCTTCAGCCCGGCCTGCTCGGCCTTGGACCACGACGGCCCGCCCTTGCGCACACCGACGGTGACCTTCACGCCGCTGTCGTTCAGGTTCTGCGCGTGCGCGTGACCTTGCGAGCCGTAGCCGATGATCGTGACGTTCTTGCCCTTAACCAGGCTCAGGTCGGCGTCTTTGTCGTAGTAAACCTTCATGTCCATCTCCTTCGTTGAATACAGTGATCAGAGAGAAGGCAATCGAGCGCCGGGCCGCCCCAAGCCGATTGCCGACCCCCTCGGGGGGTGGGTGCGCCGGGCCCGTGGCCCGTGCACCCGGGGGACGTCATACCCGCAGGATGCGCTCGCCGCGACCGATCCCGCTGGTGCCGGTGCGCACGGTTTCGAGAATGGCAGTCCGGTCGATCGCCTCGAGAAAGGCGTCGAGCTTGCCGGTGTCGCCGGTGAGTTCGATGGTGTAGCTCTTTTCGGTCACGTCGATGATGCGGCCGCGGAAGATGTCGGCCATGCGCTTCATCTCCTCGCGCTCCTTGCCGACAGCCCGCACCTTGATGAGCATCAGCTCACGTTCGGTGAACGCGCCCTCGGTGAGGTCGACGACCTTGACAACCTCGATGAGCCGGTTCAGGTGCTTGGTGATCTGCTCGATCACCTCGTCGGACCCGGTGGTGACGATGGTCATGCGCGAGAGCGAAGCGTCCTCGGTGGGCGCGACCGTGAGGCTCTCGATGTTGTAGCCACGTGCCGAAAACAGCGCGACCACGCGCGACAGCGCGCCGGGTTCGTTCTCGAGCAGCAGGGCAATGATGTGTTTCATGGGTATTGGGACGCGCTCTTCAGACCGGCGGCGGTAACCGACGGCCCTTGGCCACGTTTTTCGAGTGAATTGAAGTTCTGGTCAATCGAAGGGTTCGGCGCATTCCGCCGGTGCGATGGCGGGGCGCGGTAACGCCCTGCCTCACATCGGCGTTCAACACCTCACAGGTCTTCGGACCCCAGCAGCATTTCCGAGATGCCCTTGCCCGCCTGCACCATCGGCCACACGTTCTCTGTCGGGTCTGTGCGGATGTCGAGAAACACGGTTCGATCCTTCAACCGAATGGCTTCGCGCAGCGCACCCTCCACGTCCGACGGCTTCTCGACCTTCAGCCCGACGTGACCATAGGCCTCGGCGAGCTTCACGAAGTCGGGCAACGCGTCCATGTAGCTGTGCGAGTAGCGGCCGCCGTAGTCGATCTGCTGCCACTGCCGCACCATGCCCAGGTACCGGTTGTTCAGCGAGACGATCTTGACCGGCGTCTTGTATTGCAGGCAGGTCGAGAGTTCCTGGATGCACATCTGGATCGAGCCTTCGCCGGTGATGCAGAACACATCGCTGTCGGGCTTCGCCAGCTTGATGCCCATGGCGTAGGGCAGGCCCACGCCCATCGTGCCCAAGCCGCCGGAATTGATCCAGCGGCGCGGCTCGTCGAAGCGGTAGTACTGCGCCGCCCACATCTGGTGCTGGCCCACGTCCGAGGTGATGTAGGTGTCGCGGTCCTTGGTGAGCTCCCACAGCGTTTCGACCACGTACTGCGGCTTGATCACTTCGGTGCTTTTCTTGAACTTCAGGCAGTCGCGCTGCCGCCACTCGTTGATCTGCCCCCACCAACTGGTGAGCGCCGCAGCGTCAGGCTTGGCATGTGCCTCGCGAAGTTGCGCGATCAACTCCTGCAGCACGTCCTTCACGTCGCCGACGATCGGGATGTCGACCCGCACGCGCTTGGAGATCGAAGACGGGTCGATGTCGACGTGAATGATCTTCCGCTCGACCGAGGCGAAGTGCTTCGGGTTGCCGATCACGCGGTCGTCGAAGCGCGCCCCCACGGCCAGCAGGACGTCGCAGGTCTGCATCGTCATGTTGGCCTCGTACGTGCCGTGCATGCCCAGCATGCCCAGAAACTTCGGGTCACTCGACGGCATCGCGCCCAAGCCCATCAGCGTGTTCGTGACCGGGAAGCCCAGCAGGTTCGCCAGCTCGCGCAACTCGGCAGACGCGTTGCCCAGCACCACGCCGCCGCCCGTGTAGATGTACGGGCGCTTCGCCCCCAACAGCAACTGCACGGCCTTGCGGATCTGACCGCCATGGCCCTTGCGGACCGGGTTGTACGAGCGCATCTCGACCCGCTCGGGGTAGAAGAACGGCGCCCGGTGCATCGACACGTCTTTGGGGATGTCCACCACCACCGGCCCCGGGCGGCCCGTGCGGGCGATGTGGAAGGCCTTCTTCAGCGTCATCGCCAGATCGCGAACGTCTTTCACCAGGAAGTTGTGCTTGACGATCGGGCGTGTGATGCCCACTGTGTCGCACTCCTGGAAGGCATCCAGGCCGATCGCCGGCGTCGGCACCTGCCCGGTGATGATCACCATCGGGATCGAATCCATGTAGGCGGTCGCGATGCCCGTGACCGCATTGGTCACACCCGGCCCCGATGTGACGAGCGCCACGCCCACTTCGCCGGAAGCGCGCGCATAGCCGTCGGCGGCGTGAACCGCCGCCTGCTCATGGCGCACCAGCACATGCTCGATGGTGTCTTGCTTGTAGAGTGCGTCGTAGATGTACAGGACCGCGCCGCCGGGGTAACCCCAGAGGAACTTGACGCCTTCGGCCTGAAGGCAGCGGACCAGGATTTCCGAACCGTTCGGTTCGACAGGAGGAGTTTGCGCTTGCGATGCGGCCGAAGCGGCGCGCTTGATGTCGGCGGCTGACATGTCCATGGTGGAGAACCTTTGTGAATTTCTCTGACGAAAAACCATCGGTGCGCCTCTCCTCATCCTTGTGAGACGGGTGTGGCGCCTGAGGGTCGGATGAACGGCACACCCCGGTTGGGCGCCCGGCTCTCGACCAGTACTGTTTTGCAACCGGGCATTATGGCACTGGTTTGTTGCGCTGCCGCATGCGCCAAATGTTGGGGTGCGATAATCGCCCCCGTCTTTCCGGGCCACGGCCTGAAGCGCGCTCCCCTTGGCATCTGACAAAGAACTCTCCGACTTCCTCAAGAGCGTCGACAAACGCGCCTTCAAGCGTGCGTTCTATGCGGTGCGCGACGAAGATGCCGCACTCGACATCGTGCAGGACACGATGATCCGCCTCTCCGAAAAGTACGCCGACCGCCCGGCCGCTGAATTGCCCTTGCTTTTCCAGCGCATCCTGTCGAATGCGACGATGGACTGGTTCCGGCGCAAGAAGGTGCGCAACGCGGTGCTGCGAAACTTTTCCGACTTCGAAGGCCCTGGCGGCGACGGCGACTTCGACATTCTTGAAACGCTCGAGGCACTCGGAGGTTCGCTCGCCTCCGAGAGCGCTGCCGAGTCGGTGTCGCGGGAGCAGATCTTGCTAGCCATCGAGTCAGAGGTGGCCCAATTGCCTGGCCGTCAACGCGAAGCCTTCCTGCTGCGTTACTGGGAGGAACTGGATGTCGCCGAGACGGCTGCCGCGATGGGCTGTTCCGAAGGCAGCGTCAAGACGCACTGCTCGCGAGCGGTACACGCCTTGGCGAAAGCCCTGCAGGCGAGGGGAATTTCACCATGAACGAGATGAACAATTTGGCACCCGCGGCGATGCTCGATTCCCTGGAGTCCCGCTTCGCCCTGCGCGTTGCCTCACGCCTGACCGAACAGTCCCAGGAACTGGGGCCCGACGTGCGGGAGCGCCTGCGCTTTGCTCGCGAGCAAGCGCTCGAACGGGCCCGCACTGCACGCCCGGTCGAGGTACCCGTCAACGTCGGCGTCGGCCGCGGTGGCGTCGCCCTGCTCGGGCGCGCCCGCACGGGATGGTGGATCCGCATCGCCTCGGTGGTGCCCGCGTTCGCCCTGATCGGCGGCTTGGTGCTGATCCAGCAATGGCAGGACCGGAACCAGATTTCCGTGGCTGCCGAGATCGATGCCGCCCTGCTCGCTGACGATCTCCCGCCGAAGGCCTACAGCGACGCCGGCTTCGTCGAGTTTCTGAAGTCGCCTCGCGAGTGAACAGGGCGCCCATGACGCCCGCCCCGAGTCCGCTCCGCTTTGACGCCGCACTGCGGCGGATGATGGTCGTGCTCGCATTCGCGGCAACTTGGATGATCCCTTCGTTGTCCACCGGCCAGACCAGCCCTCGTCCCGCCGCAACCGCCGCATCCGCCGCACAGCCCGCCTCTGCGTTGCGCGCACCGGCCAAGGCGGCCACCGAACAAGGCATTCGATGGCGCGACCTCAAGCCCACGCAACAGGCTTGGCTGAAGCCGCTCGAACTCGACTGGCCCGGCATTGACACGCCTCAAAAACAGAAGTGGCTGCAGGTCGCCGCAGGCTTTCCGAAGATGTCACCCGCGGAACAGTCACGCGTCCAGGCGCGCATGGCCGATTGGGCCAAGCTGACACCCCAGGAACGTGGCCGGGCGCGGATGAACTTTCAGGAAGCGACCCAGCTCTCGGCCCCCGATCGGCAGGCCCGCTGGGACGCTTACCAGGCGCTTCCGCCTGAAGAGAAGCGGCAACTGGCGGCACGGGCTGCACCGCGCCCGGCTGCTTCGGCGGCCGACGCCACGCGCAGGCCGGGGGGAGGCGATCCGCATCCGGAGCGCGCCGACAAGGCGGCCCGCGAGGCGGCACAAACCAAATCGAACATCGTCCCGAATCCGGCGCTGGCCAGCCGTCCCAAGGCCGTCAGCCCCGTCGTTGTGCAGGCCAGCCCCGGCGCCACGACCACGACGATCGCCAAGCGACCGGCGCCTCCGTCGCACCAGCAGGCCGGGCTGCCGAAGATTGCCGCCACGCCGGAATTCGTCGACCAGGCGACGCTGCTTCCGCAGCGCGGTCCGCAAGGCGCCGCGGCCCACTCCGAAACGCCTTCGTCCGGCGTCGATCGCCGCCGCCCATGACCCGTGTCGCCGGTGGCCCCGTCGGCATCGCGGCGGCGCCGAGCCTGTCGCGACGCATGGCCTCGTTCGTGTACGAAGGCTTGCTGTTGTTCGGCATCGGCCTGGTTCCCGGAGCCATCGGCGCCCTGTTCGTCGCCATGACCGGCCACGAGCACCCCTTGCAGAGCGACGCGGCATTGCGGGCCATTACCCTTGTCATCTACGCCGTCTACTTCAGCTGGTTCTGGTCGGCCCGGGGACAGACCTTGCCGATGCAGACCTGGCACATCCGGGTCGTCACCACGCAAGGAGAACCGCTGAGCCAGGGTCGCGCGCTGGCACGGTTCGTCGCCAGTTGCGCGTGGTTCGCGCCAGCGGCACTGCTCGCCAGCGTCAATGGCTGGTCGCGCTGGCAGGGCCTGGCGGCGGCGGCGGTGGGCGTGGTCGCCTACGCTTTGCTCGCGTTGCTGCACCCGCAGCGTCAGTTCTGGCACGACGCGCTGTGCGGCACCCAGCTCGTCAGCACCCGGCCGCCGGCATCCGCCTGAGCCGCGGGTGCCGGTGCGGCGGGCACAATGCCGCCGGATGAGCAAACCCCACAAGGGCCGCACCGGCCTTGACCGCGTGATCCACGCCACCGGCTATTCGATGGCCGGGCTCCGCTGCGCCTACCGCGGCGAGAGCGCCTTTCGACAGGAGTTATGGCTCGCCCTGATCATGGCGCCGTTCGCCTTCTGGCTCGGCCGCAGCTGGGTCGAGGTGGCCCTGCTGCTGGCCTCGTTGCTGCTCGTGCTGATCGTCGAGTTGCTGAACTCGGGCATCGAGGCGGCGATCGACCGGGTCTCGCTGGAATGGCATGAACTCTCGAAGCGTGCCAAGGACCTCGCCAGCGCAGCCGTGTTCATTTCGCTGGTCTTGTGCGCCGGCATCTGGCTCGCGGCGCTGTGGCAGCGGCTTGCGTGAACCCGCCACAGGATTGAGTACAGAAGCCGAACGCCGCTCACGCGGACAGGCGCACTGTTCGGGGTCAGCCGCGCGGTCGGGCGTCAGCCCGCGGCAACGAGCCGTACCACCACGCCTTGGTCGCGCCCACGCGACGCGGCCGCCGCGCCGAGCTGCTCGTGCAGCGACACCACGCCGCCGATCATGATCAGCGCCGGCGACTTCACCGCGTGCACCAGTGCCAGCGTGGGCAGGGTCTGCAACGTCCCTGCCACCGTGCGCTGTTCCGGCAACGTGGCGCGCTCGATCACGGCCGCCGGTGTGTCGGGGCTCAGGCCGTGGGCGATCAGTTGCGCGCAGATCACCGGCAGCGTGCCCACGCCCATGTAGATCACGACCGTCTGGTGCGGGCGCGCGAGCATCGGCCAGTCGAGATCGACGACACGCTCGCCGCCCTGTTCGCTGCTGCCCGAGCGCAAATGGCCGGTCGCGAACACCAGC